>Ga0209342_10003464_pt1 | contig 16606 bp, 9 predicted proteins | sample RifCSP16_2_FD_184023 | JGI IMG/M metagenome (GOLD analysis project Ga0209342, IMG submission 184023) | Soil microbial communities from Rifle, Colorado - Rifle CSP2_sed 16_2 (SPAdes) (version 2) | ecosystem: Environmental > Terrestrial > Deep subsurface > Rock core/Sediment | place: Rifle... | reverse complement strand
GCGCTCCCTGGGCGTGCGTTTTGGTGTCAAAAAAGCCGACGTCGCTAATCCGGCCGGACAGCGGGATAAAGCGATATCAGGCAATATCGAGGACACAACCGGTATTATCACTGCCGGCACCTTAGGTGCCAGTTCATCAGGGCTCAACGTGAATCTGGCATCCTCAGGTGTCGGGGGAAACCTTGCCGCGTCAATCGGCTTCACGCTCGCGAAGCTAGGTTCGACCGGCGATCTATTGAATCTTGAGCTTTCAGCACTCGAGCAGGAAGGCAATGGCAAAATCATTTCCAGTCCGCGCGTGATTACGGCCAATCAAAAGAAAGCCAAGATCGAGCAAGGCCAGGAACGGGTTTTCACGACATCGGTGCTCGGTGTCGGCGCGGTCGTGACCAAGCGAGCCACTCTGAAGCTCGAAGTCACGCCCCAGATTACGCCGGACGATCGGGTAAATCTCGACGTCGACATCACCAAAGATAACTTTGCCGATTCCGTTCAGGGCCTGTTAAACGTCAAGCAGATTCAAACTACCATCTTGCTCGATAACGGCGAAACCGTGGTTATCGGCGGTGTCTACGAGCAGGACAAACAGACAACCGTTGCTAAAGTTCCATTCTTTGGAGATCTTCCTTTGCTTGGGTGGTTATTCAAGACGAAGAGCGTGCAAGATAACAAGACTGAGCTACTGATTTTCCTGACTCCGCGAATTATTTCGGAAAATCTCACCCTCCGGTAAGCGCACGGCCCGCCCGACGGGTCGCGCTCTTGATTTCTATCCTGCTTGCTGGCATACCCGCTCCATGGGTAAGGTGGACCGCATTTTTTTGATCGGTCCGATGGGCGCCGGTAAGTCGACCATCGGACGCCATCTCGCCGACGCCCTGCAAAAAGATTTCATCGATTCCGATCACGAAATCGAACGGCGCACGGGCGCGAGCGTATCATTGATTTTTGAAATCGAAGGTGAAGAAGGTTTTCGCCGGCGCGAAGCGGCGATTCTGGATGAATTAACGCAGCTCGATAACGTCGTGCTGGCGACCGGTGGCGGCGCGGTTCTGGCGGCATCGAATCGGGAGACGCTCAAAAGTCGCGGGACGGTCGTGTATTTGCAGGCTCCGATCGCTACTCTGGTCGCCCGCACCCACCGCGACCGCAATCGACCGTTGCTGCGCGATGGTGAGCGCCATGCCAAGTTCGAGGAAATTATGCAGGTGCGCGGACCGCTCTATCTCGAAATTGCCGATGTTGTGGTCACCGCGGATCAGCGTCCGCCGGCGACCGTCACGCAAGAAATTGTCTCCAAGCTTAAAATTCTCGTGCTTCATGGAAACGCTTAACGTCGATCTCGGCGCGCGCAGTTACCCGATTCACATCGGATCCGGTTTGCTGGCGCGAGCAGATTTGATCGCGCCGTATCTCGAAGGTCAACGCGTTGCGATCGTCACGAACGACACGGTGGCGCCGCTTTATCTGAATGCGCTTCGCGCCGTGCTGCCGCGAAACCAACCGCTTGAGATTGTTCTTCCTGACGGTGAAGAATACAAGACGCTCCCCGTATGGAGCGGAATTTTCGACAAACTGCTGCAAGCGCGTTGCGACCGCCGCACAACCGTTATCGCTCTCGGCGGTGGGGTCGTTGGCGACATCGCCGGTTTCGCCGCCGCCTGCTATCAGCGCGGCGTTCCTTTCATGCAAGTGCCGACCACGCTGCTCGCGCAAGTCGATTCTTCGATCGGCGGCAAGACCGCCGTAAATCACCAGCTGGGTAAGAACATGATCGGCGCGTTCTATCAGCCGCGCGCGGTAGTCATCGATACCGATACGCTACGAACTTTGCCGGATCGGGAATTGCGCGCGGGAGTTGCCGAAGTCATCAAGTACGGGCTCATCCGCGACGTCGAGTTCTTTCAATGGCTCGAACAAAACCTTGCGAAGCTGTTGGGTCGCGATAAGCGCGCGCTAGCGCACGCGATCACTCGGTCGTGTCAGAACAAGGCCGACATTGTGGCGCTCGATGAGCGCGAAAGCGGGCTGCGCGCCATTCTCAATTTCGGTCACACGTTTGGCCACGCGATCGAGACCGGTGTCGGTTACGGGAAGTGGTTGCATGGTGAAGCGGTGGCGGTCGGGATTGTGATGGCGGCGGATTTATCGCGGCGGCTGGGATGGTTGGCAAAGAGCGATTTTGATCGTATCGAAGCCCTCATCGCGGCCGCCGGTCTGCCGGTCCTTAGCCCGCCCGAGATCGACGGACCAAAAATGCAGGAACTGATGGCGGTCGATAAGAAAGTGCAAGGCGGACAAGTACGGCTCGTGCTGTTGCAAGGCATCGGGCAGGCCACTGTTACTGCTGACGTTTCGCCGGCGCTGCTCGATCAAACACTGCGCGCGCGCCGCGCGCAGCGCTAAGCCGTCCGTGTCAACCGCAGACCCCTCCGCTTCGAAGCAGATATCCGCCAGCGGACTTGCACCGTATGCGGCGAGCGATCGGGCCTCGCGCGGTCGACATTACATCGAACCGCCGCCGAACCATCGCGGCGAGTTCCAGCGCGATCGCGACCGCATTATCCACTGCGCCGCGTTCCGCCGGCTGGAATACAAGACCCAGGTATTCGTGAATCACGAAGGTGACCTGTTTCGCACGCGACTCACCCACTCGATCGAAGTGGCGCAGATCGCGCGCTCGGTGGCACGCGCGCTCAGGCTCAATGAAGACCTAACCGAAACCATATCGCTCGCCCACGATCTCGGGCACACGCCGTTCGGTCATGCCGGTCAAGATGCCTTGAACGAATGTATGAAGACGTTCGGCGGCTTCGAGCACAATTTGCAGTCGCTGCGCGTGGTCGATGTGCTCGAGGAGCGCTATGCCGAATTCCCCGGGCTGAATCTCACCTTCGAGAGTCGCGAAGGGATACTGAAACACTGTTCTGTCCCCAAGGCGCGCGAGCTTGGCGAGCTGGGGCGGCGGTTCTTGGAAAACGGCCAGCCGAGCCTCGAAGCGCAGCTCGTGAATCTGGCCGACGAGATCGCCTACAACCACCACGACATCGACGACGGTTTGCGTTCGCAGCTGCTGACGATCGACCAGCTACGCGACGTGGCGCTCTTCGCGCGCCACCACGACCAGGTGCGCCAACGTTATCCCGCGATCACCGAGCGCCGCGCCGTGTATGAGACTTTGCGACGCATGATCAACAACGTCGTGAGCGACCTGATCGAATCTAGTGAGATCAGCTTGGCCCGAGCAGGCGTCGGTTCGATCGAGGACGTACGACGATACGGCGAGACCCTGATCGGCCCGAGCGACGACCTACGCGCACAGAATCTCGAGCTCAAGCGGTTTTTGCGGCGTTTTCTGTATGCCCACGAGCGCGTGCACCGCGTGTCTGCGGAGGCGGCATCGACGGTCACCCAGCTGTTCGATGCCTTCATGCACGACGCAAAACGCTTACCCCAGCAATCTCAGGACAAGCTTCCGGCCAACGGGGCCAGTATGGAGCGAGCTCGCGTCGTTGCCGACTATATCGCCGGCATGACCGACCGTTATGCCTACCGTGAGCATGCTCGTTTAGAGTTAGCGTCGACCTAACGGCAGATTGCGCCCCCCGACCGGGCGAGGCCCGAAGCCCTCGATCCCGGTCTCCATTGAAGCCCCCCCGCCGCGCCGGTATACTTTTTCGCCCTTTGGCCGCTGCTTTTCGGTTTTCCCCGGGAACCTGAGGCGGGGAAGACTGAAACTTAATACGTGGTGATCTGAATTGAACCGGCACGAAGAGCAATTTCGATACGGCCTGTACGACCCCTCGCGCGAGCACGATGCCTGCGGGGTTGGCTTTGTCGTGGACATGAAAGGACGCAAGTCGCACACCATCGTCACGCAAGCCCTAACAATCTTGAAGAATCTCGAGCACCGCGGTGCCTGCGGGTGCGAGGAGAACACCGGCGACGGCGCGGGTATTTTGCTTCAGACGCCCCACCTTTTTTTTGCGCGTGAGTGCGCCAAGCACGGCATAACATTACCGGCGGCGGGTCAGTATGCCGCCGCGATGGTGTTTTTACCGCGCAACGCCGAACAGGCGCGGCAATGCCAAACCGTGCTCGAGACGATTACCGCCGAGGAGAATCAATCCGTTCTCGGTTGGCGCGTGGTGCCGACCGATGACTCCTCCCTTGGGCCGACCGCGCGCGACGCGGCCCCAGTAATCCGCCAGCTATTTATCGGTCGCGGTGCGAATATCGCAGACGACGCGGCGTTTGAACGCAAACTCTACGTAATCCGCAAACGAGCTGAGCACGCCATCGGCCGCTCTGAGTTGACCGAGCGGGATTTGTTTTACATCCCCAGCCTGTCGGCCCGCACTATCGTTTACAAGGGCATGCTCACGCCGAGCCAGGTGGCCCCGATGTTCCCGGACCTGGTTGATCCGCAAGTGGAATCGGCGCTGGCGCTGGTGCATTCACGGTTTTCGACCAATACCTTCCCATCCTGGCGGTTGGCGCACCCGTATCGCTATCTGGCGCATAACGGTGAAATCAACACCTTGCGCGGCAATATCGGCTGGATGCGCGCGCGCGAGGCGCTGTGCGCATCGTCTCTTTTTGGCGAAGATTTGAAGAAGCTCTTTCCGATCGTTATGGAAGGCGGCTCCGATTCGGCTAAGTTCGACAACGTGCTCGAACTTTTGCACATGGGCGGCCGCGAGCTGCCACACGCCGTGCTGATGATGATTCCCGAAGCCTGGAGCGGTCACGAGAGCATGGATGCGCAGCGCAAGAGCTTCTACGAGTATCACGGCTGTTTGATGGAACCGTGGGACGGTCCGGCCTCGATCGCGTTTACCGACGGTACCGTGATCGGCGCGGTGCTCGATCGTAACGGTTTGCGCCCGTCGCGCTACTACGTCACCAAGGACGGCCTAGTCGTGATGGCGTCCGAAGTCGGCGTGCTCGACATTCCGCCCGAGAATGTGCTGATCAAGGAACGTTTGCATCCCGGCCGCATTTTTCTGGTCGACACGCGCGAAGGCCGCATCATCGACGATGTCGAGCTGAAGCAGCGCTATACCTCGGCCCAACCGTACGGCGAATGGTTGGCGCAAAACCTGGTCCCGCTCGCGAGCTTGCCCGAGCCGCCGCATGTGCCGGGACCTGATCGCGCCACGGTGCTCGCGCGCCAGCAGGCATTTGGCTACACCCACGAGGATCTGCGCCTTTTGCTCGCGCCGATGGCGCAAAAGGGCGAGGAACCGGTGGGTTCGATGGGCAACGACGCGGCACTCGCGGTGTTGTCGCAGCACCCGCGGCTGTTGTACGACTACTTCAAGCAGTTGTTCGCGCAGGTGACCAATCCGCCGCTCGACTCGATTCGCGAGCAACTCGTGACGCAGATCGAAACCACGATCGGGCCGGAAAAAAATCTTCTGCAACCCGGTCCCGCGAGCTGCCAATTGTTGAAACTCGCGACGGCGATACTGGACCCGCGCGAACTTGAAAAAATCCGCCAGCTGAATCGCCCGGGTTTTCGCACACGGACGTTGTCGATGTTGTTCCCGGCAGGATCCGGCGGCATCGGGCTGGCTACCGCGCTCGATCAATTGTGCGCCGGCGCGACCGAGGCAGTCGCGCAGGGCTACACGTTTATCGTGCTCTCCGATCGCGGCGTCGATGCGCGCAACATGCCGATTCCAGCGCTGCTTGCAACTGCGGCGGTGCACCATCATCTGGTGCGCAGCGGCGCGCGCGTGCGCGTCGGATTAGTGGTCGAGTCGGGCGAGCCGCGCGAAGTGCACCATATGGCGCTACTACTCGGCTATGGCGCTGGGGCGATATGCCCCTATCTCGCGTTCGAGACGTTCGATGACATGGTGCGCCACGGAACGCTGAACGGCATCGAGCCCGCGCAAGCGGTGAAGAACTACATCAAGGCGTTGAACAAGGGAGTGATTAAAGTCGCCTCGAAAATGGGGATTTCGACCGTCCAGTCGTACCGCGGCGCGCAAATTTTCGAAGCCATCGGCTTGAATCGGGAATTCGTCGACAAGTACTTCACCTGGACCGCCTCGCGCATCGGCGGCATCGGCATCGACACGGTGGCCCAGGAAACAGGTCTTCGTCACCACCGCGCCTATCCGGATCGCCCGGTCGGCCCGCCCGAGCTCGATTGGGGCGGACAGTACCAGTGGCGCCGCGACGGCGAGACCCACATGCTGAATCCGGACACGGTCGCGAAGCTGCAACATGCGACGCGTGCCAACTCGTATTCACTGTTCAAGGAGTTCTCGAGCGCCTGCGACTCGGACAATCGCCATCTCGCGACCTTGCGCGGCTTAATGGATTTCAAGTTTGCGGAGCGTCCGATTTCGCTTGACGACGTCGAGTCGGTGGAATCCATTTTCAAACGCTTTGCCACCGGCGCGATGTCTTACGGCTCGATCAGCTTGGAGGCCCACGAGGCACTGGCCATCGCCATGAACACCATCGGCGGCCGTTCGAATTGCGGCGAAGGCGGCGAGGATCCCGATCGTTACGGCACCGTGCGCAACTCCCGAATCAAGCAAGTGGCGTCGGGGCGGTTCGGCGTCACCAGTCATTACTTGGTCAACGCTACCGACCTTCAGATCAAGATGGCGCAAGGCGCGAAGCCGGGTGAGGGCGGTCAGTTGCCCGGCCACAAAGTTTACCCACCGATCGCGAAGGTGCGGCACTCGACCCCCGGTGTCGGGCTGATCTCGCCGCCGCCGCATCACGATATTTACTCGATCGAGGATTTGGCGCAGCTGATTCACGATCTCAAGAACTCGAACCCCGCGGCGCGCATCCACGTGAAGCTCGTTTCGGAAGTCGGTGTCGGCACCGTTGCCGCAGGGGTGGCCAAGGCGCATGCCGATGTCGTACTGATTTCGGGGCACGACGGCGGTACCGGCGCGAGCCCGCTGTCGTCGATCAAGCATGCCGGGTTGCCGTGGGAACTCGGCGTGGCCGAAACGCAGCAGATATTGGTGATGAATAAGTTGCGCGATCGCATCGTCGTGCAGACCGACGGGCAGATGAAAACCGGCCGGGATGTTGTCGTCGCCGCACTCCTCGGCGCCGAGGAGTTTGGATTTTCGATCGCGCCCCTGACCGTGCTCGGTTGCATCATGATGCGGGTCTGCCATCTCAATACTTGCCCGGTCGGAATTGCTACTCAGGATCCGGAGCTGCGCAAGAAATTCGCCGGCAATCCGGAGCACGTGGTCAATTACTTCCGCTTCGTCGCCGAAGAGGTGCGCGAGCACATGGCGCGGCTCGGGTTCCGCACGTTCGACGAAATGATCGGGCGTGTCGATCGTCTTGAGGTGAAGTCCGCGATCAATCATTGGAAAGCGCGTGGTCTCGATTTATCGAGAATTCTTTATCAGCCGAAGGTAGGGCCGGAAATCGCCATCCGGCGCGTGCGCGAACAAGACCATGCACTCGAAAAGTCGCTCGATCGCACCACGATCGTGCCGTTATGTCGCGACGCGCTCGAAACGAAGAAACCGGTCGATATTATTCTGCCGATACGCAACACCAATCGCACGGTCGGCACGATCCTCGGTTACGAGGTCAGCAAGCGCTACGGCGCCGAGGGCCTGCCGGAGGATACGATTCGCATCCATTTCAACGGCTCGGCCGGGCAAAGTTTCGGCGCGTTCGTGCCGTGCGGTGTGACGCTGACGCTCGAGGGCGACGCCAACGACTATGTTGGCAAGGGATTGTCGGGCGGTAAAATCGCGGTCTATCCGCCGCGGTCGTCGAGTTTTGTGGCGGAGGAAAATATTCTGATCGGCAACGTTGCGCTTTATGGCGCCACGGCTGGCGAGGCGTACTTTCGCGGCGTCGCCGGCGAGCGGTTCGGTGTCCGAAATTCCGGCGCGCATGCGGTTGTCGAAGGCGTCGGCGATCACGGTTGCGAATACATGACCGGCGGGCGTGTGGTCGTCATCGGCCCGACCGGGCGTAACTTCGCGGCTGGTATGTCCGGCGGCGTGGCATTTGTGTTCGATGCGAAAGGCGACTTCAAGCGCTACTGCAATTTGGAAATGGTCGAACTCGAAACTCTCGATGTCGACGATAGCGATCAAGTTCGCGAATTGCTGCGCCAGCACGTGCGCTACACAAGTTCCGCCTTGGCGCAGAAGCTGCTCGATCGCTGGAAAAAGACGCAGCCGAAGTTCGTTAAAATCATGCCCAAGGATTACAAACGCGTGCTCGCGGCCATCACCAAGGCGCGTCAAACCGGTGTGCCGGAAGATCAGGCGGTGATGGAAGCGGCGCATGGGTAAGATCACCGGCTTCGTTGAGTTTAAGCGCGCTAAACAACCGTACCGCCCGGTAGCGGAGCGGTTACGCGACTGGCAGCAGGTGATGAGCCCGTACCCGACGGGCGAGCTGCAGAAGCAAGGCGCGCGATGCATGGATTGCGGCATTCCGTTTTGCCACCAGGGCTGTCCGCTCGGAAACGTCATTCCAGATTGGAACGATCTCGTGTTTCGCGGGCGCTGGGACGAAGCGATCGAGCGATTGCACGAGACCAACAACTTCCCCGAGTTCACCGGCACACTGTGCCCAGCGCCCTGCGAGGGCTCGTGTGTGCTCGCGATTAACGACGATCCGGTAACCATCCGTGCCATCGAATTGGCGATCGCTGAGCGGGCCTGGCAGAGCGGCAAGGCCGCACCGCGGCCACCCAAGGTCGAAACCGGAAAGAAAGTCGCAATCGTCGGCTCCGGCCCGGCCGGGCTCGCGGCCGCCCAGCAATTGCGTCGCGCGGGTCACAAGGTCACCGTGTTCGAGCGCGATGATCGTATCGGCGGTTTACTGCGTTATGGCATTCCCGAATTCAAAATGGAAAAGAAAGTGCTCGATCAGCGACTCGGCCAGATGCAGGCCGAGGGCGTCGAGTTTCGCACCAACGCGCATATCGGCGTGACCACACCGGTCGAAGAGTTGCGCAAGAATTTCCACGCGGTGGTACTCGCCGGCGGCGCTTGCGAATCGCGAGATCTCAAGGTTCCGGGGCGCGAGTTGCGCGGCGTTTATTTGGCGATGGAGTTCCTGCCGCAACAGAATCGCTTGTGCGAGGGCGATCAGGTACCGGCCGACGCGCGCATTGACGCCAAGGGTAAGCACGTCATCATCATCGGCGGTGGCGACACCGGCGCCGATTGTCTCGGCACGGTCAATCGTCAAGGCGCCGCGAGCGTGCATCAATTGGAAATCATGCCGCGGCCGCCGGAGCAGCGCGCGCCGAACAATCCCTGGCCGCAGTGGCCGACGATCTATCGCGTTGCCTCGGCGCACGAGGAGGGCGTGGAGCGTGTGTTTTCGGTTTCGACGAAGCGCTACCTAGGTACCGGCGATCGTGTCGTCGGGATCGAGCTGATCAAGGTTGAAATGGTCGTCGAAAACGGACGGCCAAACTTTCGCGAAATCGCCGGCAGCGAGTTCACGATAAAAGCCGTCTTAGTATTGTTGGCGATGGGTTTCGTTGGGCCCGAGAAGTCTGGCATGCTTTCGCAGTTAGGGGTCAAGCTAAGCGAGCGCGGAAACGTGTGGCGCGACGAGAATTGGATGACCAGCGTGCCGGGCATATTCACGGCCGGCGATATGCAGCGTGGCCAGTCGCTCATCGTGTCTGCTATCGCCGAGGGTCGTTCCGCCGCGCGCGGTGTCGATTGCTACTTGATGGGCACCTCGGATCTCCCAGCGCCGCTACCCTAGTTTCCAGACGGCATCACGGTACGGGGCCACGTCCCGCTTTGACGTCTGGCCCAGTTTCTTATTTGGCAAAATTCCCATGACTGAGCTTAAGAACGACAGACTACTGCGCGCGCTGCGGCGTGAACCGGTGGATGTAACGCCGGTTTGGATCATGCGTCAGGCCGGTCGCTATTTGCCCGAGTACCGCGCGGTACGCGAGCGCGCCGGTGACTTTCTCACGCTTTGCAGTACGCCCGAGCTCGCGTGCGAAGTGACGCTGCAGCCGATCAATCGGTTTGCGCTGGATGCGGCGATTATTTTTTCCGACATCTTGACCATCCCCGACGCGATGGGCCTCGGTCTTTACTTCGTTGACGGCGAGGGCCCGGCCTTTCGTCGTTCGATACGCAGCGAGGCTGACGTCGCCGCGCTTGGCGTACCGGATCCGGAGCACGATCTTCGTTACGTCATGGATGCGATTCGCATGGCTCGGCGCGAACTCGACGGCCGCGTTCCGCTGATCGGTTTTTCCGGCAGCCCATGGACGTTGGCAACGTATATGGTCCAGGGCGGAAGCAGTCGCGACTTCGCCGAGATCAAGCGCATGCTTTACCGCGCACCGGAAACCTTGCACCGGCTGCTGGCGGTGTTGGCGCGCGCGGTGACGGAGTATCTTACGGCTCAAGTCGCCGCCGGTGCCCAAGCATTGATGATCTTCGATACGTGGGGCGGCGTGTTGTCGACGCACGACTACCGCGCGTTCTCGCTGAATTACATGTCCGACATTCTCAGCGTGTTAAAGCGCCACACGGCGGAAGCGCGCGTACCCGTAATTTTGTTTACGAAGAACGGCGGACAGTGGCTGGAAGCCATGGCAGATAGCGGAGCCGACGCATTGGGCATCGACTGGACAACCGACATACATAATGCCCGCGAGCGCGTCGGTAACCGTGTGGCGTTGCAGGGAAATCTCGACCCCGCAGCGCTTGGCGGTACGCCGGAGACCATCGGTCGGGAAGTGACGCATATTCTCGAACGCTTCGGCCATGGGCAAGGTCACGTATTCAATCTCGGTCATGGCATCACGCCCGACATCGATCCGGAAAATGTGGCGTTCTTGGTTAATGCTGTGCATGAACTGAGTCGCTCGTACCACCGATAACCGGTGCATCACGAACGCGACGGCAAGTGTATCTTCAGCGTCACGCCGTCGAGCTTTAGTAAACACAGTTGGTGTAATTTCTGAAGTCTGCGATGCCCGCTCCCGTTGTTTCACTTGCGAGTTGGTGACGCACATCGTCAGTTGTTATTTGGAAATCGGCGGGGTAGAGTCTTTGGACGCAAGGGAGGGCTGCCGCCGCAGCGCAGCTGTCGCAGCAGTCAGGGGATTCACCGCCGTAAGTGGCAATCGCGTGCGACGTGGGGCACGTAGGCGTTTATACGCCTGTGTCGGGGGGTAGATTTGACAGTGGGTGCACCGGAAGCGGATGCGGCTGAGCCGCAGTCCGCAATGCTGACGGTATTTGAAGAACTCAAAGAGACGCCGGTTGGGGTGGTCATCTACGACCAAATCAGTCAGCTGCTCTCGGACGAGGATGCCGCCCAGCGACACATACAGCGCGTCTACGGTATGTTGCTTCGGCTGTTGCTGGACGCGTACGCCTCCAATCCCTCGCTCGGGCACGTGAATTCGATAAATACAAAACTAAGCGAATTGAGACATGCGCTCGAAGTTTCCGGTGGCGCCGCCGCGCCGCCAACCGCTCCCTTGTCCGCTCCTAACGACGTGCCGACGCCACCGAACGAGGATGACCAGCCGGTCGAAGAGGTCGCTTTGAGCAGCGTGTTACACGATTTGTTGCACGGCGAGTCGACTGCAACCGCTGACAGCAAAGCGCCGGATCAGGTCGAACCGGCGAAAGTGGAAGGGCCCGCTGAAGGGCCCGCCGACGTGCCGACCGCGCCCACCGAGAGCGCGCAAGGCGAGCCGGCGGAAGAGGTGGGCGCCCCGTCGCCGAGCCCCTCGCAGCTCGAACGACGCGTCAATTCCGCGTACCGCCTGCATCTCGATCGCAAGCGCGGCGAAATCGCCAAGCTGCAAGAAGCGTTTACGCAGAATGTGGGCGAAGCGATTACCCAAAATCGCGAATTTGGCGCGTTGCTGCAAATCGAGTTGAACGCTTTACAGCAAGCCGAAAACGGACAAGAAATTGAAACCTTGCGGCAGATTCTTATCGGCGGGATCGAGGAACTCATTCTGGGACATCGTTCGTTGGAGGTGAAGCTACGGCGTACCAGCGAGTTCTTGCGTCTCATCAAATCGGACAGCGATCGGTTGCGCGATGAGCTGAATAAGGTTCGCCTTTTAAGCCTTACCGACGAGTACACCGGCTTGCCCAATCGCCGCGCGTTTATGCGTCGGCTGCAAGACGAGATTGGCCGCGCGCAGCGCTACGGCTCACCGCTCGCGTTAGCGCTGTTGGATCTCGATGAATTCAAGGCGATCAACGACGCCTACGGCCACACCGCTGGCGATGAAGTGCTCCGTTCCTACGCTGCGCATGTGTTATCGATTCTGCGGCACCACGATTTGGTCGCGCGCTACGGCGGCGAGGAGTTCGCCGTACTGTTGCCGAATACGTCGCTCGACGGGGCCATGGCGGCATTGGGTAAGGTCAAGAATCGAGCTCAAACGATTCACTGCAATTTCGAAGGGAAGCAAATGCGAGTGCCGACGTTCTCGGCTGGGCTGACGCTTTACACGCCCGGCGATCTACATACGACGTTGGTCGATCGCGCGGATCGCGCGCTGTATCGCGCCAAGCGGCTAGGACGTAATCGGGTAGAGTCGGAACTGTCGCCAGCTAGCAAAGTTAGCGAAGCCGCTGAAAGCCAGCCGTCGGAGCAATAGCTCGTATTGTGTGAATCCTCGGCGACGGGCCGCAGGCTAGTTACAACGAGTGCAGTACGGATCATCAGTCTCGTGCCTTCCACGAACCCGCCCCACATCGGCGGCAACTTCGCGCAGTCAACTATTCGCTCTCGTAAGCCTCGCGCCGCCAAATCAGCGAACCTGTGCGAGCAGTTGGCCTATCATCCGTTCCGCTTGTGGCAAGTAACCGCGCCCGAATAGATTGAGATGGTTCAGTACGTGATAGAGGTTATATAGCGTCTTGCGCGACTCGTAGCCCGGTGCCAGCGGCCAAGCGTCGTTGTAGCTGCGGTAGAAAGATTCACCGAATCCTCCGAAGAGCTCGGTCATCGCCACATCGGTCTCGCGGTCGCCGTAGTAGACGGCCGGGTCGAACACTATCGGTTCCCCGCTAACGGTTGCGCCGACATTACCGGCCCACAGATCCCCGTGGAGTAGTGACGCGCACGGGGCGTAACCGTCGAAGAACGAACCGATGTGGCCAAGCAGTCGCTCGCCGCTAGTTTGCAGGCGATAGTTTCCGATCCCGCCCGCTAGCTCCAACTGGAAGCCGAGTCTCCGATCCCGGAAAAATTCGGCCCAGTTTCCGGAGTAAGCGTTTACCTGTGGTGTCCTGCCGATCGTATTTGAGCGGTGCCAGCCAAACTGAGCCTGAGTTGTCCGGTGCATGGCCGCGATTTGCTTTCCCAGCACCGCCTGTGTTTGCGGGCCGCACACAGACAGATCGAAGTACTCCAGCACCAAGTAAGCCTGGTTGGATCCCGCCCCCCAACATATTGGGGTAGGTACGCGAACCGATTTGGCTGCCGCGAGCGCAGCGAGACCTTCCGCTTCTGCCACAAACATCTCCAGGCGGCTCGGGTCATTCAGTTTTACAAAGTAACGATGTGGCCCATTTTCGAGCACGACCGTCTCGCTTATGCAGCCTTTGCTTACGATCGGTTGAATCCGAATTGAGCGGAAATCCTGACCAGTTGCCTTGGTCAGTTGGGCGATCAGGGTCGACCAATCAGACATTACGCGGTAGCCTGAAGGTGGAAATTGACCGATGGACGGTTGGAGTTGGCTTCCAAATGATTTTTGCCCAATTCGATGGGTAACTCATTGATTTTTGGAGAGATCAGATTGGAAGTGGCATTAGATTTGCAGGGTATGTGACAGCATGTTGGTGCCTATACCGGGGATTTCCCCCACAGCTGGGCGCCAAAAATAGCACTTTCCGAGAGAGACAAACATTGCTCAACGGCGTATCAATGCGCGTCAGCCTCGTGGTCGCAATACTGGCCATGGCGGGCCTTGGTCTCGCGCTCGCCGTGATCACCGGGCGGATGTACCGCGATCATTCGCTCAACAGCGAGAGAATCGCGCTCGCCAGCCAGCTTGGCAACGCTTCGCAAAACGTTCGTTTCCGATTGGAGCGCGAGGCGGCGCTACTTGCTCGCGCACTGCGCGACAAGCAGCCAACCTTAACGGCGGCGCTTCCCGCACGACGCGATCAGCTGGAAACCCTGCTCGGGCAGATTTCCCGTTACTACGATTCGCTCGATCCGCGTCCCGCGCTGATCGAGCTCGGGGTGTACGACGCGCAAGCTAACTTAGTGGCACGCTTTAGCGCAGCAGGCTCGGCGAATCTTGCCGACGCTTTGCAGGACGCCTGTAAGCCGATACGAGCACGTTTGCAGCGTGGCGCCGAAAACGCATCGTCGCGCACAAGCGCTGGGCACTGTCTGGCGGGCGATGGCGTCTACTACGTTGTTTATGTTCCGATCGATGAATTAGCCACAGCTTATCTTGGGGTCGCAACGGACGCCGCTCTGGAATTAGCCACTGCGGAAGACACTCTCCAGGCGCCACTTAGAATTTCATTGTCCGGTGGCTCGCTGCTGTATGAATCGCCAAACTGGCCGAGCGCGAATCGCGAATCGGATTTCTTATTGGCGAGCCAAAAAATCGAAATCGCCGCTGCCGGCACACTAGTGGTGGAAGTCGCTAAGGACCAAAACGCGCTGGCATCCAGATTGGAGCAGACCCGCTATGCGGTGTTTTTCGCGGCCGCCGCCATAACCTTGCTGGTTGTGCTTATTGTCTTAGCGTTTATCGAGAAAATCGCGATTTCGCCGCTGCGCTCCTTGGTCGATCAGTTGCGGCACATGCAACGAGACGAAAGCCAGCTCGGAAAGCGCGTCACGGTAAGCGGTAATGCTGAGATGCAAGAGTTGGCCGGTAGCTTCAACGACATGACAGCGCGACTCGAACGGCTCTACGAAAATCTCGATCGGATGGCGTTCACCGATTCGCTGACGCAACTGCCGAATCGCAGCCTAATGCTAGATCAGTTGGAACAGGCCGTGGCAGCGGCCCGGACCGATGGCAACACCTTTGCACTGTTCATGATGGATCTCGACCGATTCAAGGAAATCAACGATACCCTCGGGCACCATGTCGGCGATCTGTTATTGCAACAGGTGGCGATTCGCCTGCGCTCGAAACTGCGCGAAACCGACGCCATTGCGCGCATGGGTGGCGATGAATTCGCCGTGCTTATGCCGAACGTCACGCCAAAGCAAGCGGATATGGCGGCGCGCATGTTGCTCCAGAGTTTGCGCGCCCCGTTTATTATTGAGACGCACCACTTAGATGTGCATACCGGAATCGGAATCGCCCTGTACCCCGATCACGGTGTGGACGCGCAAACCTTAATTCAACGCGCCGATGTCGCAATGTATGCCGCGAAACAGGGTAACAGCGGTCACATGTCTTACGATCCACAAATGGATCGCAATCATCCGGCGCTGTTGACGTTAATGGGTGAATTGCGCCAAGCAGTAGAACAGGAACAGTTTGTGCTGTACTACCAGCCCAAGATCGGCTTGAAAACGAACCGCGTAGTCGGGGTTGAGGCGCTGGTGCGCTGGCGCCATCCAAGCGGGAAACTGGTCATGCCGGATACGTTTATTCCAATACTCGAGCAGACTGGGCTGATTCGCAGCCTGACCGGTTGGGTAACGCACGAGGCGCTGCGCATGGCGCGCGAGCTGCGTCAGCGCGGGTTCGAATTGCCAATCGCCGTGAACATTTCGACGCGCGATTTGCTCAATGCCGGCCTGACGGAGGAACTAGCCGAACAGCTCGGCGTGCATCAAGCATCGGCGCAGTGGCTCGAGCTTGAGATAACCGAGAGCGCGGTGATGGCGGATATCGGCGGTGCTATGCAGTTGCTCACTCAGCTCGCGGGTATGGGCTTCAAACTTGTCATCGATGACTTCGGCACCGGCTATTCTTCCTTGGCCTACCTAAAGCGCATGCCCGTTCATACGGTAAAGATCGACAAATCGTTTGTTATCGGAATGGCCAAGGACGAAAACGACGCTGCCATCGTCTATACGAGTATCGACTTGGCGCACAACCTCGGTCTTCAGGTTGTCGCCGAAGGCGTCGACCAGGAATCCACGTTGGCGCGGCTGCGCGCGCGCGGGTGCGACGCCGCACAAGGGATGTATCTGAGCCGACCGCTGCCGGCCGAAGACTTGATCGAATGGTTAGCGAAGTCGAGCTGGGGCTTGCGCGCCGAAATCGCCTCTTGACTTTTATCGCTGTCCAAAGTTTCGGACACGACGCTTATGCACACGTGACGATTTACGCGAGTTTCTGCCGGTGGCTCGGCCTTCCTCTTTGTATCCAACCATCGACATTGTCCTAAGTCGCTGATAATACGAATATTTCACGGTAGATTATTTTTTGGTCAAGTTAACTTTGAAAGAGCATTTCTCGTTGCTTGCGCGGCTCAAATTGGATTCATCAACAGTGTTATCCACAGATATTGTTGATAACCGAGCTTGCTTTCTCAACAACAAGTTACGTTCATAAGCTTCCAAATCCCTGAGCGTGGATCATCCGTTCCACGGCTTCAGCTCATGGTAGAGTCGTGACCATGAGCGCGAGCATGCGAAT
>Ga0209342_10003462_pt1 | contig 16609 bp, 17 predicted proteins | sample RifCSP16_2_FD_184023 | JGI IMG/M metagenome (GOLD analysis project Ga0209342, IMG submission 184023) | Soil microbial communities from Rifle, Colorado - Rifle CSP2_sed 16_2 (SPAdes) (version 2) | ecosystem: Environmental > Terrestrial > Deep subsurface > Rock core/Sediment | place: Rifle... | reverse complement strand
GTCAGCCAGGTACTCTTTTTATGGAAAGGTCACATGATAACTTAATAATTTTGCAAACAGACTTTCCATAAGAAAAGCAGAAATTAAGTTATGATTCTTTTCCAACAGATCGACATTTAGATTGGAAAATTCATTTAAATACATGGTGAAGTAGAATTAACACTCTTCAGCACCTGCTTAAGATCTTTCCTGGAAGAAAATGAAAAAGTATTATTCTGTATTCATTTTGCTGTTCATCGTTACCGCCTGCCAACCAGCTGCAGGAAATACGATCACGCCTTCACGTGAGTTAAATAGCACCATTCAAGAGACAATGAAATCCAGCGAAACACTTTCGCCAACTACCAGCCCAACAGAAACTGCCACACTGACTGCAAGTCCCACTGCAACTGCGACACAGACTCCCACCCCCAGTCAGACACTGGATCCGGGACCCAGCCTGACACCGACGGTGAGCATCCCGGATGGGATCGTACTGCAGCAATCCGCCTGCCGGTACGGTCCGGGAGCAGCCTACCTTTACGAGTGGGGGCTTTACCCGGGAGATTATGTCAGGATCGTACACCGCAATTGGGACGGAACATGGCTGGATGTCAAACCCGACAGCTTTCATAAGGAGTGCTGGGTGAGGGCTGACCTGCTGGAAGTGCGCGGTAATATTTTTAGCGTGGATTATTTTATTCGTCCATTACCGTTCGTTTACACCAGGTTGTATGAACCTGCCAGGTACGTGATCGTCATCAGGGATGGTGACCTGGTGACCGTTGAGTGGGAGGCGATCTGGATGACCGAGGATGATGACCGGGGATACCTGATCGAAGCGTGGGTCTGCCTGGATGGAAAACTGACTTTCCAGGCGACGGATTACCACCCATGGACGACCACGCAAGCCATCATCCGGGATGAACGCGGCTGCGGGCAGCCATCGTGGGCTCGATTTTATACGGTTGAAAAACATGGTTATATGGAACCATGGGTGGATATCAATTGGCCGGCGTTCCCCATCAAAGCTGGCGATTCAAGAACCCTGAGAGTGATCAAATAATTGGGAGTTCAAATTATTTCATAACCCGGTTTTTAATGAACCAAACCGGCAACCCTTGTTCTTGATAATTTAAGGATCCACCAATAAAAAACCTTCTGGAAGCTTTGTATGAATTAAGTTATGATTATTTAAGAGAGTGAAGGGAAGAAAAAATGAAGAATCGCAGTCGATTAATTGGCCTGATAATATTCGCAGTTGTTCTATCCGGACTGACTGGCTGCTCCCAACTGGCACAAACGCCTGAAAACCCGGTGATACTGGATCGAAACCTGAAAATCCCAACGGATGCAGTCAAGGTCCTCCCGGAAACTGATATCGCCCCTCCAGTCACCATTTCCAGTGAATATTCACAACCTGTCCCGGTTCCCGGGCTGGTCAATTCAGCCGGCGGAGAAGATTCCCCGTTCATCCTCCCTGATGGGAAAACACTCTATTTCTGGTTCACACCCGATGTATCCAAACCAGCACAGGCTCAAATACTGGATGGAGTTACAGGTATCTATGTTTCCAATTTGGTGGGTGGAGCCTGGGGGAAACCAGCGCGTGTTATTTTACAGGATAGTGGAAAACTGGCTGGCGATGGCTGCGAGTTTGTCATGGGTGACACCATCTGGTTTTGCAGTGCGCGGGAAGGATACGAGGGCATGAACTGGTTCAAGGCTGAATTTCTGAATGGCAGCTGGCAAAAATGGCAGCTGGTTGAATTTGACCCGTCTTACGAGGTGGGGGAGTTGCATATCTCCAGCGATGGAAAGGACCTTTATTTTGCTTCGACCAGACCTGGCGGTATGGGAAATATGGATATCTGGGTTTCTCATTGGCTGGATGGCAGATGGAATGAGCCAGGAAATATCATGGAAGTTAACACCCAGGATAACGAGGGTTGGCCGGCTTTGAACCCGGCAGGTGATGAATTGTGGTTTTCAAGAAATTTCGGGATCTGGCGATCCAAGCTTATCGATGGGATTTGGTCAACACCGGAATTGATGATCTCATCCCTGGCAGGAGAGCCTTCCATTGATGCTGATGGAAATGTATATTTTACCCATCATTTTTTTAAAGATAATGTGATGCTGGAAGCTGATATCTACGTGGCTAATAAAAAATAAAGAGTATTCAGTAAATAAGACATTTCAGGGTCGAAAAGAGGTAAAATAAGGTATTATTATGACATTGTGAAGGAAAATCGGGAAACACAAACCGCAAAAGATAGATCGACATAATTGAGGAAGTATGACGTTTACCTCCAACATCCTTTCACAAAATGACTCGCGCTGGAATAACCTGAAATTAGGTTTCCATGCCTCAGAAACCATCGGGCAGGAAGGCTGCGCTTTAACCTGCCTGGCAATGATGGCCAGCGGGTACGGATACCCTGAAACCCCTGATAAACTAAACAAGAAATTAATCGACCTTGGACCAGGAAATGGTTATGTAAACTCGTTAATGGTCTGGTCAGGATTGACCCGTTTATATCCCAAGATCGGGATCAAGGAAGTGTATGTTTGCAGCGATGTAAAACCTGTTCCGGTAGAGAGGATCGATTCTCTGCTCGAATACGGACAGGCAGTGCTGGTCGAGATCGACAGCTCCATGGCTGCCGGTGAGCAATCCCACTGGGTTCTACTGACCGGGAAAAAAGATGATGATTACATCATGCTTGATCCTCTGGCACCGTCTGCAGAGGAATCAGTTAGATTGCTGGTTGATCGGTATGGGTCCGGTAGAGCGGTTGACCAGCTGATCACATCGGTTGCTTTTTATGAATGCTGGGAGACCGGCGATGGCGAACCGGTTATTCCAGCTTTACCCGGCATGTTCGTGCAGGTGCTGCCTTCCACAACCAAAGGTTTGCGCATGCGGGTTCAGCCAGATGCATCAGCAAGTATCGTGACTGTTGAGATCGCCAGAACACCGCTGCTTGTCCTGGAGGACGAAGCCAGAGCCAGTTCGAAGGTAGGTGTAACTGACCAGTGGATCAAAGTACGGGATCCGCAGGGTTTTGAGGGGTACGTGGCAGCCTGGTACCTGGAAGAGTGCCGCATGCCTGCACCAGAAGAAGTACCTGTTCCAGTTCTGAATGAAACTTCACCAGCAGACTCTTTGCTGAAACTTGATATGCCTGAGGAAATGAATCCACCTGTACCAGCAGTTGGACCAGCTCCAGAAATTCAGCCTGAACCTTCAACACCAGAACCTCCCACTCCAGTGAAAACTTCCAAAACGATCTATGTATCATCTGATGTAGCCGGCCGGGGATTACGACTGCGCGCCCAGCCCAATTTGCAGGCTGAAACCGTTACTATACTGGATGCCAGACAAAAACTGGAGATCATTGAAGATGCGTCAGCCGCGCGGGGTAAAGTTGGTGTCATCAACCAGTGGATTAATGTCCGGACAGAAAAGGGGGAAAGCGGCTACTGTGCTGCCTGGCTGCTGGTGCTTCCTGTCATCCAGCAAAGTACCAATAAAGAAACCGGTGGAGAATTGGCGACTGGTTTGGCTGTGGATCCCCTGGCGGAAACCCAGCCGACACCTGTATACAGGGTAGAGCCAACAGCGGAACAAGAACTGACCGTGATAGTTGAGCCTGCCATTCAACCCAAGGAGCCAGAATACACGGTCATCGTCTCCAAAAATGTAGGGAAGATGGGATTGCGGTTGCGGACGACACCAGTTAACGGAAGCGTGATCATGGTTTTGAAGGCTGAAACTGAATTAACTGTGTTGGAACCCTGGGAGACTGCCCATACCAAGATCGGGGTAAAGAACGAGTGGCTCCATGTCAAAAATGAAGACGGAAAATCCGGCTTTACTGCAGCATGGTTTCTGGAAACAGGCAAACAACCTGAAAAGGTCATCAGCCCTGATGAAACAACGACCGACCTGGTGGTCAATGTCTCTCCGGTGGTAGGTACTGGCGGGCTGCGCCTGCGAACTGCCCCAAACTTGAAATCTACAATCGTGAAAAAACTTCCACCGCTCACGCCACTGGTTGTCCTGGAACCTGTTGATGCGGCTAGTCCAAAGATCGGCGTGATGGATCAATGGCTGAATGTCAGCACGAAGGATGGGGCAGCCGGGTATGTAGCTGCCTGGTATGTTGTCCGTTAGTCCTTCAAATTAGCCGCCAAATTTCCAATAACTCAACAAGAATAAGGAGATAATCTTATGGTACACAAACATCTGATCACACATATTGAATTCTCTTCACGGGACCTGCATGAATCCAAGAAATTCTATTCTTCCGTATTTGATTGGGATATCAAGGATTTTCCAGAGATGAATTACGCCACCTTTGAAGCAGAAGGCGGAACAGGCGGTGGATTCAACCCCGTAGGGGATGATTATCCGGCAGGGACAATGATGATCTACATAAACACACCTGACCTGGCGGAGACACTAGAAAAGATCAAGGCAGCAGGGGGAACGATCATCCTGGAAGGATATGATATCCCCACAGTTGGAAGAATGGCTACCTTCAAAGATCCCACTGGCAATGTGGTGTCTCTACTGCAGCCATTGATGGAATAAAAGAGCGGATCATTATTCTTATAAATTAAGATCGGGTATCTTGACGAGATACCCGATCTTTTTCATTAATCAGGAAATTGTATTGAGCGCAGTGATGAAACTGGAAACCATCGATTCGAGGTTGATCTCTTCGGAAACGATGCGGTAGGATTCCAATCCCATGGTCCGCAGCCGTGGCAGGTCGGACAAAGCCACCTGCAGTATCGCTTCAAGGGCTGCCTGGTCATGCGGAGGAACCTGCCAGCCATTGACCTGCCTGACCAGATCCTGCTGTGTGCCATCTCCCTGGGCGGTGATGACAGGCAAAGACCAACCCATTGCCTGCTGAATTGCCAGACCTCCCGTCCCGGGCAGCACAAAAATATCAGCGGTTTTAAAGTAAGGTTCCAGGTCAGACCCATTCACGGCTCCCACAAAGAGTGTGGATGGATACGTTTTTTCAGCCAGTTTTTGGAGAGATTCCCTTTCGGGACCATCTCCGACGATCACCAGCCTGGGTTTTAACCCTTCAGGAAGCCTGGAGCATGCTTTTATAAGCAGATCAAGTCGTTTTCGGGCCTGCAGCCTTCCCACGAACAGCAGGCTGGGAGGTTCCTGAATATCGAGCGGGCGATGAATGGGGGATTGGGTTGGGCGGGCGGCAACGGCATTGTGTGCGATGAAAATCTTCTTTCCTGGAAATCCGAGGGAGCGATACTGTTCGAAACCCTGCCGACTGTACGTGATGATGGCATCAAATTGGCGCAGGAAATTCGCTCGGAATGCAAGCCTGAATGGCGCCAGATAGCCTTGAGATTGGGTTGAACCCAGACCCCATCCGATGACAGGTTTTGAACGTGATCTCATCCAGGCAACAGCACTGCGCGTAGATAAATAACGCGGATTGGCCTCCACGATCAATGCATCCGGATCCACAGATCGCAGCCAATGGTGCAAACCTTGCTGCCAACAAAGATAAGCCTTACCCTGGAAAAAATGTATATTCTTCAACGATTGGAAATGAGCCACCGCCAGGCTGCCGGTTGTATCAATTGCATCATCTTTGCGGGGGGATCCGGCTGCAAGGTGCAACTCTCCCAAGCATTTCCCTGCCAGCAAATCAAAGAAAGGAATACGATAGGCAGGTAATACCCTTTGCAGAACTGCCAACCTGCCTGGATATTGATCTTTATTGGTTGGATCTTTTAAACTGTTCATTTAGTTTCCTGAAGTCCCGGGAAAGGCGACCAGGTACGATTTCCAATCAAGATCCTTCATGGAATGGATGACTGGAAAACCAGGTTTCATCCTGCAGATCCTGTAATCGGAAGCGGAGAGAATCTTCCAACTGACTCGAATGGATTCCTGTCCGTGAAGTTCCATCAGCAGAGTTGGTCCAACTTCTGAAAGTATGCGCTGCATGCCAGGTAAAGCCAACACTTCCCCGCCTTCAATATCCAGCTTGATCAATTCGGGGGGAGGATTTCCATTTTCAAAAACAAAATCATCCAGGCTTATTCCGGGAACTTCAATCTCCTCCCGGTAAGATGCCTGACGGCCAGCGGAACCGATGACTTTTCCCATCCCGCCCGATTCATGGACAAGGAAATGAATGGGAGCCTGCCTGTCGGCAACGGCTGCATGGGTGAGGTGTGCTCTTTCGGTTAACCCGTTCAGGGCGATATTCTCCTGCCAGCGGAACGTGTTGGAAGGCAGAGCTTCAAAAGAAAACACCTGTCCTTCCTTTCCCACCAGGTGGGCAAGCATAAGGGTAATATAGCCAATATTTGCGCCGACATCACAGACAACCATACCCGGTTTAACGAGACTACGAAGGGAAGATTGGAGATCCAGTTCATAGGTCCCCAGCCAGTAATCCTTCTCCGTTTGCATATCCAGGTTGAGGGCATAGCCTTCCAGGATACCGGAAGCCACTTTAACCGTGGTCAACCCGGAAGGTGCCGCACGATTAAGCATTTTTCTGAGAAACCTGGCGAGGAAGGGAATTCGGTAAGGCAGTCTCTTGATCGAATCAGGAAGCAGGCGGGTGATTTTTTCAACCAGGGTAAGGAACCAATTCATTATGAATTGATCCTGTCATGCGGAGGTACGTGAGGGGCGTTCCAATCCGGGGATTTATGGACATGGACGATCTTCCATTTGCTATCCAGCTTTACCAATACCCTGTTTTCATTGTGAGACGCAACAGTAACAACATCATTTTGGGTAGTGCTGATAAGAAGACTGTAACTGATGATGGCGGCATCTGCATATTGCTGAACTTTTAAATTGGCATAATCGAACCGGGTCTTTCCACCCGGATCACCTTGCGCGCCAAAAACCGAACCTTTTCGGGCATTGGTTTCCATCATGAATTCATGAAAAGGAATCCCTTCCAACCGGTGAGGAGTCACCCACCACTCGTACAAGGTTAGATCCTCAACCACAGTGTCGCGATAGGTTTCCCTGTCATTCTCAAGGATCGAACGCATATGCCTGTGAAAAGTTTCCATCATTTCGGGGTCATTCATCATCTGCCTCCAATAATACAGCGAGGTATTTATCTACCATCTCTTCCAGGTTGAAATGCTTTTCTGCATGGAGCCTGGCTGCCTTGCGGTAAGGTTCATTGTTCAGAAGAGCTGCAGCAACTTTGTCTGACAGGGAATTAATATCCGGAGGCTGTAATTTCCAGGGATCACTTCCATACGGGACAACAGAGCCAGCATCATCCGGGACCAACTCACGGATCGCACCTGTATCGAATGCCGCTACAGGCAATCCACAGGCCATGGCTTCTATGACGGAATTTGGGCAGGCCGGGTGAAGATCGGCAGCATAGAGAACATGAGCAGAGCGATCGATTTCCGGGATCGATTCGCGCGGGACTTTCCCAATCCACTGAATCGAAACAGTGCTGCGGGCATTCCAGGTAGAAACAAGCTCCTGTGACACTGATCCTACCACTGTTAGTTCCATTGGCAGCTGATGACGCTGCTGGAGATCAGCTGCCAGGTCGACAGCATTTTTAAGACCGTTTTCGTAGCCGCCAGCCAGGGATCCCTCCACCACCAGCAGCCGGAATTTCCCGGAAGGTCGATCATATTCACCTGAAGGAGTGTAGCTATCCAGGTCGACTCCGTTGCGGATAACGCTGTTGGGTGAATGTATTGACCCGTACCACTCCTGCCACCAGGTTTTGGCAAATTCGGATTGATATACAACATGGTCAGCCAGGTTTCGGCGGATGGTGGACTGAAGCAGGTTGCCATATTCTGACCGGATGGTATGGCGAATCCCTGTGAACTTCTTTCGGTGTATCCAGTTGATTCCATCCAATCGCTGGACAATGCGAATCCCTTTTTTCTTAATGCTGTTAATGCCTGCCAGCTGTATGGAACCACCAATGACCAGCACAGACTGGTAGGGCTCATCTTCCAGGTTGAAACAGAACTCCACTCCCTTTTTTGAAAGACCTGATACCAATTTGTGGCGGAAGGATACCATTCCCCCGGTACCGGATACAGCGGGGATGATGCAAATTCGTCTCATGCTTTATTCCCGGCTGCCAATTTTACGGGCAGGGATACCAGCCCAGATATCATTTTCACCTGTTGATTCCAGCAGCACAGCATTAGCACCAATGACCGAGCCCTTCCCGACAGTGAGAATTCCTTCCTTGCAAAGGATCCTGGCACCACTTGCCAGTATCGCTCCCTGGCAGATGTGGATCCCTTCAAACCGGGATCGTTCTGCGGGAACGTGGATATCCGCCCTGCCCAAAGTGACACCCGGATAAATGCGCACTTCACTTTCAATCTCACTTTTGGGATGGATAACGACTCCAAAACCGCCATGCAGCAACAGGCAGCCAGGGCCAAATTTAACCGACCTGGGTATTTCAGCACCAAGCAACTTGAGCGTGAAATAAGCCAGCCAGCCTAAAAGAGGCCAATTTCGGGCATAAAGAAGGGAAGTGTACACATCGCGTTTCATCTTGCTAATTATACTGCAGGGAGGTTTGGGGGTTCCCCGGCATGATAAAAGGTTACCACCTGGCCACGTGTTCCTCAGCAAAACCGACCAGGTCGCGAATTTCAACTTTCTCACCGTCATCCGTGATGGCAAACCCTGAATACACGCCAAACATTTGATGGACCTGGCTGTAAATGATACCGAGGTTGGTTGTTGCCGTTCGATCCTTGAAAGGTGTGAAAAGGACATCCAACCTTCCTTCGTTGTCTTTAAAGTGCCAGGGCTGCATGTAGTCTGCCTGGTTGTATTCAAAAGGGACTTTATCGAGTTTGTGAATGTGGTTGTTTAATACCAGGCCATTTTCCCCGGCTTTTGAAAGATCTCCAAAACCCATTCCAAGGTTCAACCCGATGGTTCGTCCATCAGGCAGGAAACCAGAGGTGGATGCCCAATTCCAGAAAGACCTGTATTCCCACACTCCGCGTCCCCAATCGAGCGAGCTGATGCAATTTTCAGGATTCACATCAATCACCTCATCACCGACAGTGATCGATCCACTGGCTGGCATGCAATTGATCTTCCGATTGTAGTAAAAACGTTTCTTTGCAATGGGGATGACAATATTCATCGATTCATCACCGGGATCTGTGAGAAAATCGATCTCCGCCTGGATCCCCTTTCCGGACTGAAAACCAGGCCAGGAGACAGAGACATGACGGCGGTTTTCATGAATCGTGAACTCAAGGCGGGAAATATTGTTTTCAAAACGAGCATCACCTGAAATACTGTTGCGCGGCAGGGAGATTCCCTTTCCAAGAGGTATGACCAGGCTTTCCTCATGCAGGTCGCCGGTCTCAAGGTTCATGATGTACACAAATATATTTCCTGCATAACCAAGGTGTGCTATGGTTGCCGAGAAAAAGTATCTGGGAGTGAACAAGGCATAGTAATCCCAGCGTTTCATTCGTATCGGCTGCATGAAATGAAGATCATAAAAATTTGCATTTTCCAGGTTGCAATCAAGGAGAGGCTGACGCGCCCATCCAACGGATGCAAGGGATCCATCACTGGAAAGCAGGGAACCTGGTGTTGTGATTTCAGTTTGCATGGAGTATCCTTTCCTTTAAGAAATTAATTTCAGTCATAAACAGGATAGTTTAATCATATCCTGAACCAATCATGAACGAGTTAATTGTATAAGAAAAACAAGCATGAGGGTATAAGGAAATCGCAAAGCCCTTAAAGGGAATCGAGTATAATTTGGATATGAACACTCCAGATAGCATGAACAACGAAAACCTGGATCGCCGTGAGGAGGAGAGAAGGATCAGGCAGGAGGGACGACTTCCCCCGGGACAGTCCCTCACCCTGAAATTCCCGGTTTTACATTACGGGGACATCCCTGAATTCCATCCAACCACCTGGAATCTCCATTTATGGGGGCATGTCAAGGAATCCGTTCGGATTAATTGGGCAGAATTTAACGAACTGCCACGCACGAGCGTGTTAATGGACATCCATTGTGTGACCCGCTGGAGCAAGGCTGATACCCTGTGGGAAGGGGTCTCTGTTCATACTTTGATCGATCTTGGTTACATTCAACTTCTTCCCAATGTGACTCACGTAATGCAGCATGCGGAATACGGTTACACAGTAAACCTGCCCGTGGAAGTGGTTCTGCAGGAAAATTTTCTGCTGGCAACCCATCTTAATGGGAAGGCAATAACACCGGAGCACGGATATCCACTGCGAGGGGTGGTTGGAGCCATACCAGGAAAACCTGAACTGGCATCTCCCTACCTGTGGAAAGGTGCAAAATGGCTGCGTGGATTGGAATTCATGACCCAGGATCGAAGAGGGTTTTGGGAAAAGGCTGGATACAGCAACTCAGCCGATGTGTGGAATGAAGAACGATTTTCATAAGGTGGAACAGGTTTATTTAAATCAATAATATTATTTTTATAACAGCAATCATTAAATGAAAACAACTTTCCAGGATCTCATTTTGAGTACCCTGGAAAGTTGTTCTTGTAGAAAATTCTAATTACGGTCTGGTCGCGAGTGTCAGCGTGAGATCCACTTTCTGTGTACCCCGAAGAACAGTTAGGACGACTGTGTCTCCCGGGGATTTTTCAGTGTAAAGGTAGCTGATAAGATCGTCAAATCGTTTAACAGGCTGAGAGTCGATGGCAATGATGAGGTCTCCACCGCTATTGAGTGCCGTGGATTGCGGATCTGGATTACTGGGGATCACACCAGCAACCTCAGCAGGACCACCTGCGATTACAGAAGTAACATACGCCCCGGTAAACTGGGTTAATCCAAGGTTGGTGATCTCATCAAGGGACATGCTGTCAAAAACATCTATTGTTGAAATTCCAAGGTATGGAAACTCAAATGTTCCAGTCTCGATCAGACTTGGAACTACCTTTTTAACCATATTTACAGATATGGCAAACCCGATCCCGGAGTTGGCAGGTTCGCCGGTGGAAGTAGAACTATTGGTTCGTATTGCCTGGTTGACACCAATGACCTCGCCGGCAAGGTTGAGCAAAGGTCCGCCGGAATTTCCGGGATTAAGGGCTGCATCGGTCTGGATAATATCGCTGGATGAGAAGAATCCACCATCGGGGGCTGAAGCCACATCGGAAAGCAACGATCTCCCCAGGGCAGAGACGATGCCGGTAGTCATGGTGCTATCCAATCCAAATGGATTACCAATGGCCACCACCACCTGGCCGACACTGAGTAAATTGGAATCTCCCAATGTCAATGGGAATAATTCATCTGCAGGGACATCCACCTTGATCACAGCCAGGTCTGCGTCGGGATTACTGCCGATCAACTCTCCAAATGCCTTAAAACCTGACGTGAAATCAACTTCATAGGTGGAACCGCCATCGACAACATGATTGTTGGTGATGATATACCCTTCGTTACTGTAAACCCAGCCTGAACCAAGACCAAGTTCTATCCCGGTATTGTCGTAGACCTTAATCGCAACAACACCACGACTCACCCTGCTGTAGATCGAGATAAATTGATCCTGCTGGTTGACGATGTCGGGCAGCGTGATCACCTGGGTTGACGGTGAACTTACCTGGATGGGCTGCTGGGAATCCACGGCAGGTTGTGTGACTGCCAGGTTTGGAATGAAGCTTGTCAATGAACATGCCATAAGGGTAAGCATTATGACAATCGTAAGAATTAATAGTGAAATTTTGTTTCTCATATTTTATCTCCGTGAAGGATCAAATCCTCCTACTCCTTAATTTGTTGTTCGAACTCTTCCAATAATTTTTTTTGCTTTGCGGTCAAATTTCGGGGAATCTGTACCTTGATGCGTACGATCAGATCACCTTTCTGCTTTGGGTTCGTTAAATTTGGCATTCCACGACCTGAAATTCGGATGAGCTGTTCGGGTTGAGTTCCCGGGGGTATGGTCAAAACAACCTTACCGCTGAGCGTGTTCACGTTCGTTTCGCCGCCCAGCATGGCGGTAATTGCACTGATCTTAACCTGGGCGTGGAGATCATCGCCTTTTCGGACGAAATCCGGATGCGATGCCACATCTATCAACAGGATCAGGTCAGTCGGTTGGCCATCTGGTCCTTCTGGTCCCGCGCCCGAGACCCGAACTTTTGTACCACTGCGCGCACCTGCCGGGATGGTGACTTCCTTGAGGCGATCCCCGGATTGAAATTGACGTGTCGTACCATGATATGCTTCATCCAGGGATATGGCTACCTGTTGCTGATATTGAACCGGTTGCTGCCGGCGGGAACGAGGCATGCCTGAACGTTGAGGGGAAAAACCACCTCCAAAGATCGAACTAAAGAAATCTGAGAAGGCGCCATTTCCAAAAAGATCTTCCACGTTAACTTGCTGGGCACCGCCTTGTGCACCCTGCTGAGCGACCCAATCGCTCCAGTTGAAGTTTCCTGGTGCTCCCCGCTGCTGCCAATCGGAATAGGAAGAACCCAATTGATCATAGCGCTTCCGCTTGTCTTCATCGCTCAAGACCTGGTAGGCTTCATTGATATCCTTAAAACTCTCTTCTGACTTTTTATCGCCCGGGTTACGGTCAGGATGATATTGCATGGCAAGTTTACGATATTTTTTCTTGATCTCATCGGTACTTGCCTTGCGGTCCAGCCCCAGTATCTTGTAATAGTCTTTATATTCCATTTTCCCTTTTTCCTCGGATACTTATTCTCCATATCGATTCGAGATCAATTCACTTTCCATTGAAATAATATTCGTATCCAGTATTGATTTTATGACCCTATTCCTCATGAAGTCAAGCTTCAGGAAGGCGATTTAATGAGATTCTAACCTGTTCAAACAGATTTTACACAATATGCAGACCATTTTTGGAAAAATGAAGGCATCCAAGAAGATAATTAATAAAATATTACAGCCAGAAAAAACTGGCATAAATAAAATTATGATAAAAGAAAACAGGTTTATACTATCATGCAGTCCATAGAACGAGGTGATTGATGAAGTCGATCTGTGTTTATTGTGGTTCATCTGATGATGTTAACAGGGAATACCTGGATGCAGCTTATCAATTGGGATCCACCCTGGCGAAAAGAGGGATCAGGTTGATTTACGGAGGGGGAAAGACGGGCTTGATGGGTAGAGTTGCGGATGGGGCTGTTTCAGAAGGTGGAGAAGTCATTGGTGTGATCGTTTCGAGCATGAACACACCCAACCTGGCACATCCCAACCTGTTCCGGCTTGAAGTAACCGATACGATCCATCAACGGAAAGCCCGCATGTATGAATTATCAGATGCATACATTGCCTTACCCGGGGGGTTCGGAACAATGGACGAACTCTTTGAGACACTGACATGGGCACAGATCGGTGAACATGACAAACCTATTGGTTTACTGAACGTTCATGATTATTTCAATGGATTATTACGGTTTTTAGATCATGCCCTTCAGGAGAAATTCATTTTCCCAGAACATCGAAAGAACCTGGTTTGTTCACCTGACCCCGAGCAGTTATTGGAATCTTTCAACCATCATCAATATTCAGAAGATGCCGTTAACAGGTGGATGAGAAGAGATCAATAAACCATCCCTCACCAGGATTGATTATGAAGAATGAATGTATCTATCGATGCCTGGAAATCTGATGGATGGATCATTCCGGTTGTATTAACTGACCCTGCAGAAATTTTTAACATAATTAGTGATTTCAGGTTCTGCGCACGATGGCATCTGTCATCTTCACCACACGAGCCATATATTCCACATCATGTACACGGACAATATCTGCTCCCCTGGTGATACCAACAGAAATGGCTGCTGCAGTTCCTTCCACTCTCTGGTCTGTAGGAAGGTCAAGTGTATAGCCGATAAATGATTTTCGCGAAGGACCCAATAAGACTGGATAACCTAGCTGGTGAATCTCATTCAACCGATCGAGCAGTTCAAGATTCTGGTCAATAGTCTTTCCAAATCCTATACCCGGATCCAGGATTATCCTTTCATTGGGGATACCAGCATCTTTCGCCAGGGTTACACTTTCCATGAGTTCGCTTTTAACATCCTGAAGAAGATCCTGGTATTCCATTCCAACATACCGTCCGCCAAGGTTCTCCTGTATCTCTGCCCTGGCGGGTTTGCTGCGATTGTGCATCAGGATGATTGGCGCTCCATGGCTGGAGGTCACCCGGGCAAGACCTGGATCGGCTTTCAATCCCCAAACGTCATTGACAATATGCGCACCAGCCTGCAATGCCATTTCTGCAACTGATGCCTTGTAGGTATCTATGGATAAGAGAACACCTGGAAACTCTGATGAAAGCTGCCGGATGACAGGAATGACACGATCCTTTTCTGTGGACTCATCAACGGGAAGGGCTCCCGGGCGGGTGCTCTCACCGCCAATATCCAGTATATCCACGCCGGAATCAACGAAACGACGAGCCTGTTCCATGATAGCGTTCACACCAGCGGATCCCTGGAGGAGACCATCACCGGAAAAACTATCTTCGGTGATATTCAAGATGCCCATCAAATAGGTACGGCTCCCCCATGCAAGTACATGCTTTCCTATTTTCAATGGTCCCATATTATTGAACGAATTTATGGGTTCAGGCAAGCTGATCCAAAGGACGGCTTAACCAGTTTTCAGCCTCCTCTCCATCTGTGAATATTTTAATGGCTGCAGAAGCCGGAGTGAGGGCTAACGCAGCAATCTTGCGGATGGCATCGGCGACCTCGTCATTGGCAACCAGAACAGCCAGGCGGATATTGCGTGCAGCCGGATCGCTATTGACTTCGATGGCTGTAGTGATCGCTTTTTCGGAGACATGCTCGACCTGGCGAAGGTCATATAAGTTGCGGGTGAGGCGATCTGCATCCAAAAGGTGTTGATGTGAAAATTCCTGCCAATGTTTGATCGTTTCTTCTGATAGATCAGTAAAGGTGTAATCCATCCCACCATCTGGACGGCGAACTACTGTATAACCAATTCCTGGAACTGGTTTCCAATTTAAAGGTTTGATCTCAGTCATAGTAATCCTCCTGTTGTTTGATTATATCGTAATAAGATATTGATTACTCTTCCGGTCAGATTTGCGGATACTCTGAATTAGAAAAAAAAAGTTAAATTCTTCCCGAAGCTTGAAGGACAGCCAGCGCGTCTGCCGTTACGAATGGGTTCATTTTCCTTTTACTAACACCTCCCCAATTCACAGGAGAAAAATTACTGACATTTGGACGGTTGAGGTGATAGTATGTTTCATCTGCAGGAAAGCCGCCATCCTCAAGGCGGCGGGATTCCAGAAGGTCGAGGGCTGGTTGACAGCGGGGATCATCCAACAGACCAGCTTCCATCATTACTTTCAACCCAAAGAGGATATCATAATGCCAGTAACAGGGGTAGTGAAGCCTGATGAAATGATCATCCATGACCATCCCATCTCCAAGCCGTCTGAACAATGACCTCTTAAGAAAAATATCTGCCGCCATTAGGCTGCAATCGCGGATATGGTCATCAGCGGTCTTCTTTGCAGCCAAACTCAGGGCTCGCAGCGGGATGAGGCTTTCCATGAAGGAAGAAATGCAGACATCAGGTCGTTTATCGCAATTCCAGCCGCCATCATTCCACTGCCACTTGACCAACCTGGAGATCAATTGATCAGTTCGTTCGTCCGCCAACCCAAGGGAAAGTGTTGAAAAGACCAGGTTCCCCTCCTGCGATGCGCAGCGCCGTGTCCTTCCATTGATAACGCGGATGTGGCGTGCATGTTCAGGGCTTAATATCCAATCGAAAGCCTGGTTCACCAATGGCATGAGCTGTGAATCACCAGGGGGATAACCCAGGTCTGCCAGAAGGGAGAGAACCCAGTGTCCGCCAACCCACTTCTTATAAGGATGATGGACAGGTTCACCTGCTGGCAGACAGGCAGAAATTAATGATCGTACCAGGTCTGAATTTCGAATTGGTTCCCGAGCAGACTTTGCAGGTTCAAGACCCTGCACGAGAACATGTAATTTGTAGGAAAGGGCTGGCTCTTGCTTGAAATGAGCAATGGCAGTTCCTGGCAACATTTCTTTAACCTGGTCCTTTACAGAAGTCCAGTGGGGATCCATAAGGCGTTATCCCCTCGATCTCCAATTCTTTGAGCAGATCAGAAGTGGTTACATTTAGTATTGGGTGAATCAAATGCGGGGCAATTTCCACCAAAGGTACGAGCACAAATGCGCGTTCAGCGATCCTTGGATGGGGAATGGACAAACCTTTTCCGGTATAGATAAGCTGGTCATAAAAAAGTATGTCCATGTCGATCAACCTGGGTCCGTAACGGATGGAATTTTCACGTCCCATTTTCTGTTCCACTGATTTTATGAACTTCAGCAATTTTCGGGGAGAATATTCCGTTTCTCCTGCCAGGACCATGTTCAGGAAAGTGGGTTGGTCTACATACCCCCATGGTGGTGTTTCATAGATCAAAGAACAATTGGTCGATCGAATGACAGGGTAAAGATGTTGAATGGCAGACTCTAAATTCGATTGCCGGTCCCCCAGATTCGATCCCAGGGAAAGATAAAC
>Ga0209342_10003461_pt1 | contig 16609 bp, 13 predicted proteins | sample RifCSP16_2_FD_184023 | JGI IMG/M metagenome (GOLD analysis project Ga0209342, IMG submission 184023) | Soil microbial communities from Rifle, Colorado - Rifle CSP2_sed 16_2 (SPAdes) (version 2) | ecosystem: Environmental > Terrestrial > Deep subsurface > Rock core/Sediment | place: Rifle... | reverse complement strand
CGCGGGTTGAGGTCGAACGTAAAATCGGCGGCCAGCACCGCGCCGTCTTCGGTCGCCGTTAGGCGCGCGTCGGCCACCTCGATCTCGTCGGCGCGCGCCGCGACGGCGGCGCCGAGCGCGAGCACGGCAAACAAGCTCCTCAGAAAAGCGATGCCTCGCATGGCGCGTCGCCTCAGGATCCTCTCAAGCCAGCTTCTCTAACAGGGCGAAGAAGAATCCGTCGTGTTCCGGACCGGGAAGAAGCTGCGCCGCGGCGCCGTCCGGCAGCGGCGCGCGGCGCGCGCCCGGAGTACGCGCAGCGAATGCGTCGACCACTGCGCCGTTCTCCTCCGGGAAAACCGAACAGGTGACATACAGCAATTTACCACCCGCGGCGAGCGCGCGCCAAAGCATATCCAGGATCCGCCCTTGCCGCACCGCGAAGGCGTCAATATCGGAGCTGCGGCGCAGCCACTTGATGTCGGGATGTCGCCGCACGACCCCAGAGGCGGAACAGGGCACGTCGGCGAGGATCCGATCGAACGCGACGCCGTCCCACCAGGACTCGAGTTCGGTGCAGTCCGCGGCGCGCACCTGCGCTTTCAGCCCGAGCCGCGCCTGGTCGCGCGTTATGCCGGCGCACCTTGCGGCATCAACGTCCAGCGCCGTAAGCGCCACGTCGGCCGTCTCGAGAATGTGCGCGCTCTTGCCCCCCGGCGCGGCACAGGCATCGAGCACCCGCTGCCCGGACCGCAGATCCAGCAATCCGGCCGCGCGCTGCGCGCCCGCGTCCTGCACGGATACTTCTCCCTGAGCAAATCCCGGCAGGCGCTCGACCGGCACCGGCCGTTCGAGCAGCAGCGCCACGGGCCCGATGCGCTTCGCGCCGAGTCCTTCCGCGGCGAGGCGCCGGGCATAGATTTCGAGCGCCGTGCGGCGCGCGTTGACTCGAAGGCACATCGGCGGGTGCGTGTTGCCTGCCGCCAGTACTTGCTCCCAATCGGCCGGGTACGCCGCGCGCACCCGCTCGACCCACCACGCCGGATGGCGGTAATGCGCGGCCGGATCGGCGCCGAGGCGCGCCTCGAGCCCGGCGCGGACACGCAGGAAATTGCGCAACAGCGCATTGACATAAGACTTGGCGCCGGCGCGCTGCATCAGGACGCAGGCTCGCGCAGCCTGGTCCACGACCGTGTATTCCGCGTAGCGCCCGGATTCGAGCGCATAGAGCGAACACCACAGCAGCGCCTCGACCAGCGGTTCGGCGGCGCCGGCACGGCGCGAAAGCGCGGCGACGATTCCCTGCGATCGGCCGTAGCGCCGCAGCGTCCCGTAGCAAAGATCCGCCAGCGCGGCGCGCGATCCGCCGGCCGCCTGCTGTTCGACGCGTTCCAGCTCCCTCGAGAGGCTGCGACCGGCCGCAACGCGCGCGACCAGCGCCGCCGCCGCAACCAGCGTCTCAGCGAGCGGCGCCAAGGCGCTCGCCGCGATTGATCGGAAAACCGCGCAGGAACTCCGCGGCGGCAAGACGGTTCCCGCCCGCGCGCTGCAGCTCCGTGGCTTGCAGCGCGCCCTCGCCACAGGCGACCAGAACGCCGTCGGCGCCGCTCTCCAGCACCGAGCCGGGCGTTCCCTGCTGCGCGACACAGCGCGCGCGCCAAAGCTTTATCGTTTCGCCGCGCAACCGGGATCGCGCGCCCGGCGTAGGGCGCAAAGCCCGCACCGCGCGCTCCAGTTCCACGCAGGGCCGGGACCAGTCGAGCTCCGTCTCGTGTTTTCCGATCTTGCGCGCATAGGTCGCACCGGTCTCAGGCTGAGGCACGGATTTCGCACCCCCCCCCGCGACCTGCGCAATCGCGGCGACGATTGCCTTGGCGCCGAGCGCCGCCAGCTTGTCGTGCAGCGTCTGCGCGTCATCGTCATCCGCGATCGCAATCGGGTGCAGCGAGAGAATCGGACCGGTATCGAGGCCCGCGTCCATCGACATGATCGTGATTCCGGTTTCGCGGTCCCCTGCAAGCAGGGCACGCTGGATCGGCGCCGCGCCGCGCCAGCGTGGCAGCAGCGAGGCGTGAATATTGAGCGCGCCGTGCGGCGCGATCGCGAGTGCGCGCGGCGGAAGGAGCAAGCCATAGGCCGCCACCACCACCACCTCGGGCCGCGCGGCGGCGAGGCGATCGAGTGCGCGCTGGTCGTTCAGCGTCTGCGGCTGAAAGACTTCCAGGCCGCGCCCGCTGGCGAACTTCTTTACCGCGCTCGCCGCCGGATGCAGGCCGCGACCCGACGGGCGGTCCGGTTGCGTGAGCACCAGCGCCACTTGGTGGCCCGCCGCAAGCAACGCGGCCAGAGCACGCTCGGCGAAAGCCGGGGTGCCGGCGAATGCGATGCGCATCGGTGGGAGGGGAAACCCGCGGGCCTGCGACCCGCCCTGCTCAGGCGCTCTTGCGAAGCTGCTTCGCGAGCCGGGCGCGGATGCGCTGCTGCTTGAGTTGCGACAGGCTTTCCACGAAGACCTTGCCCTTCAGGTGATCCATCTCGTGCTGGATGCACACCGCAAGCAGGCCTTGCGCTTCGAGCGTAAAGGGGTTGCCGTTCTGGTCGAAAGCGCGCACCTTGACGCGCTCGGCGCGCTCCAGCGTATCGTAGATTCCAGGCACCGAGAGGCAGCCTTCCTCGATATCGGAAACGCCGCTCGCGTCAACGATCTCGGGATTGATCAGCACCACCAGCGAATCGCGGCGCTCCGAAACGTCGATCACGATCAGCTGCTTGTGCACATCGACCTGAGTCGCGGCAAGCCCGATGCCGGGGGCCGCGTACATGGTTTCGGCCATATCAGCCACCAACCGCTTCAGCGACTGGTCGAAAACCGTGACCGGCGCAGCGAGCTTGTGCAGCCGCGCGTCCGGGTACCGAAGGATGTTGAGAAGCGCCATAAATCCGTAAATTGCTTGCAAATTGAATCGATTACGTGCAGTATCTCAGGCTGTGGTTAAACAGTCCGGGCTTTATGCTAAATTTGGGTGCGCAAGCGGTACTCACAACCAGCCCGGGATGTCAGCCACCGATCGGGGGCCCTATGCACGAACAATGGCGTAAGTCTATCACAACGCTCGCTTTTGTCCTCGCCTGGGCGGTCTCGGCGGGTGCTTTGGCGCAGGCACCCAAGACACCGCTTGCGTTGAAGCCGGACGCTCCCGACCGCTATGTGGTTGTACGCGGTGACACCCTCTGGTCGATCGCGCAGCGCTACACCGATTCGCCTTGGCGCTGGCCGGAGCTCTGGAACCTCAACAAGGACGAAATCAAGAACCCCCACCGTATCTATCCCGGCAACGTGATCGTGCTCGATCGCTCCCGCGGCCGGCTCGCGCTTTCCGATACCGTGAAGCTGAGCCCGCGCGTACGCGCTGAATCGACCGCGCAGACCGCGGTCCCGAGCATTCCGCCGGCGATCATCGAGCCGTTCCTGACCCGCCCGCTGGTCATCGAGCCCGACGGCCTGGACAACGCACCGACCATCATCGCCGCCGAGGAATCGCGCGTCATCCTGGAATCCGGCAATCGCGCCTTCGTGCGCGGGATCAAGGATTCCAAGGAGTCCGTCTGGCTGGTCTACCGGCGCGGCCCTGCCCTCGTCGACCCGGACACCAACACAACACTCGGATACGAGGCAATTTACCTGGGAACGGCGCGCGTGGTTCGCGGCGGCGACCCGGCCGTGATCCAGCTTTCCTCGGTTACGCAGGAAGTCGGCATCGGCGACAAACTGGTGGCAGCAGGCAAGCCCGACGTACCGACCTATGCGCCGCGGGCCCCATCGACCCCCGTGCAGGGCCGCATCATTTCCCTGTATGGCAGAGATACGCGCGTTGGCGAGTACGGCAACCAGTCCGTAATCGCGATCAACCGCGGCAAGTCCCAAGGCCTCGAGGTCGGGCACGTGGTGGCCCTCTACCGGCCCGGCGCAACGGTCGCCGATGCGTCGCGATCCAAGGATAGTTCGGCGGCACCGCTCATTTTGCCCAACGAACGCTATGGCATCGCGTTTGTGTTCCGCGTGTTCGACCGGGTATCCTATGCACTCGTAATGAACATCTCCAAGCCGGTCAATAAACTGGATCTTGTCCAGAATCCATAACAGCGCTAGCGGGGACGCGATGCGGGCCTGCGGCGCTCCGCAGGCGCCCGGGCCGGGCAGGGGATTCTGCCGGAGCAGACCACCGGCATGACGCCTGACCCGGGGCTGGCGAGCTGGCTGCAACTGACCCTCACGCCGGGCCTCGGCACCGCAACGATCCGCGGACTGCTGTCGCAGTTTGGGCTTCCCGAAAAGATCATTGGCGCAGGTCGCGCTGAGCTCGCGCGCTTCACGGGCGCCGAAGCGCTCAAATCGCTGGATTCCGACGCCGTTGCGAAAGAAGTCGAGCGCGCGCTCGCCTGGCTTGAGCAGCCGGGCAACGCCATCGTCACACTTGCCGACGCGGCCTATCCCAGGCTGCTGCTGGAGATCGCGGACCCTCCCGCGCTGCTCTATTGCCGCGGCCGAACCGACCTGCTGGACAGGCCCGCGCTCGCGCTGGTCGGCAGCAGGAATGCCACCGCCCTAGGGACCAGCAACGCCGAGCAGTTTGCGCGCAGCTTCAGTGCGGCGGGCCTCACCATCGTCTCCGGGTTAGCCCAGGGAATCGATGCCGCCGCGCACCGCGGCGGACTCGCGGGCGAGGGCTCGACCATCGCAGTGCTGGGTACCGGGGTCGATATCGCCTATCCGAGGGTGAACGCGGCATTGGCAGCCGAAATCGGGGAGCGGGGACTTCTATTTTCAGAATTCGCGTTGGGCACCAAGGCCTTCGCGCACAATTTCCCGCGCCGCAACCGCCTGATAAGCGGGCTTGCGCAGGGTTGCCTGGTCATCGAGGCCGCGCTCGCATCGGGCTCGCTCATCACCGCGCGAGCCGCCGCCGAGCAGGGACGCGAGGTGTTCGCCGTGCCGGGATCGATCCATTCGCCGCTCTCGAAAGGCTGCCATGCGCTGATCAAGTCAGGCGCGAAACTCGTCGAGTCGGCCGAGGACGTGCTCTCCGAACTCGCCGCTTTCCGCCGCACCGGGTTCGCATCCACCCGGGCGCCGGCAAACCTATCGGACGCGTCCAGATCGACCGGCGGCGCCGACGAACCTCTGCTCGCCTGCATGGGATTCGATCCGGTGGACGTGGACTCGCTGTGCGTGCGCGCGGGATTGCCTGCCGAGAAGGTGTCCGCCGAATTGCTGCGGCTCGAGCTTGCCGGCCGTGTTGCTGTCTTGCCTGGTGGTCTCTACCAGAGGCTAAACTGAGAGCTCAACTGAGGAGAGAAAAACAATGTACGACGTCCTCGTGTACCTGTTCGAAAACTGCCAGCAATACGAGCTGTCCAATGAAAAGGACCGCGTCGCGAAGAAGCTCTCGGCAGCCGGCTTCGAGCAATCAGACATCAGCGAGGCGCTCACCTGGTTTGCCGGCGTAGTGCGCGGTCCGCACCGTTCGCTCGCGCCGCTGCCCGACTCCGGCGCCGCGTTCCGCGCTTACGCGCCCAAGGAGCTCGCCAAGCTGGATGCCGAATGTCGCGGCCTGCTGATCTATTTCGAGCAGTCCGGCATCCTCACGCCGCAGACGCGCGAACACGTGATCGAGCGCGCGCTCGCGGCCAACGGCGAGGGCCTCACCGTCGAGCAGTTGAAGCTCGTCGTACTCATGGTGCTCTGGAGCCAGAAGACTCCGAGCAGCCGTCTGATCGCCGAAGACCTGCTGTCGCCGGTCGGCGCGCGCCTGCCAAGCTGATTCCGGCTCATCCCCGCGCGACGCGCGCGTGCATTAATTCGCGCTAAATCACCGCGATTTTGCGGCACAGTTGATGCGCCGCTCTCTTTGCGGGTATCCTCTGCGGCCTTTCGCGCTGCCGCATGTCCAAGAAACTCATCATCGCCGAGAAACCGTCAGTTGCCGCCGACATAGCGCGCGCGCTGGGCGGATTCACGCGCAAGGGCGAGTATTTCGAAAGCGACAAGTACCTGCTGTCGTCGGCGGTGGGCCATTTGCTGGAGCTGACGCTGCCGCCCGAGCACGACGTCAAGAAAGGCAAGTGGTCGTTCGCCAACCTACCGGTCGTGCCGCCGCATTTCGATCTGGCGCCGATCGAGAAAAGCGAGAGCCGGCTCAACGTCCTGCTGAAACTCCTCAAGAACAAGGAGGTCTCGGGAATCATCAATGCCTGCGACGCGGGCCGCGAGGGCGAGCTGATTTTCCGCTATATCGCGCAATACTCGAAAACCAGGAAACCGATCGAGCGCCTGTGGCTGCAGTCGATGACGCAATCGGCCATCCGCGACGGCTTCGCCGCCCTGCGGCAGGACCGCGATCTGCTGCCCCTGGCCGACGCCGCGAAATCCCGTTCCGAGGCCGACTGGCTGGTGGGGATCAACGGCACGCGCGCGATGACCGCGTTCAATTCCAGGGAGGGCGGCTTCTATCTCACCACGGTGGGTCGGGTGCAGACGCCGACGCTCGCGATCCTGGTCGAGCGCGAGGAGAAGATCCGCGCTTTCCAGGCGCGCGACTACTGGGAGGTCCATGCCCGATTCGGCGCCGCCACGGGTGAGTACACCGGCCGCTGGTTCGATCCTGATTTCAAGAAGGACGACGATGCCGAGCGTAAAGCCGAACGCCTCTGGAACGCAGAGCGCGCCGCGGCGATCGCCGCGGCCTGCGCCGGAAAGCAGGGCACGGCCACCGAGGAGACCAAGCCCTCGACCCAGGCCTCGCCTTTGCTTTACGACCTGACCAGCCTGCAGCGCGAGGCAAACGGGCGTTTCGGCTTTTCGGCGAAGGGGACCCTTTCGCTCGCGCAATCGCTATACGAGCGCCACAAGGTGCTCACCTATCCGCGTACCGATGCGCGCGCGCTGCCCGAGGACTACATTGCCACCGTCAAGAAGACGATGGACGCGCTCACCGATATCCGCGAATTCGCCCCGTTCGCCAAGCAGGTCCTCAAGAGCGGCTGGGTGAAGCCGAATCGGCGGATCTTCGACAACTCCAAGATTTCGGATCACTTTGCGATCATCCCGACGCTGCAGACGCCCGGCCACCTGAGCGAGCCGGAGGCAAAGCTCTACGACTTGGTGGTACGCCGTTTCCTCGCCGTCTTTTTCCCGCCGGCCGAGTACCTTCAGACGACGCGGATTACCTCGGTCGCCGAAGAGCAATTCAGGACCGACGGGCGCGTCATGCAGAGCCCTGGCTGGCTCGCCGTCTACGGCAAGAGCCTGCAAGATGAGGCCGTGAATCTTCCCGCAATCGCACCGGGCGAGAAGGTGAAAACGCTGGAAGCGAAAGCGACCGCCAACCAGACGCGACCGCCGGCGCGGTTCAACGAGGCCACACTGCTGTCGGCGATGGAAGGCGCCGGCAAGCTGCTCGAGGACGATGAACTGCGCGAAGCGATGGGGGCCAAGGGCCTGGGCACACCGGCCACGCGCGCGGCGGTTATCGAAGGCTTGATTTACGAGAAATACGTCGAGCGCCTCGGCCGCGAGCTGAAACCGACCTGGAAGGCATTCAGGCTGTTTTTCGCGCTGCGGCACTTTGGCGTCGACGAGATCACGTCGCCGGAACTCACCGGCGACTGGGAGTTCAAGCTGAAGCAGATGGAGCAGGCCAGGCTGCCGCGCGAGAAGTTCATGAAGCACATCGAGCAGGTCACGCGGGACCTGGTGAAACGCGTCAAGACGGGAACCATCCCGGAGGAGGCGTTCGCGACCGTGGCGGCACCCTGCCCGAAATGCGGCGGCGTAATCCAGGAAACCTATCGCAAGTTCCAGTGCCAGTCGTGCGATTTCTATATCTGGCCGGTTCTGCTCGGGCGCGATTGGTCGCCGGAAGAAGTTGCAGAACTCGTCACCAAGAAGTTCATCGGCCCGCTGATCGGCTTTCGCAGCAAACAGGGCAGGCCATTCTCGGCCGGTCTCAAGCTGACCGACGACTTCCGCATCGAATTCGACTTCGGACAGGGGTCCGATTCGGACCGCGCCGAAGCGCCCGATTTCAGCGCTCAGGACGCGCTCGGCGCGTGTCCAAAATGCGGCTCCCGCGTGTTCGAGCACGGTGTCGCCTACGTCTGCGAAAAAGCCCTCGGTCCGGAGCGCAGCTGCGATTTTCGCTCCGGGCGCATGATCCTGCAGCAGCCGGTGGAGCGCGCCCAGATGCACAAGCTACTCGCGACCGGCCGCACCGACCTGCTCACCGGATTCATGTCCAAGAAGAACCGGAAGTTCAAGGCCTTCCTGGTGAAGACGCCGCAGGGAAAGATCGGCTTCGAGTTTCTGCCGCGCACGGAGCGCCCGGGCAAGCCCGCGGCGGCGAAAGGCAAACCTGCGGAGAAACCGATCGCCGAAAAAACCACGAAGACGAAAAAACCCGCCAAAGCAAAGAAGCGGCGTAGCGCCCGCTAGGAACCGGGGAACCCAGCTTCCCCCGTTACCCCTTCCTAGACGTCGAGGTTCCTGACGCCGAGGGCGTTCGACTCGATGAATGCACGGCGCGGCTCGACTTCGTCGCCCATCAGCTTGGTGAAAATCTCATCTGCGGCGATGCCGTCGTCGATCTGCACGCGCAGCAGCCGCCGCACGTGCGGATCCATGGTGGTTTCCCACAGCTGCGAGGGGTTCATTTCTCCCAACCCCTTGTAGCGCTGCAGGCTCATCGATTTCTGCACCTCGGCCAGCAGCCATCGCATGGCCTCGCCGAAATCCTTGACCGGATATTTTTTCTCGCCGCGCTGTACGTAGGCGCCGACGCCCACCAAACCGCGGAGCATCTCCGCAGTCTGCCGGATTTGCGCATAGTCCCCCGAATGCACGAATTCCGAGTCGATGGTCGTCACGCGCATGTTGCCGTGCCGGGTGCGCTCGATTTTCGCCTGGTAGCGCTCGGTCTTGGGGTCGAAATGGGCCGTGACGCGTACCCCGTTCCCGGGGAGCGCTGCGGCCAGCGCTTCAGCCGAGGCCTGCGCCGTGTCGCGGCGCCCGAGATCCACCTGGACACCGCGCAGCATCGCCACCAGCACGTCGCGGTCGATCCAGCGCGACACGCGGTCGATAACCGCCTCGGCGAGCAGATACGCCTTGGCAAGCTCGGCAAGCGTATCCCCGGAGATCGGCTCGCGCCGCGCGGCCGGGTGCAGCGCCGCATCCACCAGCGCCTGACGCAGCATGAATTCGTTCAATTCGAGTTCGTCTTTCAGGTAACGCTCGTCCTTGCCGAGCTTTGCCTTGTAGAGCGGTGGCTGCGCGATGTAGATGTGGCCGCGCTCGACCAGCTCCGGCATCTGCCGGTAGAAGAACGTGAGCAGAAGCGTGCGTATATGCGAGCCGTCGACGTCCGCATCGGTCATGATGATGATGCGGTGGTAGCGCAGCTTCTCGGGGTTGTACTCTTCCTTGCCGATGCCGCAGCCGAGCACCGTGATCAGCGTCGCGATCTCGGCGGAACCGAGAAGTTTGTCGAAGCGCGCTTTCTCGACGTTCAAAATCTTTCCTTTCAGCGGCAGGATCGCCTGGAATTTTCGGTCGCGGCCCTGCTTGGCGGAGCCGCCTGCAGAATCCCCTTCGACCAGATAGAGCTCACACTGCGCAGGATCTTTTTCCTGGCAGTCAGCGAGCTTGCCGGGGAGCCCCAGGCCGTCGAGCACACCTTTGCGCCGCGTCATCTCGCGAGCCTTGCGCGCAGCTTCCCTGGCGCGCGCAGCGTCGACAATCTTGGCGGTGATGACGCGCGCATCCGCCGGCCGCTCCTCGAGGAACTCGCGCAGCTTGTCGGCGACGACCTCCTCGACCACCGGCCGCACCTCGGAGGACACGAGCTTTTCCTTGGTCTGGGAAGAGAACTTCGGCTCCGGAACCTTGACCGAGAGGACGCAGGCGAGGCCCTCGCGCATGTCGTCGCCCGTTGTCTCGACTTTGGCCTTCTTGGCGAGTTCGTGCTCCTCGATGTACTTGTTGAGCACGCGCGTCATCGCGGCGCGCAATCCGGTCAGGTGCGTACCGCCGTCCTTCTGCGGGATGTTGTTGGTGAAGCAGAGCACGCTCTCCTGGTAGGAGTCGTTCCACTGCATCGCCACGTCCACCGTAATGCCGTCCTTCTCGCCGCGCCCCTGGAACACGGTCGGGTGGAGCACCACCTTGGAGCGGTTCATGTACTCGACGAAACCCTGCACGCCGCCGGAGTATGCGAAGTTCTCCTGTTTGCCGGCGCGCTGGTCCACAAGCATGATCTTGACGCCGTTGTTCAGGAACGACAGTTCGCGCAGGCGCCGCGCCAGGATGTCGTAGTGGTAGTCGACCACCCCGAAAATGCTCCGCGACGCCAGAAAATGAACTTCCGTGCCCCGCTTTTCCGTGGTTCCGGTGACGCGCAGCGGCCCGGTGGCGGCGCCGTCGGCAAATTCCATCTGGTGCACCTTGCCGTCGCGCCAGATGGTGAGCCGCAGCCACCCCGAAAGCGCGTTCACCACCGAGACGCCGACTCCGTGCAGGCCGCCGGACACCTTGTAGGAATTGGAGTCGAACTTGCCGCCCGCATGCAGCTCGGTCATCACGATCTCGGCGGCGGAACGCTTCTGTTCGTCGTCTTCCTTGATCCCGGTCGGAATACCGCGTCCGTTGTCGAGCACCGACACCGAATTGTCGGTGTGGATGGTGAGCACGATCTCATCGCAGAAGCCGCCGAGCGCCTCGTCAACCGCGTTATCGACAACCTCAAACACCATGTGATGCATGCCGGTTCCATCGGAGGTGTCGCCGATGTACATCCCCGGTCGCTTGCGTACCGCCTCCAGGCCCTTCAGGACCTTGATGCTGTCGGCTTCGTAACCGTTCGCGTCGGGCTGTTGTTTCTCAGCGTCACCCACTCTAGATCCTCATCGGCATAACGACGTACTTGAAATCAGCCTCGCTCGGAAAACTCAACAGGGCGCTGGAGGCAGCATCACCGAACTTGCATTCGACCTCGCTGCCGGCAACATTGTTCAATACATCCAGCAGATAATTCACGTTGAATCCGATGTCGAGCGCGTCGCCCGTGTACGCGACTTCGAGCGTTTCCTCAGCCTCTTCCTGCTCGGTATTCGAGGACACGATCTTGAGGCTGCCGTCGGTCAGAACCCAGCGCACGCCGCGGAACTTCTCGTTCGACAGGATCGCCGCGCGCATCAGAGCCTGGCGCAGGACGTCGCGGCCGAGTGAGAGCTGGTTCTTGTGCCCGACGGGAATCACCCGCGTGTAATCAGGAAACTTGCCGTCGATGAGTTTTGAAACGAGCTCCACGGCACCGAAGGCGAACGAGGCCTGCGCCGACGACAACTCGATCCTGACCTCCGCATCGCTATCGGACAGCAGCTTTGCCAGTTCGAGAACGGTCTTGCGGGGAACGATGACCTCCTGCCGCGGCAGTTTTGCCTCGAGCGCCATCGATGCGAACGCGAGCCGGTGCCCGTCCGTCGCGATCAGTTTGAGCGCCTTGTCCTCCACGACCATCAGCAGCCCATTGAGGTAATAGCGGATATCCTGCTGCGCCATCGAGTATTGCACCAAGCCGAGCAACCGCCGCAGATCCTTTTGCTGCAGCGAGAACCGGGCCACATCGCCGGCTGGCTTGGCCAAGCGGGGAAAATCCTCCGCCGGCAGCGTTTGCAGGACAAAGCGGCTCTTGCCCGCTCTTACCAGCAGGCGCTTGTCCTGCTGCTGCAGGGTTATCTCCGCGCTATCGGGCAGCGCCCTGAGAATGTCCACCAGTTTGCGCGCGCCTACCGTGACCGAGCGGACCTCGCCGGAAGACTCGAGCGTAGCGTGCGACGTGATCTGAATTTCGATGTCGGTTGCGACAAAGGAAAGTGCGCCCACGCCGCACTCGATGAGGACATTGGAGAGGATCGGCAACGTATGGCGGCGTTCGATAATGCCGCTGACGGCGGAAAGCGGACCGAGCAATTCGTCTCGTTTGGCTTTGACAAGAACCATTGTTGTTCCTTTATTAATACCTAGTAGCAACTAATAGAGCAGCCGCGGTTTCTGTATAAGCCGGAATTGCGTTCGCGCTCAGTTGCTTGGCTCGTCATCTGGCCGTGTACAAGCTGTGCACGGAGTTGTGGGTCGTTGTGGGGCGATTCGGCCGAATCTTCCGGGCACCGGGTTATGCACATATCGTCCCGGCCATTTGCACAGCCATTGCCAGGCGCGAATATTTTTCCCGCCCGAGCCGCGCATCGCATCCGTTTGTCACCCCTTCAAGACCTGTTCGAGCAAATGGTAGTCGCGGTTGAGGCCGGTATCCTTCTTGCGCAACGACGCGATCGTGCGGCAGGCATGCAGCACGGTGGTGTGATCGCGGTTGCCGAAGGCTTCGCCGATCTCAGGCAGGCTCATCTGGGTGAGATCCTTGGCGAGCGCCATCGCGACCTGCCGTGGCCGGGCGATATTCCGGTTGCGGCGTTTGGAGTGCATGTCGGAGATCTTGATCTTGAAGTACTCCGCCACGGTTTTCTGTATTCCCTCGACGTTTATCTGGCGGTTCGCGACGTGCAGGATGTCGCGCAGTGCTTCGCGGGCGAGTTCCAGGGTGAGTTCCCGGCCGGTAAAGCGGGCGAAGGCGAGCACCTTTTTCAGTGCGCCTTCGAGTTCGCGCACGTTTGAACGGATGTGCTTGGCGATGAAGAAAGCGATGTCCTCTGCAAGCTCCAGCGCATCGGCCTCGGCCTTTTTCAGCACGATTGCCACCCGCATCTCCAGTTCCGGCGGTTCGATCGCAACCGTCAGGCCCCAGCCGAAGCGCGAAATCAGCCGTTCCTGCATGCCGCTGATCTCTTTGGGGTAGGTATCGCAGGTGATTACGATCTGCTTGTGGGCCTCGACCAGCGCATTGAAGGCGTAGAAGAACTCCTCCTGGGTGCGGTCCTTGTTGGAGAAGAATTGGATGTCGTCGATCAGCAGCAGATCGAGCGAATGGTAATAGCGCTTGAAGTCCTCGAAGGATTTTTGCTGATAGGCGCGCACCACATCGGTGACGTACTGCTCGGCATGGATATAGCGGATGCGGGCCTGCGGGCGCTCTGCCGCGAGAAAATTCCCGATCGCCTGCACCAGGTGCGTCTTGCCCAAGCCGACGCCGCCATAGATGAACAGCGGGTTGTAGGAAATTCCGGGATTCTCGGCCACCTGCATCGCGGCTGCCCGCGCCAACTGGTTGGCCTTGCCGGTGACGAAGTTGTCGAAATTGTAGTTGCGATTGAGCCGCGCGCGATCAGGCGCGACTGCTGTGGCAGCCGGCCGCGGCGCGGCGGGCGGCAGCGCCCGGTTCGGCCCATCCGAGGCGCGGGCGAGCACCAACTTCACATCCAGTTCGCGGCCGCTCGACTCCGCGACGAGGCGCGCTATGCGGGCCACGTAGCGCTCGCGCACCAGTTCCAGTACGAAGCGGTTGGGCGCGGTAAGGACGAAGGTGGTGGAATCCGCCGCCCCCGCCTCCGGCGACAGCGGACGAATCCAGGTATTGAAGTGCTGCGCAGGCAACTCCTGCTCCAGTCGGCGCAGGCATGCTTGCCAGAGGTTCTGCATCTTTTTGCCGGGCTTTCTGCGCGCTGGGTTGGAGGCTCTTGCGCAGGCGTTTCGGGGTGCGCCCGCGAGGATGGATTTTACCCTTTCCGGCTTGTGTTATCCACAGCGCGGCCAACAAAAAAAGTAGATTTGACAAGGCTTCGGCGCGCGGGCTCTAATACCGCCCTTTTTCAGATCAGGCAGGCGATGAAACGAACCTACCAGCCATCCAAGACGCGACGCGCACGAACCCACGGTTTTCTCGTGCGCAGCCGCACAGCCAGCGGGCGCGCGGTGCTCCGCGCGAGGCGGGCTAAAGGGCGGAAGCGTCTCGCCGTGTAGGTCTGCATCCGGCGTGCTCGGCGAATCTAGGCGGGCAGCTTTCGGGCTAGGTGCGGACAAGCGGCTCGCCAGGAAGGCCGACTTCGAGCGCCTGCTGCGCGAAGGAGCGCGACGGACCCGTTCGGGTTATGTCTTTTTCGTGTCGACGCGCGCGGCGGGCCCCCCGCGGCTCGGTATCCTGGTCACGCGCAAGCATGCCGCAAGGGCGACCGTGCGCAATCGAATCAAGCGGTGTATCCGAGAGGCGTTCCGGCTGGAGCAGGCCGCTCTGGGCACGCTGGATGTGCTGGTGCGTCCGCCTCTCGGGGCGCGTCCGGGGGTGGCGATGCTGGAGCGCTTGCGCGAGCTATTTTCGGGACTGAGCCAATGAGTGCGATCGTCAAGCAAGCGCTGCGGGCCCTGATCCGCGCCTACCGGTACTTTATCAGTCCGCTGCTGCCGGCTGCATGCCGCTTCCACCCGAGTTGCTCGGCGTATGCCGAACAGGCGCTCGAGGCGCATGGCGCGCTGCGTGGCGGATGGCTGGCGGCGCGCAGGATCTGCCGCTGCGGGCCGTGGCATCCGGGCGGCTACGACCCGGTGCCGATGCGGGCGCATTCGGACGCAATTCAAGCGGGCCGAATCGAGGGACCGAAATAATGGATACGCAACGCCTGATCTTGTTCTTCATCTTCGGTTTCTCGCTGCTCATGCTGTGGGATGCGTGGGAAAAGGAAAATCGTCCCAAGCCGGTGCCGCAGGTGCAGCAACCGGCGTCGACTGCGGCGGTTGCGACGCCCGCCGGCAAGCCCGCTGCCCAACCCGCGGCCGCAACGGCGCCGCAAAGCGCCCCCGACGGCGCCGTGCCGGGTGCCGCGGCGCTCGCCGCCAAGGGCGAGACTATCGTCGTGCGCACGGACCTCGTGGTCGCGGAGATCGACACGCTCGGCGCCACTCTGAAGCGGATTGAACTCCTCAGGCACAAGGAAGCGAAGGATTCGGCGAAGAACCTGGTGTTGCTCGGGCCCGGGCACAACTACGAGGCGCAAAGCGGGCTCACCGGCGAAGGCGGTCCGAACCATCGCATGCTCTGGAGCGCGCAGCCGGGCAACACCACGCTGGCCGCCGGGCAGAACGCGCTCGAAGTGCGGCTCACGGCGCAGGGCAAGGACGGCCTCGAGGCGACGAAAGTCTATCGATTCAAGCGCGACAGCTACGTGATCGATGTGGTGCTCGAGATCCACAACCGGAGCGCCGCTCCGGTCACGCCGTTTGCCTATTTCCAGCTCACGCACGACGGCAAGAGCTCCGCGGATGCCAACGCGATCGCGGAGACCTTCGGTGCGCAGAGCTTCAACGGTTACGCGATCTACACGGAAGAGAAAAAGTTTCAGAAGGTGGTGCTGACCGACATCGACAAGGGGAAGGCGGATTACGCCAAACAGAGCAGCGACGGCTGGCTCGCCTACGTGCAGCACTACTTCGTCGCGGCCTGGCTGCCTGCGGCCAAGGTAGTACGCGAGTACGCGGTGGAAAAGCGCCCCGATGGTATCTATGCCGGCCGTGCGCTGGTCTCCACCGGCCCGATCGCTGCTGGCGCCAGCGCCACGCTGGCGGTGCCGCTTTACGCCGGACCGCAGGAACAGAACCGCCTTGCCGCGGTTGCCCCGGGGTTCGATCTGGTGGTCGACTACGGCTGGCTCACCATCATCGCTTGGCCGCTGTTCTGGCTGCTGGAAAAATTCCATGTCCTGAGCGGCAACTGGGGCGTCGCGATCATCCTGCTGACCGTGCTGATCAAGCTGGTCTTTTTCCCGCTCTCCGCCGCGAGCTACAAGTCGATGGCGAAGATGAAGCTGATTACGCCCCGGATGCAGAAGATCCGCGAGACCTACGAGCACGACCGCGCCAAGATGAACCAGGCGATGATGGAGCTATACAAGACCGAGAAGATCAATCCGCTGGGCGGCTGCTTCCCGATCGTGGTCCAGATCCCGGTTTTCATCGCGCTCTACTGGGTGCTGCTCGCGGCGATAGAGCTGCGGCACGCGCCGTTCATGCTCTGGATCACCGACTTGTCGGCACTCGATCCTTATTACGTGCTGCCGGTGCTGATGACCGTCACCATGGTCCTGCAGACCAGGATGAATCCGGTGCCGCCCGATCCGGTGCAGGCGAAAGTGATGCAGTTCATGCCGTTCATATTCAGCGTGTTCTTCTTTTTCTTTCCGGCTGGATTGGTGCTTTACTGGCTGGTCAACAATATCCTTTCGATCCTTCAGCAATGGCAGATCCAGCGCATGTTCGACCGCGACAAACCTGCGCATGCCAGGCGGTGAGATAGTCCCGGACACGATCGCCGCCGTCGCCACGCCGCCCGGACGCGGCGGAATCGGGATCGTGCGCGTTAGCGGCCCGAAGGTGCCGGAGATCGCGAATGCGGTGATCGGGCAGCTCCCCGAGCCCAGAAGGGCCACCCTCTGCTTCGTTCGTGACGCAAAGGGCGAATGCGTGGACGAAGGCATCGCGCTGCATTTCCAGGCGCCGCATTCCTACACCGGCGAGCCGGTTCTCGAGCTGCAAGGGCATGGCGGTCCGGTGGTGACCCAAGCGGTGCTCGGAGCCGTAATCGACGCCGGTGCGCGCCTCGCCGAACCGGGGGAATTCACGCGCCGCGCGTTT
>Ga0209342_10003459_pt1 | contig 16615 bp, 16 predicted proteins | sample RifCSP16_2_FD_184023 | JGI IMG/M metagenome (GOLD analysis project Ga0209342, IMG submission 184023) | Soil microbial communities from Rifle, Colorado - Rifle CSP2_sed 16_2 (SPAdes) (version 2) | ecosystem: Environmental > Terrestrial > Deep subsurface > Rock core/Sediment | place: Rifle... | reverse complement strand
TCGCTTAAGTCGATTGGCGTTGCTGATCACCGTGACGCTGCTGAAGGACATCGCCAGAGCCGCCAGCAGCGGCGAAAGCAGAATGCCGAAGAACGGATAGAGGATGCCCAGGGCGATCGGCAGCCCAGCGGAGTTGTAGATGAAAGCGCCCACGAGGTTCTGGTAGACGTTGCGCATCGTGGCCCGGCTGATTTGCACGGCGGTGACCACGCCCATCAGGCTTCCTTTGATGATGGTGATGTCGGAGGCCTCGATGGCGACGTCGGTTCCCGTGCCGATGGCCAGGCCGACGTCGGCCTGGGCTAACGCCGGGGCATCGTTGATCCCGTCACCTACCATGGCCACCTTCTTGCCCTCGAGCTGAAGTTTCTGCACGTGGAAGGCCTTATCCTGCGGCAAGACCTCGGCCATGACCCGCTCGATTCCGACCTGGCGGGCGATGGCCCTGGCCGTGCGCTCGTTGTCGCCGGTGATCATGACGACCTCCAGCCCCATCTTTCTCATGCTGGCGACGGCCGCCTTCGAGTCGTCCTTGACGGTGTCGGCGACGGCCAGGATACCGGCGGCGCGGCCGTCGAGGGCGACGAGCATGGGCGTACGGCCGTTGTCGGCCAGCCCCAGCGTGCGGACTTCGAGGTCACCGAGGGCAATCCCCTCCCGGCTCATCAGCCGGGCGTTGCCGATGAGCAGCCGGTGGCCCTCGACCTTCGCCGCCACGCCGTGACCAGGAATCGCCTCGAACTCGTCCACCTCCGCCAGGCGCAGGCCGCGCGCCTGGGCGCCCTCCACGATCGCTAAGGCCAAGGGGTGTTCCGAGGATCGCTCGACCGAGGCCGCCAGCCGCAACAGCTCGGTTTCGTCCTGTCCGGGGGCCGGCATCACATCGGTCAGGGCCGGCCTGCCGTGGGTGATCGTTCCCGTCTTGTCGAGGATGACGGCGTTGAGCCTCTCGGAGGTCTGCAGCGCGTCGCCGGAGCGGATCAGGATGCCACTCTGGGCGCCGAGCCCGATCCCGGTCGTCAGGCTCATCGGCGTGGCCATCCCCAACGCGCACGGGCAGGCGATGATCAGTGTGGTGACGGCCACGATCAGGGCGTAGCTGAGCGCCGGGCTAGGGCCGAAGTCGTACCAGATGACGAAGCCCAGGATCGCCAGGATCATCACGGTCGGGGTGAAGTAGGCCGAAACCCGATCGACGATGCGTTGGATGGGGACCTTGCTGCCCTGCGCGTCCTGCACCAGGCGGATGATGTTGGCCAGGGCCGTGTCCTTGCCCACTTTGGTGGCGCGGAACTTGAAGGCGCCGGTCTTGTTGATCGTGGCGCCGATGACCTGGTCGCTGACTTTCTTGGACACCGGGAGCGACTCGCCGGTGATCATCGATTCGTCCACCGCCGACTGGCCCTCGATCACCTGTCCATCGACGGGGATCTTCTCGCCGGGACGGACGATCACGATGTCGTTCACCAGGACTTCCTCGACGGGGAGGTCGACCTCCCGGCCTTCGCGGATCACCCTGGCGCTCTTGGCCTGCAGGCCGATGAGCTTCTTGATCGCTTCCGACGTCCGCCCCTTGGCCTTGATCTCCATCGCCAACCCGAGCACCACCAGCGCCGTCACGACCACCGTCACGTCGTAATACACGTCGGTGAACTCCTCCGACGGGAAGAGCTGCGGCAGGACCAGGGCCACGGTCGAGTACAGCCAGGCGACGCCCGTGCCCATGGCGATGAGCGTGTGCATGTTGGCCGAGCGGCGCTTGAGCCCCTCCCACATGCCGACGAAGAACTGGCTGCCCGAGTAGGCCAGGACGGCCAGGCTGGCGAGGCCCATGGCGTACCAGACGTAGAGCAGGTTGTCGCTTCCGCGCGGGAAGAGATCGCGCAAGCCCGGGAACAGCCACGGATACGATAGGATCATGGTGGGCACGCCGACGGCGGCGGCGAACCACCACTTGCGCATCAGCGATCGGTATTCCTTCTCGGTTGCCTTATCCTCGTTGCCGAGCTCGTTCTCGGACGCCCCGGCGGCGCGCTCCGCCCGGTAAGGACCGGCCGACTCGACTGCTCCTGTCAGGCGTTGAAGATCGGCGGACGACGGAGCGTATTCGACTCGGACCTCGTTGGTGGCGGCGTTCATCGTCGCATCGATGACGCCGGGGACGGCTTTGAGCGCATCCTCGATCCGGGCGACGCACTCGGCACAGTACAGGCCGCTCACCTTCAGGCGAAGGGTCTGCTCGCCCGCTCCGAAGCCGGCAGCGCGGATAGCCTCGACCAGGTCGGCCGTGTTGACCTGCGTCGGGTCGTAGTCAATGGCGACCCGCCGCCTTAGGATGTTGGCTTTGGCTTGCCGCACGCCGGGGAGCGCCTCCAGCGCGCCTGCAAGCGCCGGCCCACCGTAACGGTTGGGGCCCGAGACGGAAAGGTTGATCCGGACCTGCCCGTCGACACCAGGGGCAATCCCTGTCGTTGCTGAGGGAATAGCGGGAGCGTACCGGTCGGGCGCGGCGTCGAACTTCGAGGCGTCGTCGACCGAGCAGAAATAGAAGGTCTGGCCTCGGTACTTTCGTCGGGCAGCCGCTGCCTGCGGCTGTACCTCCATGCCACATACGGGATCTTTAGCCACAACACTGCTCCTTGCGCTACATCGGCGCTCACTTACGCTAACCGCGCCACCCGCCGGAAGGAAGCGCCCTTTACCGGCCTCGACGGCGAGCCGAATGGCGGATGGGAGCAGGGCCAAAGAGCGCTGAAGTCGTTCCGGATCGCAGGTTAGGCTGGGTCCGGTGGCGACGGAGGTCGGATGGTTCGCACGCTTTCAACCCGCTACGTGCTCGTCCCGATCGCGGCCGGTTTGCTCGGCGCTCTTTTCCTGACCGGAGTCTATCTCGGCTTGGTGTCACTGGCGGAGTCGCCGCAACATGCCCTGGATCTCTTCTGGGAAGACCGCCTGTTCGTCGTGCCCATCCTCATCGGGTTCGGAGTGCAGGCTGGCCTGTTCACACGACTGAAGCTCGGAAACCCGGGCGCGGTCGCTGCCGCCGGCGCCACGACCGCCGCCGGCGGGGGGATGTCGACGGCGGCGATGGTCGCCTGCTGCGCGCACCATGTGGCCGATGTCCTGCCGATCCTCGGCTTGAGCGCTGCGGCGGCATTCCTGGCGCAGTGGAAAGTGCCCTTCCTGGCCGTCGGCCTTCTGACCAATCTCCTTGGCATCGCCATCATGCTGCGGGCCCTGCGGCTGGTGCAGCGTCATGCCGCGCCGCATCTGGCACCGACGGAGGCTGCCGCGTGAAGACGACGGCTCTGTTTCTCGTATTGATTCCGGTCTTCCTGGCAGGTTGTGCCGGGACTGATTCGGATGATCTGGTCCTGCCGGGGACGGCGACGCGCACCACCGTTCCCTCCGCCACCGCGGCAGCTCCTGTCGAAGAAACCGAAGGGCAAACGCGCACCGATGACCAAGGTGCGGTGGTCTTCGTCGTCACGCCGCTCAATCTGGATTCGCCGGGGGCGACTCTCGACTTCGAAGTCGTTATGGACACGCATTCCCTCGATATCGGATGGGATCTGGCGTCGCTGGCGGTGCTGCGGACCGACTCCGGCCAGGAGGTGCAGGCAACCGCCTGGCCGATCGGCAACGGACACCACTACACTGGCACCTTGTCGTTTCCGGCGACCGCGGCCGATGGAGAGGCTCTCCTGGACGGAGCCGCTGTGCTAACCCTGACCATCCGAGACACCGACGTCCCGGAGAGAGTGTTCGTGTGGGATGTCGGGGCCTGAGGCAGCTCACGCGAACGCGACGAATGCGCCACGGCCGGCCGCAGGCGGGAGGGGAGTTGGCTTATGACGTCCCCGGGAGCCGACGTGTCAACCGAGTCTCTGACCTCGAAACGAAACTCGATCGCCGCCGTCCTGCGAGAAAGGCTCGGCCTCGATGGCCTGGCCTACCCCGTCCCGGAGTACGCCAACAGCATCGGTTACTTGCTGGGCGGGATCACGCTCGCGGGATTCGTGATCCTGTTTGTCACGGGGATCTACCTGGCGCAGTTCTACCATCCCCATCCGGCGGATGCCCACACCAGCGTCGTCGCCCTCGTCACTACAGTGCCTGTGGGCGATCTCGTGCGCTCCGTCCACTTCTGGACGGCGCAGATCGTCACGGTGACGGTTCTCCTGCACATGCTCCGGGTGCTCTACCGCGGCGCCTATAAACGACCGCGCGAGGTGAACTGGTACATCGGCCTGGGACTGTTGGCCACCACCCTCGGGCTGGTCTTCACCGGCTCGGTCCTCAAGTTCGACCAGGAGGGGCTTGAGGCGCTGCAGCACAACAGCGAAGCGGCGGAGGTCATCGGAGCCCTCGGCGGATGGTTTTCGGCTGAGTTCAGCCGGACTGTTCCTCTGCTGACGCGGTTGTTCAATGGGCACGTGACGATCCTGCCGATGCTTTTCGCCCTGCTGTTCTTCGCCCATGCCTTCCTGGTCAAACAGCACGGGATTTCCCCGAAGCCGACGGCCGATTCCATCTCCAGGTCGACCGCCGGCGAAGGCAGCTCGCGATTCTCGAGACATGTCGGCCGTCTGGCCGGGTACGGCTTCGTTCTACTCGCCCTGGCCCTGTTTCTGACCCTGCTCTGGCCGGCGCCGCTGGGCAAGCCGGGGGTTGCCGGAGCCGAGGTGACGAAACCGTGGTGGATGTTCTTGTGGCTGTTCCCGGCTGAGGAGATGTGGGGCTCGGCCGCTCTTCCAGTGGTACCGGCGGTGCTTGGTCTGCTGCTGGCACTGGTTCCCATCGTCGATCGCAGCCCCCTATATGAGCCCCACTCGACGTAAGGCGTTGCTGCTCATCGCGGGGTTCGTTCTCTTGGCGATTGTGCTGAGCGGCGTGGTCGCTGCCATTCGCCCAGTGGAAGCCCATCTGGTTAGGAGTATTGCCCGATGAGACATCGGACCCTGTTGACGAGCGTCGTCGCCGCGTCGGTCCTGGCCCTGTACCCGGTGGGGGTTGCGCTTGCCCACGGCGAGCCGATCATTCGCGTCGACCCCGCCATTGCGTCTGCCGGCGGCTCGATCACGATCACCGGCACCGAGATGGAGCCGGGCGAGGTCTTCGATCTGGTCCTGGAGGGAGCGGCGACATCGGTTTCCCTCGGGCGGGCAACCGCCGAGGGCGAAGGTGAGGAGGGCGGCTTTGTCGTGACCCTGACGCTTCCGGGCGACCTCGCGCCAGGTTCCTACAGATTGCGGGCCTCGACCGAGGAGGGCGAGTCGGCCGTGGCCGATCTGACGGTGACCGCCGCCGCGATCGAGGCCGATCCAGGCCCGGCGATGGTGCAGGAGGCCAGTCGCGAGCCCCACGTGCTCGACCGGTCCAAACCGGCCGGCCAGGTGGCAGGAGTTGCCGCCTTGGCGGCAGCCAGCGCGGTTCTCGGTGTCTGGCTCATTCGCCGCCGCTAGCGACAGGCGACTCGCAAGCAATGTGCGTTCACCGCGGCTCGGGGATTCCTCGCCCCGCAGTAGCAGGGCTCGGAATGACAGAGGCGGACAGGGCCTCGCCCTCTCAAACTGTGATTCCGAGGGAGGCCGTCCCGGCCGAGCGACACTTGCACCCCCTGGCACCGCCCGCCAGGCGCCGGCCCGATCGGGTGGGAATACCTGGGATGACGTCCCTGAAAGTGCGCGCGGGATGGCTCGCCGGCCTCCGCGCCACCCGGCGCTTGGCGGCACCCTCGCCGGCGTCTTACTCTAGTCGAGAAGAGGTCGAGCGTGGGCCCTTGGACGCGCTTTGCCGGATCGAGCCAGGCGGCCATTCTCGCCGTAACGTCGGCTCTTCACCGCCGCGGACTGCGGGTGGTGCAGAGTTTCGATCTGAGGCAGGCGATTGGGGGCCAGGGAGTCTCGGACGCCGATGCCTGCGCCTGCCAGTATGTCGTGTTGCTGGCCTACAGCGAAAAGGAAGGTCCGGTGGTCGTCACCGCCCAAGCCGACAGTCAATCCACCAACTTCCGAGTCCTTCCGGGGGTGGGATCCCGGGCCTTGCCACGGCTTCAAGTCCAGGTCGAGACTACCCTGCAGATGCTCGCCTTGAGTTGGGGGGCGGAGGAATGATCGCCCAAGGCCGTAGCCCGGAGTTTCCTCGCAGGCGACTCGCCTCGTTGGGCTTCTGAGGAGGCATACATTGTCCGGACGAACAAGGATCTCCTCGGATGGTTTGCTGACAGGTGTGGCCGTCTGGGTCTGCACGTTGCCGCTCTTGGCGCTGCTTGTCGTGCCTCGCTTCGGGGCGCCGATCGCCGCCGGTGCGGTCATGGTGACCCTGATAGTGTCTCTGACCCTGTGCTGTGTCGTCCTGCGCTCGGCGGCTCCATCTCGCTGAGGACCGTCCGAATGTTGCCATCACCTCGCGCTGCACTGTCGCCGCTCGCCGCGCCAGATGTTATGGATGGCCAGGGTCAAGCTGGCGCACCTTTGGGCACGGCAGGGCAAGACTCCCTGGGGCTAATCGAGTTGTATGTGGCCCTCAAGGCCAAGTCCGTGGCGATCCTGTGCGGTTCCGCGGGTTCGGGCAAACTAGCCGCCGCTCGCGCTGTCGGCTCTTGGTTGGCGGGCTCGGGCCCCGCCTCCTATCAGGAGATGGTTGGACACGCTTGGTGGGCGAGTCGGTGCGAAGCCGTGGCTCTGTTTACCGAGGCCCAGCAGCGATTCAACCACGACAAAATCATGGCGCTCATGGAGGAGGCGGCTCGCGATCCGGCGGCCGGGAGCATTTCTGTCGCATTGCTGTCGCGCATCAGTCCGGCCGAATGGGGTTACCTGATGGCGCTGGCCTCTCAGCTCTATTGCCGCCCCATCATCCCTGGGGCCGATGGCCTGCAGCGAGGCCCGGCGGCCGGTCCGCCGGTGCTTCTCATCGCCACGGCGGATAGAGCCGCGCCGCGTCCGTGGGATTCGGGGCTTCTGAGAACCACCTCGGTCATCCCCTGGAGTGACGACGGGGCAGGGTCCGCCCGATTCGCCCAACCGGAGTGGCCGCCTAATGAAGGTGTGGGATTCCTTCAGGCGTGCGTACGTTCCCCGGAAGGCGCCTTGCGCCGGTTACGCGGCCTCCCTTGCTGGACGCACGAGAGGCTGAGGCCTCTTCTGGCTGTGACGCGGGCGATGGCCGCCCACGGCGTGCCCGATGCCAACCGCGCCGCGAGCGAGGCACTGCTGTACCTGGCCAATGCCTGGAGCTGGGCGGGGGCCGGCTTGTTCTCCCCGTCGCTCGACGAGAATTTCCAGCTGGCACTGCAACTAGCGGTCGTCCTGGCGATCCTGCCTCGGCTGGAGGGCCAGCCTTCGGTTCCAGGGCAGGCGCAGGAAGGTATCGCCGCGATCTTAGAAGTCCGGCCGGAATCTCGCCATTGGGATCTTCCATTGGGATGGAATGCGCCGGATCCCGCCGAGGCTTGCCCGACGGATGGAAGCCATCCGAGCACAAGCATCCCGGCCGGACTTCAAGGCGACCGCGCCCCGGCCGGGTTGACGCGGGCAGCGGCCGAAGGATCTCCTGAGGCTTTGGACGCCCCGTCGGTGCGACGATCGTCTCCCCTGGCTACAACGGTGCGAGAAAGGAGGTGACAGCGATGGTCAAGGATCCGGTGTGCGGCATGGAGATCGACGCCAACTCGGCCGCAGCCAAAATGGACTATGAAGGGAAGACGTATTCCTTCTGCTCGATGGGCTGCAAGAGGAGCTTCGAGAAGGAGCCGCAGAAGTACGTCGGCCCGCATCACGAAACCGCCCATCAACACTAACTCGATGCGGATCGAGGCGCCCAGCGCCGGGCGCCTCCATCCGACAGGCAATGAGGCTATTCGCCATGATCACCATCAGCATCGATCCGGTTCTGTTCAGCCTCGGCCACTTCGCCCTGCGTTGGTACGGCATCATCGTGGCGGCGTCGATCGGTCTCGGGGCGTGGATCGCCGCCGGTGAAGCCAGGCGCAGAGGCGTGCGCTCGCAGGACTTCCAAGATGCGCTGACCTGGGTCATCCTGGGCGGAGTGATCGGGGCGCGCCTATTTCACGTTCTGGACCACTGGCCGCACGAATACGCTCTCAGCCCGATCCGTGCCTTGTACTTCTGGGAGGGTGGGTTGGCCATCTGGGGAGGAGTGGCGGGAGGGATGCTGGCTCTGGTGATCTTCGCCCGCCGCCGCGGCCTGAGCCTCGGACGGCTGGCGGATATCGCCGCGCCCGGGCTGGCCCTGGCGATGGGCGTGGGCCGCCTGGCCTGTATCATCACCGGGGACGCCATGGGCCCGCCGACCAGCGGGCCCTTCGGCTTCGCCTACACGAGTCCGCGCGCCTTGGTGCCCCAATTGGGTGTGTTCTATACACCCATGCCCGTGTACGAGCTGGTTGTCAACCTTGGCATCTTTGCGCTTCTATGGATATTGCGTCGGCGACGCTGGCCGGACGGAGCGCTGTTCCTCGTGTTCCTAGGGCTGTACAGCCTGGAGCGCTTCCTGTTGGCCTTCACCAGTTCCTATCAGATCATCGCCTTTGGTCTGACCCAGTCACAGATCGTGGCGCTGGCGGCGCTGGCCATCGCCATTCCGCTGGCCGCCCGGACCTTCTTCCATACCTCGCCCCCCCAGCCCGCCTGAGCAATGGGTGCGAGCGGCGGCGCGCCAAAGTGCGCATCGGTCGCAAGGAGAAACGGCGCGGTCTCCCCTCGGGCCTCGTCCGCTACAGTGGCTAAGGAGTCCCGGCGCGGCCCGTCGGCTGTCGTTGAGAGGCCACGATCCTAGGAGGAAAAGATCATGGACAAGGAATGCCACGTCGACGTCATTCACAAATCGCCGTCCATCGAGGAACGACAGGAAAAGGCGACGGCCCTGCTGGCCGTGGATGGCATGGGCTGCCCGAACTGCGTGAACCGGGTCCGTAACAGCCTGCTGCTGGTGTATGGGGTGGTCTCCGCCAGTGTGGAGCTGGACCCTGGTAGGGCGGAGGTCGTTTTCAACCCCCGGCTGGTGCAGCCCATCCATCTGAAGCATGCCGTGACGGCCGCCGGCGGCGATGGCCGGCACGAATATCGCGCCTATCTGATCGGCTGAGTCGCGCTCGGGTTCCTTCGCCCTCCGCGGGGGCTCGAATCGAGAAGGCATGTCTCCTGCCTACGATGTGATCGTTGTCGGGTCGGGGACGGCCGGCGCTAAGGCGGCCTACACCCTGGGCGAAGCGGGCCGGCGGGTTCTGGTCCTCGAGAAGGCGCACCTGCCGCGCTACAAGGCCTGCGGCGGCGGCCTGTCGACGCGCATGCTCGGCAAGTATTTCTCGTTCTCGTTTGATCCGGTGGTCGAGGCTCGCGTCCATCGCGTCGCCTTCGCCCTTGGGGCTGACGTGGTTCACGTGCCTCTCCAAGGAGAGGCCGTTTGCACCGTGATGCGCGATCACCTGGACGCCTATATCCTTGCCCATGCTCGAGCCGAGGTCCTTCAGGGAGTCTCGGTGGACGGGAGTTCAGGAGACCCTCGACGGGGTCCGAGTGACCACGAAAGACGGCCGGGTCTTCGAGGCGAGATATGCGATTGGCGCCGATGGGGCCAACTCGGTCGTTGCCCGCTCGCTCGGGCTGCGCCGCGGCAAGACCACGGCGGCGGCGATCGAAGTGGAGGTTCCGGTGGCGCCGGATGTGTTGCGCCGCTTTGGCGACGCGTTTTGTTTCATCTTCGGCGATGTGCCCTTCGGGTATCTGTGGATCTTCCCCAAGGCGGAGCACCTTTCCGTCGGGATTGGCGCGTTGCATCCACAGCCGGGCCGGTTGCAGGCCACGCTGAAGCGCGTGATGGCGCGCTACGGAATTTCGCTCGACGGCGTCGCGATGCATGGCCACCCCATACCGATCTACTCCCGAAAGGAAACCTTGGCGACACGGCGCGTGGTGCTGGTCGGCGACGCCGCCGGCCTGGCGGATCCGGTGACGGGCGAGGGCATCCGCCTGGCGATCAAGAGCGGACGCTTGGCGGCGGATGCGATTCTGGCCGACCGACTGGATCAGTACGACCGCATGGTCTTTCGCCATATCGGCCTTTGCCACGCGCTTGGGATGGCCCTGTCCTGGCTCTTCTACGCCTCGCCCCGCACCTGGTTCCGGCTGGGGGCGGCCAACCCTTCTTCAGCCAGGCGTTCGTCGACATGCTGGCCGATCGCGCAGGCTATGAATCGGTCGCCTTGGCGCTCTTTGGCTCGCTGCCGTGGTACCTGGCGCTCGAAGGGCTTCTGCAGTTGATGGGCCCCGTGGCCGGTCGGGAGCGCATCCTGCGCTTGCGAAAGGCGATCTCCCTCGGCGTGCCTGTCCATCACCTGGGGGCGGCGTCGACCGCGGTGTAGACGACCGTGGCACGAATGTCTGAGGATAGGCGATGACCAAACGCGGCGGAAAGCCAAAGGCCCGAAATCGCAAAGAGCGCCGTGAGTGGCCTTTCATCGTGTATGTCTGGGCCATGGGCCTCGGCCTTGCCGGCTATCTGATCGTCGGACGGTTTATTCTGGCGACTCGGCCCCACCCCTACCATTGGGGAGCAGGTCTGTTGGGAGTCGCCCTGGGCGTTGGTGTGGGCTGGCTGTGGTATCGCCGGTGGGCGACGTCCTTCCGAGGCACGGCCGGTAAGATCCAACGGCGTTTCGACCAGATACGTGATTAGAATCGAGTAAGGTCTCTCCGGAAGGCCAATCGTCAGTCGGCCTGCCCGGCGCCCCAGCGCCCTTACAAGGCAGCGATCGTCGCGGGCCAAAGAGGACTTCCGGAGGGAAGCCCCAGGGCGGTCCCAAGCTGGCTGTTGCGAAGCGGCGCCCGATCATCTCGAAAGGTGAGGCGGCGATGAAGACGACGGTGATTCGAATCGACGGGATCCATTCGGTGCTCTCGCCGGCCGGGGTCGAGAAACGGCTCAGCGCGCATCCTGGAATCCACCACGTAGAGACGAACTACCTGACCGGGACGGCCGTCGTTCACCATGACGACATGGTCAGCCTGGCAGAGCTCAAGCGGCTGGTGGCGGAGTGCGGTTACGGCTGCCCCGGCGAGTGCCAGCCAGAGCATGTCTGCGCTCCGTCGGATCCGCCGGCGGTCGTGGCGGTGGCCCCGCCGCCTTCTCCAGCGCCCTCCGCCGCGGTGGAACATGAGCATGCTCACCACGCCGCTCCCGCGGCGCCTGTGCCTGACGCCGCCTCTGCCCATGCCGGCCATGTCATGCCCCAAGCGGCCGCGGCTGCCCACCCGGCGCACGCCGCGCACCCGGCCGCGCCTGCCGGCGAAGCGGCGGCGATGGCCCACGAGATGGGACATGGAACCGGGATGAGCATGGAGGGGATGGTGCGCGATATGCGCAATCGGTTCTGGATCGCCTTGCTCCTGGCGATCCCCGTTTTCCTCTACTCGCCGCTCTTCACCGACACCTTCCAGGTCCAGTTGCCGCGGCCCTTCGGCCTGAGCAACGAGGTCCTTTCCTTCCTGTTGGCCACCCCAGCGGTCTTCTATTGTGGTTGGGTGTTCTACGTCGGCGCCTGGCGCGGCCTGCGCAACCGGATTCTCAATATGTCGGTGCTGGTCTCGCTTTCGGTGCTGGCCGGTTACTTCTTCAGCGTCGCCGCCACGTTCCTGTTCGACGGCGAAGTCTTCTATGAGGCGGCGGTGCTGTTGCTGACTTTCGTCCTCTTCGGCCACTGGATGGAAATGCGCGCCCGCTCGGGCGCCTCGCAGGCGATCCAGACGCTGATGAACCTCGCCCCTCCCAAGGCGACCGTCCTGCGCGGCGGTCAGGCGGTGGAAGTGCCGACGGCGGAGATCGCCGTCGAGGAGATCGTATTGATCCGACCCGGCGACAAGATCCCCGTCGACGGGGTCGTGATCGAGGGCGAATCGAACGTCGACGAGTCGATGATCACCGGCGAGAGCCTGCCCGTGAACAAGACCGTCGGCTCGGCGGTTGTCGGCGCCACGATCAACAAGATCGGGAGCTTCAAGTTCCGCGCCACCAAGGTCGGCGCGGATACGACGCTGGCGCAAATCGTCAAACTGGTCCAGGTGGCCCAGAATTCGAAGGCGCCATCGCAGCGGCTGGCCGATCGGGCGGCGCAGTGGTTGGTGGCGGCGGCGGTGCTCTTCGGCCTGGCGACGTTTTTCGGTTGGTACTTCCTGGGAGCGAGCGCCATCCCTGCCGACGCCAACCGCTTCGTGTGGTCGTTGACGCTGGCCATCACGGTCGTGGTCATCGCCTGCCCCGACGCGCTTGGGCTGGCGACGCCGACGGCGGTGATGGTCGCCACCGGAATGGCCGCTCAGCGCGGCATCCTGTACAAGAACGCCACCGCTCTGGAGCAGGCGGCCAAGCTGCAGGCCATCGTCTTTGACAAGACCGGGACCCTCACCGAAGGAAGGCCGCAGGTCGTCGAGATCATGACGAGCGGCGACCCCATCACGGAGACGGACATGCTGCGGCTCGTCGCCTCGGCCGAAGCATCTTCGGAGCACCCACTGGCGCAGGCCATCGTCGATCGGGCCAGCGACCGCGGCCTGGCGCTGAGCCCAGCCGAGGCCTTCAGCGCCATCCCCGGTCACGGGGCGCAGGCGCGCGTTGACGGCAAGAACGTGCTGGTTGGCAATCGCAAGTTGATGATCGATCGGAACATCGCGCTCGACGGACACGGCGATCACGCCGCCTCGCTCGAAGGCGCCGGGCGAACGGTCGTCTACATCGCCATCGACGGCCGCTTCGCCGGGCTGATCGCCGTCGCCGACGCCATCCGCCCGGCGGCCCGCCAGGCGGTGGAGGGCCTGGCGGCGATGGGCGTGCAGGTGGCGATGCTGACGGGGGACAATCGGGCCACGGCGGAGCGCATCGCCGGCGAGCTCGGGATTGGGACGGTTTTTGCCGAAGTGCTCCCCGGGCAGAAGGCCGACAAGATCAAGGAGCTGCAGGCGCAGGGGAAATCGGTGGGGATGGTCGGCGACGGGATCAATGACGCGCCGGCGCTGGCCCAGGCCGACGTCGGCATCGCCATCGGGGCCGGCACCGATGTCGCCATGGAGACGGCCGACATTGTCTTGATGCGGTCCGATCCCTCAGACGTGCAGGAGATCATCACGCTGAGCCGGGCGACGCTGCGCAAGATGCGCCAGAACCTTGGGTGGGCGGCGGGCTACAACACGATCGCCTTCCCCATCGCCGCCGGCCTGCTCTATCCGTCCTTCGGCCTGCTCCTGCGGCCGGAGATCGCCGCCCTGTCGATGTCTGGCTCCTCGTTGCTGGTGGCCGTCAACGCGCTGCTTCTGAAGCGCACCCGCCTGAACGGGTCGACATGAAACGTTTCGACGTCGAGACGGCGTCCGCATGCGCAGACCGTGCGCTTTGAGTCACTCGATCCGAGGAGCAGGCAGAATCCTCAGCCCCCGGATTCCGGCGCGTTGGTTGGCGCCGAGAGCTCGTGCGGTGAAGGCGGCGCGGCTCTCTCTCTGGGCGGCGTTGCTGCCGGTTGCCGCCGCTCTCCTTGCGAGTTGCGCTTCGCAAGGTGATAACAAGGCGGTCGTGATCAACCAGACGGCCGTCCCGCCGCTGCCGACCCTGGAGGCCGCTCGAGTTGGGCGCGGTACGGAGCTGTACGCCCAATACTGTTCCGAATGTCATGGCGCCAACTTGGAAGGGGCGCTCGACTGGAAGCTGAGCCTGCCAGACGGGTCCTTGCCGCCGCCTCCGCATGACGACGCCGGCCACACCTGGCATCACCCCGACGCCCTGTTGCTGGAGATCATCGCCCAAGGCGGCGACCCAAGCTACAACTCGAGGATGCCGGCCTTCGGGGATGACCTTTCCCAGGATGAAATCGCCTCCGTCCTCGATTTCATCAAGAGTCGCTGGGGGACGGAGGCGCGCCAGTTCCAGTGGTGGATCACCGCCACTTCGACTGAATCGTAATCGCCCGGCGGATGCCGGGAGCGGGCTTGGAGCAGGGGCTGCCACGCCCCGCCTCGAGGCTTCTTCACCGCTCCGTCATTTAGGTTGAGCGGCTATGAGCTCTGCCTGGGGGTCACCTTCTCGGCCCGCGGACCCCCTTCAGTTTCCATAGCCAGCCGCGCCCGACGGTGTAACCCGAGGAGGGCAGTTCCCAGGATGATCAAGCTCATGAGCTGGGCAGCGCGCAACGACCCTAAGACGATCACGCTGCCGCCGCGAAAGGCCTCCAGGAAGAGGCGGCTGGCGGCGGCTAGGGCGAGCCACGTCAGGAACAGAAATCCGGGAAAGGCCGGGGCTCGGCTGAGTCGGCGGATCATCACGAAGACCGCCATAGCCAACAGGATGGCATAGACCTGAGATGGGTGGCGCTGCGCACCCCAAAGCTCGATGGCCCATGGCAACGAAGTCGGCGCGCCGAAGGCGTTTCCGCTGGATAGATCGGCCAGGCCGGCAAAGATCGCAAACGCTGCCAGCCCGGTTGCGAAGGCGTCGAGGGTGGGCCACAGAGGCAGATGATGACGCCGGGCCACGATCAGGGCCGTTAGCAGAGCGGCTATAGCACCCTCGGGGGCCGACAGCGTATTGAGATTCAGCGACACGAGGCCCAGCGGGTCCTCGGCGTAGACCGTCCAATATTTCAGCGCGTAGCCGAGACGGGCCCCGAGAAGGCCGGCCACGAGGCCAAAAAATACGAGGCTGCTGAGGGCTTCGCCGGAAAGGCCGCGCTTGGGGGCCTCCCGTTCGGCGATAGTCGACCCGACCCACACGCCAGCCAGGAGGAGGAGCCCGGGTAGTTGGATGGCGAGCGGTCCGACCTGCAGGATGGGGAACATCAGCCGTCGCCCAGGAGAGATTCCACGGTCGTGCGGATGGTCGTCTCGCTCATCGGCCCGCCGATGACCACGCTGCGGATGACCCCGTCCCGACCGATGAAGAAGCTCGTCGGCAGGGCGCGCAGCAGATAGCTTCGGCTCACCTCCCCGGTCCGATCCAGAGGTACGGGGAAGGTCAGTCCGTATTCCTCGACGAATCGGGCGGCGCCGGCCTCCGAATCCTGATACGTTGTGTTGACTGCAAGGATCTCGAGGCCGCGTTCGCGATTGGCGTCATAGACCGCCTGGAGCGCAGGCATCTCGGCGCGGCATGGCGGACACCAGGAGGCCCACAAGTTCAGGATGACTACTTTTCCACGCAGGTCAGACAGGGTAACTTCGCCCCCGCCGAGCAAACCTAGCCGGAAATCTGGCGCGGTGAAGCCCTCCCGGGGGCTCGCGCCGCCGGCGGCCTGCTGCGCGGTTGCCGAGAGGCCAGTCCAAACCAAACCGACGAGGAGGATGGCTCCCGACAAGGCGCCCCAGCGCCGGCGGTCGGCGAGCCGGGCGATGAAGGAGGGCACTCCCTCCGTTTCCCTCGCGCTTGCCTTCGGTTTTGCCATAAAGTGTGAATGTAGACCCCGCGGAGCGGCGGGCCACGCGCCAAATGGCTCGTTTGTGCGATGGATCGGGCACTAAACTGGAGCCCGACGAGTGCCGCTAGACTCGGAAATTCTACCGGCTCATTGAAGGAGGTTCCAGTGCGAACCCACCGTGTCGGATCCCATCCGCCGGATGAGTTGCGCCGCGCCTCGGACCTGGGACACCGGATCGAGGGCATCCTGCTGCTTGTAGTCGCGGTTCTGGCCATCGCCGGAAATGTCTTCGCGATCGTCTGGGCCTCGACGGCCTGGCCTGTGCCCGTTGTGACAGCCGGCCTACTCCTGCTGATCGCCATCTACCCGCGGCACCCCGTCGGAGACTGGTCGTTGATCTGGGGTGAGCCTCAGCAGCGCCAGCACACGATGATTGCCGTGGCATTGGTTGCCGGCGGAATCGCGGTGCTCCTGAAGCCGCGCTTGCCTGGCCTGGGAGTGGTCTGGCCGGGGGCATTGGTGCTGGCCGGCATCCTATTCCTCACCCACGCCCAACACGGCACGGGCGAAGCCGTGCGAAAAGCCGTCCGGCGTCATCGTATCCTGGGCGCAACGCTGATCCTGGCCGGGCTGATCGCGGCGTCGGCGGTGTGGACCTCTAACGCCGCACTGGCAGAGCTGTGGCCGGTCGTTCTGCTGGTTGCGGCCTTGCAGCTTCTCCTGTACCGCGAGCCTGCGGGTGCCTACGAGGCTGCGCACGCGGGCCACGACCGAGGGTCAGTTCCACCGAAGTAGCACCGCCGGGTTTGGCCAGCAGGTCTGAATCGCCCGGCCGGAGCGCGTCCTCACTACACCTCTGTCCCTCTTCAAAATGGGATCGCCCTTCCATCTTTGGGCTCCGGGCGAGTCGGCGCGGGCCATGGCCCGCCTTTCGGCGCTGTGGGCGCCGCCCTGGTTTACCCTACGCTGGATGGCAGGCCGTTCGCGAAAGCCATTGCCAGACTCAGGAAGGGCGGATCCGGGATGCAACCGAAGACCGACGTCGTCGTAAGGACATACCTCTTCTACGCGAGCCTCGCGGCGTGGGCCATCGCCATTGTTCTCGCCTTGGCGGGGCAGTTCTTGTGGGCGCTGGCTTGCGTCGCGCTTGCTCTTGGCGCCGATGCCGCCGGCCGCATCTGGAGCCGCAAGTCACCC
>Ga0209342_10003458_pt1 | contig 16617 bp, 17 predicted proteins | sample RifCSP16_2_FD_184023 | JGI IMG/M metagenome (GOLD analysis project Ga0209342, IMG submission 184023) | Soil microbial communities from Rifle, Colorado - Rifle CSP2_sed 16_2 (SPAdes) (version 2) | ecosystem: Environmental > Terrestrial > Deep subsurface > Rock core/Sediment | place: Rifle... | reverse complement strand
GCAAGGTCGGTGACTCCCGGCCGAGTGCGCACTTCGCCCGTACACTCAGACTGAATTGGAGGACCGCGATGATAAAGGAATTCAAGGCGTTCGCAATGCGCGGCACTGTGCTTGATCTGGCCATCGGCATCATCATCGGTGGCGCGTTTGGCAAGATCATCACGTCCTTAGTAAACGACGTCATCATGCCGCCGATTGGGCTGCTGCTCGGGCGGGTGAATTTCGCCGGCCTGTTTGTCAGCCTGACGGGCGCGAGATTCGCCTCGCTGGCAGAGGCCCAAGCAGCCGGGGCCCCCACGATCAACTACGGAGTCTTCCTGAATACGATCGTCGACTTCGTGCTCGTGGCCTTCGTTATCTTCCTGCTCGTCCGGCAAGTCAACCGGCTCAGCCCGAAGCCGGCACCCGCGGCACCGGCACCAACCAAAGATTGCCCGCACTGCCTTTCGAGCATCCCGCTCAAGGCCGCGCGTTGTCCGTTTTGCACGTCGCAACTGATCTGACATGCGCGTTGTCGGGCCTCGGCACGATACAGCGACCAGGACAATGGATGCGGGAGGCATTGCATGCGGCCATCTCAAGCCTCGCAGCGACGCGTTGGACTACCAAGGCCAATGCATCGCGCCGTTGACAAATCGCTGAAACCGCGTAGAATCCGCCCTGTTGCCGAAGTGGCGGAAATGGCAGACGCGCTGCGTTCAGGGCGCAGTGGCCGCAAGGCCGTCGGGGTTCAACTCCCCGCTTCGGCACTCACACGCTGGTGAACATATCGGGACTCCTCCCTGGAATCACGACCGGCCCTCACGGGCCGGTCGACGTTTTCCTGCGCGGTGCAGGGCAGCCAGCTCAACGTTGCACGCGGCCCGAGGCCTCGCCCTGCGCCAGACGTTTCACTTCATCCACCGTGCTCAGGTTGAAATCCCCCAAGATGGAATGCTTGAGGCACGAGGCGGCCGTGGCAAAGCGCAGCGCCTCCTCAGCCGCCATGCCGGTCGTCAGCCCATAGATCATTCCGGCGGCGAAAGCATCCCCCGTCCCTACCCGGTCGACGATGGCACCCACCTCATAGCGCGGTGCGCGAAAGAAGGATTGGCGGTCGTGTAGGCAGGCCGACCACCCATTGTGGCTTGCGCTGAAGCTCTCGCGTAACGTGATCGCCTGCATTTTCAGGTTTGGAAAGGCGGCCAGCACCCTCTCGCACAGCGAGCGATAGTACTCGCTGCGGATTTCTCCTCGCTCGACGCCGGCCACGATTTCGCCGCCCCCCGGCGTGATGCCCAGGGCGAGTTGACAGTCCTCTTCGTTGGCCAGGCCGATGTCTACCTGGCTCACGATGTCGCGCATCACCTCCGGCGCGCGCTTGCCGTACTTCCACAGATTCTTGCGATAGTTGTAATCACACGAAACGGTCAGCCCCAAGCGGCGGGCCGCCGTCACCGCCGCGAGGGTCATCTCGGCCGCTGCCGCGCTCAGGGCCGGGGTAATGCCCGTCACATGGAACCACCCCGCGCCGCGGAGGACTTCGGGCCAGTCGATTTCCGTGGGGGAGGCATCCATGATCACGGAATGGGCGCGGTCGTACACCACCACGGAGGGCCTCTGGTTAGCGCCGGCCTCGAGGAAGTAAATCCCGATGCGCCCCTCGCGCCGCACGACGTGCGAGGTATCCACGCCCGCACTTCGCAGGAAGGCCAGCCCCGCATCCGCAATTGGATTGTCCGGGAGCAGCGTCACGTACGACACGGGCAGGCCGAAGCGGGCCAACGAGAAGGCCACGTTGGCCTCGCCGCCGCCAAAGGTGGCTTCAAAGGCGGGCGATTGCAGGATCCGTTCAAACCCGGGCGGCTTGAGTCGCAGCATGATCTCGCCGAAGGTGACGATGCGTGCGCTCATTGCCTCCCTCCGTGCCCGCGCACGCGGGCCACAATCTCGACGGCTTCGCGCGCGAGGCGGGTCACTTCATCGAATGCACCCGCGGCCAGCAGCTTGCCCGAGACCAGCCAGCTTCCCCCCACGGCAAAAACCGATGGCAGCTTGAGGTGTGAGGGCAAGTTGTCTGCCATGACACCCACCGCTTGGGACAACGCCCACACCTCGTCAGGAGGAGGGATCTTGCCTGACGAGTCCAAACCATAGATCAGTCCCACTCCTCATCGCTAAGCACATTGCCCGCTCGAGTCAAGCTCGCGCCGCTTTGCTCATGGACCACCCCGTCCCCCTTACGTTCCGTAGCTACTTGGCGACAACATTCGCTGGGGGCGTGTCTCTGGTCCTCGCCTAGTATGGACTTGGTCAGATGAGATGGCGCCTCAAGTGAGGTAATTATACTCTGCAGGATTGCATTGAAATAAGCGAATCGCGAAACTACGTCCGACCTCATGTTACAATCCGCACCTGCCCAAAAGATGCTACCGGGCAACCTGGAGCCGTTCATCGATTGGAGTCCGCGATTGACCTTTCGTAAGAAAGCGAGACCCGTATTGTTGGCCGTCGTGGCACTTATTGCGCTCGCCCTGATCATCCTGGCGCCGTACGTCTACGTACAATGGCGGGCCCATCCCTTCCTGCGCGCGCCCGGCGAGGCGGTTCAGCCCGCGCCGGTCGCGATCGTCTTCGGCGCTGGGTTGTGGCGCAGCGGCGCCCCCACCCCGGTGCTGGCCGATCGGGTCACGACCGCCGTGGAACTCTACGAACAGGGCGTGGTCGAGAAGATACTCCTCAGCGGCGATAACAGCGACCCCGGCTACAACGAGCCGGAGGCCATGCGCCAACTCGCGCTGCGCCTGGGCGTCCCCGAGGAGGCGCTGGTGCTCGATTTCGCGGGCCGCCGATCGTACGATACCTGCTATCGCGCGCGCTACGTCTTCGGCGTGCAGCGCGCCATCGCCGTCACCCAGGCCTATCACCTGCCGCGGGCGGTGTACTCGTGCCGTGAGCTGGGCATCGACACGCAGGGTGTGGCGGCCGACCGGCGCCGGTACAGCCGCGGTCCCTACCTGTATTGGCGCCTGCGCGAAGTGGCCGCCACCCTCGGCGCCGTGCTCGACCTGCACGTCCTTCACTCGCAGCCAATCCTCGGACCGCTGCAGCCGATTGCCATGCGCGAACCGCGCTCGCGCAGTTGACCGATGGACCGCGATCAAGCCCTCGCCATCGTTCGCGAATACGTCGCCAGCGAAAGCCTGGTGCGCCACATGCTGGCGGTGGAAGCCGCCATGCGTCACTACGCGCGCCTCTTCGGCGAAGATGAGGCGACCTGGGGCGTCGTCGGACTGCTCCACGATTTCGATTGGGAGATCCATCCAACTCTCGAGCAGCATCCGCAGGCCGGCGCGCCGCTCCTGCGCGCGCGCGGCGTTCCCGAAGACATCATTCAATCCGTCCTCAGCCACGCCGAGCACACCGGTGTACCGCGCACTGCCTTGCGCGATCGCGCGCTCTTCGCCTGCGACGAGGTCACGGGGTTGATCGCCGCGGTGGCCCTGGTGCGTCCCTCGCGTTCGCTGGCCGATCTCACTCCGGCCTCGGTGCGCAAGAAATGGAAGGACCGCGCCTTTGCCGCGGGCGTCAACCGCGAGGATATCGAACGCGGGGCGCGCGAGCTGGGCGTCGATGTGTGGGACCACGTGGCCAATGTCATCGCCGCGATGCAAGGGGTTGCCGGCGAGCTCGGCCTGGCGGGCGTCACCACGGCCCAGCCCACCGCCTGACCCGCCAAACGCATCTGCCCAGTCAATTCCACGACCAGTAGCGCGAGTGGGCCGGGTTTCCCCGGCCCACTCTTTTGCATCACAATTCGCTCCGGCGTGCGTTGACGCAGCCCCGTCGTCTAAAGTGGCTTAGTCGTCGTACCCGCCGTCGATCCAGTCAAGGACCTCCTGGCGGTCGACTCGGTAGGCAAAATCGGTCCCACGGCAAAGAGCGTTCAAGCCGAAGGAAGTCACGGCGACGATCTTGTTCGAATCGGTGCCGCCCAGGAATACCGGGCCACCCGAGTCACCGGAGCACGTCCCGCCTCGATCATCACCATTCCCTTGTGTCTGCAAATTGTAGCCGTCATTATTGGCGCTGTTGAGGTTGACGAGAGTGGAATTGGCCATCAATCTCGAGCGGAAGGAGATGTTAGGAACCGCCGAGTGCTCCTGCGTACGGTAGGTCAGGCCGTATCCACTGACGGTGAAGGTCGTGTCCTTCTTCCCGCGCGCTGTTCCCAGGGCGTCGAGAGTTCCCGCTGAGGCGAGCTCCCCGTACTCGGCCATGGCGATGGGTTGGTCGAGGATCACAAGCCCGGTGTCGTGTGTATTCGGGAACCCGGCGAAGTTTGCGAACCCGTAGTTGAAGATTTGGCTGGAGGTGGCGCACAAGGTACCGAGGGTGCCAGCAGCGCAATCATCGGGATAGCCGGAAACCGGGTCGTGCTGCGAGACCGGATCATAGTTGGCGCCGGCATCCTGCTGGAAGTAGACGCGAGCCGAGGCGGCCCCCTCGGCCGTGTCGGCGCAGTGGCCCGCCGTGAGGAACTTGTCGGGCGAAATGAGCGAGCCGCTACAGCGCCAGATGAAGTCGCCGTCGGCGTTGTAGAAGACAGCCAAGCCGACGAACGGGTGCTCGTTGTCATCTACCCAATTGCCGGTGATAGCGAATGCGGGTGAGACAACGAGTGCAAGTGCGACCAGAGCGACCGCGGACGTCATCACGAACCTTCGCATTTCCTTGCCTCCTTCGGTATGGACATTCGAGAGAAGACCCGGGCCCGAGGTCGAACGCGGGGCGCAGCATAGCCTTCACCTGAGCCGACTTGTCCATCTCGAGTATGTGACATCTTTCATTTGGATGACCACGGGTTCGCGGTGCGGGCTTATCTTGTCGTCATCCTCAGGCAAGGCGAACGGGCCGTGGATGAGGATCCAAGTCTCGGCGCAGAGCTCAAGGAGCATTCGCCCTTGCTCTCCCCATTCCCTTACGGTCTGCGAGGGCTGTCGATCGTGCACGAAGTCGCAAAGCCTTGGGCCAGAAGGTTCTTTGAGCTAGGGTCAGGAGGCCCGCTGTCTGAAAGTTGGCCGGGATTCTCGCCAACACCCTAGCACCATGAGCCCTACCCGAGTGAGTAGCCTGGTGTTCCGCAAGGAGTATCTAATGGTGAAGTACTTCTCTTTGTTGACTCCCCTTCCGCGACCATGCTACATTGGGTCGTCCCTGTTCGTCGTTCTACAATTGAGATCCCGGACACCATCTGGCACGCGTGAGGAGGCACTCGGCTATCGGATAACCGTTGCGCACCCCGGCGTTACCCTGGAGTGGAGGCACTGATCCGGAAGCACGCGAGGTCGCTCGCCCGAGAGATCCTCGGGCGCGTTTCCGGGGAGCCAATAGCGAAACCGGCCACTATGTGGCCGGTTTGTCGTTACATGGCGGAAGTCGCCAAACGAGCGCGCGAGAGTGAGAGGGATTGGCGAATGGCCACCACGATCAAGAAAGGAGGTGCGGCCACAGGCAGAGGGAACTGATTGACCAGTATTGCCCGGATGAAATCCACTCTGTGAGGAGATGACGATGAAACCCAGGCTCATTCGCATTCTTGTTGCCGCAGTGTTCTTGACCGGCACGTTTGCCAGCGTCGGCATGGCTGGCGCCGGCCCTTTGACGTCGAGCGGCATTGACGACCCCCAGCCGGCGCCCAGGCAAGACAACAAGCAGGACCCACTTACAACCGAACGGCTGGAACTCAGAGCGCAGGCGCTTGAGGCCAAGCTTGAGGGCAAGGCCCATGGCCGGACGCACGAGGTGGCGCGCGGCCAATACGTAGAACTCGCTCGCGAAGGCGAGGGCGCGCTGTGGACTGTGCTAGGCGAATTCTCCGATTTCCCGCACAACAGCATGCCTGGACCGGACCGCACGACTAACAACACGACCATCTGGGTCCCGGACTTCAACCGGGACTACTACATGGATATGCTGTTCAACGACGCGCCCGGCGCCAATTCGATGCGCAATTTCTACATCGAGCAGTCGTCGAACCGCTACACGGTTTACGGCGATGTGACCGACTGGGTCACCGTCGGCAATCACCTGATCTACGACGACAACCCGGACACCAACGTCTGGCTCTTCCTCCGCGACACGGTTAACGAGTGGTACAACCAGCAGATCGCGGACGGCCGGAGCCCTGCCCAGATCGACGCGTACCTGGCCGATTTCGACGTCTGGGACCGCTATGACTACGACGCGGACGGTGACTTCGACGAGCCGGACGGCTACATCGACACCTTCCAGTCCGTCCACGCCGGTGAAGGCGAGGAGGCCGGTGGCGGCGCTCTCGGAGACGAGGCGATCTGGAGCCACAGCTGGTACGCCTACTACGGCGACATCGGCAGCACCGGCCCAGCCTTCAACAAGCTCGGCGGAATCCAGGTAGGCGCCAGCAACTTCTGGGTCGGCAAGTACACCATCCAGCCTGAGAACGGCGGCGTGGGCGTGTTCGCGCATGAATACGGACACGATCTGGGCTTGCCGGACCTGTACGACTACTACGGCGAGAACGGCACAGGCTTCTGGACCCTGATGTCGTCCGGATCCTGGATCGATGAGGGCAAGGACACGATCGGGAACAAGCCCAGCCATATGGGCGCCTGGGAGAAGTTCCAACTGGGCTGGCTGAACTATGAGGTAGCCCGCGCCGGCGTGAAGTCCGAGCACAAACTTGGGCCGATGGAGTTCAACACCAAGCAAGCCCAGGGTCTGTTCGTTATCCTGCCTCAGAAGCCCGTGACAGAGCACCTCGCTGATCCGTACGCGGGCAGCTACTTCTACTTCAGCGGCTCTGCAAACAACTTGCGCAACGAGATGACCAAGGCGTTCACTCTCGGTGCAGGCGCCACCCTGGCCGCCAAGGTCAACTACGGCATCGAGGAAGGTTACGACTTCGCGAACGTGATCGCCTCGACCGATGGCGGCGCGACGTGGGTGACGGTGCCCACGGATCTGTCGAACTCGACCGTGGAGCCCAACGGCATCGAAGGGTTCTCCGGTGGATGGGTTGACCTCAACGTCGATCTCTCCGCGTACACTGGTAGCGTACGGCTCGGTTTCCGGTATACGAGCGACGGTGGCGTCAATTTCGACGGGTTCATGGTCGACGATATCCAGATCAGCGGCGTTGCCTTGGACGGAGCCGAAACGGACACCGGGTGGACGTTCACCGGCTTCCGGAGAACGACTGGCACTGAGGACAAGATGTACAGCCAGTACTATGTGGCCGAGTACCGCACGTACAAGGGCTACGACAGCGGCCTCAGGGTCGGCCCGTACTACTTCGGCTACCTGAATAACCCTCTCCTGGGCAACTTCGTGGATCACTTCCCCTATCAGGATGGCCTGTTGATCAACTACTGGGACACGTCGCAGGCCGACAACAACACGGGCTTGCACCCGGGCCAGGGCCTGCTCCTGCCGATCGACGCGCACCCACAGGCGCTCAAGCGTTGTGGTGGGCCTGCTATCTGGCGCAACCGCATCCAGTCCTACGACTCGACCTTCACGCTGGATGCGACGGACGGCATTCCCAACATCCACCAGAACAGCGTGCTGTGCCCGGTCCCGAGCCTGCCGGCGGTCAAGGTGTTCGACGATCGCAACTCGTACTATGATCCCGCCAACCCTCTGGGCAGCGTGGTCACCCCGAACACCGGCACGCAGATCCGCATCCAGAGCATCAGCGCTCAGAACAGCTTCATGCAGGTCGAGGTCAGACCGGCGAAGTAAGGGCGCGCGACATAGCTAGGAATTGGAGAGCCTACCGCAAGGTAGGCTCTCCAATTGTCATGAGGTGAACGGCAGAAGAGATGAGCCCACAGACTGCACGTAGGAGCCCGGCATCCCTCGGTTGCGCTGAGAACGGCTGCTGAGCCCCTAGGTAGTTACGGCGGCGATCGTGCCGGGCGGCGCTGAGGTACCTCTACACCAATCAGCAGCCCTGGTAGTAGACTCCCCTTCTCGACCGCGGTCCACGAGCACGTCCGCAAGGCGCCGAGGAGGGAAACCCTTCAACGCCTCCGACCCTGCCCATCGGCTTCATCACGTCGCACTGGCTTCCTCATCTCGGAGCCTCCCATGTCCCCCTTCCCCCTGCTCGCGCTGGCTTCCATGCTCCTCGATTGGCTCGCCCGCTGGCGGGCCAATAAGTCGCTCGAGTACATTTCCAAGCCGCTCGCCATCCTCTTCCTACTGGCCTGGCTGGTCGAGCGCACTTATCTGGCCGGCGGCGCGCTATGGTTCGCAATTGCGCTGGGTCTCTCGCTCGTGGGCGACATCCTGCTCATGCTGCCTAGCGAGCGGTTCATCGGCGGGCTGGCGGCCTTCTTCCTGGCGCAGGTCGCCTACATTGTCGCCTTCAACGGCACGCCGCTCGGGAGGGGCGGGGTCACATGGATCACGGCGCTCCTTGTTGTCGGCGTCGGCATCTGGGTTTACTCCCGCCTCGCCGCAGGCCTCGTCGCCAACGCCAAACCGCGCCTGCGCCTGCCGTTGCTCCTCTACAGCATCCTCCTGGCCGCCATGCTATTCTCGGCACTGGCGTGCCTGGTGCGCCCGGCCTGGAGCCTCACTGCCACCGCGCCAGCCGCCCTGGGGGCGGCTCTGTTCTTCGTCTCGGATACGCTCCACGGCTGGAACAAGTTCGTAGGCCCGCTGTGGGGCGGCCGCTTGCTGGTCCACATCACTTACCACCTCGGCCAATTCGGCATCACGCTTGGGGCCATCTTGCACCTCAGCATCCACCTCGTCGCCTGAGGGGTCCGCGGCCGGCCGCGATACAATCGGGCGAATGAACGGCCGCATCCTCCAGACACGGTCAACGCAGGATCATCCGACGGAAGCAGACTCCGGGTGCAGCCAGCCGCTGCCTGCGGCGGTGCTTGAGGGCCTCGAGCGCTTCAACCGTGGCGCGTTCTTCGAAGCGCACGAAGCGCTCGAACTTGCATGGCGCGCCGAACCCGGCCCCGTGCGCGAGCTATATCACGGTATCCTGCAGCTGGCCGTCGCATGGCACCACGTGGAACGCGGAAGTTACCGGGGGGCGCTGCATGCCCTGGCGCGGGCCGGGCACTGGCTGGCCGGCTTTCCGGCCGCGTGCCAGGGGTTGCCCGTCGACGCCATCCGCGCCCAGGTGGACGCGCTGCATGCCGACATCGTGCGGCGCGGCGAACGCGGGCTGGCTGCAGTGGATCGCGGCCTGCACCAACCGATCCGCCCATTCGATCCAATTCGAAAGCCACCAGGGTAGGACGATTGCATGGATGACAACGGACATGAATTCGAGAACAAGGTCGCGCTGATCACCGGCTCGGGTCGAGGCATCGGCCGGGCGATCGCGCTCAACCTGGCGCAGCGCGGCGCAGACATTGTGGTCAACTTCTTCCGCAACCGCGAGCCGGCCGAAGCCACCGCCCAGGCCATCCGCGACCTCGGCCGGCGTGCGGAGCTGGTCAAAGCCAACATCGGCGAAATCGACGAAATCGAACATCTCTTCACGCAGGTCGAATCGGCTTTCGGCGGGCTCGACATCCTGGTGTGCAACGCCGCCTCCGGTTACAACCGCCCGGCCCTCGAACAAAAACCCAAAGGCTGGGAATGGACGATGAATATCAATGCGCGCGCCCTGCTCTTCTGCGCGCAGCTCGCCACCCCGCTCATGGAGAAGCGCGGCGGGGGTGTGATCGTCAGCATCTCGTCGCCCGGCGCCGCGCGTGTTTTGCCCGAGTACGTCGTGGTCGGCGCAAGCAAGGCCGCGCTGGAGGCGCTCACGCGCTATCTGGCGGTTGAACTTGCGCCCAAAGGAATTGTGGTCAACGCGCTTTCCCCCGGCATCGTGGATACCGAGGCGCTCAGGCATTTCGTTGCATTGCAGCAGGATCAGTGGCTTGAGAAGGTCCGCAAGGAGATCCCCGCCGGACGGATGGTCACGCCCGAGGACGTGGCTGATGTGGTGGCCTTCCTGGCTTCGCCGGCGGCGAGCATGATCCGCGGGCAAACGATCATCATGGACGGCGGGCACACCCTGCCGCTTGGCGGCCCAACCTTTCACCGCTAGCGGTTGCCGCCCAGCCTCTCCAAAACCACGCGGGCCGGCGCGCCGTCGCTGCCCAGGATCCGCAGCGGCAGGCACAAGACTCGATAACGCCCGGCCTTGACATGCTGCAGGTTGAGCCCCTCGACCACGGTCACGTCGGCGCGCAGCAGGATCTCGTGCGTCGGCCGGCCCTCTTTCCATGGCGCCACCGAGAGGTAATCCACACCCACGAGCTGCATGTGGTGCGCGACGATCCATTGCGCGGCGCTGGCATCCAGACCGACGAAGTTCTCATGGAAGGGCGCCTCGCCCACAGTCCAGAAATCGGAGTTGCGGGTGCGGATGAGCAAGCGGCGGGTGCGCGAGGGGATGCGCGCGCGCTCGAGTTCGGCCGAGGTCACTCGATCCACCTTGGGCAGGTAGACGACGTAGGCTCGCCCAAGCATGCTTTCGAGACGCAGGCTGTCGGCGCCGGCGCCGTCTTCGAAGAAATGCCGCGGCGCGTCGACGTGCGTGCCGCCGTGAACGCTCATCGAGAGGCGCGACACGTTGGACGAGGCGCCCGAAGCGATGCTTCGCAGTGATTCGAGTTCGAACGGCGGGTGACCCGGCCACGTCGGGAGGTTCGGCCCCAGCCCAAGCGTGATGTCGATGTAGCGATGGTCCTTCATACGCACTGCCTCCTGCGTGGGCACCCGTCGCACCCGCATACCGTATGTGGCCCGCGCGGCGAGAGCCACAGCAACTCTCTCTCGGCGGTGCGAGGGCCGGCGGTCATTCCTTGGCGAATGGAGAATCCACCATGAACCGAGATCTTGAAGCCCGGATGGACGCTTACCTCGACCGCCACGAGGCGACGATTGTAGCCGAACTCGCACAGCTGTGCGCGCAGCCGAGCGTCTCCGCCACCGGCGAGGGCATCGCGGCAGCCGCTGAAGGCGTGGCCGCCGCGCTTGGCCGACGCGGGTTCAAGGTAGAGGTGGTGCCCACCCGCGGGCATCCGGTGGTGTTCGCCGAACGGGCCGGTCGCGCCCCGCGCACATTGCTCTTCTACGACCACTACGATGTGCAGCCGCCCGAGCCGCTCGAGGAGTGGATCACCCCGCCCTTCGCGCCTAGCCTGCGCGAGGGCAAGCTCTTCGCGCGCGGCGCGAGCGACAACAAAGGGCACATTGTCAGCCGGCTGGCGGCGCTGGATGCCCTGCTCGAGGCGAGCCCCGAACTGCCCTGCCGCGTCAAGTTCGTCATCGAAGGCGAGGAGGAGATCAGCAGCCCCAACCTGCCCGCGTTTGTCGAGGACAACGCCTCGCGCCTAGCCGCCGACGGGTGCATTTGGGAATTCGGCGGCGTGGATGAGGAGGGCGTGCCGCTTCAGACACTGGGGATGCGAGGCATATGCTACGTTGAACTCCGCGCGCGGAGCGCCGCCCACGATGCACACTCCGGACTCGGCGGATCGATCTTTCCTAATGCGGCCTGGCGCCTGACCTGGGCCCTGGCCAGCCTCAAAGGACCGGATGAGCACATTCGCATCCCCGGCTTCTACGACGCGGTCGTCCCTCCCTCGGCAGAAGATCTCGAGTTTCTGCGTGCCCTGCCCGACCCGGCCCCGCACTACCTGGCCCATTACGGACTGAGAGGCTTCATCAAAGGATTGCAGGGAGGGCTGCCGTTGCGCCGCGAGACCGTTTTCTCGCCGACCTGCACAATTTGCGGGCTGACGTCCGGTTATCAAGGAAAGGGATCGAAGACCGTACTGCCCGCTCAGGCTCGAGCCAAAGTGGATTTTCGGCTGGTTCCAAATCAAGAACCGCAGGACATCTTGGAGAAACTGCGCGACCATTTGGTGGCACAGGGTTTCGAGGACATCGAGGTCGCGCTTCTTGGAGGCGAGCCGCCAGCCCGCACCGACCCCCGTCATCCGTTGGTCGGGTTGGTGGTCGAGGCGGCGCGGGATGTGTATGGCGTACCGCAACGGATCGTTCCTATGACGGGCGGGTCGGGACCGAACTACCTGTTTGTCCGCCGGCTGGGAATGCCGGTAGTCACGCTCGGCGTCGGCTACCCCGGCGGCCAGGTGCATGCCCCCAACGAGCACGTCGTCGTCGCCAACCTGCTGCAGGGGGCCAAGCATACGGCGCGCGTCGTCTCACGATTTGCGGAGGGCGCGTAGCCCGCGCTTGACGTCCGACTCGCGCGATGCTACATTCCTCCAAGCCCATTCACCGGGCGCCGCCATGGACTCACTCACGATCGTCTTGCCCACCTATAACGAGGCCGAGAACCTGCCAGACATGGTGCAGGCGTTGTGGGCGCTTGGGCTGCCCAACGTGCGGCTGATCGTCGTCGACGACTCCTCGCCCGACGGAACGGGCCAGGTGGCCGATCTGTTGGCTGGGCAATCGAATGGCACCCTGCAAGTCATCCACCGGCCGGCAAAATCCGGGCTGGGGACGGCGTACGTGGCAGGCTTCCGCCGCGCCTTGGCGGACGGCGCAACCCTTGTGGGTCAGATGGACGTGGATTTCTCACACGCGCCGGCAGATCTCCTCAAGCTGCTCGGCGAATTACGCGATCACGACGTGGCCGTCGGCTCGCGCTACGTTCCCGGGGGGAAGCTCGACTCGCGCTGGGGCGCCGGCCGGCGGTTGCTCTCATGGTGGGGCAATGTGTATTCGCAGGGCCTGCTCGCACTGCGCGTTCACGATGCGACGGCCGGCTTCAAAATGTGGCGCCGCACCACCCTGCTAGGAATGGATCTCGGGCGCATTCGCTCGAACGGCTATGTCTTTCAAGTGGAGATGGCCTACGTCGCCCAGAGGCTCGGCTACCGCGTGTGCGAGGTGCCGATCTACTTCGAGGATCGCCGCATCGGCCAGTCGAAAATGTCGACTCAGGTCAAGCTGGAGGCCGCGTGGCGTGTGTTCGATGTGTGGCGCACACACCACCGGCTGACACCGGCCGATCGTGTTCCGCTGCCCTCCGTCGAACGAATTGCATGAAGGGCGCATCTTCTTGTGCGTCTTGTCGCAAGCACCTTACCTCACCAACCGGGGTTTGCTTTCCGTAAGCGCCTGCAACCGCGATATTCAACTGGAGGAGGCTCAGCGATGTTCGGTCTTCCGACGATCAATTGGCTTGCGGTACTCGTCACGGGTGTCGTGTACATGGCGATTGGTTTCATCTGGTACTCCATGCGTGCCTTCGGCGGGCCGTGGAGCCGCCTGATCGGGATATCTGAAGAGGACCTGCGTAAGGGCGCAAAACCTCTCCTGTACCTCGCCACCTTTGCCTTGGCGCTGGTGGGCGGTACCGCCCTGGCCGTGGTCGTGCGCTCCGTCGGTGCCACGACCGTGCTGGGCGGGTTCAAAGCCGGCTTACTCGTCGCGGTGGGGTTCGTCCTGACGACCTTTGGCAGCGAATACATCTTCTCGCGCCGCCCGTTCAAGCTGTACCTCATCACCGCCGGCTACCAGGCCGTGTCGATCGTGGTCAACGCGATCATCCTGGCCGTTTGGCGGTAGCCTGCCTCGCTCGCAGCCCAGATAGCACAGAGCTTGAGGAAGAGGGCATAGCACGCGTTACGCTCGGCCGCGTTCGGGCGCTGTTCGCGGGCATCCCGCTCAGCGCGAGCGCTCCTGGCCTGGGTCGATCCTGCGGTGGGCGAATCGCATCGGGAGAGCCATCGCGCGCTGGAGAGTTGGGTTTCCGCTTCATTGACGAAGATGCAAACGGGCTGCCGGTTCTCCGGCAGCCCCTTGTCGCGCGACCATCCCCTGTGAGCGTTACCCGGGCGGCTGCGGCACGTCGCGTTGCAGCTCCCGGCTCAGCGCCCCCCACTCGTCGAGCGAGAGCGTCTCAGCGCGGCGAGTTGCCTCAACTCCGGCCCGGCCCAGCGCAGCGAGCGTCTCCCCGCGCGAGAGGGCCATCCCGCCCGCCAACGAATTGACCAATTGTTTGCGGCGCTGGGAGAAGCCCGCCTTCGCTACGCGGAAGAAGGCACGCCGCTCGGCGGGAGGGGGAATCTCAGGATCGACCGTGATGCGAACGATGGCCGAGTCCACTTCCGGCGCGGGGACGAAGCTGCCCGCCGGCAGGCGCTCCAAGATCTCGGGTTGACCGAAATATTGCACGCTGACCGCCAGCAGGCTCATCCGCCCGGGGCGGGCACAGATGCGCTCGGCCACCTCCCACTGCACCGTCAGAACGATCGTCGCCGGACGCGGATCGGACTCGAGCAACCTCTCGATGACGGCCGAGGTGATGTAGTACGGAAGGTTGCCCACCGCAATGTAGCGTCCGGCTTCACGGTCCTCCAGCAGCCGGCCGAGCCTGAGCTTGAGAATGTCGCCGGGAACAACCCGCACATTGCCCAGGTCCCCCACCGTCTCCTCGAGCAGCGCCAGGAGGCGTTCATCAATCTCCACCGCCACAACCTGGGCCCCGCTCGCAGCCAGGTGCCGGGTGAGGTTTCCGATCCCCGCGCCGATTTCAAGTATGGTATCCGCGGAGGTTGCGCCGGCTGCCTGCGCAATGCGCGCCAGCGCCGCTTCATCAATCAGGAAGTTTTGGCCCAATCCCTTCTTAAGGCGCAGGCCGGCGCGATGCAGTCGTCCAGCCAGGTCGAGAGGCGGAAACGAGGACGCCATCAACGGAGGGGCAGTGCGGCGACGTAGCGGATCGCGTCTTCGCTGGGAACCGGTGTGCGGAAGTAGAGCGTGGTCGTCTTCGGGCCAGAGCCCCCGAGGGCGACGAAGGTCTCATAGTCGGGGAAGGCCACGTCGATCCAATACTCGTTGCGAACGTTTTGGCCGACGTCCTCAATGTGCGCCGGTCCGTAGCGGTCGACGTAGACCGGCCAACCCTGCATGACCCGGTACCACGAGAGGACGACGGCAATGATGCCCACATCGACATCTTTGCCGCTGGCCGTGTGAGGATAGCAGCGACCAGGTTCACCGGCCGAGCCGCACGGCCAATAGGCTGAACCGTACACGGTGATCGAATGCCAGTAGTCGAAAGTGCCGTCGGGGGTCGACACGCTGCGAATAGTCACCTTCGTGCCGTAGCCCATCGCCCGATCGACCGGCGGCACAGCCACCCGTTCGCCCTCGGAGGTGCGCGCGGTTTCCTCCCCATCCTCGTAGCGCACGCGAACCGTGCTTTCCTGGATGCCGTAGACACCCGGCGTCACCAGTTGCTGCGTCCCCAGGTCAAGCTCGGGCAGGTACTGGCGTTGCTCTCCGAAGGCAATCGGTTTCTGCTCGCGGATGAACTCCTCGCGCACGCGAACGACATGGATCGTGCCGTCCGCCGGTGCCGATTCGGTTTCGACCGGCCGGCTGTAGTCGAGATTCGTCAGGGCGACCCCGGCCTGCGCCAGAATCTCGCCTACCGTCAGCGCAGCCGATTGGACGGTCAGCGTCTGCGCATCGACCGTGAGGCGGAACTCTCGCGCCGAACGGATGACAATCGTGATCGAGTCGGCGCCAGCGATGTCCGCCAGGGGCGTCGTGGTCGCGGGCTGAACCAAATCCGAAGGATGTAAGGGGATTCCCAATTGCCAAAGAGCCTCGCCAACGGTTGGCCCGGCAGCCCGATGTGCTTCTGCGAGCCCATCGCGAACAACGAGCAGCGCGTGCTTCGGAGCAAGGCTCAGCTGAAGGGGGAGCTGAGCGAGCGGCGCCCGCGCATCCACCAGCCGCCCGTCGGCCACAACCGCGTCTCCCGGGAGAAGATGGATCCCAGCTTGAAGGAGCAGGTTCGCCGGAATGGCCGGTTGGCCGTCGTGGGCCAGGATGGGCGAGGACCCTTGCTCGGTCGCTATGTCGATCCACCGCCCGCGCCGAACGCGGACAAGCATGCCGCGCGTGACGGGCGACGCGGGGGCCGGCTCGACGACATCCTCCGCGTTCAACTCGATTCCGGCGTCGCGCAGCGCGAGTGCCACCGTTCGCGCATGGGTCAACACGGTGCGCGTGACTCCATCCGCCTCCAGGCGGAGCGAGCCAAGCGTCAGGCCATAGGCGCCCACCGCTGCCAGAAGGATTACCGCTCCGAACGCAAGGACGAGGCGTAGCTTCATAGTGGTGAGGCGAGCGAGAGTTGAGCCTGACCAGGAGCCCCGGCGGCACCCGGAAGCTCCTCCTTACCGTTGCTTCCTTCCGGACCTGGCGGGGTTCGAAGGTTTCCGCCGCGCCGGACCCGGCCAGGCTCGCCGGTGATGGTAACTGATGGAATGGGGCATGTCAACATCGGTGGCGGAGGGGTGCGCTTCCCGGCCGACCTCACGGGAGTGTCGCTGGAAATATGGACGAACGCCAGACGTGGAGGGGCCCATCCGCAACTAGAAGTCAAAGAGCCGCCAGTGATGGCGGCCCTTTGCGCGCTGCGGCAACCTATCCTCGGCCGGCTTACGCCAGCACGGGGAGGAGGGATGCCGCAGCGCTTGGACTAAAACTTGTACTCATCGTGGGCATCACCTCCTCCTTTCTTGGGATAGCATGAGGAGGCGGGAAAACGCTCCCGCACGGCGAGTATGACATACTCTG
>Ga0209342_10003456_pt1 | contig 16619 bp, 21 predicted proteins | sample RifCSP16_2_FD_184023 | JGI IMG/M metagenome (GOLD analysis project Ga0209342, IMG submission 184023) | Soil microbial communities from Rifle, Colorado - Rifle CSP2_sed 16_2 (SPAdes) (version 2) | ecosystem: Environmental > Terrestrial > Deep subsurface > Rock core/Sediment | place: Rifle... | reverse complement strand
CCGGTGTCCCGATGCGCACTGTCGGAGATATCCTTGGGCACACAACGGATACCATGACGGAGCGCTACGCTCACCTTCTCCCCGAACATCGGTTGAAGGCGGTTGAGAGCCTACCCGATTGGAGGGGGAGTGTCCAGGCGTAAACTCCACATCCTTGGGCACACGTATAGTGTCAGGCCGCAACCGCAACTTTCCAGCGATGATGGCACGCCAGCCCAAGTTAACAAAAGGACACACGAAATCAGATATGATCCTTCATTTACTTCAAGCAACATCCAGGAGAGCATCATTCATGAAATGTTCGAGGCGATAAATTATCACCTTGAAATTGGCTTGGAGCATAAGCAGATAACTGCATTGTCGGAAGCCATCTTCGATACGTTGAAGAGAAACGGGTGGCTAGCGAAAAATATAATGGATGGGAAGCCCGCGAATGGAAGCCAATAGGGAAAAACTGCTCTCGCTGTGGCAGGGGGCTTTCGGCACCATCATCAAGCCGAGGGACAAAGAGGTTCTCTTCGGGTGGGCCGTGGAGGTTGTTATTAGGTCCATGAAATATTACGATGCAGAGGTTGCCGATTGCGGCGATACTGATTGCCCCGTGTGTTGCACCATGATCGAATTGGGGGAAGTGCTTGGTGGCCTTGTGAGGCCCATAGGGGAGAAACACGTCAGCGAGATGCACTGGAAAGCTGGGCTGACGAGGAGGATGGGGAGGATACGTGACAAATCCGTGACATTGGGGGAGAACGACGTTTGAGTAAAACATATAACATACCGAAAAGATTGGTCGGGACGGGCGGACTTGAACCGCCGACCCCTTGCTCCCAAGGAATGTGTACTATGCTTACGCGGTGTGTAAACACCTGTTTCTACTCAGATATTCAGCCTTTATTTTCAGGTATATTGCTTACTGCAAGTAAGCCATCGATTCAGCAAGTAAATAAAACGTGACGGAAACGTGACAAGGGGAGCAGACGTTGGGAGGGACAAAAAAGTTTCACTTCACAATCACCTGTGATGAAACCGGATTCATCGAGGTGGTGGACAGCAGACAGCCGGAGAAGAGGGAAGTCGGGAAGGGAGTGTTCTTCGTGCTCGGGGATGCAAACACTCAGCACTTTTCGGTCTTCGCATGGGGATCAGGCCAGGGGATTATCTACAGTTTCTGCGAAGGGCTGATGGCTGCCGCCAGCGAGGAGGGCGAGGAGGCAAAGTTCTACAAGTTCATATTCAGCGGCATTGCATCGCAAATGGCGTATGCCAGACAGCAGCTGATGAAGAGAAACGAATTAACAGTCGAAGACGCGGTGAAGAAGTGGTCGAAGGAAGACGAAGGGGGGAGATGGAACTAATGGAAAAAAGGGTCCAGGAAGAGCTTGATTCAATCGCCATGATGGTCGAGAATTGGAGAGATAGCTACATCAGGATGATTACAGGGGATGGTGACGAAGGCTTCCTCGTATCAGACCTGGTTGGTGAAATCGAAGAGCATATTTACCCTTACTTGCGCAGATTCAGGGAATGTGAATATATAACCAGCGAGGAGGAGTCTGCATTCATCGAGAGGCTGTTCGAGAATATAGATCGCCTTACCCACGAGATAGAGATCGCTACCCATAGTTATTATATTTAGGGAGGAATGATGGACCTGTCTAGGCCTGACACCCTATGTGTTTACTGTGGTACGGATTTGGAACGCATTCGTCAGCTGGAGGAGGCAATCCAGAAATATTATGATGCGCTGATGGCTTTACCTGACGATGTGTTTCTACCGCCCGGCGATGCAACCATCCTTTATTTCAAGGCGCGAAGAAAACTATTGGATATCGGTGGAGCCGAACTCCACCGCAGGGCGGGGAAGGAGGGGGGATGAAACTTAGTTAATATATTTTATTTTGGTAGATTCTTCTTCGGCTTTACGCTTGTCTTGTTCCGCCCATCGCTTAAGCAATACCTCCGGGTCAATCCCCTCTCCGTGGCTCCATCCGAAGAATGTAGCAATCCACATAAGCATCTGGTGGAATGCCTTTCGCAGATGCCCCTCCTCTGCCCTACTCGACATACGTGAGTAGCGATAGGCCTCCCCAAGCGCCCACCCAAGGTCTGCGCTACTACCGGCGGATACGCAGTAAAACCCGCGCGATTCAAAGCTACCGCCGATCAACATAATGCTTTTTAATGACGTAACGTTGCCAGCATCGTCTGTGACAACGATTTCGTCGTGCCCCCTGTCTACAATCACACGTATGTTAAGTTCGTTTACCATAGCCTTACCCTCTACTTATACAAGCACCTTGTCCATGTGGGTTATCTTCCCTGCCACCACGAATGCCCTGATACAGCCAAGCTCCACCGGTCCATATCCTGCCCTCTCCACATAGCCCGATTTCCCCATAATGTGCTTCTTCTGGTAGCCAGGGAGGGACGCGTACCATCTCAGGTTTTCGGGGATATACTGCGCCCTCGGGTCTGCTTCCTTGTGGTATTTCTGCTTGATGTTCGTCCCATCATCCACTAGGTAAAGCCCCTGAAAGGGCGGGGCAATCTTACCATTGTGGAAGTGTGCAACAACTTGCAGTAGACAATCCCCCATCCCCTGCTGCACAAGCTTCCTCTTCATTTGGGAAGTTTCCGTGGCCTCCCGCATGATCGGGTCGGAATGTGTACTTCCTATCGACCCGGTGAAGGGGTGGTAAGCGAATATCTTGTATTGAAGCTTTCCGGTCTTTTCATCGTTAACAATAATCTTGCCAGCGGTAGTGCCGTAGGGGATCCCAAGCCTTTCGCAGAATATGTCCTTTACGCAATCCCCCCACTTCATAGACCTATAATCGTGGTTCCCGGCGAATGCACATAGTATTTTATTTCTAATTGGCATGAACATCTTTGCCATATCGTTGTAACAGCGGAGGATGGACTTCTCAACCTTGCGGTCCCCATCAACTTCTTGTTCGCCAGGGATATATCTGGGGTCATCGTGGGGCATCCCATCAACGATGTCCCCGACAATGATCGCCCGGCTGTTCTTCCCGCTTCCTATCTGTTCGATATTCTCTTTGATACCGTCGTAATGTGCGTGAATGCTCCCCCCGTGGGGGCACGCCATCAGGTACAACTCATGATCGACCGGAAGGGATACCTTTATGATTTCGATGACTTATCCCTCAACGAGAGAAGTTCTTTTTCTCGTTCCTCAAAACTTCTAAGGATTGGGTATATCTCGATGAGCCTTGACTTTACTGCGAATGCAAACATCCTGAGCATGTGGTCTTGGCGGAATCTCTCCACGCCGAGATCCATATAGTTCGATGCGTCGGCAACTTCCTTAATACCCTCGAACCCGAAAACCCTAGTGTCTGCCCGGGGGTTGAAGACGCCGTACTTCTTCTCCCCGTCAGCCATCTTCTTCTCGCACAGCCTTAGGAAATCCATGAACTCTTCGGGCAACATAGAATCTTTATCTCCCCGCTTGAGAATGGCATCGGCCTACTACCGGGGAGGGGTTCCCACCCCTCCGGGACTTCGGTTATCATTTCGTTTTTAATCTTCACGACAAAATAGCGAAAAACCTTTTCATCCAGTCGTAAGCCGTTTTTGCGATTAACGCAGCTATCCCCGTTATCCCGCCGTATACCCACCATTCCAGCCGCCTCACCCTTTCGTTGTCGCCTTCCCTTTTGGCGCATCCGTTCCTTCCTATCACATCAATCTTGCTGGTGGCTTTATCAACCTTGTCTTCAACGGCCTTAATGTGGGATATGATGAGTATCACTTCGTTCTCTGTCATCCCGAATTCCTCTTGTCATAGAAGGATCTCAGGCCGAAGTAGAATCCAAGGATGCCACCGATGATGTAGTAGTCATCGTTCCCCAGGACAATCGGGGGGAGGCCAAAATGGATGCACACCTTTGCCCAAACGTAGAAACCAACGAACGCAAACCCCGTCAGGGGACGAATAAGACCACGGAGCATCCTGACTACCCATACGTCGGATTCCAACTCCTTCGTCGCCATTTCCCTTGCGCTCTTCATGTCCTCCCTATCGGCTTGAAGCTCCGCAAGCAACTGCGTCCTCATCTTGAGCTTCGCTTCCTCCCGGTCCTTTTCGCTCATTTCCTTCGGGAGAACCGAGTCCAGGATTTTCTCGACGATAGAGGATAACGGGCCTATCAGCAGGTTCCACCACATATACGATTACCTCCCCATCTTTCTGAATAATTCCCTGACCCGCAAGGCAACGTCTCCACCAATCCACCGGTAGACACCGTACAGGCAAACGCCTACAAATAGTATACACCCCACGTACAGCAAGGCCTTCATCGTGTCCCCCTCCTACTCGTAGTAATGCCACATGACAAGTGGGGGGTGCCCGGTATGGTCATCCCCCATGTCGATGTGTATAAAATTCTTACCAATCCCTATTCTGGTTATATTGCAATCCAAGGCATACTTCACTATCAGTAATCTGGTCTGGGAGTTTGCTACCAATAAGTCAGCAGCAAGGCCAAGAACGTGGGCCGAGTTCCTCTTCCCACCGATCTTTTTGTTATATTTATCGCAGCGATAACCGGAATTGACCACAATCGGCTTCCCCAATATAGTCCTAATTCTATCCAGGACGTTTAGAAACTCATCGTCCATTTCGCACTTCTTGCAGCATGGGCATTCAAGTTCCTCAATTTTGAAATATCGTGAAATCATTGCTTCCCCCCTTCGCCGTAGTAAACCATGCGGTACCACTTGAGGGCCTTGCGGGCCATTTCCTTCTGCCTTGGAGACAGGGACGCTATGAACCTTCTCTGGTCATCGGTATTCAGGTTGGAAAATGGATGAGCCCTCTTGACGCTCTCCTCCACACCCTCCCTCGTCCCGCCCAGCGAGAAATACTGCTCAAGATACTTCTTGGCAGCCTTTGAATCTCCGTACTGTATGGCTTTCTTGTAGTAATAAAGCGCATTAGCCCGGTTGGTCGGGACATACGCCCCCAACTCCTTCCCCTGCTTCTTAAGCCAACCAAACACCGAGCTTCTGGTTTCGTGGTATGCTGTTTCGCCCGGGTCGGATGTGTACGAATACAGGAACAAGACATCCTTCGCAAGCCCCCTGGTGGGCATACCGGTAAGGTGTTTGTACGGAACCCCCATCGCCACGGACCTTGCGATAGCTTCCTTCCTGTCCCTGAGAGGCCTGGGATTGAAAACGTCTGGGTAGGTGGTAATCCCGGCAATGTTCTCGATCCACGTCTTTTCCGGGCGTAGCGCCCCCCACAGCCTGTTTATGGGGGCTTTGGCCATCTCGGCGGCCTTATCCCCTATTGTTTTCTCCCCCTCGCGGATTTCTCGTATGTCTTCAAGGGGGGCTTGGAGGGCAAACCACTCAAGGGCGTCAGCCAACGCGCCCTCAAACCTGACAGATTGTATGCTTCCGTCCTCCCTCTTGCCGATAATCGCTTGCAAATCTTTCTTGTATTGTGCACTTAGGGATTTCTCTTCCTCCGGGAACATCGTCTTGTTCCAAAGACTGATGAGTGCAAAAAGCGCTGTGGCCCTCGCGGAAAGCGCTATCCCCTTTGCCGCAACCTTCCTCGCGGCCACACCGCCCATCCTGGCAGACACACCGGCTGCGCCCTCCTGCTTCGCTACATTCTTGAACATTCTTGCGTATCGTGGGGCATTTATCTCTACCCATGAATAGAACGGGATCATGTGATTTCTCAACCATTCCCCCGCCTTGGAGATATTGCCATAGTCGCCAATCAACTCTCTAGCCAACTTCGCGGCTCTTGCATCAACCCCCGGTATGGCATCAATTTCCTTCGAGTTGCTTGCACCGTAATGCTTCTTGCCCTTGGAGAGTTCATCCTTGAAAAACCTGTATGCAGCAAGGCGTAGGTACCCCTCCCTGGCGTTTGTAAACCCTTGCACAGTATCCCAATACCTGTTGGGGATGGTCACATTCTTACCGGATAGCAGTCTGAAAGCTCCTATCTCCCCGATATCCGGTATTTCGTTGATGGTCATACCCGAGTTAAGTATCCCCCCCTCCATCGCTGCCTTCAATTCCGGCGTCGGGGCCTTGCCGTGCTTATAGTAATTGTATAGACTGCTAAAGTCACCCTTCTTTAAGTAAGTAAATATCTTCGGATTGTAAGCAAACGCTATGTCAAAGTCACCGGATAGGTTATTGAGGTTATATTTAATAAACCGGAATGGCGACATAAGTTGCCACTGTTTCCACGAAGACATCAGGTAGCGCGAAGCATAAGCCATCGGGCTGTCAGGCCCGAACTCCCTGAACTCATCAAGCGTCTTGGCGAGGCGCTTGGGGATAGCAAACTCCTTCTTCTTCCCGCCCATTGCCAAAACTTCGCTAATGGAATATTGCTTCCCCGTTTCTGTTTCTTTGGCAAAATACTTATTATCTATCATCTTTTTGGATATGATTCCCTTTTCTTCCAGCATATCCAAAACGATACCGGGCTTTTGCCCCTTAAGGCCGCCGCCCTTCTTTACCTCCATCTCTAAGGCAACCAATCCATCAAGAACCTTTTCCGAAATGGAGTTGGTCAGATAGAACCTATTACCAGGCTGGGGCTGCCAGAGGGTGTAATCCTCCGGTAGCAGGGTACGCCAATCTTTAACACCTTCCGCTTTCGCTTCGGCTTTCAATCGCCCGGAAATGTCCGATGCTTTCTCAATGGTATCAATGGTGGCCTTTGTCCTTAACTGCGCGAGGGATTGGCTTAATACTTCAAACTCCGCTTCCATGTAATCTTGGTTGTAATCAAGGAACGAATGCTTTCTCTCGAATTGCCATCCTTTCTTCTTAAGTCTAACGTCCTTTGTGGAAGTCCTGGTAAACCTCTGCCCTGGGAGGGCCATATAATCCAATACTTGATGCCGGAAATAGTCTGGGTTTTCAAGTACCTCCGGTTTTAATATACCCTTCGATACCAACTCCTGACTCAAATCCCCCCAGAGCTTTGTCCTCCGGTCAATCGCAGCCATCACGTCTGGATTGAGGCGGGCTATATTCCTGAAATATTCGGTATCCTTTGCTATGGCCTCGACATTCTTATAACCGAACGGAAGCCCCCTTTCATATTTCCCGGCCTGCGCGTCACGCAAGAGATCGGGGAGGATAACAGCCCTGCCGAACAATTTGTACTTTTCGGGGCCTAACCCTGCCATGATACCGCGCAGAACCTCGACGGCTTCCGTCTTGGCAAACGCTGGGGTATCCGTCTCTTTGCGGAGAATATCTATCTCGCGCCCATCAGTCTTGGGATCAAGGTATTCAAACTTGCGCTTGAACAGGGTATACGTCCTTGCCACACCCCTGCCGAGTTTCCCGAAGAATGTCTCCTTCCCTAACCCTGTTGCCAACTTGATCCTTCTGGAAACCTCCGGGTCCAGGGAGAGTGGGATCTTTTCCCCCTCCGGGGTTCGGATAAAATCATCTATCTTGACATCTTTTACTGAAAGGCCAGCAGCCGGTACCTCGTCTACAAACTCATTCACGGCAGAGGAGGCAGACTGTATGCCCTCCTTGAGCCTGTCCCGATATCCTTGCTCCACGATGTGTTCGCTTCTGCCAACACTCTCGTTAATCGCCTTAATAGCCGAATCTACAATGCGCTTCCTACCCGTTTGCTTATCAGTAAAAGCCTTATCGCCCTTCTCAAGCCATTCGGAGAGTGTTTTTGCCACCGCTGCCTTGCTATCATTAGGGAACACCTGCTTAAACCACGGCGGGTAGGTCGCCTTCTGCCTACGTATAAACTTACCAGTTTGTTCATCGAATATATTCTTTGTACCTTCCCAGCCTGCCATATCGTCTATAAGGTCGCGCATCTGAGAACGCATTTCTTCGGCAAATATGGATTGATAACTATTGACCACGCGCTCGGGGATCTTCCTCCCCTGCTCCGCAGCCGTCTTGACGATATTGTGATGTACTTCTTTCAGGTCCTTTGCTGGAAACGATTTTCCATTGTAAGTCCACGCCGGTTCGGCGCTTGCAAGGTCCATCCCCTCTGGCCACAAGCCTTGCTCTACATACTCCTCGAACACCTGAATATGCGTAAATGCCTTGTTGGAAGTTGCGTATTCGTCACCAATCTTTAAGGCTGGCTTAAGCTGGGCGCGGAGTGGGTGGGAGGGAGTACGTACATCCTTGGCAACATTGATAAACTCTTCGGGGGTGAGGGCATAAAGGGGCATATCGGAAGGGATTTGCATTTGGTCTGAGCGGGTTCTAGATAATGCTTCCGCCACGCTTTCCGTAGTTCCATCTGCTTTTTTCTCTTGTGTAAATGTCTTCCCGGTAAAATGCTTATCCTTGATAATCGGAGAACCGCTTTCGGTGGCACCAATAATCTCCAAGGCTTTTTCGGGGGAATCGGGCAAGTGCTTCCTGATGCTTTCATTAACCTTTGCGACTTCGGCACCAAGCTCGGGGGAAACCACAGCCTCCGATGGGGCTTCTACCTTCTTCCTTTCCTTAAGCCTTTCTATTGCGCTCACTGCGGCAGACTGGACATCGGATACCAGCCTTTCGGTGCCCTTGGGGAGCGCCTTACCGGCAGCCCTTATCCCGCCGAATATCCCAAGAATCGAACCATACTTAGCCAACTCTCCGAGCAACGGGTCGCCAGTAAAATCCTTTATCTCCCCCCCTATGGCATCCGAGGCCATAGTAATGGGGACAAAGGGTAGCGATAGCCCCTCTTCAACCCCTTGGGCAATCTCGTCTTTTCCGAAAAGCACTGATTTATCCCACAGATCGGACCAGAAACCAGATATTTCAGTCCTGCGTTTTTCATCAAACGGAACATCTTCCGGCGAAATCCGCCTAGATTGCCCTTTCCCCTGCTCTTCCCCTGCAATTACCGCCGCGCCAATTTCCCCAGCCGCGCGTATCGGGAACAGGGCGAACTCAGTAGCCGCCCCAGCGGCCCCCAGAAAGCTCCCCTTAAGCACCTTCCAAACGTCCGATACATCGGTACCCCCCTGGCCTATCGTCTCCTCCACGGAGGCGCTGGGGGCCTTTACGTCGATTTTTAGGGCATCAAGGAACTTATCCTTCGGAATATCCGAATAGAACTGTTTATGAAGGCCACTAGCAAGGGTTTCGTCATCAATATCGCTATATTGCGGATACTTGCCACGAAACCCCTGCAAGGTCATCATTATTTGAGCGCCCCGCGCAGCCCAAGCGGGTCATTATCGCCCGCAGGCTGCCCCGCGCCCTGCGGTGGGGCACCAGAAGCACCGAACGGCTGGTGAGAGGGCATCATCGACTTGGAAACCTCCAAGAACCCTTGGTATGCCTCCATAACTGCCTGCTGCGGCGTTGCCCCCTTCTTCCTGCCCTTCTTGTAAATCTCCTTGGCCATACGGGTAATCTCCAAGACCATGTTTGCAAGTGCGGGGTCTTTCGTGCTTAATGCCCCCATCCCACCAGCGCCCATGTAATCCTTGGCCTTAACAGAAGGAGCGAGGGTTTCGTCTCCACCCTGCTGCCTGCCAGCCCATTGGCCCACGATGTACTCTTGGGCGTACTTCTCAATCTTCTCCATCTCGCCCGTCTTGATCTCGTCTTCCTTCGCGGCCCCGCCGCCTTGCTCTGCCTTGGACTTCGTGTAACTCTTGTATGCCACGTCCCCGGTTTCCTCATTGACCCAAGCATCCATCTCGTACCCGGCTGGGGCCGTCATTGACTTCCCGCCCGGAAGGTCAATCTTCTTCCCGCTGATCTTGGTATAATTAGGTTTCTTCTTGGATGGTGTGGAAGCCTTGAACTGCAACATCTTCCCGTCCTGAAACACCAGGCTCCCCACGTAATCCCCGGTAGGATCCTTTACGTGGAACAGGCTTTTTCCTTCTTTTAACTCGAAGTCTTCCGGGTCTATGTTCTTCATGAACCCTAGCCCGGGCAGATTTGAAGCAGCTTCGGAGAAAACCTTCAACCCTTCGTTGCCAAAGGCAGCCTTCATCTTGCTAGCCGCATCGGCTATGTTGATAATCATCCTTTCCTTGTCGGCCTGTGCCTTCCTTGCATTTTCCCTTGCCTCGTCTTCCCTCTTCATCCTCATTTCTATGAGTTGGGCTTCCTTTAATCTTTGCCCTTCCTGTCTTGTATTCATCTGGGAGGCAATATCCAACCCCTGTCCATAGGATTGCCCAAGATTGGCAATGTAATCAGTTTTAAGTTCAGCCATTAGTATCCCCCTGGGAGGTTATACATATAATCACCGCTAGACAGCCCGCCGCTGCCCAAAGGCGAATAATATTGCTGCAACCCCCTGTTCATACCCTGAAACTGCATGTACGAATTTAACCCCCCCATACCGAGATTGGCTAAGTTCGTATACATATTTGCTTGGTTCTGGCCGCCTGCTAGGGACAGCTGCGCCCTGTTCTGCCCGGCCTGCATAAGCGAGTTCGAGATATTTGCCCCCGCTCCGCTGTAAGCAGACGCCAGGCCTCCTCCTAACTGCATGGAAGCACCCAGGGCAGCCTGAGAAGTGCCCTGCCCATAACCAGCGAGTGTTTCCATCAAGCCCTGCTGGCGCATGGCATCCGTTGCAAGCAATCTCCTTGTGTAGTCGGATAGCGCCTCAACCCCTGCACCGGAGTTCCAAAGCCCCCTCGATGCCAACTGCCGGTTGATGGACTCGCTTCCCTCTTGCAACTGCATTTGGTAGAGGGGCGACCCCTCAGGTGTAACCTGCGGGGCGTGCTGGTAGTATGGAGTCAAACCGGTAGATGGATAAGTCGTGGAAACACCGCCGCGCAGGCCCCTATTGGGATCGACACCACCAGACATCGTCCTCGCTACCCTTTCCTCCGGGTATAGGGTGCCGGTGCCATCGTCGTACATACTTGCGGGGGGCCTTTGCCCGGGTAAAATATCATACGCACCAGTTCTTGAGTTCCACCATTCACGCCTGCCTTCATCCCACATATATTCTCCCACAAACTCTCCCGGCTGTGGGGGGGCTGGGGACTGTGGGAGCGGAAACGAGCGGACGCCTTCCCTGCCAGTAAGCCCCGAATCTATACCACGGGTGCCGTCATCCCCTATTGTTACACCCTCCCTTCTGGTAAGCCCAGACTGGGAAGGATATGGGGCGGCAAAGTTCTCAGCCCAAGGAGCCATATAATCTTTCCCGTACAACTCCCTCTGCAACGATTCAAGGGCCTGCCCGCCAGCGTACCTCCACGGCTCCTGCATCTGCAATCCCTTGTAGTACATATCCATTTGGGACTGGATGGACTTTTCTAGCATCTCTTTCTGTACGTCGGCAGAATACATTTGGGCTTGTGCGGATGCGTCACCAGCGGCGCTTATCCCCTTGCTCTGCTGCCTGCTGCCAAGATACGATAACCCACCGCTGACTGCCGTTGCACCGACAATAGCCGTAACCGGATCGCCGCCGGGGATATCCCCGTTCCTGTCGGCAAGGAAAACCAACCCGCCATCGGTGATGATAAGTTTCTGAATCATGCCCATCTTAAAGCTCCCTCTTCATGAAGTGTTGATACTCCACGAATTTGTGTCTTTCCCAGAATGGAACCAATCTGTCCTTGCATGAAATTCGCAATTCCTTGGCCCCCATACGCTTCAAACATTTGATAACCCATCCGGCAAGGAAGCCGGAACCATCGGACCTTCCAGGAAGAACATAAATGAAATTGCTTACTCCAATCCTATATGGCTCAAAAAATGTCTCAAGGGCTAGGCAATCAGCAAAACCAACTACTTTTTCGCCCGATTCCAGTACAAGAAACATGTATCCCGGCACCTTAAGATATGATGCTACTATATTAAGGAACCGACCCGCATCAACCTTCTCCCCTATTGATTCGCAGTACTTACTCCATAAAGGCAATAACTGTGGTACATCATCAATACGGAGTAGGCGGACGTTAAACCTCTTCAACCTTCTCCCTTTCAATCAACGCCAGTCTTTCTTTCAACTGCTGGTTCTCCATGAATAGATCGAGTATCAACTTATCTCTCTCTGCAATCGTTTCTGCCAATACCTTCTCCCGAATCAGGTCTTGGATTTCCATCTACCCTCCTATTGGGCGCCCACCTTCCCCCATGTTGTTGACCCACTTGTATTGATATAAAGAACACCAGCGGATGTCACCCAAAGAGTCCCGAGCGCCGCAGAATGTGTTGGAGCACTTGCGCTAACACTTGGATAAAGATAAATCGGCCCCAGGCCCCCGCTGCCAAACAGCCCATATCCATTGTTGGCTGCTCCGTAAACTCCGTACCCCATCCCGCTGCCGCTGTGATTTCCCCGCACGGCTTGTCCTGTCGTATAATCTGCTGCTCCATAAACGGCGGCGGTATTTGATAGCCCAATCGCGTTGAAATACCCGATGGCATAATCTGACCCACCAGTTAGCTTATACCCAAAATTGGCAAGCTCTACCCATGTGTTTACTGACCATTTATATAAATGTATTTGCCCGTCGGCTGTAAAGTTCGTTGAGTTTTGGAGTGGATACCGCTTTGCTAATCCCGTAGCGGTAAGATACCTACCGGTAGAAATCATGTAATTCCCATCGGAGGAAACAAAATTTCCACCAAAGGAATGGCTATCCCCATACGCCTCGATCTTCCCACCATCAACATCCAATTTCATCCCGGCGCCCGGTACGGAGTTATTGTCTCCTGGCGGGGTGTATAGACCACTGTAAATCTTGGAGGTACGAATGGCACCGTCTACAATCAAGTCTGCATCGTTCTCCCTACGACACCTGACGTTGGTAAGATGCCAATTTCCCGCAGCAAATGATGTCGTGTACCAATACAGATAAAAGGTAGTTGCATCCGATGGGACAATAAAATCATACGCATATTCAACCCACGACGTTGTAAGTGCAAGACCGGAAACCAATGACATATAATTATTATATGAGCCGTCTGCCTTCCTATAAAAGACATACACATCAAGGTTGCCAGAATACGACGAATGTTTTACTGCGTAGAACGAAATCCTATATTGCTCTCCGGGTTGGCATTGAACCCCATCATATTGTGCGCCTGGGTCGCTATACGCTTTCGCGTGGGAAAACATTGAAACAGAACCGACGCCGCCATCATTGGAAAACCTAGCAGCGTAAGAAGCAGGGACAAACGATGGAACAATAATAGATATATTACCGGGGGTACTATATGGACGCCAATTCGTAAAATCACCCGTTGCGAAATTACCATTCGGTATATTATTCGTCCAGTTTGCAACGATCATCTTATCCGTTGTAACTGCACCGGCGCTTATCTTCCCGGCTATCACGCTATTGGCCGCCAACTCATTGGCCGTAACGGCCCCGGCCGCCAATTTGGCCGTTGTAACTATATTCGCCTTAAGCTTCGGCGTGGAAATCGAATCATCTGCAATCTGTGTTTCGGTGATCGTCCCATCCAAGTCCGTAGTAGGGATAACAGCCGTCCATGCGCTTCCGGTACTTCTGTAAAGTTTGTTATCGGAAGTTAGGAAAACAACCGCACCCTGCGGATAGGTAGAGTTCGGTAATGACGGAAGCGAAGTGATAACCTGAACCGGCCTAAGCCCGGCGAGAAACTTATCCAAGCTAATTGTTCCGGCGCCTATCTGGCTGCCGGTCAGGGCACCGACAATATTCCCCGCTTCGACAGACGGATTATTCACAAAGTTCGTGATGTTCTTATACCAAAGTAGAAGCTCCCTTGGCTCCGTCGTCCTTGGCGGCCTGTAATTGAACAATCCCATTATCTTGTCATTACCTCAACTGATTCCTCTGCCTCTATGAGACAAAAGCCACAAGCCTGTTCTTGCAAGAACTCCCATTGTCTTGCCCGATATACGCCAAGTTGGTAAAGGTCAATATAGAACTCATCCCTCGTATCGCTTGCAATATCAATAGTTCTATAACTCCCCCACGCTGCATCATTATCATCCCGCCACCTTATTTTCAGTTGCGGTGAGGCGACGTCGACGTTTACCGGTTCCTTCTTGATCTTCACCCGGAGACGAAGCGATCTTTTCTTCATTCCGGTGCCATGATCGACCCTGCCAGTCTGCCTAACAGTCCTGATTGCTGTAGCCCCATCCTTATACGTATCTGGGTCCATCTTGTATATTTTCCCATCAGTCCCGCCCCATAGGTGGAAGTTGAACCCGACCGCATAGCAATACGCCCTGCCGATAAAGTCTGCGTACGCGGCTCCACCCCATGCTCCCCACTCGGACCACCCGCCGCCCGAATCAACCCTCGTCACATCACAAACGATGGTCTTATCCTCCTGCTGGAAAGTCAAAACGTAGAACGACCTCCCAGCAACCTTGACCACCTGCCCCCAAGCATCGCTTACAAATGTTAAGCTGTCAAGGAATTTTGCAAACGGACCGGAAATGACCCTCGGGGTTCTCCCGGAGAGAGCAACGACATCCCTGTTCTTGTTCAGATACAGCCATACACCATCCGAATTGACCAAGCTGTAAGACGCAAGAATGCCGTCCTCCGTATAAGCCCCTTCGAGACGCGAAAATGGGGTAACGCCATCATTGAACCAAACCTCGATGGAATCCGATCCTGGCAGGAAAATCTCACGCCACGCAGACCTTACCTGCATCAAATCGTCAGGCTTACTCTCCAAGGTGAAAAAGTCGAGCGCATTCCAGGCAAGCGGTACCCCAACATTGGAATACATAATCTTACCGACTGCGCTTGCGTCATCGCAGAGGATATACTTATCGTGAGCAGTTACATAATGAACATGCGTTGGAGCATCCGCGTCTGCATCGTTTACATATTTTGAAAGCGAAGCCCCATCCGGGTAATATACGAATTTACCATTTGCCATGAATACGTATGTATCTAGTTCGGCAAACTCAACCCTCACCCTTCCAAGCGTCGTTCCGTATGGATCAAGAAGATCACCACCGCTGGATATCTCGGATTTTGTACCACCAGCATCCGTTATCCTCCATATCCTGCCATTGGAAACAGCGATAACGCTTTGGTCAAACTCCCACCAGTATAATCCCTCAACCGGATATCCAGTCCCCAAATCAATCCAAGACGTTAATCCGGGGCGCTTGTTCGTAGCGCCGAGTTCATCCGTGTAGGCATTTATCAACGATGGGGAAAGATGGTTGATTGCCGCATCGTCTACATTCTTAAAGGCATCTGTGCCTATCGGGAGCTTGATATTCTTAATCATTGTCAACGCTGTAAGCTGGATCTGCGAACGGAGAAGAAACTATCTCCATGTCCCTCGCCTTGGCCCTAAAGTAGTAAGCACCAGACTTCGCCTCCAAGCGGTCCCTTTCCTCTACCGGCACTCCATACTCGGGGGCCAAGTCTGCGGCTAGTCCCCAAACAACAGCCTTAAGCCATCTTTCAGGGAAATCGCCGGTGTTGGTGTTAGCGTCGAAGTCTTCAAGTTTTCTGACCCTTAAATAATGAAGGACGTAATCCGTTCTGTCCGGGATCGGATTAAGAACGGCCCTTGGGGCCAAATCCATGTCCACAGTTATCCTCAATGGTCTGCCGATATTGGACTTATCCGATAGATCAAACCACTCCCCCCATCCGATTATCCTTACCGGGTAGTCCTGCTCGTTGTAACGAATAAAAGCCCTTTCGATCCCTATGGTATCCGTTGGAAGGTAAAAGTCACCGATGGACAGATACGCTGTTGCATTCGCCCACGCACCACCTGTCGTCCCCCTCTCCTTCCAGAAAGTGCTATAGTCAGTACCGGTTACAGGCTTATTCTCGCTTGAAGATGTATGCCCAAGGATGCAGGTGTATATCTTGCCATCCGTCCCGGTTACTTCCGACGAGGCCGCGCTTAAAACCTTCGTTGTCCACGCGAGAGTCCACAGCCTGACACCATCGTTCTGCCACTCTTTCACCATCATATTGAGGGCCTCGGCGGCATCGGTTATCTGCTGAGCAGCAGGAGTTTCTCCTTGTTCTAACACCCCGAGCTTACGAAGAGCAGACGTGATTATCTGGTCACGGTTAAGTGTCCAGTTGAAACTTCCAGACGTCCCCACTATAAGACCCCCCCAAGAATCATTTATAATGTCCCCACTTCTTCCCCTTCCCCTTAGTCGGGGGAGGCGGTTCCGGCGCGGGTGCAGGGCCGGAAAACACCGGCCCATCCCAATTCGATTCCAGTCCATTCAATTCGCAATATCCACTAAAATACCTTTCCGACAATACGCTACCCACCCACGTTTCCTCCCCGTAGGGGACATCAGCGAACGGCGCCCACGGGCCGTAAGCACTATCGGCAACAAAAAGATGCGTAACGATTTCTTGTCTTTCAGCTTCGGAAATCGGAGTACCAGAGGGAAATCTATACCCAGGGAGCGACCACCAAATCATACCAACAATACATGGCAATGTCAGCCACTTCATTGCGCCACCCCTAAAAGATCAAAAATACCTAACGACTGTTCCGCAGCCGCCTGTACGCAAAATGAGATTTCGTAGTCATTTAGGTTTGTGTTGAGATTTTCGCTTATATCCTGACATCTTGTATAATATGTATAACAATTCCCATCGGCCAGTCCGGCAAGCGGTTCAATATGTGTCGCC
>Ga0209342_10003455_pt1 | contig 16619 bp, 21 predicted proteins | sample RifCSP16_2_FD_184023 | JGI IMG/M metagenome (GOLD analysis project Ga0209342, IMG submission 184023) | Soil microbial communities from Rifle, Colorado - Rifle CSP2_sed 16_2 (SPAdes) (version 2) | ecosystem: Environmental > Terrestrial > Deep subsurface > Rock core/Sediment | place: Rifle... | reverse complement strand
AGGCGCCAAGCCGGCGGATCTGCCCGTGGAACAGCCGACCAAGTTCGAGCTCGTCGTCAACCTCAAGACCGCGAAGGCCCTCGGGCTCACGATCCCCCAGTCCGTCCTCGTCCGCGCGGACGAGGTAATCCAGTGACGCGAGCCGCGTTGATCGTCAGCCTCGCGCTCGCCGCCCTCGCGGCGCCGCTCGCGGTGGGCGCCCAGCAGCCGAAGAAGGTCCCGCGTATAGGGCTCATCTGCGCGACGCAGTGTGGCTGGATGTTGGGCGGGTTTGAGCAGGGGCTGAGGGAGGTCGGCTATGTTGATGGTCAGAACGTGTTTGTTGACTTCAGGGGCGCGGGGGTGAGTGACGACCGGCTTCCTGCCATCGCAGCCGATTTGGTTCGCCGCAAGGTGGACATCATCGTTGCCGGTGGTTCCTCGGCGGCGGTGTTAGCGGCGAAGAACGCGACCAAGACGATCCCGATTGTCATGGTGGTCAGCGATGACGCGGTAGAGAGCGGACTCATCGCCAGTCTCGCGCGGCCAGGCGGGAACGTCACGGGGGTGACCGTCCCTTACATGGAGTTGGTCGGGAAGCAAGTGGAGTTGCTTAAGGAAGCTGTTCCGGGGGTTTCCCGGGTGGCCGTCCTTTGGAACCCGGCCAACCCGGCGCACGCATCGGCGGTGAAGAAGATCGACGCCCTGGTCCGTTCCCTGAAGGTGCAGCTTGAATTCGTAGAAGTGCAGGGCCCCGTCCCCGATTTCGAGGGCCCGTTTTCGGCCGTAGCGAGACGTCGCGCCGAGGCCATTCTCGTGCTGCCCGATCCCATGCTCACGCGCTCCGGCCAGCTTACGCTGTTCGCGATCCAGCGGCGGCTCCCGTCGGTGTCCACGTTCAGCGAATTCGTCTCGGCTGCAGGCCTCATGGCTTACGGGCCGAATCTCACGGACATGATGCGCCGCTCGGCCACGTATGTGGACAGGATCCTGAAAGGGGCGAAGCCCTCGGACTTGCCTGTGGAGCAGCCCACGCGGTACCAGCTGGTCATCAGCCTCACGACCGCCAAGGCCCTCGGTCTCACGCTTCCCCAGTCGGTGCTGATCCGCGCGGACGAGGTGATCCGGTGAGCCAGCGCTGCTGGGAAGAGGTGAAAGAGGGGGAGACGCTGCCGGGCTTCTCCCTGGAGCTGACGATGACGCGGATGGTGCAGCAGGTCTCGGGAACCCAGGACTTCTACCCGATCCACCACGATCGGGACTTCGCGCGCTCCGGGGGCCACCCGGATATCTTCGTGAACACGGCCTTCACCCGCGCCGCCCTGTGCCGCCTCCTCACCGACTGGGCGGGCCCGGCAGGATTCGTCAAGCGGCTCGGGTTCCAGATGCGGCGCTATCACCTGGTGGGTGACACGATATACGTCCGCGGCAAGGTCGTGAAAAAGTACCGCCAGGACGGCGTCGGGGCCGTGGATCTGGAGATCTGGGCGGAGAACGCGCGCGAGGGGATTGCCACGCCAGGAACCGCCACCGTCCATCTCCCGCTTCGCAGCGCGTGATGGCGTCCCCTGATCCTCGGGCCCTGGACCGCGCCGCCGAGCTCATACGGGCGGCAGCCCGGCCGGTGGTGATCGCCGGCGGTCAATGCGCCGCCGAGGATGCCCCGTGGCTTCGCGCCTTGGCCGAAGCGCTGCCCGCCCCGGTGCTCACCACGTCCCCCGCCAAGGAAGCCCTCCCCGAGACCCATCCTCTCGCCCTGGGGATCCTCATGGGCAGCGAGCACGACGACGCGGTGCTCGGCCTGGCCGATCTCATCGTGACGTTCGGCCTGGATCCAATGGAATTGAATCCACGCCGCTGGCCGTACCCTGCGCTGGTGGTGTGCCTCACCCGGACACCGCACTCCGGCTTTCCCGTCACGCCGCTCGTTGAAGTCGTCGGTGATCTGGCGCTGATCCTCGAGGAGCTGGCCCCGCGGCTCAAGGGGCAGACGCAGGCGGACTGGGACATGTGGGAGCTCGACCGCTTGAAGAAGGCCGGTAACCTGTGAAACCGTAATGGTGGCCGTATGGCGCCGCAGTTCGTGGTGATCATGGCGCTCCGGAAGGTCGGGCCACCGGCCGTGGAGGGAATGTGATGAAGCGGGTGTGGATCGGACTGGCTATCGGGTTCATCGCGCTACTGGTCGGGGCGCCGGCCGGGCTCGCTCAAGAGAGGGGGCTCCTCGTTGACGCCGCCTGGCTCAAGGTGCGGCTGGCCGAGCCGAAGATCCGGATCGTGGACATGGTCACCGAACCCGGAGACTATCGGAAGGGGCACATTCCCGGGGCGGTCTATCTTCACGTCGACGACTCCCGGATCGGGGTGCCTGCGGGGGGATTCCGTCTGCCGAACGTGGAGGAAGGCGCGAAGCTCCTGGGAGGCCTGGGCATTACTCCCGAGACGCAGGTGGTCATCTACGATGACGCGGGCGGCCTCCACGCCTCGCGGCTCTTCTTCACGCTGGACGTCCTCGGCCACCGGAAGGCGGCGATCCTGAACGGGGGGATCCAGGCGTGGAAGCGCACCGGCCTTGCGCTCAGCAAGGAGATTCCGAAGATCGCCCCGACGGCCTACAAGCCCGCGATCCATCCCGAGCGCGTCGCGAGCGCCGAGTGGGTCCGGGATCGCCTGAAGGATCCCAAGGTAGCGCTCGTGGATGCACGCACTCCGGCCGAGTACCAGGGCAAGGACGTCTTCGCCAAGCGGGGCGGGCATATTCCTGGAGCCGTCAACATTGAATGGCGTCGGAACCTCAGGCCGGACTGGACCTTCAAGCCGCTGGACGAGCTCCGCGCGATGTACGTCGCGAAGGGCGCGACGCCGGATAAGACCGTCGTCACCTACTGCCAGACTCACCACCGCGCGGCTCACACGTACTTCGTCCTCCGCCTGCTGGGCTACCCGAACCTGGTGGGCTACGACCGCTCCTGGGTGGAGTGGGGGAACCGGGACGATCTTCCCGTCGAAAAGTGAGCGCACCGAAGGTATAATGAGGCGTCATGGGGATTCTCACGGACAGAGACCGCGAGGCGGTGAAGAGGGAGTTCGAGAAGCTCACCGGCCCGGTGAAGGTCATCGTGTTCTCCCAGGAGCTCGGCTCCGAGACCTGCCAGCAGACCGAGTGGCTCGTGAAGGAGGTCGCCGAGCTCACCGACAAGGCCTCGGTGGAGGTGCTGAACCTGATCCTGGACCGGGAGAAGGCCGAGGCCTACGGCGTGGACCGGGTCCCCGCGGTGGTGGTCGAAGGAGCGAAGGACTACGGCATCCGATTTTTCGGCATCCCGGCGGGCTACGAGTTCACCAACCTCATCGACGCCATGGTCGTGGCCTCCACCGGCACGCCGGCCCTCTCCGAGGAGACCCGCGCCGCGCTCGGGGGCCTCACGTCGCCGGTCCACATCAAGGTCTTCACGACCCCCACCTGACCCTACTGCCCCCGGGCCGTGCGCCTGGCTCAGCACATGGCGGTGGCGTCGGACCAGGTCCGCGCCGACTGCATCGAGGCCAACGAGTTTCCCGAGTGGAGCCAGCAGTACCGGGTGATGGCGGTGCCCAAAGTGGTGATCAATGACCGGGTGCAGTTCGAGGGCGCCCTCCCCGAGCGGGATTTTCTGAGCGCCGTGCTCCGGGCCGTCAACGGCGGAGGGACGTGAGGCCGCTCGCCCTGCTGGGCCTGACGTCGGTCTTCCTGGCGGCGTCGCTTCCCGTCGCCGCGGCTGACCGACCTCTGGGTGTTGGCGACAAAGCCCCGGATTTCACCCTGTCGGATCAGCGCGGCAAGCCCGTGCGCCTGTCGGATCTCCTCGCCGCGCGCCGGCACGTCGTCCTGGCCTTTTATGTCAAGGCCTTCACGTCCGGCTGAATTCGCGAGTTCACCTGGTTCAGGGATGAAAAGGCGAAGTTCGACGAGCAGGATGTGGAGATCGTGGGCATCTCCACGGATCTCCCCGAGAGGAACCGAGCCTGGGCGGAGGATCTCAAGCTGCCCTTCCGGCTCCTGAGCGACCTCGACCCGAGCGGCAAGACCGGGCGCCTCTACGGGGTCTGGGACGACCTCTGGGGACTGGAGCGCCGCGCCACGTTTCTCGTGGACAAGCAGGGGATCATCCGGCACGTGTCACTGCAATCGCTCGCGCTGGACGGGCGAGACATTCTCGAAGCCCTGGCAAAGCTCAAGCGGGCGCGCCAATGAGCGCGGCGACCGATCTCCTCTTCGCCTATGGCACGCTGATGCGTGGGCTGCCTCTCCACCACCTGATCGAGGGGCGGGCGGAGTTCGTGGCAACTGGCAGCATCGGCGGCCGCTTGGTGGATCTGGGAGGCTATCCGGGCGCGCTCCCCGGCGGGTCGGGGACGATTCGCGGGGAGGTGTACCGGCTCCCGTCGGCGGGCCTCCTGACTGCGCTGGACTCGGCGGAGGGGCCCGAGTTTCCCCGCGGCCTGACCCCGGTCCGCCTCGACGACGGGCGCGAGGCGCGGGCGTGGACTTACTGGTTCAAGGGTTCCGTCAACGGGGCGGTCCCGATTCCGCATGGTGACTACCGCAGTCACGTGACTGCAAGGGAGACAGAGCGATGATCGCGCAAAGTCCCGCCGAGCTGATCAAGGCCGACCACGAGCACTTGATCCATTCGCTCCACCATCCCATGGACCACTCCGAGCCCATGATCTTCGTGAAGGGGCGGGGCGCCGTGATCACCGACGTGCAGGGGCGCGAGTATCTCGACGGCCTGTCCGGCCTCTGGAATACCAACGTGGGGCACGGCCGGGCGGAGCTCGCCCAGGCCGCGGAAGCCCAGATGAAGGAGCTCGCCTACTATTCCACGTACGCGGGGATGTCCAACATCCCGGCCATCACGCTGGCGGACCGGCTGATCGGCCTGGCCTACAAGAACATGCAGGCGGTCTTTTTCACCTGCGGCGGCGCCGAGGCCAATGAGTCGGCCTTCAAGACCGTGCGCTTCTACTGGAAGGCCCAGGGCAAGCCCGACAAGGTGAAGATCATCGCCCGGCGCGAGGCCTACCACGGCGTGACGCTCCAGGCGATGAGCGCCACCGGGATCGCCCCGTACTGGAAGATGTTCGAGCCGCGTGTGCCGGGGTTCCTCCACATCCAGCCCCCGTACGCGTACCGCTTCCAGGGGGCGAAGCCTGGCGAGACGGTCGGTCAGGCCGCAGCCCGAGAATTGGAGGAGGCGATCCTCCGCGAAGGCCCAGACACCGTGGCGGCGTTCATCGCCGAGCCCATCATCGGCGGCGGGGGCGTGATCGTGCCGCCTGACGATTACTTTCCGCGGGTCCGCGAGATCTGCACAAAGCACCAGGTTCTCTTCATTGCCGACGAAGTCATCACCGGCTTCTGCCGGACCGGCCACTGGTTCGCCCTCACCCACTGGGGCGTCGAGCCTGACATCATGTCCTTCGCCAAGGGCGTCAGCTCCGGGTATCTGCCGCTCGGCGGGATCATGGTCTCGCGCGAGATCAAGGATGCCATGGACTCGGTCGCGCCCGAGAACCGCTGGATGCACGCCTTTACCTACTCGGGCCACCCGACCTGCTGCGCCGTGGGGCTCAAGAACATCGAGATCATGGAGCGCGAGCGCCTCTGGGAGAACGCCGCGAAGATGGGCACGCGCCTGTACGAAGGGCTCACGCAGGCCTTCGGGAGTCACCCGCACGCGGGGGACATCCGGGGCGGGAAGGGGCTCCTGGCCGCCGTGGAGCTGGTGGCGGACAAGGGGACGAAGGCGACGTTCCCCGGCGACCAGAAGGTGGGCCCACGGGTCCAGGCCGAGATGGTCAAGCGCGGCGTGGTGACGCGGACCCGCGGGGAGTCCGTCTTCCTCGCTCCACCGCTCATCGTGACCGAGACTCAGGTGGACCGGCTGATCTCCGTCGCGCGGGACGCCGTGAAAGCCGTGCTCGGCGTCTAGCTACGGTCGGAGGTACACTGAAGGGGACCATGGCGGCAGCGGTTACCCTGGAGCAGACCCTCTCCCGGCTCGCCCGCGAAGGAGAGCTCTATGAGCGCCTTCCCGAGGGGCGCGTTCGCTGCTACGCCTGCGGCCACCGCTGCCTGATCCTCCCCGGCCAGAAAGGGATCTGCAAGGTCCGCTGGAACGAGGACGGCCGCCTCATGGTCCCCACCGGCTACGTGGCGGCCCTCCAGCTCGACCCGATCGAGAAGAAGCCCTTCTTCCACGCCTACCCCGGCGCCCGCGCGCTCTCCTTCGGCATGCTCGGTTGTGACCTGCACTGTAGTTACTGTTTCCCCGGGGACACCCCTGTTCTGACGCCCACAGGAGCGGTCCCCATCCGGGCGATTTTCCACGGCACAGCCGAGTCGATCTCGACTCCCGACGGGGAGGTCAGATTCCCGCTGGGGATTCAGGTGATCACGGCATCGGGAGCAATGAGGCCAGTGGCCAAGGCGTTCAGGCATGCCTACCGTGGTCCGTTGTCGGTCATCCAGCCGATGTACTTGCCTACCATCCGGTGCACCCCCGGCCATTACTGGCTGGCCAGCACGGATCCCTCCGGCCAAAAAGTCGAGGAGGTCCCGGCAAGGGACCTGACCCCAAATCACTTTCTCCTGGTCCCCAAGCCGTCATTCGCCGGAGAGCGGATCGCGCTCGACATCGCGGATCTCCTAAAGGACATAACTCCGACCTTTTCCATTCCTCGCTCTTTGTCCCCTCAGGAAACTCAAGTGATCATGGAGTCTTCCGAGAACGGAGAATCCTCGCGGTCCATCGGTGGTCGGCTTAGGAAAGACCCTTCGTACATCCGGCATGTAAGGAGCAAGGTCCGGCGTGGCCGCTGGGTGTACGAGAAGACTCAAGGGATCATGATCGAGGATGACAGGGTTCGTTTCCCCAACGAGCACCGGCCCGGCATTCCGAGATTTATCCAGCTGGATAAGACGTTCGCCAGGCTTTTAGGGTTCTACTGTGCTGAGGGATCAGTCAGTCGCGCGAAGGATCGGCCGAACAGCTTTAATCTTGTCTTCAGCTTCGGCCACTCCGAGGAGGGAGCAAGGCAGGAAGTCAAGGAGTCGCTGAGTCAGGTCTTCGGGGTCCGTTCTCAGGAGGTCCGTCGGGCAACAACGACAGCTATAGCGGTCGGAAAATCCTCGCTCACCCTGGTCTTTGAGGCCCTGTGCGGGAAGGGGGCCGCCGCCAAGCGCATTCCTACCCAGATCTTTGCTGCTGACGAATCTGTCAAGGAGGCGTTCCTGGACGCCTATCTTGCAGGTGACGGTCACGAATACCCGGGCGGCAAGCTGAGCGTGACAACAGTCTCCCGCGACCTCGCCTACGGGGTGGCGTGGCTCCTTCTTGGCCTTGGCTATCTACCTTCCATTTATCGGACCTCGGTCGAGCCTGACGGAGAGATCCAGGGGCGAGCCGTTCGCCGCCACCCGGAACAATTCAGCGTCGTCTGGTATCGGGAGCGCCGAAGAGGGCAGAAGTTCCGCGAGGCGGAGAGGCATTTCCTCATCCCCGTCAAGTCGGTGGGCATCGAGCCCTTTGAGGGGGACGTCTATAACCTCGAGGTCGAGGACGAGCACTCCTACGTAGCGGGCTTCTGCGCGGTGAAGAACTGCCAGAATGCCCTGACCTCCCAGGCGCTGCGAGATCCAGCCATGGGCGTGCCGCCGCAGCGGGTCACGCCCCAGGAGATCGTGAACCTGGCCCTCCACAATCGTGCGCGCGTGCTCACCTCCACGTACAATGAGCCCTTGATCACGAGCGAGTGGGCGGTGGAGGTCTTCAGGGAAGGGAAGGCGCGGGGCCTCGTCTGCTCCTACGTCTCCAACGGCAACGCTACCGCGGAGGTGCTCGACTATCTCCGCCCCCACGTTGATCTCTACAAGGTGGATCTGAAATCGTTCGATGACAAGCACTACCGCCAGCTCGGCGGTGTGCTCAAGACGATCCTCGAGGGCATCCGCATGATCCACCAGCGCGGGTTCTGGGTTGAGGTTGTCACGCTGGTGATCCCCGGGTTCAACGACTCGAATGAAGAGCTGCGGGACATCGCCCAGTTCCTGGGGTCGGTCTCCCCTGACATCCCATGGCACGTGACCGCGTTCCACCAGGACTACAAGATGACCGATCCGCCGAATACGATCCCGAGCACCCTTATACGCGCGGCCGAGATCGGGGTCGCCGAGGGGCTCCGATATGTCTATGCGGGAAACCTGCCGGGGCAGGTGGGGCCTTTCGAGAACACCTACTGCCCGTCCTGCAAGAGCGTGCTGGTGGAGCGAATGGGCTACAGGATTCTGAGGGACGTCCTGACCCCCACCCGGGGGGTCTGCCCGTCCTGTTCGTCAAAGATCCCGGGGGTTTGGGGCTGAAAAATTTTGGCTTTAACTACTCATCTTGTGTATGGTATTAATGCGCCAGGGAGGTGCCCGCCATGGACCGCCACCAGCGATTGGCCATCCTCGCCGAGGCCGCCGCCGACGACCGGGAGCACGGGGTTTCGAAGGGCCCGACCCGGCCGGGGGATCCCGTGGGGATCACGAAGGTCCGGCTCCCCGGCGGCGGCTGCACCAACATCATGCGCATCATGCAGACCAACGCGTGCTCGCTCGCGTGCGGCTATTGCCCCACCTTCTGCGGCGGGAAGGTGAAGCGCACGGCGCTTGGGCCCGAAGAGGTGGCGACGACCTTCATGGAGGCCCACCGGGCGGGGTTCGCCCAGGGGCTCTTCCTCACCTCGGGAGTGCCGGGCAAGCCCGTGCGCGCCATGGACCGGATGCTTGCCGCGGTCGAGACTCTGCGGCGCAAGGAGGGATACCGGGGGTACGTCCACGTCAAACTCCTGCCGGGCGCCGAGGCGGCCCAGGTCGAAGCCGCCGCGCAGCTCGCCAACCGGGTCTCGATCAACCTGGAGGGGCCGGCGGATTCTTACGTCCGGCGGCTCGCCCGGGACAAGGACTTCAGCGGCGATCTCCTTCCTAAGCTCGAAATGGCTGGGCGTCTTCTCCGCGACGGCCCCCAGCGGGGATCCACCACGACCCAGTTCGTCGTCGGTCCGGCGGGGGAGAAGGACCGCGAGATCCTCGGCCTCGTGGCGCGCCTCGAGCGCCAGCGGCTCCTCCACCACGCCCACTTCAGCGCCTTCCAGCCGGTGGTCGGAACGCCCATGGAGGGCGAGCCATCCACGCCGGCGACGCGCGAGTTCAGGCTCTATCAGGCCGAGCACCTCCTCCGCCAGTACGGCTTTGACTTCGAGGAGCTCCCGTTTGACGTCGACGGTAACCTGCCACTGGACCACGATCCCAAGACCGCGTGGGCCCTCCGCCACGTGGAGCAGTTCCCCCTGGAGGTCGGCCGGGCCCCATACGAGCTCCTGCTCCGGGTGCCGGGCGTCGGGCCGAAGGCGGCGCTGACCCTGGTCCGCGAGCGACGGCGGAGCGTCTTCCGCGGGCCGGAAGATCTGCGGCGCATCGGCGTGGACACCGTGCGCGCCGGCTACTTCTTGGCGCTTCGCGGCCGGCGCCTGTCTCCGAGGCTCCCCGCCCACCAGCTCCGCCTCCTCCCCCACGGCCGTCATCTGACCCAGGCCGCCTGGAAGACCCCCGTCCCTCCCTGCGCCTTCCGGTGATCCTTGACACCGCACCTTGACATTGTGTCCACAAACGAGAACAATGTGTCCACATAGGAGAAACGCATGGCTACGGTGGGGATCAGGGAGCTTAAGAATCAGCTGAGCCGGTACCTCAAACGCGTAAGAGCCGGGGAACGGCTGATGGTTACGGAGCGGGGGAAGCCGGTTGCCGTCATCGCACCTCCTTCCGTCACCCGTAGGGACCGACGCATCGAGGCCTTGCTCCGGGAAGGGATGGCCCGGTGGGAAGGGGGGAAACCGAGAGGGGCTCGGCGCCCCCCAAGAATCAAGGGGCCGTCGGTGGGTCGGGCGGTCATCGAGGGCCGGCGGTGAGGCTCTATCTGGACACGAGCGCCCTCGTCAAGCTGTATGTGGACGAAGAGGGCTCGCCCATCGTCCGAAACGCAGTCGATCAGGCGGAACTGATCGCCACTTCAATTCTGTCTTACGTCGAGGCGCGCGCGGCCTTCGTCAGGCGACGGCACGAGGGAGGGCTGTCAGCGGGAGAGTATCGGAGAATCATCCGGGATCTGGATTCGGACTGGGGTCGCTACATGGTCGTCGAGGTCACGGAATCGCTCGTTCGGGCGGCCGCCCGTCTCACGGAGGCTCATCGGTTGAAGGCCTATGACGCCGTGCACCTGGCTTCAGCGGCTGTGCTCCGCGGCCGGCTCGCTGAGCCTTTCGTCTTTGCCTCGTGGGACCTCTCCCTCGAAAGGACGGCGAAGAGAGAAGGGCTTACGTCGCTTCGGTCTCAACGATAACGGCGGATGGCGCGCTGAGCATGTCTGTGCTGGTCGGGAAGGTGGCGCTGGTGACGGGGGCCTCGAGCGGGATCGGGGCGGCCACGGCCAAGGCGCTGGCGCGGGAAGGCGTGCGCGTGGCGCTTTTGGCCCGCCGGGAGGAGCGGCTGGAGGAGGTCGCCGACGAGATTCGCCGCCTGCCCGGCCACGCGCTGGTCTGCCCCGCCGACGTGACGGACCCCGCAGCGGGCCGGACCGTAGTCGAGCGGGTGCTGGGTCAGTGGAAGCGGATCGACATCCTGGTGAACAACGCAGGCCAGGGGATCGCGGCGCCCTTCGAGGCCACCACGCCGGAGGAGCTCCGGGCGCTCATGGAGGTAAACCTGGTCGGCGTCCTCACCCTCACCCAGGCGGTCCTGCCGGGGATGCTCCAGCACGCCTCCGGCCACATCATCAACGTCAGCTCGGTGGCCGGTCGCCGGGGAGTCCCGCTGCGCTCGGCCTACAACGCGACGAAATTTGCGCTCGTCGGGATGTCGGAAGCGTTGCGTATGGAACTGAGCGGAACCGGCGTCCACGTGAGCATCGTCTATCCGATCGTCACGAAGACCGAGTTCCAAGCTGTCGAACCGAAGAAAGCCGAGCCGAAGCGTTACGGCCCGGTTCAGACGGCCGAGCAGGTGGCGAACGCCATCGTGCGGTGCGCGCGGCGCCCGCGCCCGGAAGTGTACCCGTACCCGCCTGCCCGCATCCTGGCCGTGCTCAGCGCCCTCGCCCCTGGCTTCGTGGACTGGATGATGGCGCGGCTCCTTCGCCGCTGACCTCAGCTGGCTCTTGAGGCGCGCGGCTTCACGCCGTGGAACATGAAGAAGAGCAGCAGGTCATAGACGATCTTCAGGCCGCCGCCCAGGACGAACGGCGCCGACAGGGCCACCGCCTGCATCACCCATCCCGTCACGGCCGGCGTCGTGGCCTGGGCGATGGTGCGCGCGAGGTTCGTGAGGCTCGAGGCGGCCTCACGTTCGTGGTCGTCAACGACGGACATGACGTAGGCCTGGCGGGTCGGAACGTCCATCTGGGAAAGCAGGTGGCGCGCCCAGAGCAGGGCGATCGCCAGACCCGCGGTCGGCGCCACAGCGATCGCCACAAGCAGCACGTTCGAGATCAGGTGGGTGAATACCGCCGTGTGGAGCAGGCCGAAGCGCCTGGCGATCCGCTCGGCCAGGAGGAATGACGCGGCGCTGAGGAGCTGGGTGACGAAGAAGACCCGGCCGAGCGTGTCCAGCCCGAGCCCGTAACGCGCGTGGAGGAAGTAGGCCACGAGCGACTGGAGCACGAATCCCCCGGCGAACGAGTCGAGCGCAAACAGCGCGGCCAGACGGTAGATGAGCGGCGCCGATGGAAGCTCGGTCGGGGCCTGGTTGCGACTGGCCGGTCGCGGGGCCGCCAGGCGCCCGTAGGCGAGGCACTGGAGGCCCGAGCCGATCAGGAACACGACGAAAAGCGGGCGGTAAGCCGGCACGAATCCGACCAGCGCGGCGCCGAGGGCGCCCGCGACGTAGCCAACGAGGTTGTAGAGGGACAGCGCCAGGGTGAGCCGGCGCGGCGCGACGCCGCGCGCGACCACGACCTGCTCGACGGCGAGGAACGGGCCGGTTTCTCCTCCGCCGACGGCGACGTTGCCGATCATCGCCGCGAGGATGACCAGCCATGGATTGAGAGTTAGGAGAAAAAGGCCCGCCGATAGGATCGAGAGTCCCCCAAGCCCCAGCAGGACGGTCTGCCCGCCGTAGCGCTCGGCGGGCCTGCGGACGGCCCACGTCAGCGCGGCGCTCCCGGCCAGTGTCAGCGTCAGCGCCACACCGATCCCCACGATCCTCAGCCCCAGCTCGCTCAGGTAGATCGGCAGGATGACGCCGAGAAAGCCGTAGCAGAACGTCCGGACCGTTTTCGCGACGAAGACGGCGATCATGCGCCAGGGTCTTTTACCGCCAGAAGGAAGAGGAGGGCCGTCGCCGCCATGAAGGCCGCGATTAGGCCGAAGGCGGGCGGGTAGGAGAGGGAGGCGATCAGGACGCCCGCCAGGATCGGCCCGGCCGCCTCGCCGCTGTCCCAGATCGTCCCGAAGACCCCCATCGCGGAGCCCATCCGGCCGGCCTTCACGAGGTCCGCTACCAGCGCCGTGGTGGAGGGGGTCACGATCGCCACGCCCAGGCCGAAGAGCGCCGAGACGGGAAACAGGAGCCAGAGCGAGGTCAGCGTCGGGATGAGGGGAAGCGTGGCGGCACAGAGGAGGAGGCCAGCCAGGATCATCGGCTTCCGGCCCAGGCGGTCGGAGAGCCGCCCCGAGAGCGGCTTGGCGAGCATGGTCGTCCCGAGCTGGGCGCCCATGACGAGGGCGATCTGGGCGTCGTTGAGTCCGATGCCCTTGCCATAGGTGGGGAAGAAGCCGAGGAAGGCGCCATAGCCCACGTAAAGGGCGGCTTCCAGCGCTGAGGCGACGAGCACGGCGCGGCTTCGGAGGACCTCTGCGATGCCGCTCCAGAATTCCGCGGAGCGCGCGCGGAGGGTGGCGCCCGTCGAACGCGGCGCTTCATCGGGCAGCCGGAGGACGATCAGGAGCGGCAGGAGGCCCAGCACGCCAACGGTCAGGTACGTCATCGGATAACTGGCGGTGTAGAAGAGGAGGAGACCCCCGACAAGCGGGCCCAGCGTGGAGCCGAGGTCTCCCGAGGCGGCGAACCAGCCGAGCCTCTCGCCGCGTCCCCGCTGAGAGAGATCCGCGACGAAGGCCGAGGCCACGGGGGAGAAGATCGCCGTGGCGAACCCGTGGAGGAAGCGGAGCGCCAGAAGGGCCCCGGGCGACTGAACGAAGGGATAGAGGAACGGGGGCGCCGCAAAGAAGGCGCAGCCCAGGAGCATCATGCGCTTGCGCCCCAGAACGTCGGAGAGCGCGCCCGCCGGGAGCTTGATGACTACGCCCGTCACCGTGGACGCCGCGACGATCACGCCGATCAGCTCCGGCGTGGCCCCGAGATCCTGGGCGAAGCGGGGAAGGACCGGGCTCCGGGCCATCTGGTAGCCGAACCGGGCCAGGAACCCCGCCAAGACAAGCGCAAGGAACGGGCTCAACCGGCTCTCTTCGGACTCTCCCAGTCGGCGAGCAGCCGTCGGAGACGAGCGACGATGGCATCGCGAGCCGCAGCGAAATCTGCGCTGACTGCCGGCACATCGTCCCACCGCTCGACGGCGAGGCCCGGAGGCGCCAGCCTGCTGAGGTCGCAGCCAAAGGAAACGACGTGAGAGGCGTTCGCTAGTTCCTCACGTGTCACCAGCCGGGGTCGGCGGCCGCGCACATCGATTCCGTCCCGGAGGAGCTCCTCGGTCACGTGGGGAGGAATGTCGGGATCCGGCTCGGTGCCTGCTGACGTGGCGTGCACGTCCAGCCCTCGTTCAGCGGCGAGCCGCCCAAAATACTCGGCGGCGATGAGGCTCTTGGCCGAGCCATGGAGGCAGACGAACACGACCGTGCGGGGCGTCTTCATCCGCGAAGGGAGAAAATCGCGATCCCCAGGAGCCCCGCCGCGATGATCACGGCAGGTTCGGGGACCTTGAACCGGGTGAGGATCGCGAGCGTCACAACCCCCATCAGCAGCGTCGGCAAGTCGAAGATCGCCCGGCGCGCCAGGACGAAGCACGCCCCGGCGATGGCGCCGGACGCGGCGGCGGTAACGCCCTTGACGAAGGTCTTCACCTGCGGGTTCTCGCTGAAGCGGTCGAACCACGGGTAGGGGATCACGACGAAGAAGTACACGGGGAGGAAGACGCCGACGGCGGCCAACAGCGCGCCCACCTGGCCCGCCACGAGATAGCCGATGAAGGCGACCGTGATCACGATGGGGCCCGGCGTGATCATGGCGACGGCGACGGCGTCCAGGAACTGCTTGTCGCTCAGCCAGCGGTACTCCTGGACGACGCCGCCGTAGAGAAACGGCACGATGGCGAGGCCGCTGCCGAACACGAACGCCCCCGCCTTCATGAAGAACCAGAGGATCTGCCCGAGGGTTCCGAGGGAAGCCGGGGCTGCCATGCCCGTGAGGAGGGAGACCGGCAGGGGGACAGCGGCCCAGAGTGACGTCCGGGCGCCCAGGAGGCCGCGAAGCCAGGCGGGCGGGGCCTCGATCAGCATGACCGCCACGCCGCAGAGGATGAAGAGGGTGGCGATCTCCGACTCCGTCCAGGCCGTGACGAGCGCCATCACCGCGAAGACGACCCAGAGGAGGCGGTCGGCGCCCATGGTGAGCCGGGTGAGCTTGTACGCCGCGCGCACGATGATGCCGATGACCGCGGCCCCCACGCCGTAAAACGCCGCCTGCATCCAGGTGAGCCCGCCGTAGCGGACGTAGAGCATGCTGATGCCGACGGTCATCAGGTAGGAGGGGAGGGTGAAGGCCAGCGCGACCAGCGTGGCGCCCGTAACTTTCGAGTGGACATAGCCCAGGCAGATGGCGAGCTGGGCGGCCAGCGGGCCTGGCGCCAGCTGGGAGAGGGCCAGGCCTTTCATGTAGTCGTCCTTGCTGAACCACTTCCGCTGCTCCACCAGATCGCGCTGCATGTAGCCCACGAGGGCCACCGGGCCACCGAAGCCCAGGCTTCCCAGGTAGAGGAAGTACCGGACAAGTTCCCACAGGCTGGGCACGGCTCAGCTCCTCAGGATCGCTCCCCGATCGTGGCGTAGAGGCCGTCGAAGAGGGTCATGCCGTGGGCCAGGACCTGCTGGTCGTCTTTCAAGGCCGCGAGGAGCCCCCGGATTGCCAGGTCGAAGCCCCGCGCCTCGTCCCGGTGGAACTTCTGGTCGCGCAGGTCCACCTCGTGGACGATCTCCGCCAGCTGCCCCAGCCGCCGGTCGCGGAGTCCACACCGTTTCAGGATCGTCTCGAAGGTGCAGTCCTCCCCATGATGGCCGAACTCGGCTCCCATGGCGTCGAAGGGGATCGCCTCGGCGGGGAACTCCTCGGGCGGCGCGAAGAGGAACTCGGCCTCCAGGTCCACGAAGCGCTTGATCAGCCACGCTGAGGCGATCCGGTCCACGTGGGGCCGCGGCCGGGTGACCCACCGCCGCCCCTTGAGCGAGTCCAGCGGGATTTCGGCCGTGCCCGGGGCCCCGCCGGCGCTCGGGGGGTGGAGCCGCATTTCAATCGTTTCCTTGAGCCGTTTGACCTCCTGGTAGCCGGGCGCGTCGAAGAAGTCGATCTCTCGCAGCCGCTCGAGCTCCCGGGCGAGGCGGGCCAGCTCCTCGTCGCGCCGCGACGCGGTCGCGCCGGTCGCCTTCCGGTCCAGGCTCGGCAGGAGCTTCCGGTAGCGCTCGGCGAGTGGCCGGTAGCCGCGGTCGCGCGCCTTGTGGAAGAGCCGGATGACGTCGTCCACTCGCATGTTCTCGATCCGGTCCACCTTGAGGAGGGTCGCGCCGCCGCCGCTCTTGGGGACCTCCTGGGCGAGCCACTGGAACTGCTCGTAGTTCTCCGGCGTGAAGGGGAGGAGGTACACCGAGTTCTTCAGGGCCACGGCCCCCAGGGCCTGGAGTTTTCTCCAGATCCTCACCCGGAGGCTCGAAGGCTCGGGCGGCACGCTCACGATCAGGAGGAGCCAGGTCTGCATGGATGTATCAACTGTTGCATATCATAATCATATTGTTTCTCCTGTCAAGGGGAAATTCGCAGGTCGGGCTTGACTTCGAGTGTCGTCAGGTGTTGAGTATTATCAGGAGGTGCGTGATGAACCCGCTGGATCGGTTGCTCGGAGAGGAGTTGTCCCGCTGCCTGGATCGGATCGCAGGATCCTACGCTGAAGGAACCCTGGCGTTCATCAACGCCCATCACCCGGGTCTGCGCGACCGGCTGGATGAGACGGAGTCACGGCTGGCCGCCCTGCGGCTCGAGCTCATGGAGCGCTACGCGGCCTGGCAGACCGCCCTGACGGATCTCGAGGACCTGTGGGCGCTGGCGGAGCTGAAGCGGACTGAGCCCCGCGCCGCCTGACCCCCACCTCGGATCAAGGTCAGGGGGAGCGGCGAAAGAGGCGGCCGAGGAAGCCCGGGCTGGCAGGCGGCGCGCTCAGTCGCGTCTCGATAAAGGCGACCCTGAGCGTTTCGAAGCGCTGCCAGTAGTCGGGCAGGCCGCGCGCCAGGGCGACCTGGCCTGCCAGCAGCCTCGGGATCTCCTCGCGGCCTCGGGC
>Ga0209342_10003453_pt1 | contig 16620 bp, 17 predicted proteins | sample RifCSP16_2_FD_184023 | JGI IMG/M metagenome (GOLD analysis project Ga0209342, IMG submission 184023) | Soil microbial communities from Rifle, Colorado - Rifle CSP2_sed 16_2 (SPAdes) (version 2) | ecosystem: Environmental > Terrestrial > Deep subsurface > Rock core/Sediment | place: Rifle... | reverse complement strand
AATGGTATATGCCCCCCCGCCGCATCAGTGGGTTCCAGGCTACTGGCAGGACCGATGGAATCCGACAAGCATCCAGCTCCAAGTTTCGGTTCCTGGGTATCACGATGCCTACGGGAACTGGCACTCCGGACACTATCAGACCCAGGTGATCCAGAGTGGTGCCTGGACGCGGGGCTTCGTCCCCGGGCACTGGGAATGAACGAGAACCCTTCATTAAATCTCAAACCACACAAGGAGAGACGGCGATGAAGAGAACAGCACAGAGGATCTTGGCGGTGGTGAGCTTCGCGATGGCGATCGCGGGATTCGGAGCGTTCGCCAACTCAGCAGATGCTTTTAATGACCCGACTCAGTCCCGCTGGTATCGAGCGACGAACTGGGTAGATAAGCCTCCAGTTCAGAGGTACATCAACCAATCGCGGCAGCTCTATCAGGACAACAAGGCGGTGATTTGGGGAACGTTCAAGGATGCGGCCCGGGGGAAAAGCTTACCCTATGTTGTTCCCAAGGCTCTGTTCGGGTATCCCAAGGACGCGATTTCGAGATAGTGGTCCAGCAGGCCGGAAAGAGTAGCAATGGCCTCCAGCGATTGCTGGAGGCCATTGCGCTCTAACCCCATCAACGCGGTAGCGGGATATTACGAATTACGACAGGTATACCAGCCCAACCTCCCCCCTGCCAACTCAACACCAAATTGACGGCAGTCGCACCTGGCCGGAATCCCCTAAATGAAATCCAGATTCGTTCCGGAACTTGAGGAGGGAAATTGCGGGTGCGATTAAAAGAGTCACCGGTATACTGGTAGCGGTTTCCAAGGTTATCAACAAGGTAGGTGTCATTAACACCCTGCCCCCAGATGCCATCGCGTGCATGAGAATCAGCGCGATTTGTGTACCAAAACGCCAGCTTCACCTTGTCCCCGACTATCTCAACGTTTTCCAGTTCAAACACAAATCCTTTGTGGCTAAACCTAAGCCCTCGCAAAGCTTCCGGGGAACTTTGGGACGGAGCAGTTGCCGAAGGGCGGCCCGGTTGAGGTCCGGCAGGCCCTGTCGCCGCTGCCACGCAGCCGCGTTCCAGCATTTGCCCGACTACTTGGTCCCTGGGAATCGTCGTAGTTGCGCTCTGGAGAGTGCTATTGCGTTCGATGTCGATCAACCGAGCATCCAGATCCACTTGGTTGCCTAGATCCGACACGGTGCCAACAATGATTGCCTCAACTCCCACCATTCTCCCGAGTTGTTTGGCCTTGGCTGGATCCACCAAGTCGGACATGCTGAACTTCAATTCGCCCAGTACCTGGTTCAATCGGCGGCGCTCTACGACGGAGAACCCACGGTTCTGAGCGAGTGTGGTCGTCAAGCGCTCGGCAAAGAATCTCCCAAGATCGCAGGTGATTTCTTGAAGATTGGGGAAGTCCGTCACCGCCACCCGGATTTGTTTTCCCTCAGGCGCAGCCTTGGCAATTTGAGACGCGAGCTGCTCCACTCCTGTCCTGACATCTTGGGCAGACGCAGGTGGGACACAGAACAACAGAAGATTCACGCACGTCAGGACGGTAGCTATCCATATTCGACTGCCCATGCTTTCCCCTCTGCTCATTTCACACGCTCGGCCTAACCCAACTTGCCATTTATTGCATCCATAAACTCGATCAGCTTGGGTTCTTTCCCTCTTACAGAATAGTTTTTCTGCCCGCCCATCTGGGTTATCCCGAGCTGGGTCTTGCCTTTCCAACCGAGGTAACCAAGCCCGACTCCGATTGCCAAGGCAAATAAGCCAGCCAAGGGATTACTACCGAGTGAGGCTAGACCGATGAGGGCAAAAATTCCACCGACAACCAGCATCCACGACGAGCGATTAAAAATAACTCTCACGGCCGTGATCTTGCTGAGTGGATAGCTTTCCTCCGCATTACCATAAACCACAACTAGCCTACGGTTTGTCAAGATGCTCACATTCGCCACGTCCTCGACACCTTTAAAATAATACTCCGCGACCTTTACCTCGTCCTCACTGAGTTTCATGGTTCTTCCCTCCTCTTGGTCCGGTTTGCCCGCTCTGCTCAGCCGCCCTAGAAGGATCACCCTTGAATCCGTTGACGGAGAAGTTTTGCGGTTTCCGAGGTCGCTTGGGTCAGCGCCTTTTGAACGCCTTGGGCTTTGTCCAACGCAAAGCCAGAGCCTTTTCCTGAGACCGCGGCCACGTGATCCCCAGAGCGGAGATCGACAACTTCCAGGTCGATTCCAACCTCGGCTCGTACTGCCCCTTTGACGGCCTCCCTGATGTTGAGATATCCGAGTTCCTGCTCGCTTAGCTCGCGGCTCGACTGTCGAAAGCGCGCCATAAGGAACAGATCGGTGTCAAACCTCGCTCGTGCCCAAGCGCGAAACCCTCGGTGCGAGAGCCCTCCTGCCTTCTCGAGTTCTCGCTGGAACTCTCCTGCCTCCTCCGGTCCGAGTACTGTAAACCCTTCCTCGACTAGGCGGCTTCTAAGAGAAGAAAAGGATTCGCCGGATGTTCCCGGAGGGGCCAAAAGCAACAAGCGCGTGCGCGAGCGCTTGCCCTCGGGCGGGAGTTTAAAGTCAAGCGCAGCTCGCTCCTGATAGTTAATCTGATGGAACCGTGGCTGATGGCCGTCCTTTGCGACAACAAGTAGTCCTCTGATCCGTTCACCTTCCAGCCCCATAGGCGTTTGGCCTTTCAAAGCCCAGTCAAGGAAAACATCGGCTCCAGACGGATCAGATCGTAACTCCAGGACAACCTTCTCAGGTATGGAAGGTCCACCAGGAGGCAGACCAACGACGCGAACAGTTCCCTGTTGTGGATGCCGGCCGAAGCAAGCGGAGGGAGTGGTCAAGCATTCAGCCAGCTTCTCGTCCAATCGGCTCCGCAAGTCCAGTGTGGCACCAAAGCTCTTAGGAAAGAAGAGGCTTACCGTCGTAATCAAGAACACTGAAACAACGGAAGCATACAACCGCTTCGGATCGGGACTGATTCCGAACAGCGCCCAGAAAAGAGCTACAATTAAGGCTACAAGGACCACCGAGAAGATGGCCTTCGGGTTATTGGTAATCGGCACCACTGAGAAGTAAAGCGTTAGCAAGAGAGCCCAAAGTAGAACGCCCCCGACTACTTTGAGGAACGCTCTGACTGGCTCTACTGCTCTGCCGAGGATAACAGCTAAAGTGCCAAGTGGGGTCGCTAAGAGGAGAAGTGCCGCCGTCGCAAGACCGATCAGGAGGCCGGCTGCAGAGATAAGCCACTCTTGCCGGGTCACCACACCAAGTATAAGTGCGAGAACGAGAACGCCTGTGACGATGAGGAAGATCACAGCCGTGCGTTTAAGGAAGGTCAGATATCGGCTAGCCTGCTCTACCCCCCAGCTCCCGGCGCCGGCAGCCAGATCCAACAGAACCCCTCCTAGCTCGTTCAGGTAGCCGAAGATCGCTCGTCGTTCTTCGCTCATAGGGTTCTCCCTCCCCGCCTCATGTGCTGCAAGCGGGCCCGAAAAGACCGTAGCCGATCCGACGCGGTGTTTATTGCTTCAATCTCCTCTTGGGAAAGCCACGGTTCGCGGCGAGGAACAAAGAGTTCCATCAACTGCTCTCGTTCATGGTCGGGCAACTTTGCAAGCTTCATGATCTCCGCTGCAGACAGATCCGCAAGTTGTGTTAGCAGACGCCGACGCCGGGCCACCTCGACCGTGTCTAGCCAGCGAAGGGTTCGGCTAAGCGTATCCTCATCCAGAGCAACGAGCAACCGAAGGAGCTTCTGTCGCTCCCTGCTTCTCAGACCTCCTAGTAGACGCTCAAAGAGGGTGGCGCGCTCGCCACTCGGATTAGACCGGGCCGATTGCTCTCTACCGTGGTCCTGGGTGGTACTCTGCTTGCTGGACTCCGTCAGCCACCGGTCATACGCCCGACGCACTTCCGGGTCAGATAGAATTTCGTACGCCTCCTGAATGAGCTTGAACTTTTCCTCTGCATCTCGCTTCAACCTGGAGAGATGGCTCGGCACCAAGTCTGGATGATACTCCTTAGCCAAATGCCTATAGGCCAGCCGGAGTTCCTCTTCCGTTGCGGTGGGTGACACTCCGAGGATCTCATAATAACCCCGTCGGAAACGGTTACGTCCCACGTCCAACCCTCCTGAAGCGCCTACATGGCGTGAGATCCCGACAGTCCGTTGCTGAATTCATGGACCAGTCCTTCGCCGCCGCTTATCCCTTAGCCTGGCGCGGAAGGCTTTCAGCTCCTCGGTGGCCTGCTCGATTCCCCGGACCTCTTCCTGAGAGAGCCACGACTTCCTTTCAGAGACGAAAATGCTGAGGAGCTTTTCTCGGTCCTCCGGCGGCATGTTCGAGAGACGGGTCAGTTCCTCCACGGACAGCCCTGCGACCTCCTCAAGCATCCGTTTGCGGCGGTTGGTATCGATCTCGTAAAGCCAAGCAAGAAGTTTGATGACATCGCCTCGATCCATCGCTAGAAGGGTATGGATCAATTCCTTCTCCTGGGGGTTCTTGGCATGATTGATCAGGCGCTTGGAGATCTCCGGCGCAGCGTCCAGACCCACCTCTTTAACCATTCGCTTCAGGGCGGTGTCCTCTGATAGGGCTCGGTCGAAGAACATGGTCAGGATGTTCAGGCCGAACTCGATCCCGTAATGCGCCTTCGCATCCAGGCTTTTTAGCTTTTGCCCGAGCGCCGTCTTCAAAAGACGGTCGTAAAAATTTCCCTCGAGCCACCGCTTGAGATAGTTCGCGGAAAAGATCGCCAGGGCATTAGAAATAGGATCGCCTGCCGCCATCGTTTACCTTTTCACCTCGACCACGACGCGAGTGCGATCGAACTGAACGATCCGATAGCCTGGCTCGCGGCCGATTCGACCGGCCAAGTAGAGCGTCTTCTCCGGGTACCGCACCGTGACGACTGACTCCCCAGGATCATAGGCCTTCTCCTGAACATCCGAAACCCACCGGAGGCCCTGAAGCAGATTCCTAAAGCGCTGGAAATCTTCCACCGAGCCGAGACCCCGCACGCGGACTTCCACGCTCCGTTCCTTGCGCTTGAAGTGCTGGTCCAGTTGCTCCAGGAGGTATTCCGTAATTGAGTCCCCAGCGGCCCGAAGGGCTTTCTGCCCGGCTCTGTCTTGGGCTAGATCCAAACCCCGGATGCCAGCAATGTCCCGGTTCACGAGAATGCGCCCTGTCTCGGCCTCCACAGCCCTCAGGCTGACACGGGCGTGGGAGGAGACGATCCCCTGGACGATCTGGCCTGGTTCACTCTGGACGCGGCCCATGATCAGAACATTCGCCAAAAACCGGAACGCAATATTCTTAATGGCATCGATGTCGTTTTCGAGAAGGGCCTTCATCCGATCTCGTTCCCTGATCTTGAGGACCTGGTCCGGATCAGCGACCCTGTATCCTGCCTCAACCAGTTTGGTGATGACCGCGTTCTCCACGATGGGAGGAGCCTGGGCCACTCCCAGGTTGGTCTCCGGCATCATCACTACCATGGCGAAGTCGCTACCGAGGCCCTGGAGTTTCTGCTTAACCTCTTCAGGCACAATCCGGGCCTCAATGAGGACCCGATAGCGGCCGTCGCCTGTCGGTCCTTCCTTCAGGACCTTGTAGCTCGTGACCAGGCCCTGGGTTCGATCCCGCACCATCACGTCCAGGAGAATCTCATTCTCGATCAGCGTCCTGGAATCCACGAACACTCCGGCCACCTGTTCCAGGGCGCGGACCCGAGCATCAATAATCGCTTCGTCCCGAGCTTGCGCCGTGTCTCCGCCGAAGATTGTCCCATAGCCTTCCGCCGTAACTGTACGGGGCTGAGCTGACAGAGGTGCCGCTACCAGCAAGAGCAGGGAGATCATCATTCCAATGAATGGAACACCCATCACAGCATCACCTCCTCCGGCCTACTGACCTTCCAACCATGTCTCGATGTCTAAGCCCGACGGCGAAGACGAAATTCAGCCGTCTTCATCATGATGGCACGTTCGAAACCTCGTCGCTTATAGTCACCACCTCGCTTAACGCGTTGGACTCGTGGGCTCAACCTCAAGGGTAATGGTGGCAATTGCCCACCGATCCTTCGAAAGAGGTCTCAGCATAGTCTCGATGTCTTTGGTGTTGACCTGGACGTTTACAGAAACTTCGCTCGATGGAGCCAAGACACCGGTTGTCAAAGGACTCACTGGAATCGAGTCCAACGCGCAGATCGCCATCACGCCTTCTTTCCCGGGGGGCCCATTTAACGTGAACTCAAAAGGTGCTCCCATTTCAGGAACCCGCTGAGAGGTCCCAACTCGCAGAAGATTCCCCCGTTGGAACTGGTTTGGAAGGAGCAGCTTGACCTGGCCACTCGTCCCGATGTTTAGAAGGGTGAGATAGCAATCCCTGGTGGTCTCGATGGAGAATGCTACCTTCTCGCCCACATGATACCGTCCGCTCTCCCGGTCAGTCTTGAGCGTCAGGGCCAAGGCTGCTGGCTGTGCCGAGACAACCTCAATCTCCTTCGCCATGAACGCGGGTTCCTCGGCTGAGCTTACCGCGCCACCCGTCACCACCAGACCCAACGTCAACCCGATCCCCCCCCAAAAAGTGCTTTGCCGCATGATCCGTTCCTCCTTTTCCAGGGACCATGTCGAGTCCCTAATAGAATGAACGGAATCTTCAGTGAGAACCTTACATCAGGGTGTCCTTGCGTCCGTTCGGGTTGAGAGCCACCAAGAGGCAACTCGATCGCCGATCAACACAAAAATCACACCGTGATCCGGATAAACCCAAAGCTGCCCGGCCTGGCCCTCCTCTCGCCACGCGGGGGGACGGTAAACGTTTCTGAGCTGCTTGGCCGATGCTCCAATCGTGATCCCCAACGCTGAGCGCCCCCGATAGCCTTCAGTAGCTCCAATTACTTCTGTCTTCCCCTGACGAGTGGCAATAACAACCCCAATCTGTTCTCTGACCAGAATCCTTAAAGAATCTTCGTCTCGGAGGCCAAGAGGGATGCTAAAAAACAAGGTCCCTGAAACCTCATTGAAAGTCTTGGGTACCTCCATCCCCACTCGAACTCCTGAAATCGACTCCCCGGGTGTAGGCGATCGCCGAGGAGAGCGAACGATCTTAAGCCGATCGAACTCCCGTCGTGCCGATGCCGCTAGGTCAGCCTTCCCCGTCTGCCCGTAGAGCCGCGCGAGATTTCCGTGAGGGGCTGGGTAAGTTGGATCGAGGGCTGTAGCTTGGAGGAAGTCAGCCTTCGCCTGCTCAGCGTCACCATTTTTCAGATAGGCAATCCCCCGGTTGTTCCAGGCGGCCGGAAGCTTAGGATCAACGCGCAACGCCCGCTTAAACTCTCCGATGGCGAAGTCATATTCGCCAGCCTCCAGATAGACCAAACCAAGGTTGTTATGGCCAATCGCGTAGTCTGGATCGCTCTCAACGGCTAGCCGATAAGCGGAAAGCGCACGGTCCATGTACTTGCCGAAGAGTGGATGGACATCTTGGGGTTGCGTTGGAGGTGGAACTTTTGCGATGTCCCTGAGGGTCGCTCGGGCTCTCGTCTGTGAATCAACCATCGCTGAGCGGAACCAACCATCATCCCCTTTATAGAGCAGCGCCCACTTGTGGTAGGTGACTCCAAGGTTGTTATAGACCTCCCGACTCGGGTAGAGACTCGCAAAGGTCTCAAAAATCTTGGAAGCCTCCTCGTACTGGCCGGTGGCCATATAGATGAGACCCAAGGAGAAGAGTTCCAGGTGAGCGGTGATCTGGCGCATAGACGCTTGAATGGCTTCAGCGCGCTGGCTGGGATCGGGATGAAACGGGCTGGAGCCGGTGAGGGCAACCACTCTCTGAAGAATTGGAATGGCTGATCGTCCTCTATATCCGGCGAGGGAAGCATAGAGAAGGCCAAGCCGATCAGCTTCCAATTCCATTGCCTGTAGGGTCCTCGCCTCCTCTTCTTTCCGCGAGGCCACGGAATGGGACGGTCCGGTTACCGAGATCTGCTGATAGGAACTGAGAAGGCCATGGTGGTCTCGGATCACGTGTGCAATCTCATGCGCGAGAAGGAACGCCAGCGCATTATCATCTCCTCTAGTCTCGTCCACCGCCCCCCGCGAAATCGCTACGGCTCCACCCGGCATGGCCTGGACCAGAATCTTAGGTGTATCCAGCACGTACACTTCAAACACCACGCCAGGACGTTTGCCCGAGACCCGAAGGAGCTTCGTGAAAATCCGGTCCACTCGATGAGCCAGCGGATGTGTGACGGGCAGGACGCCGTACTGCTCTCCTTGAATGCTTAGCGCTCGCTGGCCCTGGGCGAACGGAGCCTCCAGAGAGGATCTGCTATCTTGTGCAGGAGCGACATTTGGTCCAAGAACTAGACCGAAGGCCACGACCGCGGAAAAAAGGAGGTGCGAGAAGGACACCAAGCTCACTTCGTCACCGTGGCTCAATACTTCGAATGGTGATGTTGAACAGACTAATAACTGTTCCTTCTCTTCCAGTTGGCTTCATCTTGACAAGCCCTTGCTCGCTGGTAAAGGAGAAAAGATTCCCCTGTCTGTCCATATCCCGAGGCGGGGAAAAGACGAAAGACGTCGTAATCCTCCCACCCGGAGGCAACGTTAGAGGTGGACCGAAATAGCCTGGCTCATAGCCCCGCGCAAAAGAGCCAGACAGCCCGCTTGATGACTGGTAATCGTAACGATTACCAACGTTGTCGACCACAAACGTTCGGCCGCCCTGTTGGTACCGAGCCGTCCGGTCGTCTGGCGAACTTAACATGATCTCCAGCTCTTCTTGGGCTTTGTTAACGTAGGTCAGAAAAACCGTCACGTCCTTCTTCGCTCCGATCTGGAGCCCCTCAACCTCCACCCGGAATTTCGGAAACTCTTGGTACTTGACAGTGCCCAGGCCGATCGGTGGGCCCGTCGCACCGCCGCCACTTGGAGGCGCAGGCATCTCGCGTCCGCGCTCCTGCATGGCCTTCACCGTGTCATCCTTAGAAATGCTGGTTGTAGCAGCAGCAAGCATGTTGCTCGTCTCGATCTCGATGATCCTGGCGTCCACCTCCACGGTGTTGCCGAGGTCCGAAAGCGAACCTACCACTAAGGCCTCCACCCCGGCTAATCGCCCCAACTGCTTCGCCTTGGCAGGGTCCACAAGGTCGGACATCCCGAATCTCAGTTCGACCAGGACTTGACCGAGACGGCGACGCTCGATCACCCGAAACCTGGGAGTTTGAGCTAGTCGGGTAGTCAAGCGCTCCGCAATGTACCGACCCAGGTCGCTCGTCACCCCCTGAAGATCTGGAAAGTCGGTGACCGCAACCCGGAGCTGCTTTCCTTCCGGGACACTCTTGGCAATCGCCCCCGCCAGTTGCTCAACTCCTTCCTTCAGATCCGCAGCCTGGGCCGAGCCATGGACCGTGATCGAACCCAAGAGCAGAATCACGAACCAAACAACCAGCCGTTTCTTAACGCCCATGAGCTGTCCCTCCACCGACGTATTCACCGTCCCTCGAAGCCGAGTTTGAAAGCACGATGCTCCTTGTGCTGCTCACTTGGTCACCGCGGCTCGATGTTTCGGATCGAGATGTTGAACAGAGCAACCGCGCCCATGTCCTGCCCGAATGCCCCTCCAGCCTTCGGCTTGACAAGTCCTTGTTCACTGCTGAAAGAGAAGAGGTTCCCCTGCTTTTCCCGTGTGCCGGATGGGGTCGGCGGCCGGGCGGGCGGGGCGGCCGGCCGGGCGACACTTCTCGGAGGGGAAAATCCGAAGGAGGCCGTAATTCTTCCTCCTGGGGACAACGGCATAGGTTGGCCATACCAAAGCCTAGTCGGGTAGCTGCTTTCAAAGGAGCCAGATAGCCCACTCGATGAGCCGAAGGTGTACCGATTTCCCGCGTTGTCAAGCACAAAGGTTCGCTCCCTTGGTGAACCCAACATTATCTGCAACTCTTCCTGTGTCTTATTTACGTAAGCCACAAAGACAGTGATCCCGTTGTTCGCGTCTACCTGGAGCCCTTCAACCTCCACGCGGAATTTTGGAAACTCCTGGTACTTGGCAGTCCCGAGGGCTGGCGCGGGTGTTGTTCCGCTCAGAGGCGCATCCGCAGGCGCAGTGGAACTAGTGACTCCGCGCGCAAGCAGTTCTTCGATCGCTTTTGTTTTTGCAATATCCGTACTCGACGCGCCGATTACTCTGGCCGTTGCGGCATCCAACATCTTCACTGAAAGCCTGACGTTGTCACCGAACGGAGTAATCGTACCCGTGATCAATGCCTGCACGCCCGCGATACTCCCCAATTTCGTCACCGTCTTCGGATCGACGATATCGGACATCTGAAGCTGATGCTCCCTCAGAAGAGTTTTGAGATGCGCCCTGTCGACCACCTCAAATCCTTGCGCTGACGCGCTCAGCGCCACTGACACTTCCTCAGCGAGGAACCTTCCAAGTTCCGTCACATTTCCCTGGAGATCTGAGAAATCAACTACCGCTATCGTTTTCTTGCCCGCCCGCGCGATCCTCTCCGCCATTGCTGACGAGAGGCTTTTTACCTCCTTTTCATACGCGACAACTCCCTCGGCCGCTAGCGCGACAACCAACGTGAGAGCAAGAACAATTGTCACCCTCGCCTTCTTCGTTATTAGACTGGACATCGTCTCCCCCCTAAATCCAGACGGTCAGTTCCACTTCAGACGCTTGCGGTGAAGCTCGACATCACTACAAGGTCCCAGCGTCACATTTGTCAGTGTCCTTTGATTACCTTCGTTCCAGGATCTGAGTTTGAAGGCGCAGTGCTTTATCAACCTCACCCGTCTTGAGGTATGCCCAGACGAGGTATTGCTTGTACTCCATCTTCCCCTGAGCCAAACGCACAGCCTCCTCCAGTGGCGGGACTGCGGCTGCACTCTCGCCTTTCAGGAGATAAGCGACACCCAACCAGAACTGGGCTTGGTCGTGACGCGGGTCGAGCATCACTGCCTCCTTGAGCTTTGGGATGGCTTTGTCTGCAAAGTCAGGTTCGGCGTAGAAGGCCATCGCCTCACGAAAGCGCTGCTCTGCCTCCGGTTTCACTGATGGAGCGACGCCGAAAGCAGGAATCTCCGCTGAAGGTGCGAATGGGGGCTTGGCTATCCGATAGGGTTGCACTCCGGAGGGTAGCTGGGATGGGCCAATAAGTAACGGGCTGAGGAGGACGCCGGTGATGAAGACTAGAATCACTGCGACGGCCGCGCCAGCCCATGCGGGTGCAGGCAACAGTTCAAAAGTGGCACAGAACCGTTCCCACCAGGTCCCCGCCGGTGCTCCCCCATTCATCCTCAAGGGGTCAGCTTCCATCAACGTCGCCGTGCCCTCATCCATCTCTGCCACGAGTTGTTTGCAGCGAGAGCATCCTTCCACATGGATACCTAGCTGCTCGCGCTCGGCTGGCGGGATCTCGTCGAGAAAATATCTTCCAAGCTCATCCGCTGAAGGACAGCCCCACTCTTGTGGAATAATCTTTTTGAGGCGCGCGCCGAGCCACTCGGCATTGAGTCGAGCCGCAAAGGCATGCATCGAGTTCTTTCTCTCGCGGCATTCCGTACACGACGCCAGGTGATCGGCCAGGGATTCAGCGTCCGCCCTTTCGAGGGATCCCTCAGCGTAGCGCATCAACGTCTCGTTTTCTGGATGACTCACGGCGTGCCAGTCTCCTGAGCGAGCTGCCAGAGGCCGGCTTTGGCTCGCGCTAGGAGTTCCTTTACGGCTTGCTCATCACGATTGAGCTGCACGGCGATTGCACGTATCGTGCAGTTCTCTTCCCACCAAAGTCGGAATACAGTTGCAAACGGTTCCGCCAGTGTTTCTGCCAGTCGGGAGACCGCAGCCTGCCAGTCCGGATCCACCCGCGCACATACGGTCGCGAGCAAGAGCCGGTACAGCCGCTCCTTGCAGCGATGGACTGAGGCCCACACGTTGCTCAGGGTGATGTGAAGGCGAGCGGCGATCTCCTGCTCGGGCCTTTGCTCAACCTCTCGCTCTAAGAGGAGACGGCGACAGCGCTCGTCGAGTCTGGCGAACGCGGCCTGGACAATGCCCTTCTCCTGTCCGGCAGCAAGGTCCTTCAAAGCGTCCCAATGGGGATCGATCATTTCCTTTGCTACCTCTCCAAGTGATTTGCTTCCATCTGCAAGATCCACCGTTTCATCGAGCGAGACTTGAGACGCCTGCCCCCTTCGGATCTGAACGACCTGACTTGCCACCACCTTATAGAGGTAGACGCGAAATGCTTGGTTGTTGCCAGAAAACCCTTTGCGCCGGAGCCCCTCAAACTTTTCCCTGATTCGGTCGCAAACCTCCTCGACCTCACTTTCGCTGCCCTTTCCGAGCTTCCATCGGACACACCGCTCGATCCTGGCGTTGAATTCCTTGAGTGCCGTCTCATCTCCATGGTCGATTGCTCTGAATAGCTCAAGCTCGGTCCTCTGCCTGTGTGGCCTCATCCCGGCCGCTACCGGACGTTCGCGAGAATAAGTTCCCGGCTCATGCCCCGAACTTCAAGAACAGGGCGCTGCTCGAAACCGTGGGTCCGCGCAGTGTATTCTCGGACCTTCGTCGAGAGATACTGGTACGCTTCCAGTGCGCTCACTGTTCCGTCTCGATCCAGGTCCGCAGGCCCAGCCAACGCCTCCAGAAGGAAATGGGAAAACACACCGTGGCGAAGCTGGTCGTCCTCAATAGAGACCTGCTCAGGTCGGCTTGCGGCCAGAATGACGCGCCCTTCGGCCGCCTCCATGAAGACGCGGCCCTGAGGACCGGTCTGCACGCTAGGGTTCGTGAGCCCTTTGGCCTGCTGTCCGCCGAGCCCTCCACTGTGACAGGCATCCAAAAGCACCACGACCTTTTTAGCAGGAAGCTGGCCGATCAACTCTTCAAGCGCATCGTCTCGAATCGCTGTGCCGTCCAGGTCCGCGATATTGCCGTCATGCGGGACAAGGTAATAGTGCGGTTGACCATCGCGCGCGTTCCCAACAGTGCCATGACCGGAGAAGAAGAACATGACGGTGTCCTCTTCTCTGACCCGGTCTCGGAGCGCCCGAAGGGCGGCGTAGATAGCGGCCTTTGTTGCCTTGGTATTGACGAGGAGATGGAGATCCTCAGCGAGGAACCCGCCTTTCTGGGTCAAGAAGCTGGCCAGGCTCTGAGCGTCACTCACGGCGAAGCGAAGGGGACGGATCGGCGGAACCTTGTTTGCATTGGCGTATTCGTTGATCCCTACGAGGATGGCGTAGCGCCTCCCCTCCTTCAGCAGATCAACCGGTCCCTTGCCGACCACAATGACAACCGCGCCTCGGCTCAGAGCGTTGCTCTGGCGGTCAGCAACCAAAATCCGCTCCGCGTCCCGAGGTGATACGAGCAGATCCCCTTTTCGATCCCCGCTGATGCCCACCGCTCTCACGATCAGGGGATTCGGCCCTACTCTGTGATCGCTTCTAGCCTTGAGAAGACTGTCCGCGTAACCGGTCATACCTTGGGCTTCAAGGTTCTGCGGGGCGATTCGCCTGGGTCCATAAATTTCGAGCTGCTTGTCGGCTGTCAGCAAGCGAGGAGTGAGGCCCGGCGAGAAGCCAAGCCCGGACGCTTCGACGATGACCCCGGTGTAGCGCTCTTGCGTTGCGTATGCCGGGTTAGGTCTGTAGGTTGGCTGAGGCTGGAAAGCAGCCCAACCGATCAACGCGCCGCTGACCCCCTCCCGACCGGTGAGGGATAGCCCCAAGGCCACCTCAGCCCAGACGGACCCATCGGAAAGGTCGGTGACCGTCTCGCTCAGGATGCGCGCCCCCTGGATCTTCGCTTGAAGCTGAGTTCGGAGGGATGAAGTGCGAAGGGCCGCCTGGCCGAGAGAGGCTTCGCCCGTGAGGCTCAGCCCCTCCACGGTTTCAGCTAGCTTCTCGTACGCGAGATGGCGGGCCGCCTTCAAGGCCATACTCTTGGCCTGAGCCCGGTTCACGGCGAGCCGGAGGTCTGCCGTCGCCCCCGCCTTCGCCTCGATATACCCCTCGTCCCACTTCGTTGTGGCGCTTGCCCCGGTGACGGCTATGTCTTTCTGATCCACGTAGGGGTTTCCACCGGTTAACCCCGAACCTTCCGGTTCAGCGCCCGATGCTCCAGAAGGCGTGAACAGCGCCAGAGCGCTAAACAACATGAAGAGGAGCAGGTGCCTTTGCATACTCGCAGCGAATCTTTGCTGATTACCCACACCTAAAAAACGCCCGAGCGCCCGAATTCTTACGCGAACAAGCCGGTTAAAAGCAAAAAAACGCCTTCCAGTTACAAACTTTCCGAAGGCGTCCTCCTCCATACCCTAGCCCGAAGCCTCGACCCGCAACTGCTTCGGGCTCCAAAATCAATTTCTAGTCGAGTCAATCCATAGCTATCGTTTCCGATCCAGGTTCCAAATGGTGCCTCAATTATGGCCACCGGCTTCTATCTGTCAAGGGGTTCGAATGTTGCCTTCCGGAGACAGCAGAGCCTCTTCCCTATTGTTTAAATCACAATGCTCAGGTGTATCCGGTCGGCCACCAAGGGATGCGGCGACATAGAGCTACTTCTCTCCTTCCATCGCCCGCTGACTCCACAAATGAAACCCGACTTTCAAATGTAAGGATTGCCGTCAGCCGGTGTCTCTTATACCGAGCAGAGCAGTACGGAGGCACGATGAAAAGAGGATGAAAAGAGAGGGAGAACTTGAATGCTGCTGGAGCGCTGTCTCGGTATGACATGGACGTGGTTGCGCCTCCTCTCAAGGAAGCGCTTCCCTCTGCTCATGCGGTTTTCAAGATGTCTGAGATCATGACGCGCTGTCGGTTCTGCCGGGGTCCGGTCAAGCGGGCGTTCGAGGCAGCACGCGCTGGGGAGATGTTCATGTTTTGCAGTAAACAGTGCGTCTCGTTCTGGGATGAGATCGGCCTCGACCTCGAGCGTTGCAAGGTCCTCAAGCGGGTACACAAGTACCGTGCGCTGGAGCTTGTTAGGCACGCCTACCAGCGGCTTGGAGGCCGCCGATGGGATGTTTTCTCAAAGATTCTTCGTCCGTTTTTGTAACGCTCCGGATTTGAAACTCCGATTCCCATTAGGCGTCGCAGGCCCTGATGTAACGTAGCAAACCCCCGCGATCCCCTCTTTAATCTATCCGGGTATCAAAGCCCGAGCGACGACTGCCTGGTCGCGAGGACACCCGCCAGCTATACACCGGAAGCCAATGACAGGGATGAGGCGCTGTCTATTCTGCCGGGGTCCGGTCAAGCGGGCGTTCGAATGGACGCGCGCGGGCGACACCCTCGTCTTCTGCGGCGGACGGTGCTTCTCGCTGTGGGACCGGATCGGGCCTGACTTTGAGCGGTGCAAAGTACTGAGACGGGTCCACAAGCACCGGGCGCTCCGCCTCATCAGGCACGCGTACGAGCACCTGGGAGGCCGGCGGTGGGAGGTGTTCGAGTCGATCCTTCGGCCGTTTTTGTAACGGTCGGACGCGCGATGCCAGATTCTGCCTAGGGATTTCCTCATCAATGTAACGTCGCCAATCCTCACGACTCCTCATTACTCTATTCCTCACGAAAACTTTGTTCCGATCCCAAGCGTTGGTCACGAGCGTGACCGTAAGGGAGAACAGTATGACCTATCTCGCGATCATTTTCGTCTCGCCGCTGTACTTCGCGCTCCGGGGAAAGTGGGGCGCCTTCATCCTGAACGCGCTCCTGTATCTCACGGCGCTCTTCACGGTGTTCCTCTTCGGCCTCGGCGTCTTCTTCTGGGCGCTCGCGGTAGGGCACGCCGCCTGGCACTACCGGAAAGAACTCATGGCCGAGCACGCCGAGCTGATCGCCCAGAAAATGGCCGAGCAGTTCAGATCCGCTCCGCCATCCACGCCCTAGAGTGTCTTTCCAACACGGAGGATCGAGCATGAACCATCACCGATGGATCTTCCCGTTGGTCTTTCTCGCCCTGCTGGGGTCCGGCTGTGCGGCCACTGTCACCGCGCTCCAGTACAAGGACCTCGATGTGCAGACCCGGATGTCGGCAACGATCTTCCTCCCTCCGGTCGCTGCCGAGAAGAAAACCCTTTGGATCGATATCCGCAACACCTCAGACAAGGAACTCGACCTCACGCCACTCGCCGGGATGCTTGCCGCCAGAGGGTACCGGGCCGTGAGCAATCCCGACGAGGCGAACTACCGCCTCCAGGTCAATGTGCTCTATGTCGGCAAGGCCGACCAGACGGCCATTGAACGCTCGCTCTATGCAGGCTGGGGCGGGCCGCTCGCTGGGATTGCCGTGGGCGGATTGGCCGGTGCAGCCATCGGCCGCGATCCGCTCGGTGCCGGCGTTGGCATGGGGATCGGTGGGCTCATCGGTGGAGCGGCAGAGGTGATTGCCGGGGCGCTGGTCAAGAAGGTGGCCTTCTGCATGATCACTGACGTCCAGCTCTCCGAGAAATCTCTGACTCCGGTCTCCCAGACCCAGACCGCGAACGTCCAGCAGGGCACTGCGACAACGGTCCAGCAGCACGTCGCGGAGGAGTCGGGGTGGCGTCTGTATCGGACGCGCGTCGCGTC
>Ga0209342_10003452_pt1 | contig 16621 bp, 16 predicted proteins | sample RifCSP16_2_FD_184023 | JGI IMG/M metagenome (GOLD analysis project Ga0209342, IMG submission 184023) | Soil microbial communities from Rifle, Colorado - Rifle CSP2_sed 16_2 (SPAdes) (version 2) | ecosystem: Environmental > Terrestrial > Deep subsurface > Rock core/Sediment | place: Rifle... | reverse complement strand
GGGACTTGAAGCCGCGCCGGCTGATTACCGTGTTCGGTTGCGGGGGCGACCGGGACCGCACCAAACGGCCGCTGATGGGAGCGGTGGCCGCACGTCTGTCCGACCTGGTGGTGCTCACCTCCGACAACCCGCGAAGCGAGCCCCCCGAGGCCATCCTGGAGGAGATCCAGCGGGGCATGCCCGCCGGCCGCGGGGCGGAGCGCCAGGTGGTAGTGGACCGGCGGGAGGCGATCGCCCTGGCCATCGAAATGGCGGGGCCCGGCGACGCGGTGGTGATCGCGGGCAAAGGCCACGAGCCCTATCAGGTGCTGCGCGATCGCAGCGTGCCCTTCGACGACCGGCAGGTGGCGCGCGAGGCCCTCTCGCGTCTGGCGCGGAGCGGGAAGTGAGGGCCCGAGCCGCCATGGTCGAGAGCTTGCTCACGCCAGCCACCGTTCTCCAGGCCACCGGCGGTGTCTCCGTCGAAGCGTTAGGTGATCCGCTGCTGGCCCGGCCCCTGCCCGGGGTCTCCATCGACTCCCGAACCTTGCGGCCCGGGGAGCTGTTTGTGGCCATTGCCGGGCCCCGCTTCGACGGCCACGATTTTCTGGCCCAGGCCCGGGAGCGGGGGGCGGCCGCCGCCCTGGTTCACCGCGAGCTGGCGGCGATCCCCGACCTGCCGCTCTTCCGGGTGGCCGATACCACGCAGGCGCTGGCGGACCTCGGCCGCTGGGTCCGGACCCGGGCCGCGGTTCCGGTGGTGGCCATCACCGGGTCGGTGGGCAAGACCACGACCAAGGAGATGACGGCGACCTTGCTGGGCGGGCTGGGCCCGGTGCTCAAGACCGAGGGCAACCTCAACAACCAGTACGGTCTGCCGCTGACCTTACTGCGGTTGGCGCCCGAACACCGTTACGCGGTCTTGGAGCTTGGAATGTCCGCCCCGGGCGAGCTTCGAGCGCTCACCAGGATAGCCAGCCCCGACCTGGCGGTGATCACCCAGGTGGCGCCCGTCCACCTGGAGTTCTTCGCCTCGGTGGCCGAGATCGCGGCCGCCAAGGCCGAAATCCTGGAGGGACTGAGCCCGGGCGGGGTGGCGGTTCTGAACGGTGACGACCCCCACCTGCGGCGAGTGGGGGAGACCCACCGCGGACCGGTGAGCTGGTTCGGCCGCCACCGGGCTTTCGAGGTCTCGGCCGAGAACTGGCGCGGCACCGCTCACGGTATGCGCTTCGACCTGCGCTTGTCGGGGCAGACCGTCGAGGTGGCGTTGCCTCTGCCCGGCCTGCACTTCCTGACCAGCTTCCTGGCCGCCGCTGCCGTCGCCCATCGCCTGGGCCTCGCCCCCCAGGCCATTGCCGAGGCGGCGCTGTCCATGAAGCCGGCTCGCCATCGTGGAGAGCTGCTCCATCTGGGAGAGGGCGTGACCCTGCTCGACGACTGCTACAACTCGAACCCGGCCGCCGTGGAGGCCGCGGTCGCCGCTCTGGCACTCTCCGCCGGGCGCCGGCGACTGGCGGTGTTAGGCGACATGTTGGAGCTGGGACCCACCGGTCCGGCCTGGCACCGGCAGGTGGGTGTGAGCGTTGCACCCGCTCTCGACCTTCTGGTGGCGGTGGGTCCGCTGGCCGCCGGTTTCCTGGAGGGTGCCCGCCAGGGAGGGCTGGGCGCAGCCTCCCTCTACGCCTTCCCCGACTCGTCGGCCGCCGCCGCCGCCCTCCCGGCGCTGGTTCACCCGGGGGACGCGGTGCTGGTCAAGGGCTCACGCGGCGTTCGCATGGAATCGATCGTCGAGGCCCTGGCGGCCCGCTTCGGCCGAGGGGAGGCGTAGTGCTCTATCACCTGCTCTACGCCCTCCGCCACGAGATGTCGGCCCTGAACGTGGTGCGCTACATCACGTTTCGCACCGCGGTGGCGAGCCTCACCGCCCTGTTCCTGGTCTTGATCCTCGGCCCCTGGATGATCGAGCGGCTGCGCGTCTTGCAGATCGGCCAGTACATCCGGGAGGAGGGGCCGCGCGCCCATCAGAAGAAGGCGGGAACCCCCACCATGGGCGGCCTGCTGATCCTCGCCGGCATCGTGGTCCCGGTCTTGCTGTGGTCCGACCTCACCAACCGCAACACCTGGATCCTGCTCCTCTCTACCCTATCGTTTGGTGCAATCGGCTTCGCCGACGACTACTTGAAGGTGGTGAAGAAGCGGAGCCTGGGGCTGCGGGGCCGTAGCAAGTGGGCTTTCCAGTGGCTGGTCGGCCTTGCCCTGGGCCTCGCCGTCTACTACCTGGCGCACGCCGCGCCCACCCAGTACTCGACCCGGGTGATCCTGCCCTTCTTCAAGTCGGCCATGCCCGAGCTGGGCCTGGTCTACGTGCTGTTCGCGGGCTTGCTGGTGGTGGGGTTCAGCAACGCGGTGAACATGACCGACGGTCTGGACGGCCTGGCCATCGGCTCGACGCTGATCGCCGCCGCCGCCTTCACCGGCCTTGCCTACGTGTCCGGCCACCGGGTCTTCTCCGACTACCTGGACCTGCTCTACATGCCCAAGGTGGGGGAGGTGACCATCTTCTGCGGGGCCATGGTGGGTGCCTCCATGGGCTTCCTGTGGTGGAACTGCTATCCGGCTCAGATCTTCATGGGGGACGTGGGCAGCCTCAGCCTGGGCGGTGCGTTAGGGACGGTGGCCATCCTGATCAAGCAGGAGCTGTTGCTGCTCCTGGTCGGCGGTCTGTTCGTGGTCGAGGCCGCTTCCGTGATCCTGCAAGTGGGTTCCTTCCGGCTGCGGGGCAAGCGCATCTTCCGCATGGCGCCGCTCCACCACCACTTCGAGCTCATGGGCTGGGCGGAACCCCAGATCATCACCCGGTTCCTGATCGTGGCCTTCGTGTTCGCGCTGTTCGCCATCACCACCCTGAAGCTGAGATGAGGGGAGGCATCCAATGGAACCCAGTGGGCAATGAGGACTCCATGGACCTGGCGGGCCAAAGAGTCGTCGTGGTGGGGCTGGCGCGCTCGGGGATCGCGGCGGCGCGCTTTCTCGCGTCCCGCGGCGCGCGGGTCGCAGCCACTGACTGCAAAGGGCCGGCGGAGCTTCCGCCCGAGGTCCTGAGGCTAGCCGAGCAGGGGGTGGTTCTGGAGTTGGGCGGACATCGCGCGTCGAGCTTCACCGCGGCCGATCTGGTGGTGGTTTCTCCACACCGGCCTCCCGCGCTGCCCGAGCTGCGGGCGGCGCGGGAGGCCGGTGTGCCGGTGATGGCGGAGCTGGAGCTGGGCTGCCGGGAGATCAAGGGCCCGCTGGCGGCGGTGACCGGGACCAAGGGCAAGTCCACCACCACCGCAGCATTAGGCGCAATGCTGCGCCAGGCTGGTGTCGAGGTCCGGGTGGGGGGCAACATCGGCGAAGCGGTGACCGGTCTCTTGGAGGGGGCGACCGCCCACACCACCTTCGTGCTGGAGGTGTCGAGCTTCCAACTGGAGGGGACCGAGAGCTTCCGCCCGCGGGTCGCCGTCTTCTTGAACCTCTCCACCGACCACCTGGACCGTCACCCCAGCTTCGAGGACTACGCCCGGGCCAAGAGCCGCATCTTCCAGAATCAGACGCCCGACGATTGGGCGGTGGTCAACGCCGACGACCCGGGAGTGATGGCGCGAGCCGCCAGGGGCCTGGCCCGTCGGGTCCCTTTCAGTGCGCGGCCCGGCAAGGATGAGGGGGCCTTCTTCGATGACGCCGGGGCGGCGGTGCTGCGCCTCTCGGGCCGGAGCGAGACCCTCTTCGAACGCCGGCAGCTCCGTCTGCCCGGAGACCACCTCGCCCTCGACCTGCTGGCGGCCGCCACTGCCGCCCGCCTGCTGGGGGCTCCGGCCCAGGCCATCGCCGCCGCCGCCGCTGACTTCAGCGGCGTGGAGCACGTCCTGGAGCGGGTGGCCGAGATCGACGGGGTTCTCTTCTTCAACGACTCCAAGGCCACCAACGTCGACGCCGCCCACAAGAGCCTCTCCGCATTCCCGGGACCGCTGCTGCCGATCCTGGGCGGACGCTACAAGGGCGGCGACTTCGCCCAGCTCCAGGACGTTCTGGGTCGCCGCGGCAAGGCGGTGTTCGCCATCGGGGAGGCCAAGGAGCGGATCAGCGAGGCTCTGTCCTCGGTGGTCCCCGTCTTCGCTTGCGCCTCGCTGGCCGAAGCGGTGGAGCTGGCCTTCGCCGAGGCCGAGGCGGGGGACACCGTGGTGCTGGCACCCGCTTGCTCTTCGTTCGACATGTTCCGGGACTACGCGCATCGGGGGCAGGCCTTCAAGGAAGAAGTCCGGGCTCTGGCCTCTCGGGTGGCCGCGGCCAAGGAGGAGGCGGGTGGCTAAGAAGCTCTCCTCCGACACCAGCCTGTTCGCCATCGCCATGGTCCTGCTCGGCGGCGGCCTGGTCATGGTGTGGAGCAGCTCCACGGTGTTGGCCCAGGAGCGCTACGGCAACGCCTTCCACTTCCTGATTCGTCAGGTGATCTGGGCGGGGCTGGGGGTGACGGTGATGGTGGCTGCCATGCGCGTCGACTACCGCAAGCTCCGCCAGCCGGCGGTGGTCTACGCCACGGTGGTGGCGACCACCCTGCTGCTCATCGCCGCCCTCTTCATGCCCGCGGTCAACGAGACCCACCGCTGGTTGCGCCTGGGCGCCATGAGCTTCCAGCCGGCGGAGCTGGCCAAGCTGGCCATCATCTTGTTCTTGGCCTATCACCTGGAGCGCCGCGCCGAACGCGTGAACGACTTCCTGCCCGGTCTCTTCCCGCCCCTGCTGTTGATCGCCTGGTTTGCCTTCCTGATCCTGATCCAGCCCGACCTGGGCAGCGCCGCCACCGTGGTGCTGGTCGGCTGCGTGATGCTGTTCCTGGCCGGGGTGCGGCTCCGCTACTTCGCCGCCCTTTCGGTGCCCGGCGTCTTCTTGCTCTACCACCTGGTGACCGCCGCCGCCTACCGCCGGGATCGCATCACCGCCTTCCTCGATCCCTACTCCGACCCGCGCGGTTCCGGGTATCAGATCATCCAGAGCCTGATCGCCCTGGGCAGCGGTGGCGTCACCGGAGCCGGCCTCATGCAGGGTCGGCAGAAGCTCTTCTACCTGCCCTATCCCTACAGCGACTTCATCTACGCGGTGATCGGCGAGGAGTTGGGGTTGATCGGCGCCGGCCTGGTGGTGGCCCTCTTCATCCTCCTGCTGTGGCGCGGCCTGCGCGCCGCCTGGCGGGCTCCCGATCTCTTCGGCACCTATCTGGCCGCCGGCCTCACCCTGGCTATCGTCCTGCAGGCCTTCGTCAACGTGAGCGTGGTGGTGGGACTCATTCCCCCCAAGGGCATCACCCTGCCCTTCATCAGCGCCGGCGGCTCCTCTCTGGTGCTGACCCTCCTGGCCGTGGGCTTGATCTTGAACGTGTCCCAGCATGCGGACTGAACGATGGCCAAGACGATCCTCATTGCGGCGGGCGGGACTGGCGGCCACCTCTTCCCCGGCATCGCGGTGGCCGGCGAGCTGGTCGGCCGCGATCCCGAGGTCCGGATCGTCTTCGTGGGCACACCCCGCGGCCTGGAACGCCGCCTGGTTCCTAAGGCGGGCTATCCGCTGGTGCTTCTGCCCATCCTGCCCCTCAACGGCGTGGGGTTCTGGCGGCTGCTGCGGGGGCTTCTCGCCCTGCCCTGGGGCCTGCTGCAAGCGGCGATCCTGGTCTTGCGCACGCGACCGGCGGCAGTGTTGGGCGTCGGCGGCTATGCCGGCGGCCCGGTGGTCCTGCTGGCCGCTCTTTGGGGAGTGCGCACAGTGATCCTGGAACCGAACGCCAAACCGGGATTCACCAACCGAGTGCTCCGGCCCTTTGTCGGGCACTGTGCCTGTTCCTACGAGGAGGCCCGGAGCCAGTTCGGGGTCAAGGGTGTGCTCACCGGCAACCCCGTGCGCGGAGGCTTCGCGCAGCTCACGCCGAAGCCCCACCGTCTCCCCCATACCCTCTTGGTCTTCGGTGGCAGCCAGGGCTCGCGCCTTCTCAATCAGGCTCTCCTGGCGGCGCTGCCCCATCTTCCGGGGCCAGAGCGGCTGAGCATCGTGCACCAGACCGGTGAGGCCATGCGCGAGGAAGTGGCCGCGGCTTACGCGGCCGCCCAACGGCCAGCGGAGGTGCTGGCTTTCCTGGACGACATGGAGACCCGCTTCGCCACCGCCGACCTGGTGTTGTCGCGCAGCGGAGCCACCACCTGCGCCGAGTTGACGGCGGCCGGCAAGGCCGCCGTGCTGGTGCCCTTCGCCCGGGCGGCCGACGACCATCAGCGTCAGAACGCCCGGGCCCTGGAGACCGCAGGGGCCGCCCGCATGCTGGAGGAGCCAGACCTCTCCGGGGAGCGCCTGGCGGCCGTGGTCGGGGAGATCCTCTTCACCCCGGGAAGACTAGAGGCGATGGAGCAAGCCGCCAAACGGTTAGGGAGGCCGGACGCAGCCGCCCGCGTCGCGGATCTGGTCGAGGGCCAGAACAGGGTGGGCCGTGCTTAGGAGGTACCAGCGGGTGCACTTCGTCGGCATCGGGGGCTCCGGTATGAGCGGCATCGCCGAGATCCTGCTCGGCACCGGTTACGCGGTCTCCGGCTCCGATCTCAAGCGGAGCCCGGTCACCGATCACCTGGCCGCCAAGGGGGCGCGGGTCTTCGAGGGTCACCAGGCCGCCCAGGTTCAAGAGGCCCAAGTGGTGGTGACCTCGACCGCCGTCAAGCCCGACAACCCCGAGGTGCTGGAAGCCCGCCGCCTGAGCATTCCGGTGATTCCGCGGGCCGAGATGCTGGCCGAGCTGATGCGGATGAAATACGGGGTGGCGGTGGCGGGCAGCCACGGCAAGACCACCACCACCTCCATGGTGGCGGCGGTGCTCGACCAGGGGGGCCTGGATCCGACGGTGGTGGTGGGCGGGCGCCTCCAGCACCTGGGGAGTGGAGCCCGCTTCGGCAAGGGCGACTTCATGGTGGCCGAGGCCGACGAATCGGACCGCTCCTTCCTCAAGCTCTCGCCGACCCTGGCCGTGATCACCAACATCGACCGGGAACACCTGGACACCTACCGAGATCTGGCCGACGTACAGGAGGCCTTCGTCGGCTTCGCCAACAAGGTGCCCTTCTATGGCGCGGCGGTGGTGTGCCTGGACGACGCGCCCATCCAGGCCATCCTGCCCCGCCTGGAACGAAGGGTCCTGAGCTACGGCCTCTCGCCTCAAGCCCAGGTCTCGGCTCGGGAGGTTGAGCTCGGCGCCCAGGGCTCCGGCTACACGGCGGTGCGGGCGGGCGATTCCCTGGGTCCGGTGGAGCTGCTGGTTCCCGGCGCACATAACGTTTTGAACTCGCTGGCGGCGGTGGCTGTGGGGCTCGACCTGGAGCTGCCCTTCGAGGCCATCCGGGCCGGCCTTCAGGCCTTCACCGGGGTCGACCGGCGCTTCCAGGCCAAGGGGGAAGCCGGCGGGGTGCTGGTGATCGACGACTACGGCCATCACCCCGCGGAGATTCGCGCCACCCTGGAAACCCTCAGGGTCCGCGCCGGCGGCCGGCGGACGCTGGTTCTCTTCCAGCCCCACCGTTACACGCGCACCCAGCTGCTGTGGGACGACTTCTGCCGGGCCTTTCATCAGGCCGACGTCTTGCTGCTGACCGACATCTATGCGGCCGGAGAGCCCCCCCTCCCCGAGGTGACCGCCGAGGGGCTGACGCAGGCGATTGCCTCCCGGGGGCATCGTCAGGCGCTGTACGCCGGCGACCTCAAGACAGCGACCGAGCAATTGCTGGCCGAGGTGCGCGAGGGTGATGTGGTGCTGACGTTGGGCGCGGGCAGCGTGTGGACGGCGGGGGAGCAACTGCTCCGGAGGCGTTCCGCATGAAGCGCGGTCTTCCCGAGCCCCGGAAGCGGGTGCGCCTCACGCCTCCCGCCGAACTGCCGTTCTTGCCCGAAGACGAGCCGCCCTTCCTGCGGCCCAGCAAGCGGACGCGCATCCGCAGAACCAAGAGGGGCGGGCTGGCGCGGGCCATTCTGGTCCTGGAAGTGCTGGGTGCCGCCCTGGTGGGCCTGCTGGGTCTGTGGACCGTCTACTCGCGGGCCATGGCCAGCGAGCGGCTCAAGGTGGAGAGGCTGGAGGTCCGAGGAAGCCACTTCCTGTCGGAAGGGGAGGTCCGCGAGCTCCTGGGCCCCGCGGTAGGCGAGAACCTGCTGGGGTTGAACATCGAGGAGCTGAAGCAGCGGCTACGCGCTTCCTCTTGGGTCGCCGACGCCACCGTCTCCCGCAGCCTGCCCGACACCCTGAGAGTGGAGATCCGGGAGCGGGTTCCGGTGGCCCTGGCCGAAGCCGACCGCCTCTACCTGATGGACGGCGAGGGCGTCCTGATCGACCTCTTCGGCCCGCGCACCGCCGGCTTCGATCTGCCCATCGTGCGCGGCCTCGGCGGCGGCGGCGATGCCGACGGCCGCCGGGATCGCGCCCAGCGCGCGGGCGCCCTGCTCGAAGACCTGGGCGAGTTGGGGGCCGAGGTCTCGGAGGTGGAGGTCGAGCCCTCCGGCGATCTCCGTTTGGTGCTGCGCGGCGCCGGCGAGGTGTTGCGAATGGGAACCCCTCCCTACCGCAGCCGCTTCCTGACCTTTCTGGGCCTGCGCAAGGACCTGGCCGAGCGCTGTCCGGACGCGGAGTACTTCGACCTCAGATTTCGGGACCAGATCATCGCCAAGCGTCCGATCGCCCCGGCTGCCAAGCCGGCCACCAACACCGAAGCTCCGGTCGGGCCCTCGGGTCCCCTGGGCTCCCCGCCACTGCCCAAGGCGCCGGGCCCGCCGGCGCCCTTGGCCCTGCTTCTGCCCGCGGGTGAGGAAAGAGGGAGGTAGTCCTGGCCAAGAAGAAGGATCGCTACATCGTCGGCCTCGACATCGGCACCCACAAGGTCTGCGCCATCGTGGCGGAGATCACCGAGGAGGGCCGCCTCGACATCATCGGCATCGGCCAGGCCGACTCCAAGGGCCTGCGCAAGGGGGTGGTGATCAACCTGGAAGCCACCGTGGACTCCATCAAACGGGTGGTGGAAGAAGCCGAGCTGATGGCCGGTGTTGAGATCGGCTCCGCCCACGTGGGCATCGCCGGCACCCACGTGCGGGGCTTCAACTCCCGGGGCGTGATCGCGGTCTCCGGGAAGAACCGGGTGATCGAACGGGAGGACGTGCGGCGGGTGATCGAGGCGGCCAAAGCGGTGTCCATCCCGGCCGACCGCGAGATCCTGCACGTGCTGCCCCAGGAATTCGTGGTCGACGACCAGGACGGCATCGGCGATCCCTCCGGCATGACGGGGACCCGGCTGGAAGTCAACGTCCACGTGATCACCTCCTCCTCCACCGCGGTGCAGAACACCATCACCTGCGTCAACCGGGCCGGGCTCGAGGTGGTGGACGCCGTGCTCACCCAGCTCTCGGCTGCCGAGGCGGTCTTGACCCCCGACGAGAAGGAGCTGGGGGTGGCCCTGGTCGACATCGGCGGCGGCACCACCGACATCGCAATCTACGAGAAGGGGGCGCTCTGGCACACCGCGGTCCTGCAAGTGGGCGGCGAGCACTTCACCAACGACGTGGCGGTGGCCCTGCGCACACCGGTGAACGAGGCGGAGAAGATCAAGAAGAAGTACGGCTGTGCCCTGACCTCGATGATCCCCGAAGAGGACTCGATCGAGGTGCCCAGCGTGGGCGGCCGCAAGCCGCGGATCATGGCGCGCCAGGTGTTAGGCGACGTGGTCCAGGCGCGAGCCGAGGAGGTGTGTCAGCTCATCTTCACCGAAATCCGCCGCGCCGGCTTCGACCGGAACCTGAACAGCGGCGTCGTCTTCACCGGCGGCGGCGCCATCCTGGAGGGGGTGCCCGAGATCGCGGAGCAGATCTTCGACCTGCCGGTGCGCCGGGGCACTCCCTCGGGCATCGGCGGGCTGGTGGACGTGGTGGCGAGCCCCGTCTATTCCACGGCGGTAGGGCTCGTCCTCTACAGCTACAGAAACCGCACCGGACGAGGCCTCACCGCCTCGCGGCCGGCGGCGACGGGGACCCTGGGACGGGTCACCGGGCGCCTCATGGGTTGGCTTTCCGACTTCTTCTGACGGAGGGAACATGAAGAGCGAAGGAGCCGTGTTTCCGCCCATCCCGGTGATCCGCCAGTTGCGGGACAGCGGGGCGCCTGTGCACCGCGTTCGGCGAGAGACCAGCGATCCGCGCTGTGAGATGTGCGGCGCCCTGGTGCTCGCCGCCCACTGCAAACGCATTTGCCTGAAGTGCGGCTTTCTGACGGGCTGCTCGGAGGGGATTTAGGAGGTCTCATGGCAACCAATCACGACCAGCCCGACCGCATCACCTTCGCCGAGGAAGACACCCGGGGCGCGCGCATCAAGGTCCTGGGCGTGGGTGGCGGCGGGGGCAACGCCATCTCGCGGATGATCGCTTCCGGATTGCAAGGCGTGGAGTTCATAGCCGTCAACAGCGACTTGCAGGCTCTGCGCGCCAACCGGGCCGGGGTCAAGATCCAGATCGGCAGCAAGCTCACCAAGGGTCTGGGTGCCGGCGCCAACCCCGACGTCGGCCGCCAGGCGGCGGTCGAGGACACCGAGAAGATCTGCGATGCCCTGGAGGGCAGCGACATGGTCTTCATCACCGCCGGCCTGGGAGGGGGTACCGGCACCGGCGGCGCTCCGGTGGTGGCGTCCATCGCCTCTCAGTTAGGCGGTGACAACGGGTCGGTGCTGACGGTGGCGGTGGTCACCCTGCCCTTCAGCCTGGAGGGCAAGCGGCGCATGGCCCAGGCCATGGAGGGTCTGGTCCAACTCCGCGACTGCGTGGACTCGGTGATCGTGATCCCCAACGACCGGCTGTTGCAGACGGTGGCCCGCAACACGCCGGTCTCCGAGGCCTTCCGGGTGGCCGACGACGTGCTGCGTCAGGCGGTGCAGGGCATCAGCGACATCATCACCGTGCCCGGCCAGATCAACCTGGATTTCGCCGACGTGCGGACGGTGATGAAGGGCATGGGCCAGGCGGTCATGGGCACCGGCATCGGCGAGGGCGAGAACCGGGCGGTGGAGGCGGCCCAGCGTGCCATCAGCAACCCGCTGCTCGAGGACAGCTCCATCGAGGGGGCCCGCGGCATCATCGTCAACATCACCGGTGGGGCGGACCTGTCGCTGGCCGAGGCTTCCGAGGCCACCGCCCTCATCACCAAAGCCGCCGACCCCGAAGCCAACGTCATCTACGGCATCGTGACCGACGAGTCCATGGGCCACGCGGTCAAGGTCACGGTGATCGCCACCGGCTTCAACCGGGGCCAGCGCAAGGTGGCGTCCACCCCGGTCGACCTCGCCAACTACGTGGGACCGGCCGCCCAGCCCGCGTCCTTGCCGATGGCGGAGCCGGGTGGCTTCTATCGCAAGACACCTAACCCCAAGGCGGCGGCGGGCGGCGGCGGGCGCTTCGACCTGGACGTGCCGGCCTTCCTGCGCAAGCAGGGTGGAGGCGGATCGGACTAGGCACTCACGGGCCCCGGGTTTGGGCGCGCCGGCTTTCCGTGTTGCAATGGGTGGTTCCGAGCTACCCCATGAGCCGCCGCCTCCAGGAACGTCATCGCCGTCTGCGGGAGGCCGAAATCCCCTTGGCCTCCTTGCGGAAGGCGGGCGCCTTTCGCATTGCCCTCTGCTACCCCAACCTCTACTACGTGGGCATGTCCAACCTGGGGTTCCAGGGGGTCTTCCAGCTCTTCAACGGCTACCCTGACGTGGTCTGCGAGCGGGTCTTCCTTCCCGACGACGTGGACCGGGACGACCTGGAGGCCAGCGGGCAGCCGCTGATCAGCTTCGACAGCGGGACCGAGCTCAGGCGCTTCCACGCCGTCGCCTTCTCGGTGTCCTTCGAGCACGACTACCTCCACGTCCTCGAGGTCTTGCGTTTGGCGGGGATTCCGTTGCGCGCAGCCGACCGCGGCCCCGGCGATCCCCTGGTCATCCTGGGCGGCGCCGCCATGTTCCTGAACCCGGAGCCGCTGGCGCCCTTCGCCGACCTCATCGCGGTAGGCGAAGGCGAGGCCCTCTTGCCCAAGCTGATGGAGGGGCTCTTGGGGGCGGCCGATCCGCGTCGTGGGCTCGAGGCGCTGGGCCCCCAGGACGGCTTCTATGTCCCCTCGCGCTATGAGGTTCGCTATCACCCGGACGGCACGGTGGCCGCCTACGATGGCCCGGGTCGGGTGATCCGGCAGCGCGGCTGGCCGGGGAAGATGGCCCTGCCCCAGACCGTGATCCTGACGCCCGAGACCGAGATGTCCATGAAGTTCCTGGTGGAGATCTCTCGGGGTTGTCCTTGCATGTGCCGCTTCTGCTGGGCCGGCTACAACTTCCTCCCGGTGCGCGGCTTCAGCCGCAAGGCGATCGTCGAGCGAGCCCGGGAGGTGCGGAGCTTCACCAACAAGATCGGCCTGGTCTCCACCGCGGTCTGCGACCACCCCGAGATCGACGGCATCGTCGACGATCTGGCGGCGTTAGGCTACCAGGTCTCGGTCGCCTCCCTGCGCCTGGACGACCTCACCCCCGGCTTCGTTCTCAAGCTGGTCGACACCGGGGTCCAGGGTCTCACCCTGGCCCCCGAGTGCGGCTCCGACCGCATGCGCCGCATCATCAACAAGCAGTTCAGCAATGCCGAGATCCTGGAGCGCGCCCGCTGGATCTTCGAGAACGGCATCCACAACCTGAAGCTCTACTACATGGTCGGGCTACCCTTCGAGGAGCATGGCGACGTGGAGGCGATCGCCGCCCTCACCGAGGAGATCCGGACCGTCATGCTCGAGGTGGGCAAGCCCCGGGGGCGGGTGGGCCGCCTGCACCCCTCGGTGAACCCCTTCATACCCAAGCCGGGCACCCCCTTCCAGTGGCTGCCGGTCGAGAACCCGAAGCAGACCGACCGCAAGCTCCAGTACCTGCGCAAGGCCTTCGGGTGCATGCCTAACGTTGATGCCATCATCAAGAGCGCCCGCACCGGCGCCACCCAGTCGGTGCTGGCGCTGGGCGACCGGCGAGTGGCGGACGCGCTGGAGATCGCCGTACGGGACCGCATCGACCTGAAGCCAGCCCTCAAGCAGGCTGGCCTCGATCTGGGCTTCTACCTGTTTCGGGAGCGGGGGCGGGAGGAGATCTTGCCCTGGGACATCGTGGACAACGGCGTCAGCAAGGCCTACTACCTCCGGGAGCTGGACAAGAGCCGCGCCGTGCGCTTCTCGCCGCACTGCCCGGAGGTCCAGGGCTGCATCCGCTGCGGGGTCTGTGAGGACGCGCCTAATCCACTCTACAGGCTGCCCGATCAGTGGAAGGAGCTGGGCACCCCGCCCCGCTATCTGAAGCCCGGCGTATCATCATCCTAAGGGGGTGGAGCATGTTCTGGATGCCTGCGCTGTTGGCCCTGGCGGCGGTGGCGGTCGGCTGTGGCTCCGGCACCGAGCCGGACCCGGTCGGCCTAGCCCAGGAGTTCACGCTGGCCGCCGGCGAATCGGTCCGGATCCGGGGCGAAACCCTGGGCGTCGCCTTCGACAGCGTGAGCGCTGATTCGCGCTGCCCGGTCGACGTCACCTGCGTGTGGGAAGGCGACGCGGTGGTGGTGGTGACGCTCACCCACCCGGCTCGGCAGCCGGCGATCGTGGAGCTCCACACCTCGGGTCGCTTTGCGCAAGCGGCTGGCTACGGGGACTTCGAGGTGACCCTGGTCAAGCTCGCCCCCGAGCCCAAGGCGGGCACCCCGATTCCCCAGAGCGCCTACCGAGCCACCCTTCGGGTCACTCGCTAGGCTCCGATCTGTCGCCTCCCACCCGCCACACCCGCTCGTACTCGGCCCATTCGGCGGGGCTGGTGGTCCACTCCGCGTAGAGGGCGACGCCCTCGAAAGCCCCACCGCCCCCCACCCCGCGCAGGCCGGCCACCACGCCGGTGAGCGCCCCCCCGGGGGTTTCCACGCCCGCCCGGTGCATGAGACCGGTCTCATCGTAGGTGGGAATGCCCACCAGCAAACGGGCCCGGATGTGGGAGGCGGCGAAGCGCGGGGTCAAGGTGCGGGCCACGTAGGCCAGGTAGCGGCGGTAAAGCGCAGGCGTGGGGAGCGCGGTGTCGTAGGCCATGACCACCACCTGATCCGCGCTCTCGGCCACCCGCAGGTAGTAGTCCGGCGTCCACACGAAGTTAGGCGCGACCGGGATCCGGAAGGGGCCCGGGCGGATCGCCGAAACCGAGAGCAGGCCGGGGTGGACGGCGGTGCGCAAGGCCCGCAGTAGGGCCAGGAAGTCCACGTTCCCGTCGTCGACCGGTTCCACGTTCAGGTGGATACCGTCGAAGCCCTCGTCGATCAGGCCCCGGCACTCAGCGACCATGCGCTGTCTCTGGCCCAGATCGGCCAGGTCCAGGGTGCCGGTGCGGGAGCGCTTGTAACCGGTGCGAAGCCCTCCCACCCAGGGCAGCACCCTGAGGCCCGGGGCCGCCCGCCGGGCGCTGGCCAGGAAACGCCGCATCTGCTCGCGGTTGTGCACCGGTAGGCGCCCGGCGCCGTTGAAGGGGATGAGATGAGGATAGACGTAGGCGATGCCATGGCCCGCAAGACCCGTCAAGAGTGCGTCCGTCTCGTCCGGGCTCTGCTCCTTTTCCAGCCAGCGGTGCTCCAGCCAGACCGCGTTGCGGTCCTGGTTGAAGGGGTGGGGGGCTTCGTCCTGGAGCGGTGCGTAGGCGAAGTAGGCGGCGCCGGCGACCGCCAGCGCGCCGGCCAGGACGAACAGCCTGGCACCCCAGCGCAGCCAACGCCTCACGGAGCCGCCGACCTCAGCAGCAGGACGACGGCGGCCGCATGACGGCGCTCGTGAGTGAGGCTCACCAGCGCACGCCGGGCACCCAAGGCGCCCAGCCTCTCCTGGGCCCGCGGGCCAAGCTCCAGGCGCGGCGGGCCGCCCGCCCCAGCCCGAACCTCCACCTCGTCGAGGCCGATGTCCTCGCCCAGCAGGCGAACGACAGCGCGTTTGGCGGCCAGCCGGGCCGCCAGGCGCCGGGCCGGGTCGGACTTGGAGTGAGCGTAGGCCAGCTCGGCGGCGGTGAAAGGGCGCGATCCTTCCGCCAGCCGTGCCTCCACCTCGGCGATCTCCAGAAGCTCCTGGGCGCTGGCCACCACGTCGTCATCCACGGCCCGAGTCTAGCCCGAAAGCCGGCGCGGCGGCGGGAACCCGGAGCCCGCCGCCCTCGTCTATGATGGTCGGCATGACACCGGGTCTGCGACTCGCCACCCTGCCCGCCCTCGATGCGCTCACCGGTTTGGTGCATGGCTTCGAGCAGCGGTTGGGCCCCGCCGGCTGGGAGTCGCGGCAAGCGGGTCAGGCTCGGATGGCCGCCGCGCTTGAGCGCTGGGGACGGCTGCTGCTGCTGAAGCAGGTGCACGGAGCCGCCGTCCGGGTGGCGCCCTGGGAGGGGACTCCCGAGGCGGACGCCGCGATTGCCGACGCGCCGAGGATTCTCCTGGGTATCGAAACCGCCGACTGCCTTCCGGTGTTGATCGTCGACCCGCGACGGCGAGCGGTGGCGGCGGCTCACGCCGGCTGGCGGGGGACGGCCTTGGGGGTGACCGCTCAGGCCGCTCGGGCCCTGCTGGCGCGCGGCTCCGAACCCGGAGACCTCTGGGCGGCGCTGGGCCCCGGGATCGGTCCCTGCTGCTACGAGGTAGGCCCCGAGTTGCGTCAGGCTTTCGGCGACGGCGGCGAGGAGTTCTTTCGGCCCGCCAGCAACGGCAAGCTCCACCTGGACGTGCGCGCTGCCAACCGCCGCCAGCTTCGGAGGGCCGGCCTGCCCGCCGAACGCATCCTGAGCCTCGACCACTGCACGTTTTGCTGCCAGGGCCTCTACCACTCCTTCCGCCGGGAAGGCAGGGAGGCGGGCCGCATGATCAGCTTCGTCGGCTTCCGCGGCTAGTCGAGCTTGGAGGCCCTCTCGTCCAGGGCCTGGCTGGCTAGACGGTCGGCCTCCCGATTCTGCTCCCGCCGGACATGGCTCACCCGCGCCGCCTCGAACTGCCCGAGCAGCGCGCTGGCCTCGCGGTGCAGCGGGATCATGTCCGGGTGCTTGACCTTGTAGACGCCATTGATTTGGCGCACCACCAGCTCCGAGTCGGAGTAGATGCGGAGCCGCCGGGCGCCCCGCTTGGACGCATAGCGCAGAGCGTGAATGAGCGCCTGGTACTCGGCGACGTTGTTGGTGGCCCGGCCCAGATATCCGTAAAGCGCCGCCAGCGTGGTCCCCTCCGAGCTGGCCACGTGGACTCCGAAGCCGGCCTCGCCGGGGTTGCCCCGGCTGCCGCCGTCGATGTGGATCTCCAGGGTTTCCGGCTCGCTCACGGCTCTGGGCTCACCAGCGGCACCTGGGGCTCGTAGTAGAGGATGCGGTTGCAGGCGGGGCACTGGGTGACCTCTTCGTTGTGCCGGATGTCGGAGAACATCTGGAGCCGGAGCTTCAGGTGGCAAGCCCCGCACATGCCGTCGGCGGCCTCGGCCACCGCGCTACCCCGGAACTTGGCCACCCGCTGGAACAGCTCCAGGGCGTCGTCGGGCACCGTTTTAGCC
>Ga0209342_10003449_pt1 | contig 16623 bp, 6 predicted proteins | sample RifCSP16_2_FD_184023 | JGI IMG/M metagenome (GOLD analysis project Ga0209342, IMG submission 184023) | Soil microbial communities from Rifle, Colorado - Rifle CSP2_sed 16_2 (SPAdes) (version 2) | ecosystem: Environmental > Terrestrial > Deep subsurface > Rock core/Sediment | place: Rifle... | reverse complement strand
TGTTCGGTCGAATCCTCAACCATCTAAGATTTTCTACGAGAGAAAATACGAAGAAGGTGATGAGAGCCGCCCCCGCTGCTTCTCTGCTAATGGACTGAAGCCTGATCCATCAGTTGAAGAGCCTATTAATGCGGTATGCGCTTCCTGCCCTAATAATCAATGGGGGTCGCGGATTACTGACAACGGGACTAAGACGCGGGCATGTTCGGATGTTCGACGTATGGTCGTTGTATTTAAACACCAGATCGAGGAGATAGTTTCCGGCGACCGTAAGATGGACGAACTTGATGTTCTCTTGCTCAGAGTTCCGCCTGCTTCTCTTAATCCACTTAAGGATTATGTTGAGAAAATTCTTAAGCCGAAAGGCATCCCGCCTTTTGTGGTTATTACTCGGGTTGGGTTTGACACGGATGCGTCGTATCCGAAATTTACATTCAAAGCCACCCGGTTCTTGTCAGAGGATGAAGCAAATCTTCTCACGGAACTTCGAGACGGCGAGGGCGCACGCCGTATCCTCGCTGAGTCCTTTGAGCATGGTGAGGGGGAAACAACCGAGGTTAGCAAGGTAGCGGGACATGCGGCCGTAGCCCCCGCAGAAGCGAAAGCCTCGGCTTCCCCCACGCCTTCTAATAAGAAGCGCGTTGCTGTCGAAGAGGAAGAGCAAGCGTTGGGTGAGGAAGAAGACGAGATTGAACTTCCCAAACGTGCAGCAGCAGTCGAAGCGGAAGCAATAGATCCTGCTCCGCCAACCAAAAAGAAAAACGCCGCCAAGGGCACGAAGGCTAAAGTAGCCGACGAGCCTGACTTTGAGAAAATGCTTAGTTCAATTCTGGACTAAGCACCACCAGCGCCGGGGGTGCTTGTAGACCGTCCTCGGCGCTGGCTCTTTTCTCATTGGGAGGCGGTATGGATCTGCGGGAATTTTTGGACGCTGTTACCCCTGCGGGAACGCACGTCGTCGCCCGGAAGGTAGACAATGTCTCCGCAGATGGTAAGAAATACAGCACCTTCATACATACCGTAACTGATTCCACAGATAGTGCTGTAAAATCCCTTTGTATACAAGGGAACCTAAAGACCGACCTCTATTTTGCCCTAGCAAGTTACAAACGTGGTTTCTACACAGTCACTACCAAAAGCGGTAAAGAAAAGAAGGTAGTTCGGGTCCGCGACAACGTCAGCCAGCTTAAGGCGCTCTGGTTCGATATAGATTTCAAGGCAGGGTACACAGGCGGCAAGGCCGTCCTTGAGGCCCTACACCGATTCTGCGGGGCAACAGGGCTCCCGATGCCGTCCCTGTTAGTCCATTCAGGCAATGGTATCCACGTTTACTGGCCGCTCACTGAGGCCGTCAGCGTGGACGAATGGGCGCCCGTAGCTGAGGCCCTAAAACAGGCTGCCAAGGATCACGGGCTGGTGGCTGATCTGGCGTGTACGGCCGACGCCTGCCGGGTGCTTAGGCCCCCATTTACCTATAACTTTAAAGAACCTACGAACCCCAAAGAGGTTCGGGTTTGTTATAGCGATAATAGAACTTTTGATCTATCCACACTGGCTCAGATCCTTGAAAAAACCCCGGCGCTGTGTGACCTCCCCTCTTATGTGAAGCTCTCCGCCACTTCATACGAAGAGTTTACGGGGGGCATCGGCGCCGGTGGTTTCAAGGATTCCTGCTTCTCGGTAATTACCGAGCATTGCTCGGTAGTTAAGCATATTTTGGACACTCAAGGCGCAGAACAAAGTGAGCCTGAGTGGTCGGCTACTTTACAATTACTCAAGCACTGTGAAGATGGGGCCTTATGGGTACATCAGGTATCGAGCGGGCATTCCGGCTACACAGCCGAAGATACAGACAAAAAGTGGCAAACCAAACTCGACAATGACGCAGGCCCCACACTTTGTAAAACCTTTGAGCAATGGCACCCCGCCAAGTGCGCCGGCTGTCCGTTCAATGGGAAAATTAAAACCCCGGTATCTCTCGGGATGGAGAGTGTCACCGCCGATGCTCCCAAGGGGGTCGTTCTTACTTCATGGCGTCCCGTAAAAGATGGGGATGGCATGGAACGCAAGATGTACGATACTGAGACTAAGCAATATGTGTGGGAGAAGGTACTTCGACGGACCATAACCAGTGTCGCCTCAACGCGGTCAGTGGTCAGCCGCCAGTACGAAATGTCGTTTGGCGCAACCATGAAGGGCAGCAGGGCGATAGATATCTCTCTCCCTAGCAGCTATCTTGGGAACCAACAGAAACTCAGAGAAACAATGGCGGGGTTCGGAGCCCCTTTACTTACCAATGAAGTCAATCCGTTTATATCACTTATGAGCACATGGCTAGAAAAATTGCAGGCGGCGCGAGCCGTCAGCGATGTGACTGAGCAGTTGGGCTGGATAGAAAATGCCGACTCAGAAAAACACGAGATCATTGGTTTTTCGTCCGGGCCAACGTCCTATTACACAGATGGCACGACACGTAATGGCGTCAGGACCTGTAAAGAGTTCAATGCCATTGCGAAGCTGTACATCCCCCACGGCGCACCGGAACCATGGGAACGGGTTGCTAAGTTCCTTATTGAGCAGAACAACCCGGCTTTTATGGCTGTCTTGTCCAGTGCGTTTGCGTCCCCCCTACTGCCGTTTACAGGCATACCGGGCGGCATCTTATCCATCGTCTCAAAGGAATCGGGAGTAGGTAAGACATCGGCCATGAAAACAGCGCAGGCTGTATGGGGCTCCCCTTCCCATGGTATGAACTCGATAGACGATACGCGACTTTCCGTAGCACGTAAGTTAGGGTTCATTAAGAATCTGCCCGCCTATTGGGACGAACTTCGTGGTAAGCGCACGATGGAAGAGTTTATGGTTTTGGCGTTTCAAGTCGCTCAAGGCAAGGAGAAGACGCGGCTTGATTCGTCCGCCACGATGCGTGAAGTCAATACATGGCAGACCATGCTAGTAGCTGCATCGAATGAATCCATCTTTGATTATATGTCCAGAGCTAGTTCAGGATCTGATGCTGGTATAGCACGTACATTTGAAATTGTTGTAGATCCCTTCACCAGCGAGAAGAGCCGCGCTGAAGTTGCTGTAATGTTCGCTGAACTTGATGGAAACTACGGGTGGGCGGGACAGAAATACGCTGAGTATCTGGCCCATAACGTGACGGCCATCCGTGATCGTATGGAAGTGGTGTTTACAAATATAGGCCAAGTTGGCGCGATGCGTCCTGCGGAGCGTTTTTGGTTTGCCATTATATCTTCGTTGATTGTTGGGGCTGAGTGCGCTAAACAAGCGGGGATATGCGATATCGACATTAAAAGCATGGGGGCTTTCCTGTTGCGTAATATTGTATCTCTGCGTAATAGAACCGAAGACGTAATGATCGGTACATCCCCTAAAGAATTACTCGCCTCTTATATCCAGTACAACCAAGATAAGGTACTTATCGTTGATAAATTTCCAATGCGCAGATGTAGGAGCGACCTGTATACCGGGCAAATTATATCCCCGCCGAAAACTGGAAAGCTCCTAATCCATGTGGCTCAGGAAGAAAGCCGGATACGGATCATGCGGCTGGAATTTGAAAACTGGCTTCTCAGGATAAAAGGCGTGTTCTTCGCATCCATGAAGGACGCATTCACTTCTCAACTTCAGATGGTATGCCAGCGGACTTCCCTCGGAATAGGGACTAGCTACATCCTACCAAGGGCGAGAATACTAGAAATGAAATACGACATCGCAGAGGAATTGGGTGAGGCCCTATCCTCTGGCGATGAAGATAAAGACAAAGATTAGGGGGTATCAGGACTAGGGGGTAGCCCGGAAAATGGCTGTAATCGAATCCTACGAAGCCGTTTTCCGGGCGGACCCACTTAAGCACGGCCTATTGGCTTATTTCGGGCGTCCCGCTTGTATGAGCGGTTCTTGCGGCGGCTAATCACCCGCGTATTGCTGAGCGACTTCGACCCGCCCTTAGACAGAGGCACGATATGGTCAAGTTCTTTGTCGTCGCCTTTCTTCACCGCGCCTTTGCTTATAGCATTTCGTCTAGCCTTGTTGCGGGCTGCACGTTCCTGCTTGGCCCCTTTGGATCCGTGGTACTTCTTGTAGTATTCGGGTGTTGATTCTCTGGTTGCCATTGGCTGTCCTTAATGGTGTGTTGGTGTGGAGTCTGATCTGCGAATAGCCTCTGTAGATGCTCCACAATCTCTACAGAGTCGTCAATAAGCCGGCTTACGGGCGCTCTTGGTGGGCGGTCATCTACCAACTTCCCAACCAATTTTGCATCAATAATTATACCAGCGCAAGCGATAATACTAGCCAGATGCGGGACTTTAGTTCCCTCGTCAGCCCATTCGCCGTTTTTGAACTTTTCCAGATGCCGTTCTAGCGCATCTAGATAGATCGACATGCGCACACCAGCTACCCGCCAATTGTACTTGCCATATTTTAATGCTCCTTCAAGAAACGCCAGTGCCGCCGCCACCTTGAGTGACCCCGGCACCAGATGAAGAGGGAGCTTCTTGCAGCCTATCGCGTCTTTCGGATTGGTTTCTTTGCTGTCCATTTATTTCCCCAACGTAAGCTGCGCCACACGAGCTAGAAATAACAACCCCAATGCTACCCAACTCCCTGTCCCAATATTATCATGCAGAAGCACGATTGAAACGAACACTCTGAACGCAACCGTTGAAAACGAGAATACGATGAAAGCATCTATGAGGCTGACGCCCGGTATAGTAATTAGTCTATACAGCGTGTAGCTAATCATGAGTTGCGCAGGCACATAAACATGCGCCATCTGGAACCAACCACCAGTGTATTTCCTATAAAGATACTCATTAGTCACAGCAATAATGGCAGCGGCCATTCCCCATCCTGTGACGGGGGAAGTTAAGAATGCGAACATTACTTTTTTACCTTCTGTGTCTTATGCTCAAGCGACATTGAGACTACGGGCGGAGCAGTAAATGGGTCTACAAGACAGGCAATCTGGACTGCGTGCTTCGCTTCCGCCCCCGCGTGCATTGCTCCCATGGCTGCCTTACGTCCTGAGCCAATGGCGTAAAACTTATCCAAGACCTCTTCTCCGCGGCACCACTTGTCGTATTCAAACAGCCCCTCATTTGTCAACACCAGACAAGTGAAATCGGCATCGCCGTCTATAAGTTTGAGCGGAGCGTCCTTGCCGGAACCATACCAATCCAGAAAGATAAGGCCCGGACCTGTCTCACCCGCCGTCCCAATAATGACTTCTTTCTTGCCTACCTTTTTCCTGAAGAGCTTGGAACATTTCGTTACGCTAGTTCCACCATCATCGCCCTCCACGGTAGCCCGTGAGTCAGCGGCCATGATCCCGTCTCGGTACGCAATTGTAGTCACAGAAATGCTTCGCCTTCGATGATGTTGATTAGCGTCCGCTTGCCATTGGCATAAATGATAGCGTGCGTGTTAAGCCAACTACTAGGGCCGTAAACATAGTCTAATCTCAGGTATGAACTCGTACCAGTTTTATAGTGTCCGCCTTCTATTGCAGGCGAATGACTGTGACCTGAGATAAGCCGTACTCCCATCTTACTCAAATTCAGCACTGTCCCCCTAGCTCCATTAGGGCCGTAATGTCCGTGGAACCCGCACTCGATAGGGCCGATCATGCAAGACTCGTCGGCTTTAAGACAATGGACATTATCAGTGGCGGCTAGGCCCTTATTAACCCAGTATGAAAACGGATCATCGTATGACGCCCCGTCGCATACCATCTTAGCCGACTCAACCATTATTAATGCTGTACGCAAATAGAACTCAGCATTGTCTGGTTCTCTACGCCAGTCAGTGTCCATCATCCAGCGCCTGAAAAAGTCGTTATGATTGGAATGGACTACGTAAGCTTCTCGGCCTTTTGAGTGGCGCTTGAGGAAACTAATAGCTTCTTCGACTTCATCTTTCACGAGATGAAAGTCATGCTTGTGCATCGCTACCGCCAAAAACGGGTCATTAACGTGGTGGGGATTACAGGAATATCCATCCAGCAAATCATGCCAAACTAGAGTCCTCGGGTTAATTTTATCCACTATCCCGCCTTTACGGAAGGTGGCATTCACTACTTTCGGATCAACAAAACGTACATGTGTATCACCCATAACCAAAGCTAAGGCAGGGGGGGCTGTTGAAACCGAACCATCTGGATAATATTGTGTGTCCAGATCTATGAAGGAGCCATCCTCGGTAGCATTTACCTGCCTGAGATGAAAAGTCTTCCCTTTTATATCAGCTACACAGGCACCGAACACATGATGGAATTCACCCTTCTTGCCCGCTTTGCTATCAGTATAGTTCTTAATTGTCACCGAGCCGGTAGTCGTCATGATTTTGGGAAACTTCCCCTGCGGTGTAGCTACAGTACACAACTCAATTTTGGGGTGCCCGAGTATTCCCGACTCGCTGTTTGTAATCCCCTCAAAACCTAATAGCGGTCTTTCAGCAGTGGGGTGTGTCTTAATGTCTCCTAAGAGAACCAGATTATCGTTAAGTTTCTTACGCTGGTTGTACAGATACGGCTGTAACTTAGAATCCCATGATTCCAAATTTTGCTGGGACTCAGTCCACCTCGATGTTGGATTCTTGTACCGAATAGGTATTACCACAAGCTCAGCATTATTACGCTGGCAGTAAGTCAGTAATGTTTTTAGAAATCCTTCGTGTACCGGCGTAGCGTTTTGGGCGCTGGTTATAATGAACCGCTTTACGCCGCCCAATTTCCTGCTAAATACCGCAGGACCGGAATCAGGGAGACGCCCGCCTCTATCTGTTGCATACGGTTGGTTGGGATTTACCGTAGTGTGGCAATATTCATACCTATTACCAGCCCATTTCTTACACGCCCATCTTATTTTCCCTGCCGGCGTCTTAGTATCCCTCATCATTAATTTGCCGCATTTCGGACACGGATAATTAGTCTTCGTAGTACCAGCCTTCCCTGCTATATTGCTTCGCTTCCTCATCACTTATATTAGCTCCATAGCGCCTGAAGTGCGCGTTGCGGTCCATCTGCCCCTTCATAGATCGTATCAGCGACGATCTGGTAATAGGCGACACGGGGAATTTTTTATTGTATTCCCTCACGTCGAGAAGGATCTCACTTCGTTCATCCTGAGTCTGAGCAGTACGCCATCTGCGAAGGATGTTGTCTTTGCTATCCAGACCAACCCTCTGCTTGTCTTTAATAGCAGCCTGCCGCGAATATGCCTTGCTGGCTTCATCGGGATAGAACCCGAGGGCCTGCAAAAACAACTGTTGCGGGGGTATGTCCTTCGCGGCGAGAACAGTGTCACCAGCATTGTTCTTAAGACCATCAGTAGTGAATCTGTAAGAACGCAAGAAGTCTTTGACGAGCTTCGGGGTAATCTGCTCAAACCCACGAACGTACTCACCTTTACGGATGTTCTCCATGCCTTTGAACGTGTTCGTACCGAGGCTGAACACAGGGCCGCCCATACCCATGAGGACGCTGCCAAGCATTGACTCAGCGTTATCGGTCTTGAGATCTAGGTAGTACAACGTGCCCATTGACATACGACTCGATAGATCAGTGCCCACTGCCGTCGGTAGCCCCCGTGCAAGCACGTGTCCCATATCAGTACCGAACAGTATAGCCGAACCTTCTTCTGCGAGTCTATCAAATGTTTCACCTGAGACAGTATTTTTCAGATCATATGGTTCGTCGTCATCGCCCAGAGCCATCATTGCCAGCCCCACTGCCCATTTTATTGGTTGCAGAGCAAACCCTATAAGTCCGCCGGCAGCAACATGGGTCGCAGACACATTAATAAGAATTCGCAATGCTTCCTTGTCCCCTTTAAGTGCTTTAGCAAGATTCGTGAACAGCATGGCGTACATGTGTTGCGGCCACTGCATGAACTGGAACATAAGCGGAGCAAGCGGACCCAACGGCCCGCCGGGCTGGAACAGTCGGGGCTTATTAGCAGACGAGTAATTAAACTGTGTGGTTGAAACCGCGTCAGCCGCAAATTCTATAGCTGCTCTATGGGCCGCTTCATGGCCGCCCGCCAGCAGTTCTGAATATTTCAGATCATACGCAGCGATAGCCGTCATGATGCGGTTATTGACTTCAGTGAGATGCGACATAATGCGGGACGAGTCCAGCACCTTTTGCCACATAGTAGTATCAGAGCCTTCAGCTATGTCTCTGAGTTCAGCGATCCACGACAAGTCAATGATGTTGTACCGACGCAGTTCCTCAAGCATTTCCGTGTAAGCAGGAGCTTGGTCGGGGGCGCGTTCCTTTATCTGGGCGATAACCTGATCCAGCACACCGAAGGCTTTCTCCGCTGCCATCTTGCTACTCAGGGCTTTGAGTCCTGCCCTAGACTGAATGACTTGGCTTACTAACGGGTGAGCTATTAGCTTCTGAGCATTCTTCAGGGAAGAAGCCGCGTTGCCCCATCCATATTTAGCAGCCAGCCACGGTGCGGTAATCAACCAAGGCTGCGTGGCATTAATCATCCAATAGGAAGGAGAGGTCAACATCATGAACTGGCCAAGCTCAACGCCGAACTTAACCTTCTTATCCAGATGCACAGGGTCAGCGGTCATCTCATCCCGCTTCTGGATCTCCTCGCGGATTTCATCCAGACGGACGGTCTTGATCTTGCTCTCGTCCCTATGCTCCTTAGTGAACTTCTTCATGTCTGCCATTGCAGCGGCCATTTTCCAGCCGTACTCAAGCTGAGCCGTATAGTAAGCAGACTGCTTAGCGTAGTTAGCAAAATTGCGATGCTGTAAGTCGAAGTCAACACCGCGACGATTTTTACGGTGTATCTCATGTTTCCTGAATGAACTATCAGCAAGGGACCGCAGATAGAAATTCTTGATGGCAGCTTGAGCAGCCGAGTTGCCTTCCAGATTTTTCAGGATGGTGCTGAGCGATGCGTTGCTCTGAATGGCGGACTCAACATTAAACTGGGCCTTCTTCTGCACAGTGCTGACGTTCTCAGCCCCATACCGGGCGACCATCTCTTCCCGGTTGCGCACAGCTTCAGTATAAGACTCGGCGGTGCGGAACTCTTTTACCGACATGTCTACCTTAAACCTGCCGTCTTTGAGTTTGTACACACCAACAGTAAGCGTAGGGTCTTCCTCGCGCTTCTTGGCCGCAAATGCATGAGCAGTTCTGGAGTCAGCAAACTGCTGTGAGCCCAACTCTTGTTCAGAGAACACTACGTAGTCGCCATATCGCATTAGCGGCAAGTAATTACCACGGCGGAGTCTAGGCATTGAAGCAATGCGAAGAACCGTATCCATCATGTCTTCGCCAATGTAATTCCCAAACTCGGCTTTAATGGCCTCGGTACTCATCGCCTTTATTTTTTCGGGGTGGTAATGTTTATCAAACTCTTCTTCCGTAAAGGAAGCGTTCGCGCCCTTCGTGGTGACGGCCCTAAGCGCGTTCGTAAGAATGAGGGAAGTTTCCTCTGACAAGGAATTATAGTAGTAATCCTGTGTGTCTCTATACATCTTCTTCCATGCATCAGGAAGCTTCCCATATCTGGCGCTGAGTTCTCGCCAACGGGCCTTCGCTTCATCACTTTTAATGTGTTCGTTCAAACGATGGGTCAACGGCTTATCCACAGCTATTTCGTACAAAGTTGCCTCAGTACCAACACGCGAAAACTCCAGCGCGCTATCAGGACTATTCTGGCGAAGCTCCGTCCAGCGTTGAGTCATCTTCTCGGCAACCTCCATAAGCCGTGAGTTCTTCGCATTCCGCTGGAAGAACGAGTCCATGTAATCCTTAAGGGGGTTGCTTCCATCGGCGGCGATAAAATCTGGCCGATAGGTATTACTTATCTGCTCCATCGTCATGGCTATGAGCGGGGCCTTGCTAACTTTCGCCCGCTCCCAGATAGACTGCATAGTGTTCGCCGTCTCTTTAGCCTTGTCGTAAACAGCATTGGCCATGGGCGCCAACGAGCGGTCGTCTACTTCCAGACTCATTTCCACATTCTTATCGAATGTCTCTGGCATCGCGCCGGTAAACAACTCATTGGTTATAGCAAAGACAGCTTCATATGCAGTGGACGGTTCGTCTTTACCAACACCAAGCATGTTTTTTATAAGGTCAACAAACTTTTCCCACATCGTCCGATTCTGGCCCGTCATGTACGGCTTGGCTGGAACCGGAATCTCTTTGAGCGTTCTCTGAAATCCGAGATTACTGAATGCCTCAGCAACAAACTCATCTATGGCGTCTGTAGCTTTCACCCCATACGGGACCGTTCTGTTGTTCTCTGTATACCATTTACGAACACCATTACGCAGGGTATACAGAGCTTCCTTCATCATACGGTTGGTCTGCAAAGCCCCGACTGTTGCGGCATGTACTCCTTCATGGAGGATCGCGTGCAGGAACACAGGAGCAATCTCTGCGCCCTTCTTTTGCAACTTCTGGAGATATCTATGGTTAACAGTAATGAACCGTCGCGATGTACCATCCTTATATTTACGGACAGAAAATCTGGCTACAGATTTATCATCCAGAGTAGCGTCCCAGTCAAACTGAACGTTAAGATCGTCCATATTAAGGTTGCGTAGCCGAGTAGCAACCCGCCTAAAACTATGATCCGCTGGCAACTCATCAATGAGGGGATCCATTATTTCGCTGATGGTACGGCTAGAACCCATATTCTTTAGAGGATCAGCAGCCAGCTTAGCTGCCTTAGTAAAGGAAGCCGCGTTAACTTTAATATCAATTGCCTTAAGGAAGAAGTCGAGTTCCTGTTGCGTTTCGGTTTTTCTGGCTTCAGCAACAGTCCGGGTGATCCTCTCGCCCGCGTCACCAAGCCCCTGAACATACTTAAGTGCCGCTTTAGATATCTCAGCAGGCTTTATTTGCCCCATAAGTTCTCGGGCTTCTTCTTTCTTGAGTTCTTTCGATAGCAGGCGCGGACCAACAATGCGGTATGTCTTATTGACGCCGCCAATCTTTATCTTTCCAAGTTTCGGACTCGGATGGTCTTCCCACGCCCCTAACGCTTTCATAGCACGGATAAGCCGGTCCTCTGCGCTAATAAGACCGTTAATGGTCGTCTTGGAATTATTAACACGGTTCTGGAACCGATCAATTACCCCGTTAACCGTAGCTATTTTTTGGAGTTCTTCCAGCGTTTGTTTTGCGTCCAGCCTATTTGCCAGCACGCCAACGTCATGTGCCTGTTCTTGGCGCTGTTTATTAAACTGCTCCGCAGTCAGATCGTTGCGACCAGTAATGAATGATTTGGGGGCCTGAAGGATACCTTCGATAGTGTCCTCGTATGTATCCTTGCCAGTCTTATAAAACTTCTTGCGGAATGCGACCAGCAGTGCTTTATCATCAACTCTATACTCGATCTCGCCCTTTTCATTAATGGGCATAACGAGATCGCCATTAGTGTCGAACTCAAACCCGAGATCAGTGAAATATCGGCGGAGCGGCTTATACAAAATATCTTTCGTTGTCCCCGCCTGTCTCCAGCGGTTAAGAGCAAACCGAATACCCTGAAGTTCTTCGGGAGTAGGACGATAACTCGGCCAGCCATCGGTCCACACGCTATTAGAGAATGCGTGCATGACGGGTTCGATCATGCTCTTATAGAAAGCGTTCGTCTTCCACTTGTCATTAAGCCGCTGGAACCATGCAACATGGTTCGCAATACGTTTATTGGTAGCCGCCATAGTGGCAGCGCGCAACTCGGGGTTCAGCGCCATCTGCCGGAGATCTATCTTCTGGCTTGTTATTTCCGGGCGTATACGAACCAGAGATTCGCGAGACTCAGCCTGCATAACACGATGTAGGCTGTCAGCAAACGCTCTAGGCTTTTTACTCATATACTTATTGAGCCATTTATTCAGCCGCTCCATCTCGTGTATGGCAGAAGGGGTATCATTCAACGCCTCGACCATGGACTTAGCAAGCTCGTTCATGGAGCGGAAGTACGCCCTAGCATAGACCATGCTTCGCGCTGCATTAGTCGTCCTACCATCTTCGTCAACTTCATTAATGATGTTGCCGAACTCGCCCACATTCATCTGGCCTATATACTGGCTTGCTTCTTTGTGAGTTTCGGTCAGATCCCCGACGGCCTTCTTGTATTTTTCTTCGCGGGCTAGCCGATTCTCTCGGCTCTCATCCTGTGGATAGCGGCGGAGAAGCAGCGGCGCAAGACTGTATGCTGCCTTACGCTTACCTTCTTTTGTGACTTCCGCTGTAACTAGGAAGTCGCCTGTGATCCTCTTTTCGCCTTCTCTCTTCTTAGTAGATACATCCAGAATAGCACCGGGGCCAGCACCCATGCTCTCGCGGAAGGCCCGCTCTTTTTGTGTACGCCTGACGAACTTCAGTTTGTCGCCCGAAGTCTTTCCCCATACTGTATGCACAATACGGACACGGTCCGCAAAGCCAGCATCTATATACGTCTGATACTCAGCTTCTGGCAGCCGCTCAATAATATCGTCCTCGATATCTCTGTCAGCAGCTTCTGCTGTCGCTTCAGTACCAACGAGTTTTTCTATTTCCTCCGGGGAAAGTTCGCCCTCATCTGTCTTTATCAGCGGCCTTTTTTTAGGTTTGTACATACGGCCAGCCTTGTACATAGCCGCCTGTTCAAATAGGAGATCTATCTGATTAAAGGCTTTTTCCTTGGCGTCTTCCTGCTCGTCAAGGGGCGTATCAGGCATGGCTGCTTCTGTGTTAAAGGCGTAGTCAGCAAGCAAATCAAGTTGGTCGTCTGTCGCCTGTTCAAACGTTTCAAATAAAGGCTCTTGTTCGGTAACAGACAATTCCTTCTGTTTCTCTGCTACTCTTTGTGCGGTCCTGAACGTCTCAGGAGATACACGTCTGGCAGCGGCAGCAACCTCAGTTGAACGGCGGGTAGGCTTTGCGATAGCCCTGACTTCAGCCAGCTTCGTAAACAGTTCAGTACGTTTCTCCGCTGCCTTCTTCTTGGCTCCAACGTCTTCAGTCATCTCGCTGATTAACTCTGTGTCTATGAGTTCACTAAATAGCCTTCCGTATTCACGCTCTTGTCTAACATCAGCGAAATCGAGCATGTTTGTTCTGTAGAACCCGCCAATACGACCGGCTTCCTCTTTGGACGCGCGTCGAGCAGCAAGGGACAGTAGCTTAGCTCCCGCCCGCGCCCGCGTAGCAACACCAGTAACAGCACGAGTTGCTTGGGGTGAAAGCTCTTCTCCCCCCACTGCAAACACCGTCTCGCGGCGCTCCCGCTGTTTTGCAAGCTGTTTACTCTCTTTTCCAATGCGGGTCATGCGGCGCCTGATAGCAGCATCGGCTCGCATAACCACAGCATTTTCACCGAGCCTATCAGCAAGTGCCTGAGCCTCGGGTTCTGTCTCTACCAAAGTCTCCCGTGTTACATCACCCTTATCGTTACGCACTTGGACGACGTACTGTCCCGCTGTTGGTTTACCAATACCGGCCTGTGTAGCTATTCCAAGAATAGTCTGCATCGGCCAGCCTTCGCGCTTCATATCCAGAAGCGTGTCAGCGGTCTGGCGATCCTTCGCTATAAGCAGGCCGCCTTTACCGTCGAAATTACCAAGCTGGACTCCTGTTCCACGTACACGCTGGTCAATACCTTCCGTCCTTAGACGCTGCATATTAGGAGCAGAGAGATAGACACCCGACCGTTCGCTTTTTGGGTCTTTAAGCGTGTCAAGCTGAGCAAGTATGTCGCTCAGGGGTTCGGGTCCGGGCGCTTCCTCGGCACGGGCAGACACAGGTGGAGGCGGTTGTCTGAACGGCTCAACATTAATATTAGCGTCGGGGAATTGATTAAGAAGATCTTCTGCTCTGGCCTCGGCCCTTTGGTACGTGTCGTATATATCTTGGTTAATAACATTGCCACGTCCATCAGTCATAGTTACGGTGTAACCCTCCATCTTAGTAACGCCGCGTTCAGCCGCAGTAGGCTTGCGCGGAGCAGCAGGAGGGGCCTCTTGTGCAACAGGAGTAACCAGATCAAGTTGTGCTTCTGACGGCACGGTGCCGGGCGGCTGAGTAAGATCTGGCTCAGCCGGTGCGGCTACTTGCTGGCCGGGAGGTAATTGAGCAGCAGGATATCCACGCTCGCGCCGAGTAAGCGGCAGTTCTGCCTGACCAACAGGCGGAACAGCAAGCGGCATACGTCCGGCTGAGACTGCGCCCATCTCGCCGCCGCGCAATGGAAGTTGTTCTTGTCTGGGAGCTAGTGCCTGAGCAGACTCAAGTTCTGTCGGCGCGGCTGGCGTAAGTGTCTCTGGGAATAGATCCACCATGAGGTCTTTGTCACGGATGGCAGAAGCAGCGGCGGCAACATCTGAAGGGACGGCGCCTTCATCCATCGTGAAGACACGCTCGAACGGCTGCGGGCCACCGCCTTTACCGAACACTTTTTCAAATGAAGCGGGCGGACGGCCACGGCGAGTGGGCGGTGCAGTAGGAACTGGCGGGGCTGCTTCCGGGGGAGCCGCTTCTGGCCGTTGTGCCCTCTGTCCACCGCCAAACACGCCAGCAAAGCCGCCACCAATAGCGCCGCCAACTACACCACCAGAGACAGTAGCTTCGCCTACCCCTTGCCATGCGGATCTGTTTTGGTCGTAAGTCTTAGCGGCTACGTTTTGCGTGAATTGTTCGATACCCGACTGCGGCGCTTCTTGCGCTGCTTCGATTGCGTAACCCCTTGCAATACGAGGGAGGGCGGCTCCAGCATCCGTGAAGACTGGCTCAAGGTATCGGCCAGCCGACGCCCCGATAATCCCGACCAATACTCCAGCAGCGAGCGGTGCAAGTCCTTGAGCTTCTTCGACCAAGGCGGCTCTTGCTTCAGTTTCATCTCCGGTCTCCTTCATTAACGCGGCAAATCGGGGCGATTCTTTCAGGAGTTCTTCCGTTGGTGTTGACTCAATTTCTTGGGCGATACCATTAGCCACGCCGCCCATAGACATAGCACCTTCTGACGCGCCCAGATAAGCGATAGCACCGGGAGCCATTCCGGCTTTAAACCATTTTATAGCCGGCAAGAGAGCAATAGCCGAAGACGGAAGTGAGCGGGCAGCCATATACCCTAAAGACGAAAGAACTTCAGTCGGTCCGCCTTTCCAGATGGTCTTATTTGGATCGAGCGTCAGGAGTTGCCGGGACAGGCGGTCCTGTGCCTCCGGGGTCATAGATGCAGTAATGTCTTGCGCTATGTTTTGAGTACCCCGCCTAAGACTAGCGAGAGGCTCTACAAGCGGCTCTGCGCCTAATTGCCGGGCTCCATATTCCGCAGCCCCCACTAACATACCACCAGCTTCTATAGCCCCCGCTGCAATATTCTTTGGCTGATCCGTCCATGAAGTTTCAGCTTCTGGTGGTGCCCTCTTCGGAGTGGTTGCCCCAAAAACTTTTCTGAATTGCTCGCTAAACCCAGAACCGGCTGGTTCTGGTAAAGCCTGATCGACGTTCAATGAAATATCGAGCGCACGGCGCTTAACGGGCGCCGGGTAAGTCTCGGGCTTTACGGGAGAGTATTCGGGTAGTGGGCCGAAAAGCTCAGCGTACTGATCGCGAAAAGAGGGCATTACCTAATACCAAGATCCGCTAACTTGTCGCCAAGAGTTCCATCTTCATAAGCAGCGATAACAACCTCTAAAATTTCACTATCCGACACTATTCGAGGATCAAGTTCTCGTTGACGAATTTTTGCCATCGCTGTAGCTAATTCGTTCACCGGATAATTTTCTTCGGATATTCCCACCTCTTTAAGCTCAGATCTGAAAGTTTCCTCGCTAGCTCTAAAGTCGCGAGGAGTCAGTTTACTCTCGCCCGCGGCGCTGGCGCGAGCCCGAAGAACGTCGGCCTCAGCATTAGTCCTAGCAGCGGCTGCCATTTCCCTACGATAACCCATCTGAGATGCAGCTTCCGGTTTGTCGATCTCTTCGTATTTGCGTTCTTTAAATGCATCATCGCGCCAGTCTTTTGTCCAAGTACGGAACGCAGCGGGATTAGAAAAGTTTTCCAGCATGGTTGACAGACGTTCCGGGTTTATAAGCATAGGAGTACCTTTAGGTTTGTTAGTTTTTTCGTCAAACCCAATCCCAATAAGGTTGTTTTCTTGGATGCCGAACTTTACATCTGACCCATTCGGAAAATACTGATAGGCTGCTTTCAATGCTCTGGCAGCGGCAACTGGATTACCCCCCGTAAGATACGCCAGTGCTGACTGTCCTTCACGCAAGAACCCACGTTGCTGGATATTATCCACCATCTGATGAGCTTCATCAGCAGACTTCCCTTGCATGAGGGCGCTAGTCACCATCTTCTTGCGGTAGTCAACCCAGTCTTTAGTTCCCATAGTAGGCATGTCTTCAGGCATGGCCTGAACATTTGACCAGTCAACTCCTTGCTCCTGAGCCTGAACCTGAGCCTGTGTGGGAACAGCAGAACTCGCAGGGGCAGTTGCAGTACGGCGGGCGCCAATAGCTAATGAGGACGGCGGGCCTTGCTGTGGGGCCGGCTGAGCAGCAGTAGGCGGGGCTGGAGCAGAAGCGGTTGGCTGCTGAGGAGCCTCGGGGCCACCAATAGCA
>Ga0209342_10003447_pt1 | contig 16627 bp, 17 predicted proteins | sample RifCSP16_2_FD_184023 | JGI IMG/M metagenome (GOLD analysis project Ga0209342, IMG submission 184023) | Soil microbial communities from Rifle, Colorado - Rifle CSP2_sed 16_2 (SPAdes) (version 2) | ecosystem: Environmental > Terrestrial > Deep subsurface > Rock core/Sediment | place: Rifle... | reverse complement strand
CCCCGGCGTGTCGGTGGACACGCTCCAGGCCAACACGGGCTTCGAGCTCGCGGAGGCCGAGCGCATCGAGACGACCGAGCCGCCGTCGGACGACGAGCTCGAGATGCTCCGCGCCCTCGACCCGGAGCGCCGGTTCCTGGGTTGAGGTGGCCGCAATGCTCCAGCGCAACGCGTCATTTGATGTGATATGGTTCATGCGTGACGTGCTCTCTCTATGGCTCGCCCTATCAGAGTCTTTTCTCTCAGCCCGCGTCCCTCAGCGCAGCCGTTCGAGGCTAGCGCTGGCGCTTGCCTTTTCTTCCGACCAATGCGAGCGGCCACTGTGAGAGGTTCCCGTGGGCTCAGACTCCCGGATCTGTCCGAGGTATTTTGCCAAGAGATCGCATGCTTCGCCGATATACCGCTCACCGAGGCACAGTTCTCGAGTATGAAGCGCTGGGCTGGAAAACGTCAGGCACGAGGCTTGGTGGCTACTGTCGAATACAAAGGGCAGCGTGCCTGGAATCACCTCACGTTTGAGCTCAAGAAGATCTCCCTGGAGAAGGCACGACTTACGCTCTTCATCCACACGTATTCGCCACCGGAAACCGAGAAAGAATCCCGTTCCGGCAAGCTGTCCCAGTTGCTGACTGATCTCGACTCGTCTTGCGGTGAGGCTTCTCTTCGCGTCTCAGCCGTCTTCCGTTTCCCAGCAGAACGCTTCACTCCGGTTATCGTCTTTCCGGACAAGGTTGGTCTCCAGGTGCCCTTGCCTGACCTCCAGATTCGAATAACCGGCCTGAGCCTTCATGTTGACGGCGGCCCGGTTGACACGCTCTTTGTGGACGTGTCCAGCCCGGACACTATCTATGTTGGCATGTCGTGGGCTCTCACCTCGAAGATTGGGCTGACCCTGCCAAGGCAGTGCCTGGCTGTCGCTGAAGCGATGGCGAAGAGAGTCGTGGCTGAATCGAATCGATCCAGCGAGACACCGGCCCCCCATGCCTGACGCGCGGCTCCACGTCCTCGAGCACAAGACCCCCAAGACGGAGCACGAGCTACCACCATCGCCCGCCGAGCACCTTCGCCGCCTTTGGAGTTCAACTATCTTCTATGGAGCGCCACACGAACATATCTTTCAGACGAGAACCTATGGGCTGCGAGCTCAGGTCAAAGGATTCTCCCAATTCGTGGACAATCTCGTCACCTCGGAAATGAACTCTGTAATCACGCGCACCTTCGACGAACTCAGAATAGCCATGCACGGCTTTCTCGTGAATCTCGACATCCCCAAGCGCCCGCCGCATCCTGCAGCACTTGGCACCCTTGAGGAACGCGTTCGCCGCCTCGAGCTACGAGTGGCTAGGCTTGAGCAGCGTCCCGAGATGCCCATGCGTTCCCTTCCTGAGGGGGGTGACCCCTTTGAGCTGTTTCGACAGTTGAAGGCCGAACTCGGGGACGAGCGCTTTCTCTCCTTCACGCAACCGGAGTGACAGTAGTCCTCGATGCCAGCGACAATCGTTAGGTTCCAGGACCTCTCTCGACCCCCGCAAACAGCCTTCCTGGACACCAGTTTCATCAGAGAACTCATCCGCTGGTCTAATCATCCAGGAGATCCTCGCTGTGCCGCCTCGCATGCCTTCTATCAAACGACGCGAGCACACAACACACGGCTATGGACAACACCTTTCGCCGCCGAAGAAATCCTGTGGCCGTTCGTGCGAGATGAACTCTTCCGAGCAATGCGTCCCTTCGGTCACGCTACCATTGCGGAGTTCAAGCGCGGGCGCCGAGACGAGTATCTTCGAACTCTAGAATCTTGCAGACCACATCTTCAGACCATGATTCGGGCGCTCAATCGTCTCAGGATCTCCTTTGAGTTTCCAGGAGACCAAGCTGCCATGCGCGGCAACTGGGGCGCGCAGGTCGTTCAGGTCGCGGGTCAGCTTCTCGAACGTTTCCCCCTGGAGACCGCCGACGCATTTCACATTGCTTGCGCGTGGGCGGCGGGGACAAACCACGTTGTGTCCTTGGACGAGGAGTTCAAGACGGTCGATGGTTTGACGGTCTATTGCTTCGCATGATCACCCAATCGGGTACAGCCCTCCAACGCCGTTGAAGATCGGACTCGCGCTCAAGAACTTCGTCGGGCCGGCCGAGACGCCGGACGTGGAGGGGATCCTCGCGTACGCCGAGCGCGCGGAGGCGCTCGGCTTCGAGTCGCTCTGGGCCTGGGACCACGTGATCCTCGGCGTCGAGCCCGCCTTCCCGATCCTCGACGCCGTCGGCATCCTCACCGCGATCGCCGCCCGGACCCGCCGCGTGAAGCTCGGCACCGGCGTGATGGTCCTGCCGCTCCGGAACCCGACGGTCGCCGCCAAGGCGCTCGGCACGCTCGACGTGATCTCCCACGGCCGGCTGATCCTCGGCGTCGCCGCGGGCTGGTACGCGCGCGAGTTCGACGCGGTCGGCGTGCCGTTCAAGCAGCGCGGCCGCCTGTTCGAGCGCAACCTGGACATCCTGACGCGCCTCTGGACCGAGGCCCGCGTGAGCCTCCGGGTGGACGAGTTCGACCTGCGCGAAGCGGTGATGGTGCCGCGCCCGGCGCAGCGCCCGCGGCCGCCGATCCTGATCGGCGGCTACGTGGACGCCGTCCTCCGGCGCGTGGCCACGCGGGGCGACGGCTGGCTCACGTACTTCTACACGTCCGAGAGCTACCGGCGGTCGTGGGAGAAGATCGAGGGTTTCGCGCGGGAGGCCGGGCGCGACCCCGGGACGCTCACGGGCACGAACCAGCTCGCGATCTACGTCGGCCGCTCGCGCACCGAGACCGAGGAGCCGATGCGGCGGTGGCTCCAGACCGAGTGGGACGTGGCGGCGTGGAGCGAGTCCACGATCGAGCACGCGATCCGCGGCAGCGTGGACGAGTGCGTCGCCCAGCTCCGCGCCCACGTCGCCTCGGGCGTGGACCGGCTCATCCTGATCCCGTACCGCTACGAGCCCGCGCAGGTCGAGCTGATCGCCCGGGAGATCCTCCCCGCGCTCGGCGGGACCGCCTGATGCCCGACCGGCGCGAGGCGTTCGAGCGCGAGCTGCCGCTCGAGCCGGGACGCACGGCGCTGCTCGTCGTGGACATGCAGCGCGGCTTCCTCGACCCGGGCGAGGCGATGGAGGTGCCGACGGCGCGCGAGACCGTGCCCGTGATCCGCGCGCTGCTCGAGCTCTTCCGGCGCAAGCGCCTGCCCGTCGCCTTCACCGAGTTCACCTACTCCGAGGCGGCGCCGCTCCTGGTCGGCCGCCTCCACCCCGAGCACCGGCCCGCCCCGCCGGGCGCGCCCCGCGGGTTCGGCCGGCCGTCGTCCTCGTGCCTCGAGGGGACGCCGAGCGCCGAGACGGTCGCCGAGCTCCGGCCCGCACCCGGCGAGCTGGTCGTGCGCAAGCGCTGGTACGACGGCTTCGCCGGCACGCCGCTCGACGGCGCCCTGCGGGCGCGGGGAGCGACCTCGCTGGTCGTCACCGGCACCATGACCGACATCTGCGTGCTCGCGACCGTCATCGGCGCCTTCAGCCGCGAGTACCGGGTCAGCGTGGTCGAGGACGGGGTCTCGACGCTCTGGCCTCCGATCCAGCGGGCCGCGCTCGACATCGTTGGCCGCGCCTACGGCCGCGTCGTATCATCCAGGGAGATCGCCGACACGATCTCGACCTGGTGAGGAGCGCCCCATGAGCCAGCCCCTCCTGTTCTCCGGCGTGATGCCCGCGAACCTGCTGCCGTTCAGGGCCGACCTCACGATCGACGAGGCCGCCTACCGCCGGCACCTGCGCTGGCTCGCCGACACGCGCGGCGTCACCGGCATCGTGGCCAACGGCCACGCCGCCGAGGTGGCGTCGCTGTCACGGGACGAGCGCAAGCGGGCGCTGGCGATCGCGCTGGACGAGGTGGGCGCGACCTGCCCCGTCGTCGCCGGCGTGTACTCGGACGGCACCGCCGAGGCCGTCGAGCTGGCACGCGACGCGAAGGCGGCGGGCGCCGCGGGCGTGCTCGTCTTCCCGCCCACGCTCTTCATGTGGGGCGCCCAGGCGAAGCCCGACATGGCGCTCCGCCACGTCGGGGAGATCGCCGAGAAGGCCGACCTGCCGATCATCGTCTTCGAGTACCCCCCGGCCTCCGGGATCGGCTACACGCCGGAGACGCTCGCCCGGCTCGCCGCGATCCCGCAGGTGGTCGGCGTCAAGGACTGGTCGAACGACATCGTCGCCTTCGAGCTGAATCTCCGGGCCCTGCGCGCGACCGGGCGCCCGGTCGCGATGCTGTCCTCTTTCACGATGTCGCTCATGGCCACGTTCCTGCTCGGCGCCGACGGCGCGATCTCGGGCATGGGGAGCGTCGCCGCCGACCTCCAGGCCGAGCTGTTCGACGCGTGCCAGAAGGGCGACCTCGACGGCGCCCGCCGGATCAACGACCGGCTCGACCCGCTCGTCCGGGTCTTCTACGCGCCGCCCTTCGTGGACATGCACAACCGCATGAAGGAGGCGCTGGTCCTCTTGGGCCGCATCCCGGCCGCCCACGTGCGCCCGCCGCTCACGCCGCTCGCCCCGGCGGAGCGCGAGGCCATCAGGAGGGCGCTGGCCGCCGCCGGGCTCGGCGCCTAGCCCGGGTTCCGGACCCCTGCAGGCCCCCCCCTTGCGCGGTCGGACCGGTTGGTGTAGATAGGGAAAACCTTTCCGGTCACCCTTGCCCGCCCGGCGGGCACAACCGGCCCGCGACGCGAGCCCTGGAGGAGGACACCGATGGCCGAACGTTGGCAAGACGAACCGTGGGCGAAGGACATGTGGTGGAGCGGCAAGACGACGCGCCGCCGCTTCATCGGCCTCGGCGCCGCCACCGCCGGCGCGGTGGGCGCGACCATGCTGGTCCCGGCGCCGTGGCTTTCGGCATTCGGGCAGGCCAAGCCGTACAAGCTGGGCACGCTCCAGCCGCTGTCGGGGACGGCCGCGCCCGGCGGCAAGACCGCGCTGGTGGGCGTGCAGATGGCCGTGGACCGCATCAACAAGTCCGGCGGCCTCAACGGCCGCCCGATCGAGCTCCTGATCGGCGATTACGAGTCGAAGCCCGACGTCGGCCGCCGCAAGGCCGAGCGGTTCCTGGTCGAGGACAAGATCGACATGCACGCGGGCGGGTACCTGTCGAACGTCTGCCTCGCCTGCATGCCGCTCTACGAGGAGCACAAGGTGGTCAACATGATCACCGTGTGCCTGGACACGACGATCACGACCAGCAAGTGCAGCCGCTACACCTTCCGGCCCTTCGACTTCGCGCCCTCCCAGGCCGTCGCCGCCGGCCCGTACATGGTCGGCAAGATGGGCAAGAAGTGGCACATCGCCTACGCCGACTACGCGTGGGGCCAGTCCACCAAGGACGCGTACGTCGCGGCGGTCAAGAAGAACGGCGGCGAGGTCGTGGGCACCACCGGCATCCCGCTCGGGACGGCCGACATGACGCCGTTCCTCTCGAAGATCACGGGCAGCTTCGACGGGCTGTTCGGGATCTTCTTCGGCCCCCAGGGCATCGCCTTCATCACCCAGACCTACGACCTCGGGCTCTCGAAGAAGTACCGCCTCGCCGGCGATGGCGCGATGGCGGTGGCCACGAGCCTGCCCGCCATCGGCGCCAAGGGCGACGGCTTCGTCGGCGTCGACCGCTACGTGCCGGTCCTCACGGGCGTGCTGAACACCCCGTCCCACAAGCGGTTCTTCGACGACGCCGTGGCCCGGCTCAAGGCCGTGGATCCGAGCGGGCCGCGCCCCGACCGCTACGTCCAGTCGAACTACGAGGGCGTGAACGCCCTCAAGCTCGGCGTGCAGAAGTCGGGCTTCCGCGGGCGCGAGGACTCGATGAAGCTCATCGGGGCGCTCGAGGGGCTCGAGATGAAGGAGGGCGACGACTTCCCCCAGGGCGACAAGCTCCTCCGCAAGGATGACCACCAGGCGTTCCTCCGCGAGTTCCTGTACGAGGTCCGCGGCGGCGACTACAAGATCCTGCAGGTCGTCCCGAAGGAAAAGACGGTCGTGCCGGCCGCGTGCAAGTTCGCCTAGCGTGACGTCGGACTCCGCGATCCTCCGGACCGAGCGGCTCACCGTTCGGTTCGGAGGACTCACTGCGCTCAACGACGTCTCCGTCGCCGTTCCCCGGGGCGAGATCCGCGCGATCATCGGGCCGAACGGCGCCGGCAAGTCCACGTTCTTCAACTGCGTGACGGGCGTGCTCCGGCCGACCGCGGGACGCATCGTCTTCGAGGGCGAGGACATCGCCGGGCTCCCGCCCCACCGGATCTCGCGGAAGGCGATCGCGCGCTCGTACCAGATCACCAACATCCTGCCCGGCGCGACGGTGCTCGAGAACGTGCGGATCGCCGTCCAGTCGCGCCACCACTCGTGGAGCCTGCTGCGCCACCACCGCGCCTACACCGACGTCATCGGGCGGGCGCAGGGGGTCCTGGAGGCGGTCGGACTCCTCGAGGAGCAGGACGAGCTGGCGGCGAATCTGTCCCACGGCGCCCAGCGCAACCTCGAGATCGGCATCGCGCTCGCGACGGAGCCGAAGCTCCTGTGTCTCGACGAGCCGACGGCGGGGATGAGCGTCGCGGAGACCCACGCGACCGTCGAGCTGGTCCGCCGCATCGCGAAGGACCTGACCATCCTCATCGTCGAGCACGACATGGAGGTGGTGATGGGGCTCGCGAGCCGGATCACCGTGCTGCACTACGGCGAGGTGCTCGCCGAGGGGGCGCCCGCCGAGATCCAGGCCAACCCGCGGGTGCAAGAGGTGTATCTGAAGACCTGATGCTGGCGCTGGAGAACGTCCACACCTACTACGGCAAGTCGCACATCCTCCACGGGGTGTCGCTCGAGGTGAACCCGGGCGAGGTGGTCGGCCTGCTCGGTCGCAACGGCGTCGGCAAGAGCACGACGCTCAAGACCATCATGGGCCTCGTGCGCCCCTCCGACGGCAGCGTGCGATTCGAGGGGCGCGACATCGCCGGCATGGCGCCCCACCGGCCGGCGCACCTGGGCATCGCCTACGTCCCCGAGGACCGCCGCATCTTCCGCCTGCTGAGCGTGCTCGAGAACCTCCGCACCGGCCTCGACCGGCCGGGGGTGAGCGAGGCGCGGAAGGACGAGCTGCTCGAGAAGGTCTACAAGCATTTCCCGGTCCTGCGCGAGCGCCGCAGCCAGGCCGGGGGCACGCTGTCGGGCGGCGAGCAGCAGATGCTCGCCATCGCTCGCGCCATGATGCTCGAGCCGCGCATCATCCTGCTCGACGAGCCCACGGAGGGGTTGATGCCGCGGATGGTCTCGCAGATCCGCGAGATCATCCACGTCCTCCACCGGGAGGGCGTGGCCATCCTGCTCGTCGAGCAGAACGTGCCCCTCACGCTCGAGGCGGCGGGCCGTGTCTACATCATGGAGAAGGGCGTCGTGCGGCACCACGCTCCGGCCGGGGAGCTTCGGGCGAACCAGGCCGTGATCCATCAGTACCTGGGGGTGTAGCGGTGGGAATCCCGTTCGACCAGATCCTGATCCAGACCGTCAACGGTCTCGTGAACGGCATGATCCTGGCGCTGGTCGCCTCGGGGCTCACGCTGATCTTCGGGATCATGGACGTCGTGAACTTCGCCCACGGCGAGCTGGTCATGCTGGGCGGGTTCGTGGGCGCCACCACGCTGGCCATGACGGGCAGCTTCTGGATCGCGCTCGCCGCAGCGGCGCTCACCCTCGCGCTGATCGGCGCCGTCTTGCAGGCCACTGTGCTCCGCCCGCTGCTGGGCCGCGACCCGCTGACCACGATCCTGGCGACGTTCGGCATCTCGCTCGTGCTGCAAAAGTACGCGCTCTGGCAGTGGGGGCCGTCGGCGCGCAAGCTCCAGGAGCCGATCACGGGCCAGTTCGACCTCTTCTACCTCGAGTACCCGTGGTACCGCGTGCTCACGGCGGTGCTCGCCGCCGCGATCATCGGCGCGCTCTACCTCTTCCTCCGCTTCGGCAAGTACGGGATCTGGATCCGCGCCACCACCCAGGACCGGGTCATGGCCCAGGCGATGGGGATCCCGGTCCCGGTCGTCCTCGCCGTCGTGTTCGGCATCGGCGCCGGCATGGCGGCGGCGAGCGGCGTGCTCTTCGGCCCCCTGGGCGGCGTGACGCAGACGATGGGCTCGGATTTCACGCTCCGGGCCTTCATCGTGGTGGTGGTGGGCGGCATGGGGAACCTCGGCGGCTCGATCCTCGCCGCGATCTTCCTCAGCCTGATCGAGGCGTACGCCTCGCTCGTGGTAAGCCCCGCCCAGGCGGTGATCGCCTCCTTCGTCGTGCTGATCCTCGTTCAGCTCTTCCGGCCCACGGGCCTCTTCGTCCCGACCCCGAAATGACGCGCCCGGCGCGCCCGGCCATCGGCTACTGGACCGGCTTCGCGATCGTGCTGGCGCTCCTCCTCGCGACGCCGCTCGTGCTGCCGGAGTTCTGGCAGCGCTTCGTCACCGAGATCCTCATCTGGGGCCTGCTCGCGATGTCGTCGGACATCCTGATCGGCTACACCGGGATGGTGTCGTTCGGCCACTCGGCGTTCTTCGGCCTCGGCATGTACGGCGCCGCCGCCGCGCTCCTCACGATCCGGCCCCCGAGCCTCTGGCTCACGATCATCTACGGGCTCGTCGGCGCGGGCCTGGTCGCCGTCTTCGTCGCCTACTTCTCGACGCGCCTGCGCGACATCTACTTCGCGATCACGACACTCGTCTTCTCCCAGATCTTCTACGTCATCATCTTCACCTGGACGGAGGTGACGGGCGGCGAGAACGGCCTCACCTTCCGCCAGCCCCCCTTCTCGATCCCCGGGGTCCTCTCGGTGCCGTTCACCCGGGACGGCTTCCACTGGTTCATCGTGGCGGTCGTCACCGCCTCGTACCTGGTCCTCCGGCGGGTCATGCAGTCGCCATTCGGCAAGGTGCTCCAGGCGATCCGCGAGAACGAGCCGCGCACGCGCGCGATCGGCTACCACGTCGAGCGTTACAAGATCGTCGCCGTGATGCTCTCGGGGCTCTTCGCGGGCCTCGCCGGCGTGCTCTACGCGGTCCAGAACAAGTTCACCGCGCCCGACTTCGTCTTCTTCCTGGTCTCCGGCGAGGTCGTGATCTTCAACGTGATGGGCGGGATGGGGACGCTCGTGGGGCCGGTCGCGGGCGCGGCGTTCTTCCTGCTGCTGCGCGAGGGCCTCTCGCGCTTCTGGACCGAGTACTACCTGATCCCGGTCGGCCTCATCTTCACGGCGATGGTCGTCTTCATGCCGCAGGGCCTGCTCGGCTTCCTCCGGCGCCGGCTCAACCAGTAGCGGGGCCGAGCACCCGCCGGACCGCGTCCGTCAGCGCGGCCACGGTGAACGGCTTGCGCAGCACCGGCCCGTACCGCGCGGCGCGGTCGGCCTCCTCGTCGTCCTCCAGGTAGCCCGAGAGGTAGAGGACCCTGATGCCCGACCGCGCCGCCATCACGTCCTGCGCCAGCTCGTCGGTTGCGGGCCCGGGCTTGGTGACGCTGGCGATGAGGAGGTCGATCGCCCCGTCGTGACGCCCGCAGGTCTCGAGGGCCTCGGCGCGATCACGGGCCTCGAGTACGGCGTAGCCGTAGAGCTTGAGGATGTCGCGGATGAGCCCGCGCACCTCGCTCTCGTCCTCGACGAGGAGCACCGTCTTCGTCGTGAACTGCACCGCCGCGGTGCCGCCGGTCGACGCGAGGCCCTCCTCCTGGTCGAGGGCGGGGAGGAAGACGGCGAACGTCGTGCCCTCCCCCGCGTCGCTCGCCACCTCGATCCGGCCGTTGTTCTGCGTGACCACGTCGTAGACGGTGGACAGCCCCAGGCCGGTCCCCTTGCCGGGGCCCTTCGTCGTGAAGTAGGGCTCGAACAGGCGGGAGCGGGTCTGGGCGTCCATGCCGGAGCCCGTGTCGCTCACGCTCAGCACCACCTCGGAGCCGGCCCGGCACGTCTCGAGCGTCAGCCGCCCCCCGTTCGGCATCGCGTCGCGGGCGTTGATCACCAGGTTCATCAGCACCTGGCCCATCTGCCCCGGGTTGACGTTCACGCGGGGCAGCCCGGGCTCGAGGCGGCTCAGCATCTCGATCCGCTCGCCGATCAGCGGCTGGAGCACCCGCGTGATGTTGGTGACCAGCTCGTTCAGGTCGACCGGGGTCGCCGCCGTCGGCTGCTTCCGCATCGAGGCGAGGATCTGCTGGATCAGCGCGGTCCCCCACTCGGTCGCCTTCTTGATCGACTCGGCATTGCGGTGCAGCGGATCGGAGGGGCGGAGGTGGCGCAGCATCAGCTCGCTGTACCCCGTGATGACCGCCATCAGGTTGTTGATGTCGTGGACGACGCTTCGCGTCAGCCGACGCAGGTTCTCGTTGTCGGCGAGCACTTCCTCGAGCTTCGCGCGCACGTCCTGCGTGGCGCTCTCGGACGTCATGGCTCGGGAGCCTCCAGCTCGGCACCGGCGGGCGGGTCGGGGATGAGCGGCAGGAGGACCGTGAACGTGGTGCCCCGGCCCTCGGTGCTCCGGAAGCTGATCGTGCCGCCGTGATCCTGCACGACCTTGTGGGCGATCGCCAGCCCGAGGCCGGTGCCGCTCTCCCGGGTCGTGTAGAAGGGGTGAAAGATCTGCTCGCGCGCGGCCGGCGCGATGCCGCACCCGGTGTCCTCGACCTCGACCCGCACGCCGCGGTCGGCGGCCCGCCGCCGGGCCGCCAGCAGGGCGTCGTGCCCGTCGGCCCAGCGCGCGCGCAGCGTCAGCCGGCCGCCCGGCGACATCGCGTCCAGGGCGTTCGCGACCAGGTTCACGAACGCGCGGTAGAGGGCCTCGGGGTCCGCCTGGATCGGCGGCACGTCGCGCGCGTACTCGCGCCGCACCTCGATCTGCTTGGTCTCGAGCTGGTTGGCGTACAGCTCGAGCGCGCGCTCGAGGAGGTCCGGCGGCCGCACGAGCGTGAAGCTGAGCCGCGTGGGCCGCGCCAGCTCGAGCAGGCGCTCGACGATGACGTTGATCCGCTCGAGCTCGCGCGGCACCACGCTCTGGAACTTCCGCCGGAACTGGACGTCGTCAAACCGGCGCTCGAGATGGCGGCTGAACGTGACCAGCGAGGTGAGCGGGTTCTTGATCTCGTGCGCGAGACCCGCGGCGAGCGAGCCGAGCGCCGCGAGCCGGTCGGAGCGCCGGAGGTCGCTCTCGAGCCGGCGGACGAGCGTGAGGTCGCGGAGCACGCCGATGACACCGAGGTCCTTCCCCTCGCCGCCCTTGAGCGGCGTCGAGCTGAACTCGATCGGCACCGAGCCGCCGTTGCGCCGCCTGAGGGTCAGCGCCAGGTTGGCGATCGGCGCGCGGCTCGCCAGCGTCTCCATGAGCAGGTCGGAGATCTCGGGCGTGTGCGCGAAGACCTCGGTGCAGTAGCGCCCGGCGACCTCGCCGCCGAAGTAGCCGGTCAGCAGCTCCGCGGCCGGGTTCAGGGTGACGACGCGCCCGTCGAGGTCCACGGTGACGATGCCGTTCGGCATCGACCCGAGGATGCTGTCGGCGTAGCTCTTGAGGTCGGCGAGCTCCTCGAACTGCCGCCGGAGCTCGGTGTGCGCCTCCTGGAGGTCCGTGCGCTGCTGGAAGAGCTGGACCGCCATGTGGTTGAACGCGGCCGCGAGCCGCCCGATCTCGTCCGAGGTCGAGGGTTCGATCCGCTGGATCAGCTCGCCGCGCGCGATGGCCGCCGCGCCCTCCGCCAGCTCCCGCACCGGCCGCGCGATGCGCCGGGCGACCACCGCGGCGGCCCCGCCGCCGAGCAGCAGGATCGCGAGCGTCAGGGCGCCCAGCTCGATCCGCGTCTTGAGGATCTCGGCGTCCATCCGCTGGCGCGACAGCCCGACGTGCGCCGTCCCCCACTGCTGGCGGCCCACCAGCACGGGCACCGCGAAGTCGCGGGTGGAATGGTCGGGCGGCGGCGCGAAGACCTCGCCGACACGCTCGGGCTGCCGGCTGTGCGCGGCGATTCTACCGTCGGCGGCGAGCACGACGGCGTAGACGACGTCGGTCTCGGCCGCGACGCGCGCCACGTTTTGCTCGAGCGCCGTGAAGTTGTAGAGGAGGAGCGGCCCGTACGACATCGCGGCGAGGCTGCGCGCGAGCACGGTGCCGCGCTGCTCGACCTCGCCGACGATCGTCGCGTGCTGGCGCTGGTCGACGACCACCGCCACGGCGCCCATCATGAGCGCCAGCACGAGGACGGTGCCCCAGAGAAACTTGGCGCGCAGCGACGCCGGCCTCATCGCGCGCGCTCCAGCCAGACCTTCCGGAACGGGATGTAGGGATCGCCGAGGCCGTTGACCTCGACGGAGCGGACGTAGGGCTGGAAGAGCCGCTCGTACGTGTGGTGCATCATCGGGATCAGCGGGGCGTCCTCGAGGACGAGCTGCTCGGCCCGGCGGTAGAGCTCGACCCGCCGCTGGATGTCGGGGGCGCTGCGGGCGGCCGCGAGGAGGCTGTCCACCGTCGGGTTCGCGTAGCCGAACAGGTTGCGCGGGCTCTTCGAGTGGAAGAGCTTGTACAGGAAGTTGTCGGGGTCCGGCACGTCGGCGTACCAGCCGTAGAGGAAGAACGGGAGCTTGCCCTCGGCGATGAGCCTGGAGTAGGTGGGCCAGTTCGTCTCGTAGTTGAGACGGGTCTCCACGCCCACCGCGGCCAGGGCCTTCTTGATCTGGTCGAGCTCGTGGACCAGCGCCTCGAGCTTGACGCTCGACCAGATCGCGATCGGCGGCAGGCCGCGCCCGCCCGGGTAGCCGGCCTCGGCGAGGAGCTGGCGGGCGCGGGCGGGGTCCCACGGGTAGCCGGCGAGCTGCGGGTTGAACCCCTGGGTCCCGGGCGGCAGGATCCCGCGCGCGGGGACGTAGCGCCCGTTGAAGGCCTCCTCGACGATCGCCCCGCGGTTGATCGCGTAGATCAGCGCCTGGCGCACCCGGCGGTCGTCGAGGGGCTTGACCCGCGTGTTGAGCCCGTAGAACCGCACGCTGATCATCGGCCGCTTGACGTAGGGGTACCCCGTGGACGCGACGACCCGCCGGTAGTCGCGCGTCGGCACCGGCGCGTCCTCGAGGTTGCCCCGACGGAACTCGTCGTATGTAGACTCCCAGCGCTCGCCCGCGAAGACCCGGTAGACGAGGCGGGACAGGTAGGGCGCGCCGCCGAAGTAGTCGGCGTTGGCCGCGAGCACGATCTCCTTGCCGCGCTCCCAGCGCTCGAACCTGAACGGCCCGGTCCCGGCGGGCTGCGTGCCGAACGCCTCGCCGAGCCGCTCGACGACCTCCTTGGGAACGATCTTGGCGTGGCCGACGGCGAGCGAGGCGACGAACGGCGCGAACGCCTCGTCGAGGGTCACCTGCACGGTGTACCGGTCGAGGGCCGCGAGGCCCGCGACGGCCTTCGCTTTGCCCTCGCGGAAGTCGCGCGCACCCTTCACGTTGACGAAGAGGTCGGCGGCGCCGGACCTGGTCCGCGGGTCGAGGATCCGCGTCAGCGAGTACACGACGTCCTCCGCGGTGACCTCGCGCCCGTGGTGGAACTTGACGCCGCGGCGCAGGGTGAACGTCCACGTGCGGCCGTCACGCGAGGCCCTCCAGAACTCGGCGAGCGCGGGCGCGACGGTCAGCGTCTGGTCGTACTGGACGAGGCCGTCGAAGATCTGCTGCGAGACGGACAGGCTGTAGATGTCGCTGATGCGGGCAGGGTCCAGGCTCTTGGGATCGTGCCCGAGCGGTCGGCGGTAGACGCCGCCCTTGACCGGGCGCGCCTTGCCCTCCTGCGCCACGGCGGGCAGCGGTGCCGCGGCCGCGAGGACGAGGAACGAGAGCAGGAGGGAGGCGCCCCCCCTCCTGCTCGCGGCTCCAATGAGGCATCGCGATGCCTCCATCAGGGAGCGGACGGGGAGGGCTCCTAGAACCCGCCGCCTTCTGCCGTGCCGATGGCCTGGAAGACCTGCGTGGAGCCCGTCGTGCCCGACTCGATCACCGGAGCGGCCAGGAGCAGGGTGGCAACGGTCAGCAGCGCGGCCCAGATCATCTTCGTCATTGCTCTGTCCTCCTCGGTCGTTTGGGCGCCCTCCCCATGAGGGCGCCGTGGGTGTGACCGCGGAGGAGAAGAGCAATTCGCTCGCCATCCGGCCTGCTCGAAGAAATTCGCCTTTATTCCAGGGGATTTCGCACGCGACCGCCCTGGCTGACGGGCGGCCAGTTGCACCAAGTTGGTGCAGGTGCACCAAACTGGTGCAACTCCTACTCCGAGCCCCAGCGCTCGAGCAGGCGCTTCAAGGAGTTGCGGTGCACCCCCAGGATCCGCGCCGCCTCGCTCTGGTTGCCCTTCACGCGCTCGAGGACCTGCAGGACGATCTGGTGCTCGAACGCCTCGGTGGCGTCCTTGAGGGGCAGGCGGTCGGCCTTCCGGACCAGGAGCCGGTGGTCGGGGAGCAGCACGTCCAGGGGCAGGTCGTTCAGCCCGATCAGGGGGCCGTCGGCCAGCACGACGCAGCGCTCCACCACGTTCTGCAGCTCGCGCACGTTGCCCGGCCAGCGGTACTCGGAGAGCGCCGTGAGCGCCTCGGGCGAGAGCCCCTGCACCCGCTTGCCGAACTGCTGGCCGTACTGGCGCACGAAGTGCTCGACGAGCAGCGGCAGGTCCTCGATCCGCTCGCGCAGCGGCGGCACCTCGATCGGCACGACGTTCAGGCGGTAGTAGAGGTCCTCGCGGAAGGCCCCGCGGGCGACCGCCTGCTTGAGGTCCACGTTGGTCGCCGCGATCACGCGCACGTCGATCTTGATCGCGCGCGTGCCGCCGACGCGCTCGATCTCGCGCTCCTGGAGCACGCGCAGGAGCTTGGCCTGCAGCTCCGCCTTGAGCATGCCGATCTCGTCCAGGAACAGGCTGCCGCCCTGAGCCAGCTCGAGCTTGCCGAGCTTGCGCTGGTAGGCGCCGGTGAACGCGCCCTTCTCGTGGCCGAACAGCTCCGACTCGATCAGGGTCTCGGCGACCGCCGCGGGGTTGACCGGCACGAAGGGCTTGTCGCGGCGCGGCCCCTGCCGGTGGATGGCGCGCGCGATCAGCTCCTTGCCCGTGCCGCTCTCGCCGGTGACCAGCACCGTCGCCGTCGTGCGCGCCACCTGCCCGATCAGCCGGAAGAGCTTCTGCATCGCGGGGTGCGTGCCGACGATCTCCTCGAAGTCGCGCGCGCGCGCGAGCTCGCCCCGCAGGAACGTCACCTCGCGCTCGAGCGACCGCTTCTCGAGCGCCCGGCGGCAGAGCGCGAGCAGCTCGTCCTCCTCGAAGGGCTTGGTGAGGTAGTCGAAGGCGCCGAGCTTCATGGCGGCGACGGCCGTGCGGACGGTCTTCACCGCGGTGACGAGGATGACCTCGAGGCCCTCGTCGATCGCCTTGATGCGCTCGAGCACCTCGATGCCGTCCATCTCGGGCAGCCGGATGTCGAGCAGGACCAGGTCCACCTGCGAGGCGCGCAGCACGTCCAGGGCCTGCGGACCGTCCGGGACGTCGATGACCTCGTAGTGGTCCTCGAGGATCAGCCGGAACGACTCACGCACGCCGGAGTCGTCGTCCACGACCAGGATGACCGGTCGCGCCATTGTCCAGCACTCTAGCACGCGCCCGCTCAGGCGCGGACGTCCACCACGATCTCCCGGTCGCGGGGCCCGTCGCACTCGACGAGCGCGATGCCCTGCCAGGTGCCGAGCAGGAGCCGCCCGTCGCGCACCGGGACCGACTCGGAGGGGCCGAGGAACGCCGCCTTGAGGTGCGCGGCGCCGTTGTCGTCCACGCGGTCGTGCTCCCAGACGCCCTCGGGGAAGAGCGTGTCGAGCGCGGCGACGATGTCGGCGCGCACGCCCGCGTCGGCGTTCTCGTTGATCACGATCGCCGCGGTCGCGTGGCGGACGAACACCGTGCAGAGCCCCTCGGCCACGCGCGCGCGCGCGACCACCGCGGCGACCTCGTGCGTGAGGTCGAGCACCTCGTACTTCCCCCGCGTGCGCACGCGCAGCGTCTCCTGCACGCGGCCATTGTAGCGAACTCCCGCTCCCCCCGAGGACCGCATGCAGCGCGCGGCGCCCCATCCAGCGCGTGCCGCCGTATCCAACTCGTGACATTGACGGGCCGGGCTCCGCCCCGAACAATCGTCGCGTGCTCGCCCGCGTGCTCTCGGCAGCGCTCGTCGGCGTCGAGGCCGCGCTCGTCCGCGTCGAGGTGGACGTCGCCGCGGGCCTGCCCGCCTTCGCCACCGTCGGCCTGCCCGACTCGGCCGTGCGCGAGAGCCGCGAGCGCGTCCGCACCGCGATCCGCAACGCCGGCTTCGCCTTCCCGAACGACCGCATCACCGTGAACCTCGCGCCCGCCGACCTCCGGAAGGAGGGCGCCGCCTTCGACCTGCCGATCGCCCTCGGCCTCCTCGCCGCCACCGGCGCCCTGCGCGACGGCGCGCTCGGCCCCTTCGCCGTGGTCGGCGAGCTGGCGCTCGACGGCCAGATCCAGCCCGTGCGCGGCACCCTCGCCGTCGCGCTCGCCTGCCGCCG
>Ga0209342_10003446_pt1 | contig 16627 bp, 13 predicted proteins | sample RifCSP16_2_FD_184023 | JGI IMG/M metagenome (GOLD analysis project Ga0209342, IMG submission 184023) | Soil microbial communities from Rifle, Colorado - Rifle CSP2_sed 16_2 (SPAdes) (version 2) | ecosystem: Environmental > Terrestrial > Deep subsurface > Rock core/Sediment | place: Rifle... | reverse complement strand
CCTGAGATTGTGGCTGAGCACCTCCAATCTTACAGGAATGGGGCAAGCCCCGCTACTTTTCACGCCGTCACGCGGCTCATACACGGAAATTCGGATCTACTGAGACTTCGGAGGTCTTAATTGCTCCCGCTCCGCTTCGCGTGATCCATCCGGCGGCTAAAACGGCGGATTGATCACCCGAAGGGGCCTTGAGCCGAAATTATTGCTCTGGCTGGACTGTCAAGTTAAGCCGCAAACGCGGACTTGGCAGTCCGCTTCGAGCGGTTTTGACATGAGTTCTGTTTGACTGTGCTGGTGCGCAGTGCTACAATGCGCCGCGTCCACGCAACGGTTGTCAAAGGAGGTGGGAAGTCATGGGACAGGCCGAGGATTTGCTCGCGCGAGGATTCGTGTGTGCGCGGTGCAGGCAGGTGGGCGCCCACGTCGAGCGGCTGGCGATGTCCGGAACCGGGTTCTCCCGCTTCTTCGATATTCAGCCCTACCGCTACGCGTTTGTCTCCTGTAACAATTGCGGATATACGGAGATCTTCAACCTGAAGGTGCTGGAAGGCAAGGACGATCTCGGCACATTCATCGACATTCTGTTTTCAGGTTGATTGACGTTCGATCAGGCTTGCCTCACCCCCGGCCCCTCTCCTGACGACACGCTTCGCGAGCGGTCGTCAGGAGAGGGGAGTGCCGTCGCTCCCCCTCTAATGAGCGCGCTTTCCCGCTCAGGAGAGGGGGAAGGGGGTGAGGCTGATTGGAGAACACGCATGCGCGTCTCACGCAGCTCATTGGCCTGGGGCCTGACGCTGATTCTTCTGGGCGTCTTCTTGTTCGCCCAGCAACAGGGTATGATCCGCGTACCGGTTCCTGCCTGGTCGCTGCTGTTCGGCGCGGCCGGGCTGCTCTTCCTGCTCGGCGCGCTGACCGATCTCTCGAAGTGGGGACTGCTCTTCCCCGGCTTCATTCTGCTGGGTATCGGCGTCGTGATTTTTCTTTCTGAGAGCACCTCGGCATCCGGCAACGTGATCGGCTCTGTCTTCCTCGCCAGCGTCGCCTTGCCGTTCTGGGTCGTGGCGCTCGTCCGGCGTGCGAACTGGTGGGCGCTCATCCCGGCGGGCGTGATCACGACTGTGGGGATGATGCCCCTCCTGGCCGAGACTCAAGTGCGAGACGAGGTCGTGGCCGGGATACTCTTTCTGGGATTAGGCGCCACGTTCGGCCTGGTGCGCCTGGCGACGATCGGCCAGGGCGGCATGAGCTGGGCGTGGTATCCGGCGGTGATCCTGGGCGGCATCGGCCTGACGCTGATGGTGTCGAACAACCCGCAGGCCTGGCCGCTGGTGTTGATCGGCGCCGGCGTCTTGCTGCTCGTCCGGTCGTTTCTGCCGCGCCGCCGAACAGATCGGCCGGAGGCGAAAGGGTAACGTCCGGCAGGCCACAGGCCGTTCCTATCTCCTCACCTACCCGCGAAGCAATTGCCCGGCTGCGTGGCTCGTTCAAAGGGCGAGGCTTGCTGAAAGCGCTCATCGAGGAACGTGCGAAAGACCTCGAACGAGAAGAGGCCAAGTTGGATAAGATTCGGCAAGCGGAAGAGTTGTAGCAAATGCTTCACCCCTGGAACCTCTCCCCCGACGCAGCCATCGCGCTGCAAAAAGAGCTGCGCGACCGTCTCGTGCTCAAGTGGGATAATCGCTCTGTCGCCACCGTCGGCGGTGTCGATGTCTCCATCATAGGTGATATCGCCCGCGCCGCGATCGTCGTTCTGCGCTATCCCGACCTGGCGCCGCTGGCATCCGCCACCGCCGACGTTCCGCTCACTTTTCCCTACATCCCCGGCCTGCTCGCCTTCCGCGAGATACCCGCCGTCCTCGCCGCTTGGGACACGTTGACGCTCAAGCCTGACCTGGTGATGGTCGACGGGCAGGGTATCGCGCATCCGCGCGGGATGGGTATCGCGTCGCACCTGGGCCTGTGGATCGAGCGCCCGACGATCGGCGTCGCCAAGTCGCGGCTGTACGGCACGCACGCCGAGCCAGGCCCCGGCAAGGGCGACCACGTGCCCCTTTACCACGAGCGCGATCCGAAGCAGGTCATCGGCGCCGTCCTGCGCTCCCGCCCGGGCACGACGCCGCTATACGTCTCGCCCGGCCATCTGATCGACCTCGAGCACAGCACCCGCTTCGTCCTCGACAGCGTCACGCAGTATCGCCTGCCGGAACCGACACGCTGGGCGCACAATGTGGGCGCGGGACGGCAGCTCCCTGTCGGAGAAGATCGCCAGCCCCGGTTGTTGTGACTGTCGAGATTCCTCGCTTCGCTCGGAATGACAAACTGCCGCTCCCGGACTCCTCTCACTTCCGCATGTGGTATACTTCCGCCGTTCTAAATATCACGGATTGGTGCATCACTGGTCACTGGTCACTGATCACCGACACGGAGCACGTATGCGCGTCCTCATCACCGGCGGCGCCGGCTTCCTCGGTTCACATCTCTGCGATCGCTTCCTGGCCGAAAAGCATAGCGTCATCTGCATGGACAACCTGATCACGGGCAGCACCCGCAACATCGAGCATCTGGCCGGCCGTGACAATTTTCTGTTCGTCAAGCACGACGTGACGAACTACATCTACGTCGAGGGACCGCTCGACGCCGTGCTGCACTTCGCCTCGCCGGCCAGCCCGATCGACTATCTCAACCTGCCGATCCAGACGCTCAAGGTCGGCGCGCTCGGGACGCACAAGACACTCGGCCTGGCGAAGGACAAGGGCGCGAAATACCTTCTCGCCTCGACGAGTGAGGTCTACGGCGACCCGCAGGTGCATCCGCAGCCGGAGAGCTACTGGGGCCACGTCAACCCCATCGGCCCACGTGGCGTCTACGATGAGTCCAAGCGTTTCGCCGAAGCGATGACGATGGCCTACCACCGATACCACGGCGTGGATACACGCATTGTAAGGATCTTCAACACCCAAGGGCCTAGAATGAGGCTTGAAGACGGCCGCGTCGTGCCGAACTTCGTAGCGCAGGCGCTGCGAGGCGAACCACTTACGATTTACGGCGATGGCCAGCAAACCCGCTCATTCTGCTATGTAGACGACCTGATCGAAGGCATCTACCGGTTGTTGTTCAGCGACGAACACGAGCCGGTCAACCTTGGCAACCCGACCGAGCTTTCGATCCTCGAATTCGCCGAGGTGATCAACCGCCTGACGGGCAGCACGGCGGGCGTGGTCTATCAGCCCGAGAAACGCATCCAGGACGATCCGCAGACGCGGCAGCCGGACATCTCCAAAGCGAAGCAGTTGCTCGGCTGGGAGCCGAAAGTCCCGCTCGAAGACGGGCTGCGCCGGACGATCGAGCATTTCCGAACGCGCATTTAGCCAATCGCGTATCGCGTATCGCCTATCGCGTATCGCTAATCGCATAGCGGATTCACGTGTCACGCATCGCGTATCACTCATCACGTCATCACGCCTCACGTTTCACGCTTCCGCTGCTGGCAGTGCTCGGAGGCGTTCTCATTGCGTGTCTGCCGCTGTCTACGGCTGTCGTCGCGCTTGGCGTTGGCTCCGTCGTCGCCGGCGCGCTGATCGAGCCGGCACTCGGATTGATCGCCTTACTCGTCGTCGCGCCGTGGGCGGCGTGGCAAAACACGTACCTGCCCGGCCTGCTGCCGACCGACGCCGGACAATTGACCGTCGCGCTCGTGCTCGGCGCGTGGATCGGACGGGGCCTGATCCGGCGCGAGCTTGATATCCCGCGCATGGCGCTGCTCATCCCCTTGTCGATCTTCACTGGCTGGGCGGCGATCACGATGCTGTGGGCGCCCGACTATTCGTTCGGGCTGCCGGAGGTCCTGAAGTGGATCGAGCTGATCCTGATCGCGCTGTTCGCCGTCGACGTCGTGCGGCGGCGCGGGGCGAAGTGGATCGTCGCCGGCCTTCTGCTCTCTGCCGCCGTGCAGGCGCTGGTCGGAATTTACGAGGCGCGCATTCGAGGCGTCGGGCCGGAAGGCTTCCTGCTGTCTGACGGCGTGTATCGCGCGTATGGCACGTTCGAGCAGCCCAACCCGTTCGGCGGATTCATCGGCCTGAATCTTCCGATCGCCATCGGCCTGATGCTGGCCGTGTGGGGAAGCACCTGGCAGGCACGTGCCACGTATCATGTGCCAGGTATCAGGTGGCGGATATTACGTTTTACGTTTCATGCTTTACTCGTCTCGTTCACAGCCCTCCTCCTGGCCATCGCACTCTACCTGTCATTTTCACGCGGGGCGTGGCTCGGCGCGGTGGCCGCGTTGTTGGCGATGGGGCTGTTTTTGCCCCGGCGCCGGTGGATCGGGCTGGCGGTGATCGGCGGTTTGATCGCCATCGGGATGGGATTGTACGGCGCGAACCTGCTGCCGGCCTCGATCGCCGACCGCTTCGCAGACGTGGGCGCGCTGGTCGACTTTCGCGATGTGCGCGGCGTGAAGATCAACGACGCCAACTACGCCGTCGTCGAGCGGCTGGCGCACTGGCAGGCCGCCGTGCGAATGATCGAGACACATCCGTGGACGGGTGTGGGTTTCTCTAATTACCAGCCCGTGTACGAGCCGTATCGCCTGTTGAACTGGCCGATGCCGCTCGGGCACGCGCACAACATCTATTTGAACGTCGCGGCAGAGACCGGCCTGCCGGGCCTGCTCGCCTATCTCGGCCTGTGGACTGCCATCTTCGCGCTGACGATCCGCACGTTGGAAAGGCCGTCGGGTGCATATCGCTGGCTGGCGCTGGGCCTGCTCGGCGCGTGGGTCGATTTGTCCGTGCACCACTTGTTCGACAACCTGTACGTGAACAACGTCCATCTCCACATCGGCGCGATGATCGGCTTGTTGAGCGCGATCGGCGCGGCGGCCCTCACCCCTGGCCCCTCTCCCGTCGCGGACGACAGGAGAGGGGAGGCCGGATGAGCACGCCACCCGTTGAGCGGAAATCGTTCCGGGCACAGGTCGCCGACTTTCACACGCCGCTTCATATCCGCGAGCGCGTGCGCCGCCGCGTCCCGCCGGCCCATCGCAAAGAAGCCAAGCGCATCATGAAGTTCGCCATCGTCGGCGGTATCGGCTTCGTCATCGACACGGGCGCGCTGACGCTGCTCGTCTTCCTGTTCGGCTTGACCGAGGACTGGCAGCGCTTGATCGCCAAAGCCATCTCGTTCACGCTGGCGGTGATCAGCAACTTCCTGTGGAATCGCTACTGGACCTACCCCGAGTCGCGCTCGAAGCCGATCGGCCGGCAGATGACGCAGTTCTTCGTGCTCAACCTGATGGGGCTGGGCATCAATCTGATCGTGTTCGGCTTCGCGGACGCGCTGCTCACACCTATCGTCGGGCCGGCCCCGGCGCTGTACGGCGCGCAAGTCTCGGCTGTGACCGTGGCGATGTTCTGGAACTTCGCGGCGAACCGGCTCATCACGTACAACGACGTCAAGTTGGGACATTGACGAAGGACTACGTGCCTATCCGAAGATGAGCGGGCTGGGCTCCCACGCCCAGCCATCCGGCGGCATGGGAGCCGCCTCCGCTATGGCTGCCTCCGACGCACTCTCCACCGCCGCGCGCCGCGAGTCGAGGCGCTTCGCCAAGTTCCTCGTCGTCGGCGCCATCGGCGCCGTCGTCGACTTCGGCGCTTTCAACCTGCTGTTCCGCGTGTTCCACGTCGATGCGCGACTGGCGCAGGCCATGTCCTTCAGCCTGGCCGTGACGAGCAACTTCACCTGGAACCGTTATTGGACGTACCCCGAATCGCGCTCCAAGCCGCTCGCCCGACAGTACGCGCAGTTCTTCGTTCTCAACCTCATCGCCTTGTTAGTGCGCACGCTGATTTTCGATGCGCTCAACGAGCCGCTGATCATGCTGGCGGCCGCATCGCTCGACGGCCCGCTCGGCTTCATCGCACGCTTCGCCGTCGACACGCTGAACATGACCGTCGAGCAGTTGGGGAACAATCTCGCGCTCGCCTGCGCCGTGGTGACGATGATGCTCTGGAACTTCTTCGCCAATCGTTTCATCACCTACAGCGACGTAAAGTTCGGGCACTGACATTCAACAAGGCCGAGCTCCTTTAGTTCCCTCAGTTTCCCGCACTGGGAGACAGGGCGCTGAGGGAACTCAGGGATCTGGTATGCGCATCGGCATCGACGTCACCTCGGCCGTCACACAGTCCGCCGGCATCGGGCGCTACACGCGCGAGCTTGTCCGCGCGCTGTTCGCGCTGGGCGCGCCGCACCGCTACACGTTGTTCTACGCGACCGAAAAAAAGGTCGAGCAGCCAATCGCCCCTCTCCCGCCGGGTGCGCGCCTGCGCCGCCTGCCCATTCACGACAAGTGGCTTGCCCGCGTCTGGCACCGCTTTCGGCTTCCCATCCCAGTCGAGCTGGCGACCGGCCGCCTCGATCTGTTCCATTCGCCCGACTTCACGCTGCCGCCGGTGCTTCCCGGCGCGCGCACGCTCCTCACCGTTCACGATTTGTCGTTCATCCGCGATCCCGACTCGGCCGTGCCATCGCTGCGCAAGTTTCTCGATCGCGCCGTGCGCCGATCGGTTGCGCGCGCCGGCCGCGTGCTGGCCGACTCGCAGGCGACGAAAGACGATCTCGTCGAATTGTTCGGCGTCCCCGCCGGGAAGATCGACGTGCTGCTCAGCGGCGTCGACGCGCGCTTCAGGCCGATTCGCGATCCGTCGGCGCTCGCCGCCGTGCGCGCGAAGTACCATTTGGGCAATGGGCGGCTCATTCTGTCTGTCGGCACAATTCAGCCGCGCAAGAATTACGTTCGCCTGATCCAGGCCTTCGGCCGGGTGGCGGGGCGTTGGGGGCAAATCGGTTCAGACCTGTTGGGCGATGTGAACCTGGTGATCGCGGGCGGCAAAGGCTGGATGTTCGACGACATCTTCGCCGAAGTGACGCGCCTCGGGCTGGAAGGGCGCGTGAAGTTCACCGGTTTCGTCGACGAATCTGACCTGCCGGCGCTGTACTCGGCGGCGACGGTCTTCGCCTATGTGTCTCTGTACGAGGGTTTCGGGCTGCCCGTGCTGGAAGCGATGGCCTGCGGCGCGCCGATCATCGGCTCGAGCGCGTCGTCGATTCCCGAAGTCGTAGGCGACGCCGGCCTGCTGGTCGATCCGACGGACGTGGACGCGATCGCCGCCGGGCTGATCGGGCTGCTGAGGGACCCGTCGGCGCGCGACGCGTACATGCGCGACGGCCTGCGGCGCGCCTCGAAGTTCACCTGGGACGCCGCCGCGCGCCAACTGCTGTCGATATACGGCGAGATGGCTGCACGGTGAAAATGCTCTGAGGGGATTGCCAAATCCCCGGTGTGGGCCTGGATTTGGCAATCCAGGCCGAGCAAAATTGGATCTACTGAGACTCGCTCCCAAACGAGGGTATAATGAGCATTGCCACACACGCACGCTATGTTCGAATTCATCGGAAAGAAACTCGGCGCATACGAAATCGGCGAGCCGATCGGCCAGGGCGGGATGGCGACGGTGTACAAAGCCTTCCAGCCCGGCATGAACCGGACGGTCGCCGTCAAGGTCCTGCCGCCCCTGCTGGCGCAGAACGCGACGTTCCTGGCGCGCTTCCGCCAGGAGGCGCAGGTTATCGCGCGGCTCGAGCACGCTCACATTCTGCCGGTCTACGATTACGGCGAGAGCGACCCCACTCCTGCGTCGGGGGCAGGCGGCGTCATCTACATCGTCATGCGCTACCTCGACGGCGGGTCGCTGCAAAAAAAGATCGACGCCGGGCGCATGCCTCTGCGCGACGTGAGCAAGATCCTCTCCCAGATCGCTTCGGCGCTGGATCACGCGCACCGGCAGGGCGTGATTCATCGCGACATCAAGCCAAGCAACGTGCTGCTCGACCGGCAGGGGGATGCGTTCCTCACCGACTTCGGCATCGCCAAGATGGTGGCCGGCACGCTCGACCTCACGGGCACCGGCGTGATCGGCACGCCGCAGTACATGTCGCCGGAGCAGGGACAGGGGTTCGAGATCGACGGCCGCAGTGACGTGTACTCGCTCGGCGTGATGCTGTACGAAGCGCTCACCGGGCGCGTGCCCTTCGACGCGGAAACGCCGCTGGCGGTAGTCCTCAAGCATGTCACCGAGCCTCTGCCTTCGGCTCGCACGCACGCGCCCGACCTGCCCGAATCCGTCGAGACGGTGCTCGACGCGGCGCTGGCGAAGAAACCCGGCGATCGACATGCCACTGCCGGCGAGCTGGCCGCCGCGTTCGACAACGCGATCCGAACAGGGCTGAATCCCGCCACACAGCCGCGCGTCGCGAGGCAAGCGCCGACACAACCAGCCGCTCCGCTCCGCCCGACTATCGTCGCCCGCAGACCGATTCGCCTGTCCCGACCCGCGCTCGCGGGCGTGCTCGTCGCGGTCGTCTTCTTCGCGCTCATCGGACTCCTGGCCGTCGTGGTCGGCAGCCAGCCGCCGCCAGATAGCCCGTCCGGCGGCGTCACGTTCGAGCCGAACATTCTCCCTCTCTTCGACGGCACGCCGACCCCGCTGGGCGGGGCGTCCCCTACGCTGCGCTACGAGGATCTGCGTCAAGCAGCGGCCACGCCAGGCAGTCCGACGCCGACCGCCGCGCTCGCCGCCGCCTGTGAGCCGATCGTGTTTGACGATTTCAGCGATCCGGGCGGCGGCTTCCCACGCGGCGAGAACAACCACGCCGCGTGGGGGTACGCGGACGGCGAATACCAGATGCTGATCAAGCTCGCCAACGAGTTCGAGGCGCGCGCGCTGCGCCAGGATTTCGCCGATTACGCGGTCGAGGTCGATGCTTACCTGGCGTCGGAAGCGCCGGGCCACTACGGGCTGGTCCTCGGCGCCGACGCGGCGGTGAACACTTACACTGCTTTCGTCGTGGACAGCGCGCGGAATTTCGCCGTGATGCGCCGCGACCCGGACGGCGCCAGGAGCGCCCGCGACTGGACCTTCGCACCGTCTCTCCATACGGGCAACATCGTCAACCGCCTGCGCGCCGTTCACAAGGGAGACACGCTGGCGCTATACGGCAACGGCGTGCTGCTCGCGGTGATCGGCGACACGCCAGGCGCGTCCTCATTCGGGTCACGCATTGGCCTGACGGCCGCGTCGTTCGAGAAGGGCGGTGTGGATGCCCGCTTCGACAACTTCCGCGTCTGCCCCGCGCCCGAGTCGCTCTCGCCGACCGAGGTCTCACTCGTGGATGCGTTCGACGACAATCGCAACTTGTGGGGCGCGGTGCGCTACCCGGGTGGGCTGGCCGCCTTCATCGAAGACGGCCAGTTCCAGTTGAGCGTGCCCTCTCTGGAGCCGCGCCAGGCGCTCCTGCAGTGGAACCCGATGTTCGCCGCCAGCAGCTTCGAGCTGGAGGTGGACAGCCGCGTCCTCGAAGGATCGGGCGGCAGCCGGGCCGGCGTCATGTTCGGCATTCAGGACCTCGACAACAGCTACATCGTCTACGCCTCGGCCGACGGGCTGCTCTCGTTCTACAAGCGCATCGAGGGGGAGCAGCAGGCCATCGTCCTCGATCGGCCGAGCGAAGCGATTCGAACCGGCGACGCCGTCAACCATTGGAAGATCATCGTCGCCGGCGACCTCCTGAGCGTCTGGTTGAACGGCGTGCAGGTGCTCCAGGCGTCGATCGCGTACACGCCGGGCGCGATCGGGTTTGCGTGCGAGCCGGATGCTTCGCGCCCGCCGCTCGCGCGCTGCGCGTTCGATAACCTGTCGGTGCACGGCCAGCCGTCGACCGGCGACGTGGTCGTCTCGCCGTTATGCAATTGCACGCGCGAGGTGCGACAGGGTCAGCCGGTGCGCGTCGTGTGGCTGTGGAAGGCCAGCGAGGGGCCTCTCGTCGACACTTTCCTTTCGTCGATCGGCATGAGCGTGTCCGTCGACGGAAAGCCGCTCGAAGACCCGGGGCAATACTGGGGACCGGTCGAGTCGATCGAAGAGGGGGCGCAGACACGATGGTCGTACAGCATGCCGCAGCTCGAGCCGGGCAGTCACATTGTCGAAGTCAGCGCCAGCGCCGATGCCGAATTGACCGACGGCCGTGACGCCAACGCCGACGGCCGGCCGGACACTTTCGGGCCGGGGCAATTGTTCACGGGCTTCGTGCAAATTATCGTCGAGCCGTAAAGGCTCATGTGTAGAACGAGTATGGAACTTTCACTATGGTTTGCACGTTATGAATGGGGAAATACAGCTCGAACCAGGCCGAACAGTTGAGTTAAGTCAAGTTGACGCCACTTTGAGGAGCCTTTCGTTGGTTTAGCGTAGGTTTGGCGGCATCTGCCTGTTCAGATTCTTTAATCACTTCCTCATACTCTATTCACGCGCTCCGCCTACACTTAGAGCCTATCCGGAAACCCCGGAGTGCGGGGCTTTAGCCCGTTTGGGCCATGCAGACTGAAGTCTGCACTCCACTTTTCGGATAGGTTCTTAGCCCTGGTTGGATCGGCGCGAAACCCAAGAAACACGTTGGAGGAGAACCATGAGCTTAGACCGCCTGACGGTTGGACGAGCCGCGTCTGTATCTGAAAACGACCGGGAGCTTCGCCGGGACTTGGGCGCGCGGAACCCCTTCGCGTTCGTCCGGCACAGCATCGCCTCGTGGCGAGGCTTTCGCAGACCGGAGCGCGGCGTGCTCGAGGGCGCGCTCGCCCTGGCGCGCCGGGGGAACGGCCAGACCGTGTTCGTCGCCACGCGGAGCTTGCACTCGTTCGCCGACCGGCGCCTGGACATGATCGAAGCGAAGGCGATCGGGCCGGTGTGCCCGTATGGACTGATCCGCGACCTCCTCAATGCGGCGCTACCCCGTTCCGATGCGCGAGCCGCCGGCGCGACGCTCCCCGCCGATCTGCTGGCCTACCTCAAGAATCCAGCCTCTCTTACAGGGGAGCCTGACGGCGTGGCGTGGACGGATGCCGTGGTCGACTTCTTTGCGGCGCTGCCTGCGCGCGCGCCGCTGACGATCCTCGTTCAGCGCGCGCACCACGCCGATCCAGAGAGCGTGCGCGCCCTCGAGGCGCTCGCGCGCCGCGTCGCCACGTCGCGCATTCTGCTTCTCGTCACGCACCGCATCGATGCGCCGATCAACGCGCCGCTCGAAACGACGATGCGCGCGCTGCTCGAGGCTCGCCTGGCCCGAGCTATGGCGCTGGCCGCGCCGCAGACAGACGATGCGCGCCTGCTGTTCCTGTCCGCTTTCGGACGCTCCGTGCGGTCCGAAGCCGCCGCAGCGTCGATGGCCGAGGGTGAAGCGGAATTGCTCACATATGGAATGCTCGGCGTCGAGGCCTGCCGGCGCGCCGGACGCTGGGCGGAGGCCAAGGCGCTCGCCGAGCGCGTCGCCCGGGCCGGCGAATCGCATCAGGCCGACTACGTCGCGTGTTCGGCCGCGATCGCGCTCGGGCATATCCTGGCCGACCAGGGCAAGTGGGACGACAGCCGCGAACGGCTCGAGCCTATCCAGGCGACTGTCGAGGCGACCAAAGAGGACGATCTGATCGCGTGGCTGTACTGGGGCCTAGCGCGGGTGTACTGGGGCCTGTCTCAGCGGCGGCGCGCGTTCGAGATGCTGCGCCTGGCACAGACGGTGAGCCTGCGCACTTCCGACGCGTCGCTCGCCGCCGCGATTGCAGCGTGCGGCGCCGAATGGCTGGCCGATAACCGGCGCGTGAGCGCGTCGCAGGACTGGCTCGATTCGCTCGAGCAAATTGCCGGGCGCGCAGACAGCCCGCCGGCCCAGGCGGCGCTCGCGCTGGGCAGCGGCGTCGTCGCGCTGGCCGAGCACGACGCCATCACCGCGGCCGGCTTCTTCCGCGCGGCGCTGCGCCGCTATACCGAGCTGGGCGACGACTATGCCTCGGCCCGCGCCCGGGCGCGGCTGGCCGCCGCGCTGCTCGAGCAGGACGCCGCCGACAGCCGCCGGGAAGGGCGCGAAGAGCTGAGCGAGGCGCACGCGGCTTTCACGCAGTTGAGCGCTGCCGACGACGTGAGCGCCGTCGAAGTGCTCGGCGCGAAGCACGGCGTTCGCCCGCGCGCCCGCCGCGTGTCATCCGGCAACTCGACCTCGCCGGGTGGCATCACCCCGCGCGAGCGCGAAGTGTTGGAGCTGCTCGTGCGCGGTTTGACCAACCGGCAGATCGCGGCGACGCTCTCCATTACAGAAAAGACGGCGGAAGGTCACGTCAGCAACATCCTGGCGAAGCTGGGAGTAGCCTCACGCGGGCAGGCGGCCGGATATGCTGTTGCAAACGGACTGCTGGAGCCGGCTGAGGCGTGACACAGAGCCTCTGAAGCAGTTTAACAAACAAGAGTGTATATCTGCGCCCTGATGGTTGACTTCGGGGCGCTTTTTGTTGAAGCGCGGCCTTCTCAAAGCCGGACACAGAGCGGTGGAGGTGTCTGGTGCCAAGCGCCTGGATTGTTACGACAGCATCCCCGGAATGGGTCGAAGCCTTTCGCGAAGCCGGGTGGGAGGTTGAGGCTTTCACGCCGCCTGAACTCGTTCCTGCGACTCAATCTCAGGTACGAGAGCTTGACGTGATCGTCTTCGAAGTGAGCGAAGGGCGATTCTTTGACACATTCGAGGAAATCTGCCGGGACAAGCTCGCGCCCGTGTTAGCCGTCGTCCCGAACTGGACGTTTGTCGATCAGGTGTTTGAGGCGGGCGCGGACGACGTGCTAGCCGTGCCGGTTCATCTCGTCGAGCTGCTCGTCCGCGCACGCTGGCTGGCTCACGCCGTGAAGGTGATCCGCACCGGCAAGCTGAGGATTGACCTGTCTGCCGAAACGGTGAAAGGTGGCGAGCGCGTTATCCATCTGCCGCCGCTGGAGTACCGGCTGCTGGCCTGCCTGGTGGAGCACATTGGACAGGCCGTCAGCCACGACGATATTGCGCTGGACGTGTGGCGGTATCACCCCAAGTGGGGCGGGACGCTGGAGCAGGTGAAGACTTGCGTAAAGCGGCTGCGGCAGGCGATTGAGCCTGATCCGCATCATCCACAATACATCATCACCATCAGGCGAGTGGGCTACCAACTGAGGAACCAAGCACAGTGGCGAGCCGCCACGCGTTCGTCCTAAAGTGACAAAACTGCCACTTTGGGCGCCCAAATTGCCACCCACGGTCACCCATCGCGTGAGGATTTTTGATATGATAATGCCAGTAGCATAAGCATTATCACCCCTCCACTTTGGCGTAAAATGGTATCGTAAGCGAGAATGACTGCGGCCCTCACGTCGTCTTACAGGCCTCATCAACCATTGCTCTTAAAGCGTCAGTTCGCTCGTAACTTCGATTGGAGCCTAACGATGAGCACTCAACCGAATATTCTCAAAGTCTCGCTGCTGCCAGCAGCCATCGCCATACTCACAGTCTTAGCCAGTTGCCAGCCGGAGGAATTAGTATTCGATCCGCAGAGCGGGCGATGGGTATCACCGCTCCCGACCGCCACCTCACCGACCTCTCCACTGCCAACACCGACCGTGACCAGCGGACCAACACCCATGCCCCCTCCGACCCCCTGGCCACCGGATTTCACGCCTTCGCCCACACCGACGCCGTCCCCAACACCTGAAGGGACTCCCGCCATCATCTATGACCCCTTAAATCGTTTTAGCGTAACACTACTTCCCGGTTGGTATGCCTATACGCCGGATGCAAAAGCTATCGTCGGAGTTACATCTATATCCAACTATGACACGCGTCTTATCGACGAGCCGCCACCCGGTAGCCTGTACATTCAGATTAGCATTGGAGTTCTTGACGCCGGACAATCTTTTGAGCAATGGCTATCGGATCGACGGGTCCTTGAAACATCTCCGGAATATGGCGCAAGTGGTAACATCCTCACGGAACCTCAGCCCTATACACTTGGGCGCTACACAGGTGTTACTTACACGGCACGCGATTCATATTCCAATGAAGGTGTTACGGTAATTTACCTGCTGACGAGCGACAGGCGAATCGTAGGTATCGGGTTGAAGCCTGCTGATAGCCCGATGCTCTCAGATGCCCTGTCAATACTGTCTACTTTGGACGTGTCACCAGTAACAGCTCCATAAGCTCGCAAAACAAGACCTCTGAAAAGCAACTGTTTTGCCCAAATCGAAATGAGAGAAACCGACCCTGAAATTAACCAATACTTGCTTGCACGTGGCAGAAGAACCTCACTATGATTCAGCTAGGAGGGATTACCAATGTGTTGCATTTTCCTCATGAAGTTAGTGCGTAGATCGCTGCTCGCTCTATTAACTGTTTTCTTGTTACAGGTGCTTCTCGTCTCGTCACCATCATTGGCCTCGACATCTCGCGTACCCCTTGCTGACTGTCCCCCTGGTACATTTCCCGGCACGGAAGCGTTTGCCAGCACGATAATCTTGCAGATGCCGTTTATTGCGGGTGAAACATGGACGGTGGGAGGGGCCGGCTCCTTCTACGGCAATGGCAAACACTGCAATGAGTTTAATGACTACTACGCCACGGACTGGAATCGAACAAATGACGATGGTGCAAATGTATTGCCAGTAGCGGATGGAGTTGTTTCCGATATTCTGGCTCCTCCTTGCCCGGCAGGTACTGGCTACGGATGTTACGTACAGATAGACCATGCGAACGGCTATCGTACGCTGTATGCGCATCTATCACAGGTATTGGTAGCCAATCAGGCTTCGGTTCACACTTGGACTTTGATCGGGGAGGTCGGACAGACTGGCGTTCCTCCTGGCGGTGGTCCACATCTACACTTGACTTTCAAGCACAATGATAATGGCTACTTCTCCTACTGCTGGAACAACGGCCAAACCTGTCTCAATACCGAAAATCCCCAGTGGCCGCAGGGACACCGGCCCAGCCCCATGATGACCGCGTCAGGCGCTACCATCCTTGAGGACTTCCAATCTTACACCAGTGTGAACGGACGAATTTACCTGCCCGACCTGCGCAATAACGACAATGGCTGGACCTCGGAGTTCTACGTGCGTAACGACGGGACGGAAAGCCGCAACGTCAAGATCGCCTACTACACCGCATTTGGCACAAATACAACCGTTGAAACATGTCCAAACGTAGATCCTAACGAACGCTGCTGGATTCCGATGAACGTCAGTCAACGCCTGCCGCCTGGCACGACCGGTTCAGCCTATATCGACGGCGGGGAGGCGGTGTCAGTGGTGGTGATACAATGGCGCGCCTCCCCCGAAGCCCGGGCAGCCTATCTCGGCGTAAGCCAGCCCAGTACCCGGGTCCACGTGCCGCTTCTGCATAGGAACAACTATGGGCTGTATAGCGAGATTTACGTACAGAACAACTGGCCGACATCCACCAACGTCACGCTGCAATACAAAGTCTCGCCCGGCCAACCCGGTGGTAATTGCATACAAACCATCTACAATGTCCCGGCCCGAGGTCTCCAAGTGATCCGGCTCAGCGAGGTCGACTGCATTGGCACCACCTTTGTCGGCTCCGCCTACGTCACCAATAGTGCGAACAATGCGTTGGCGGTGGCTTCCACCCAACGCAAGTCGGATCATAGCAATATGGCTGAGTCGAGCGGCGCTGGCGGCACGGCCAACACGGCTTACGCGCCCCTCATCCAGAATAACAACTATGGCTGGATCTCGGGCATCGCCCTACAAAACGCCAGCAGCAGCACCAACAACTTGACCGCCAACGTCTACAACCAGACGGGCGGCTCGCCCTGTCGCACCGATACCTATTTCAACATCGGCGCTCGTAGATCTCAAATCATCTCGACGCCTGGCGGCGCCTGCACCTCGGTGGCCTCGGCGGTCTACGGCGGCGGCAGCCAGCCGGTCGCCGCCATCGTGAACCAGGTTTTGCCGGGCACGCCTTCGTCGACGGACTACGAGGCGATCGCGGCTCCCAGCAAAAAGGTCGTCGTTCCACTATGGAGTAACCAACCGGGCTGGATCAGCGGGCTCGTCGTGCAAAACGTGAACACCCAGTCGGCGAATATTACGATTACCTTCTACGATGCCGCCGGCAACCCGTCGGGGTCACCCTTGACGGCAGTGATACAGCCTCGCACGCTGTACATCGCGAGCAGCACCGGCGTCGCCGACGGTTCCGCGGTGGTCACTGCCGACCGGCCGGTGGCCGTGGCGGTCAATCACTTCCTGAGCATCAGTGGCGATGGAAGCATGAGTCACATCGGGGTTCAGCGCTAGACAACGCGTACGCACCACCTAACCACGCTCACAGGTGAATAGAAAACAAGACGCCAGATCGAATAGTAAGGCGCGCAGCGGCTTGAACCGTATCTGTAACCCTTTAAACACCTCGTGATGCGGAGGCTATATGGGAGTTCGAACCAGTCGTTTGCGGCTACTGACCATCGGGATTGTAGTATTGACCGTTGGTCTCATTGGCTTGCTACTGCTGGTCACCCCATCAAAGGCAGATGAGACCGGGTCCGCTCAGGAAACAGCGGTGAGCAACCCTGACGACTTACCTTTTTGGTTCATTGGGAATTGCCGTGATGACGGGCATATCTGGCGGTTGACTCAGGCAAACAGTCGGTAGCCTTCCAGATCAAGGAAAATGCGCTGGAACAGATGGCCGA
>Ga0209342_10003445_pt1 | contig 16628 bp, 21 predicted proteins | sample RifCSP16_2_FD_184023 | JGI IMG/M metagenome (GOLD analysis project Ga0209342, IMG submission 184023) | Soil microbial communities from Rifle, Colorado - Rifle CSP2_sed 16_2 (SPAdes) (version 2) | ecosystem: Environmental > Terrestrial > Deep subsurface > Rock core/Sediment | place: Rifle... | reverse complement strand
TCCCGACTTTTAATTTTGCCAACTTTCTTCATGTTTGATTACCTCCTGGAATATAAACTTTTGACTCTAAAAGTTATATTATGACGCAAATTTGCTCAATGTCTCTTGAGCAACATCTTCCAAGGAGGCATCTACTTCATCGCCATTGGAAGGATTTGGTTTAGCTTGACTAGGTCTAAAAGTTACCCTGGTTTTTGGAGTATTACGAGCGAGATCTTCTTTCCATACACGTTGCTTGTCATCATCGGATCGCTCTAACGAGATTATCTTTTCCTTGACGTCTTTTTCGAATTTGATCCGAGAAGCTCTTGACTCCGTAAGATCTCCGGTCAACTGACCAATTGCAGTAGTAAGACCTGTGATAGAAGTTTCAATTGCTCCCAACCTGGTATTGAACTGTTCGGAGGCAATCACCCTAGAAACAATGGTTTCAAGAAGCTGCTCATCAATTTCAAATTCTAATTCTTGCGTTTCGTCCGTAGAAGTCTCTTCCTGAGCCTCTTCTACATTACCAGTTTCTGAGGTTGTATCAACTTCCTCTTCGGTCTCTGAGCCTTCTGCGTTTCGGAAAATTGCATCTGATTCTACAATTTCGCGATTGACCGGATCAACATTACTTTCGAGCCATTCTTTAGCTCTTTTCTCGTCATCTCCAAAAAGTTTCACAAATGCGTTCCATTGAGTTTTATTCATCTTTCGATCTACCTCCTCAAATATTGAAGTTGAATTCGTAAAATAAGATGCGGCATGGTCGGCTGGAAGGGTAGAAATTTCTCGGAGGTATCCTTCTTCGTACACTTCAACATCTATACCACCGATTGACTCTATGCGTGGAGGCTTAAGAGCACGATAAGAAATACTGTCGCTCCAATAATCCGGATCTTTCCCTCTGGCAACTATCTCAGCTTTCGCAATTTCACTGTCATCATATACGCCAGAAGTTATGAGAACATTTCCCTCTCGAGCGACAAAATCACAAACGCCGACCCTAAACTGAGATCCCTTATGGAAAAACATTCTCAAAGGATCAGGGTGTTCAGTAAAGTTCTTGACAATGCTGTCCATAAGTTTTCTCGAATCTATCTCGCCATCTTTATTTATGACGGATGTATTCGACACGGATACCCAACGATGCTTTCCATCGCTTTGCCGCTGAATTGTAGTTTTTGTTCTTATATTTACGGGTGTAAAATTTTGAACTACTTCCTCCATATTTCCTAAAGTCAAATTTTCGTCTGTATCGAGCTCAAGTATTGATTTGAACAGTTTTCCACGATGCACGAAGACTGCAAACAAATCTCCATTTGCTCCACGGTAAATGTCGATAAAAAATCCGGGAAATTCGTCAAGTTCATCAGCAGCATTGAAAACTTTTTCGACAAGCATGTGCATACTCATATCTCTATGCACATCTTCACCGTACAGGAATTTTTGTGCTTTCTCGAAAAATTCAACGAGCAATTGTCTAGGACTAACAGTCATAGTTTTATCCCTTTTTATAGCTCCATTAGCGTTCGCAAAAGCAAATGCTTCGCAATTTTTAAACTTACCAGGATTTTTAGCAACTTTCTTTAAACCCTTTTTCTTACAAGAAGCAAAGGCAGAATTAAAAACCTCAACCCATTGTGCCTTTTTATCCTTTGGTACGTTCTTAGGAATATCAGGATCATCGGGTCCAGAATATGGCATATCTCTACCTCACTTTACATTATACCTTATATTTAACTTCTTTGCAAGGTCATATTACTTATTTGGATTTATTAACCTCAACCAAGCATCAACTTTAGTTCTAGGTCTAGAATGTGCAAATGTCACCAATTTCTCTACTTCTATAGGAGCTAATTTATTATTTAGAAGATTTTCGTACGTGACAACATGCACAAACTGCGGAGATATTTTATCCTTAAACTCTTCTATTCTCTGCAAATATAAGATATTTAGATTTTTCCATTCCTCTTCTTGACCTCCGTGCAATTTTGCCAATGAATTTATAATAGCATTTTCATCCCTAATTACATGAATTAATTTTATATCTGGTAGAAATTCCAAAAATAATTCGCCAGTAAGACTTGTCCTTGGATCTTTCCAGCCCCATTTTTGATTATTTTGCATTCGCTTAAAAACTAATTCTTTTATATACTTTTTATTTTTAGAACCACTTATCGAAATTCTTTCCTTAGATGGAGGTTTTCTCCATGTTCCCTCTGCCTGAGTTAATATGGTTTTATTCAGGTTTAAAAATTCTAAATCTTCGAAATATCCTCCAGGATTTCCATTATCTGGTCTTAAGAACTCTTTTCCCATGCTTATTCCACTTAAATGCAAAATACTCGCAATCAACGAAGTACCAGATCTATGCATTCCAAGTACAATAACTTGTGAGCGCATGTTCATCTTGGTTCTGAGACTAAAACGTCAGTAACTTCACAAACCTTACGAGCTGACCGCATCATAGAAGAAACTATTAATTCCTTTTTTGGAAAGCCATTTTTTCCAACGAATAATCCAGCATCATCAACAAGTATGACATGAGACCTTTTGTCGAGAATTATCCAATCTAGCTCTCTTAATACTGGACACAATCCATCTGGTACAGTATATGCTAAATCTCTACTCCAATGTGCATCTAACCATATAAGAGCTGGAGAGGTTGCTAATTTCAAAACTTTGCCTAAAATTGTCCCGCTATCTCCATGGAAAAATCGTATATTGCTTATATTTTTCAATCGTTGCGAAGTAGCTTTATAATAATCCTCGAATAATTCAACAGTCAATACTAACGGAAAATAATTAGCTGCCCATTCACAGGTTTTGCCCATGAATGTCCCTGTCTCTACAAAAACTTTTAATCTGTATTTATCTTTTAAACTCAATGCTAAACTTTGTGGTATTCTTCTATAGATCAAACCCATCTATAACCATCTTTCGCTAGTAATTTTTTCTACGTCCTCATTGGATAATTTTTGCAAGGATAATTCACTTCTGTGTCCTCGATAAACTGGAGTATAGTTTATGACTGCTCTATCGAAAGCCACTATGCTAAAATCCCCATATTTTTTACGCAATCTATCTGTACCATTGATTTCGCATTCTTGTGGAGTTTCTACATCTAGAATATATGGTAACAATAAACTTTTTCGCCATATTCCGGTCTGGAAAGACATTAAATACGGAGCATTTTTGGTGGTCTCAATAATTTTCTTACCTAAAAACCGACCAACCTCTCTGTGAGGTTTGTTGACTCTATCATAAGATAAATCAAACCTAAGAACGTCCTTATTTTCAGAAATATATGTATAGGCTATTCCTAAACCAGCCAAGTCAGCAGGACTGTTACACCAGTAATCCTCAAGCATGATTAAAATTAGTTCATTGGAATCTTTTGCTAGAACCCGCATGAAAAATTCTCCCCATCTAGATTTTGGATACTCTCCTATACTCACAAAAGAAAAATTCTTTGGATAACCAAAAGAAGGTTCTAAATTTCCATAGATTATAGCTTCCGAATCCTCCCCAATGTACTTATTAAAAAGGTAGTAAAACCCTCGTAGTAGCCAGCTATTTTTATCACTTGTTAAAACTGTGAAGGGTATAGGTATTTTAGTCATAGCCAAATTTTGACATGATAAATTTTGACATAACCTTAACTCTTGCGGAATATTTCTTCGGTAAAACTTTGGTGTGCTCTCCAGAAATTCCTTTGCGTAAAAATCTTAGATTAAACTCAGAACCAAGATTAAATTTTGTTGGATTTAGCATTATTTTATTGCGCATATTTACGATAGAATTTTCCTGTATTACGAGCTCCAAGTCTTTATGCATTGGAGTAAAAAGAAAGCCCTCGATAAATCCCAACTCTTTTTTGGGGTCTAGCAATAAATCTTCATATTTAATGAAAGTCTTATTAGAAGTATCAGCATCCAGCCAATTTGAATAATAATCTGACCATGACCCCAAAGCCCTGAAATGACCTTTTCCTTGAATTAAATCTTTATACATATCTTCGAACGTACTGTTCCAGTAATACGTTGCAGAGACCGTTATATCCCTTGGATCTCTAACCATTATGATAATTTTGTCCTCAGCTTCTTCTACTGTTGGAATATTCAACCGCATAACAGAATTTACGGCAGGCTCATTAAAATCAAACGTGGGAATGTAATGACCCTTGCGAATAAGCATGTCTTTATTGGGTCTGTCTTCAATTAATTCTGTAGCAATCTCCTCAGAATCCTTATCGCTGCGCCAGCCTCCGGTAGGACAAGCATAAGCAGACCCTAACAACCTAGTCATCCAAGTTAATCCTGACTTTGGAAATCCTGCAACATAAACTGTCAACATAAGATTTATGCAAGATTAGCTTGCATTATCTCCTTCCATGTATCCCTTTGCATATATCGTCTGGAGGGCATTCCGCAGTATCCATCAAATATACTACCAAAATCAATAATGGTATGTGTAGAACCAATAAGCTCATAAAGATCAACACAAAAGTTCTTAGCGGCAGGACCCATAGAGACAGCAATAGTATCAACGTTAGGAGAGAGATCCAAAGCTGTCTGTAAATATGTTTGCCTTTTCGAGAATGCGTCATAGCGATCAACCTCTACAAAATATTCTGCAAATAGATTTGGTATATTTCGTAAAAAGTTCGGACCGACATACAGGATTTTACGGTCAGACAAAGCCTTGAATACAGGCTTGAAATTTCCTTTTCGATTAGCAGCTACCATGAAAGTACCATCAATCCATGCTATATTTATCTTATTGGTCGATAAATAAAATTCTATTTGCGACCGCATAGATCGCAAAGCGATAGCCAATATGCCCCTGAAGAGCCTTCCTCTTGTATCTGCATAATGCAGACTTTGCAGTAAATCTCTCCTTAGATTTTTACTGTACTGGATATTATCACAATTATTCTTACCTACATCTAAAATGCATTGAAATTCCCCATCTCCGTATCTTACAAAGGTAAATGGATCCCTACTATCAAGTAAATTGATAAACCACTCTAAATCTACTTTTTTTGGTTCTAAAGTTATCATGTGAATACTTCGCACCTTTCTAAAATATACGCTTGGAAATTGCATCAGATCCTTTATTCCAAATAACAATAACTTGCCCCGAAGGATAATCGTATTCAATGATCTCCTCATCAGGAAATGCCCTCACAGCTCGCATTATATTTGGATTTGTCAGAAGTTCTTCTTTATAATCCCTAGCTTTGCGAGTATTAATCTTCATTTCCCCTTCGAAGCTAAACATTCTTTCAGGTTCTACATTTTCTTCGTCAGTCTCTATCTCACTCTTCTCTGGACCTTCCAGCTCTTCATCGTGTTCTTCTTCGGTTAAATCAGTTGTGCCAACAATCTCTGTAGGAACCCATGCTCTGGGAATGACACCAAAATCAGCTAACAATGATAATGCTTGATCTGCCGAGATCAATTGATCCCTGGAAGTACCTCCGGTCTCATAAAGGGTCTTGACAACATCTACCCTAGCTTTCTGTACTTGAGCTTGCATCAGATCACCCTTGTCATCTCGCTGATCGAACTGAAAATCAAGTGTATCTGGGCAAAATTGCTGAAATTGCTCTTGAAATCCAAGCACAAAATCCAGCTTGCCTTTTCCGGTAGCCTTCTCATGCTGAATCTCGGTCTCTGTCCCCCTACCCAAAGCTCCGAACTGTACTGGATAGAATTCCGACGCATCGTATCCGAATGACAGGGCATAGCCGTACATCAACATATCCATCCATTCCCTCAAGTTAAATGATGTTGGTAATGCTGATAAGGCTACCATCTTTGCATCAATAGAAGCTCTAGAGGCGAGAACGGCGACAGCATCGAAGTAATCTAACTCAAGACCTTCTAGCTGTTCGTCGGTATTCTCCATAGCCTTATTCCATTGTTGCTGAGATATACCTTGCAGCAAGAGCAATCCTCTAGGAGCTTTTGCGCCCAATGTCTCTTTATCATATTCGTAAACAGCAACCATGATACGAGCCAGCTCAAGACACCGACTGACAGCACAATATCCAAGACCACGCAGCTCCTCGTCATAACTAGGCATACTGGCTACCCGAATATAGTCTATATCCCTAAATATAGTAGGTTTTTTGACATTAGCCCCATAAGAAATAGGATTTAATGGATCACCAGTCAGCTTGCACTTTTTTGGATCGACTACATACAATTGTCTGATTGGACCATCCATACCATCTCTACCAAATTCAGTGATTGATCCTAAATCTGTATTCCAAAACGATCTTGATGCCATTGATATTGCCGGTCGCCAACCTCTAAGACCAGGGGCGGCGTTGAAATTGTGCAGCATCTCAGTAAATCTCAGCACCTGATTTCTGCCGCCGACCATTTTCCATCCCCTATTTTTATCAATGGCTACAACGTTATTGATAACACCCATCAAGTTAGGCTCGAGAGTGACAACTTTGGTCAACCATTCATCTCTCTTCCTGCTGTCTACTTTGTAGCCTGGATCTTTACTCAGCTCAGTTTCAGTCCACTTGCGTATATTCAAAAAGAAATCAAGCGGATTAGTTCCTTTTTGCGTAGAATATCTGGGCTGTTTGGAGAAATTTTCAAATCTTCTCCTAGCTCTTGATAAAACTTTACCATTATCACCAACTACTTCGATATTCCTCGAGACCATTCTCCGCCTCCGTAGAAATCAATTATATGATTGCAAAGATATCTTGTACAGTCCATCCCGTGATCGTCGACTTTCTTAGGTTGTTCTTTCTTTATCTTGTTATCCCACTCATAGCCCTCAAATTCATCTTCAGTCTTGTAAGGCTTTCCAAAGTCCTTTAAATCATAATCAATTTCAAGCAGCGAATCCCGCATAAAATAAAGACTGCTATTTCCGTCTTCCCTAACTTTTAGATACGACTTTACATTTTCAATTCCAGAGGTAACATCTTTTATTGCTGGCTCTACTTCCAAGCCCAAATGCCTCTCTAAAGTAGCCCTGTCTTCAGCGTCCCAGTCAGCAATGATGACTGCTGGATCAGGTTCGCTGTTCAACCTTTTCCATCTTTTAATAAGAGCACTAGCATCTTCGACGAGCAATTTGGTCTGGTAAATCTCAGCAGTCCTATATAGGATATCCCTGTTTGGATCGTAGACCCAATTCTGCCACACAAAAGGATTTGTAAAACCAAAGTCTACAACCCATATCCTTTGCCAATCAAGAGGAGCTTTAAATCTAGGAATCAAATGAACATCAGGATTCCATTCTTCCTCATAGATCATACCTTCGGCAGAGACCCACAATCCCAAAAATAGACGTTTTCGACGAAGTCCGGTCAGCGAACTTAGTTTTGAAATATATTCCAAGCCAGCTTTTGTCCACTCATTCTTTTCATGATCCCATAATCTAGGATTATCCTCATGATCAGAATGATACTGCTTCATTGTCCCCTCTTCCCAACGAATCTTCACCCAATGTCTTGGAGGACCTGGATTGCAATCTGCCAGCATTTGATTATAAGGCATCACCCCGTATCTACATCTTGTTATTAATGTCTCCCAGTCTTCTTCAGTTATCTCTGTCGCCTCTGGAACATAAATAATGTCATATTCACTGGAAAGGACTTTGCTGGCTTTATCCATACCGCCGACAACCAGCTTGCTACCGTTGGGATACCTGTACTCCTGCTCGCTAGTCCTGAAATGTACTCCACTACTTTCGGTCAGCACAAATTTCTCGTACGTGACCATCGTCGACTGCGTCAACGACTCTCTCGTCTTTCTTACCATCAATGCTCTCATTCCGGGATATTTCTGGGCGCAGAGATGGATTTTCTCCAACCAGGTACGACTTTTGCCAGTTCCAGCAGGACCTTCTAACAGAACCTCAGGACTACGGTCGTACATAGCGTGCTTATTGTCGCCGAATGGCTGAAACGCACAATATCTTGGGTCATTCACGACCGCAGTAGGTGGAGCTTCGGCAATCTTTACAGCAGTAGCCATCTAGATTTTATCGGTATCAACACCAATATAGACTTTGAAGAAGTTAGCCGTAGGACCTTCGATCGCCCTTGCCGGACCGTCAAGATGGGTAGCCACATATTTCACGATAGGTAGCCATTCATCAATTGTGTCAATTTTTAGCACAGTCCCGTCTGCAAAAGCTGATTTTCCCTCGGCTATCAGTTCCCATAGAATGACAGCCAGATATTCCACATAGGGCATTTTCGTTGCACGATGCTCAACGTAAACCTGGCTCTCACCATGAGCTCCTAAAAGCTCGGCAATCCTTCTCCTAAAGCTGGCAGGAGCATCGTTGGGGTCTATAATCTCGGTTCTTTCAATTGGAATTATTTCGTGCATTTTTACTTCCTAAAAGCTATCAAAATTTTTTCTTGACCTGTTGGCTTTTTATCTTTAGCCCATTCGTCAACCGCACGTTTTACAGCCTGTCTAGCATTTTCAACATTCTTTTTTGGATGGATTTTCCCGTTCGTTGGATAATCGTGAAAGAAAATCAATCCTTCCGGTCGAACCAATAGCATCCAATTAGTGATGTCTGCTTTGACGCCCTCGTAGGTATGGTCGCCATCGATGAATAAAATATCAATATACGACACATCTAACTTTACTCTTTGCGAATTAGCTAAGATAAACGTAGCAGATTCTTTGCCTATAAGTCTGGAAAATATTTTACCGGCTTCATAGGAGACATCAATCGCATACAATTTGCAGTCAGGAAGAACTTCTTTGAAAACTACGCAGCTCGTTCCTGGACCAATGCCAATATTGACAATGATAGCGTCGTTAGGAATGTTGGAAGTCGAGATGAGACTTTTGATCAGGGAGATCTCGGCAAGCGATAACATTCCATGAGCGAGCGATATGTCGGTAGATAGCATTAAGTCAATCCTCTAATGGCATTATACCACAATAGAAGAATCTTTGCTAGGGGCAATTATGTCGGGAGTTGGATTTTGGGATCCAAAATTTTTGGGGAGGGTGTACCTAAACAAAGCTAATTGTTAGTGACTTTTACTACCGCAAAAATTTTTGCACGCATTATGCAAAAAATATTGCCCCGCCAAGCGGGGCAATAAATTTTACTTGTGTTGGGTTTGGTTATAAACAAACGTTGCAATTGCAAAAAACATGGCAAAAAGTACAGGTATTGCCATAATTTGTACCGCAACGCCGTTTGCGTATTGCCAATAGTATGCAATAATATTAGGCATGGTATTTTACCTTTTGGGCAATTAGGGCAAGCATTACTGCTTGCCCTATTAGCCTATTAGTTTAGCCTTGGCTGCTGGCTGCTGTGGTAGGTGCTTTGGCAAAATTGCCGGTTGCAATTGCCTGTAAACCCGCCTGTGTTGCTAACCACGGGTTTACCCACCTGTGCCCGTTGCTAGCGTACACGGGTTTACAAATGGCGTGTGCGGGGGTACTTAGCGCCCTATCCCCGCCTATAACTTTTACCATTTTGGCTATATTTAAGCCTGCAATTTTGGCTTTGTTAGCCTGCACAATTTTGTGCAATTGGGCTAATTTTATATAGCCTGCTGGTATGGTTGTTACCGTTTGCGCCAACCTGTGCTGTGCCAGTTTAGCGGCTGTATAGCCATTAGCTGCTAGCTTACTGCACAAATGCCCTGCTGTAGCTGCTTGGCTGCCTGCTTTGGTTAGGTGCTTGCCGCAGTATTGACAAACAACCTTAGCAGGTGCTTTTGGGGTAGTACGTACTTTAGCCATTGTAAAACCACCTTTTGTTAGCTATAGGGTTATAACGCCTTAGCACGTTTACACGTGCTTGCACTTGGCGTTTTGGGCGCATATTGGGTTATACGCTTTAGGCGCTGTTGCTATGTTAGCTAGCTATGTTACCGCCTGCTGTTGTAAAAGTACTGTGTATAATATAGCATATAAACGTACCTGTGTATATGTATTTTGTGTTAAGGTTTGATTAAGGTTATGTTAAGGTCTTTATAGTACTTTAGTACTAATAGCCGGTCGCAAGCATAGTTAGTCGGCGGGTCGGGTCTGCCAGTCGGTTCCGGTACATCGCACCTTCGTATCGACCATGAATGAGAATGACGTCGCAACGTCAAAATGACGATATTTGCGAATGATCTCGTAACTTCAAAATGACGACGAATGAGAATGACATCATAATTTCGTAACAACGATATTTGAGAATGACTTCGTGTTCTCGAATTGTCGATATTTGCGAATGACGGACAACTTGAAATCAAATCGTATTTGTAATCATAAATAGATTACATTTGGCACTTGCTTTACGACACATTTTATGCTATAATTGGGATGATAGGCAGCAAGCACGACCTACCAAATTCAGAAGAAAGGAGGTAATGACCAATGACCACAACTTCAGTACCCCGCAAGTACAGCATCAGCGAGCCGGTCGTTTTGGGTGTTGACGAAGGTTTTGATGTACCCGAAGACGCCCAGGGCAAACTGGCAATCGTACGTCAATGGGTAGGCAAGACGGAATACCTCGTTTATGTACCCGCAATTAACGACCTTGACGTCTGCGTTGCTGACTACCATATTGCTCGCAAAGCCACAATATCTGACCTGGCTAACCTTGACCTGTGGCGATGATTCGACCTTACAGGGCGGGTCTAGAAAGCCCGCCCTACCGGACCTAAAATAGGAGGCAATCATGAAAGTACCCCCACACCACAAAGAAGATAGAAGGCTAGAATGTATAACAGCCGATGGCGGTGGTGACCATGCAACATATCGTTACCCAAGATACACAAACTGCCTCGTTGAATATACAATGTATGACGAAAATGGCAACTTCAGCGAATACCCCTGGGTAGTATGTCCTGTAGTAAACGGCAGGATGATAAGCGGTATCTTCTACGCATACGCCTGGGCTAAAGACGCTGTTGATGCAATTGAAGACGGAAGTTGGAAGACCTAAAATAGGAGAAACAAAATGAACTACATTTGCCTGATCGCTATAGTCGCATTAGCAATCTCATTATTTTGTATGTGGATTTCCCGATAATAGGAGGTCAAAATGACCGACTTTGTGACCGAATACGAAGTAACCGCTGTAGGTGATCACATAGGCAGCGGGTACGAAGCAGTAACCGTCATGCCAATTTACGAGACCGTACAGCTCAAGAATTCTGAGATTCTACGCTTCATGGATCTGTTCATCCCGAACAGGAGCGTCGCAATAAGGTTCATGGTTCGTGACGAGATCAGAATTCGTTATCCCGAATTACGGAACCTGCGAATTGCCGAAATCCAAATAATAGCACCTTCTAATTTGTAATCATAAAAAGGTTACATTTAGCACTTGCTTTACGAGGATTTATATGGTATAATTAGTAAGATGCAAAAAGCATCATAAACCAAACCCCCAAAAAGGAGATTAAGATGACCACAAACGCAATACAAGAAATAGTTGGCTCGAAAGATCGGGTTGGGCAAGACGGTGGCTACGGGTGGTCACCAGCACCACGCATCGTTATTATAGACCCGCAAAGCGACCCCCCGTACGTGGTCGCAATTGCCGTACACATGCAAGATGCTTACCAGCTAGTACAAGAAGTTTACGGGGTAAGCCCGGAAGACCAGAAACTAGAAACCGTGACCGATCCTGTGAACATGGGAGGCGCAAACGGCGTGGTCTTCGTAAACTATGTAGCTTGGGACGCACCAGGGCACACGGTAGCCTACGCGATGTGGGCACTTCACGACATTGGGTACGACATCGGTAAAATGGTGGAAGACTATATGACCATCTAAAGCCAGTACGACCAAAAGCCCCATACTTCACAAGTGTGGGGCTTCACACTACAAAAGGAGATAAAGATGTTTATACCTGGTCAAAAAGTAAAAGTTATCGCAGATCTTGAAGCAACACCCGAGCAGGGTGGCGGTCAATGGATCGGTAAAACCGGCACATTCGTCGCATATCGCGAAATGTTTGCCATCGTTGAGTTCTCAGCAGATCAAATACCCAAAGATGCACGAGATGGCAATAACGAAGCCTGGTTTACCAACGACGAGTTGGCATTAGCAGAGTAGCAGACAAGCCCCACAAAAGGAGACTAAGATGTTATGGCACTTACAGAGATACTTGTTCGGATGCTTTTGTTGCGGACCATGCCACCACAGGTACGACAGGTTTAACACTTGGTTCCAGAACTCGCACCGTCTATACCCAATTGTTCTTGGTGTCTGGAAATTTTTACACCTACCTCTTGAGCAAGAGCCATAGAATATTAGAAAAGCCCCACGTTACGAGGAGCGTGGGGCATCTTTTTGCCTAAGATTTTACGACACAATAGAGGGACGTCGTGTTTTCTTGTAAAGCCTGACGTCGTGTTCTCATAGCGAGAGATTACGACGATATATGAGAATGACTGACATCGTGTTCTCATGAATGACGATGAATGCGAATGACGCGAGATCGCGAATCACAACATCTTGACGAGAATTGCGAATGACATCTTGACTTCATAATTACGACTTTGCGAAACTAGCGACCATGTATCTAAAACCTTAACCTAACCTTAACAAAACCTTAACATAACCTTAACCTGATATGACCTTATATGTGCTACAATGATATTAGCGTGGGGGCGGTCAGAAAGGCAACTAGACCAGCCCCGTGAACCTTACCTGAAATAGGAGGCTAAAATGACTGAGGAAACTGTTGCCAGCAAGACTGTCGAGATCCAAACGACAGTAACCCTGCCCGATGGAACCGTCAAGTACAAGTGTCAGTACTGCGGCAAGTGGATCACCAAGGACGACAACATCGAGCAGGAGAGCGGTGATTATTGCCGCCACCTCCGGGAAAACGGGCTTGACACGCCCGAGCTCATGGGCATTCGCCGAGACAAGACCGTTACAGAAGTTCCCAGCGACGAATTTGGGGAGTTCATGAAGACCGCAAATCTGCACAGGGTTTGCGTCAAGAATGAGATCCCCGTGTCCGCTATGGTCCGAGCTTTTGGCGGTGACCGCGGGTTGAGTCAGCCCTTGCACCCGAAGTTCCAGTACGTCTATGTGGGGCGTGCCCGCTACGTCAGTAGTTGGTGCGGAACTGCGGAGGGCTTGAACTTCCTGCGAAGCGTCGCCCGGACGCCTCTGGGAACCGTCCCGCTCAAGGATACCCCGAAGACCGGCAAGAAATCAGCCAAGTCGACCATCAAGAACGCTATGGCTGAGGCTGTGACCGAGTAGCATCCATGACCACTAACCAGGATGCCAGAACACGGAGAGATTGAACATCTGAGATAGACCGATGAAAGGGTTAGGAGAAGCCCAAATAGGACTCCTAACCCGTGATCGGTTTAGCTCACCGAAAGGAGGTAAAATACCATGACCGACCAAGAGAACGTCCGTCTCGAAGTTACGATTGACCCGAGACTAGTGCCGATAATCGGCAGGTCTCAGTACAGCAGCCACCCGCTAACTATCGTGACCCGAGAGCTTCTTCAGAACGCGATTGACGCCAGCAAACGGCAAGGAGCGACCAAGCAGGTCGCAGTAGTCATAAAGTATCCTGGCTATGGCGTCGAAAACGGCGTCACCATTACCGTTCTTGATCACGGCGATGGCATGACGCCAAATATCATTCGCGATAAGTTCTTCAAGCTCGGGGCAACCTCTAAAGAGGACGACCCCGAAAGTGTCGGTGGCTTCGGAATTGCCGCCGCAAGCATTCTCTCGAATGACGAATGGGCAATTCGCACGAATGATCGCGTCTTCACCAGCCAAGACTACCGCAACGGAGCTTTTACACGAAACAAGAGGTTCCGTCAGGGCACGAGCGTCTTCGTCAGAATTACAGGTCGCACTTATTTTACTGACGTAGTGAAAGCCTTTCAAATGATTTACTATTCTGACGTTGATGTCAAACTGGCAATTTTAGACGAGCATGGGCGAAAAAAGTTTTACGATCCCCATGCAGGATTCAGATCTCTTGGCGAGCCGCAACGTCTGCCAGAATCAACAGCACAATGCGAGTTGAGCATCCTCCCAAAGGTCAGAATAGGTGGAGTCGAGTTTGGTTACGACGACACCGGCAGTGATATAGTCCGAATTGGTGGGCTCGTCCAATTTGCCAACCGATCATCTAACGAAAGACAAACCAACCTGATCTTTGACATAAAGCCCGACCACAAGCCAGGAGATCTCAACTACGAGCTCTCTGCCTCGCGAGAAGAGATTAGAGGACCAATCTCAGAATTTGTCTCAAAGCAAATATCTCACCATACGACGAATGCAATCTCCTCACTAAAAGCTGTTCTCGAGCCAGAGAAACCAAAAGACGCAAGACTAACTCCAGGGAAAATGGCTACAGGAACAAGGTTGGTAAGATTCAAAAGCTTCAAAGCAGAGCATTGGTCTTCGCAAGGTTGGCAAGAGATTGACGTTCAAAGCGTCGAGCTGACAGAGACGGGCAATCTCATCGTGACTAGCAAAAGCGGACTCAGTTGGAGATTCGAAGACCCTACAATTGAGAACGCTATAGACCAAGATGGTCAAGCTATTGAGTTTGACTTGGACGTCAATAAGCTGGCACAAATGCTCGGATTCATCTCGCGATCTGAACTGCGCAGTGAGATGAGAAAGCGCAAAGAGCAAAAATCTCAAAATGCAGCTATAGCCTTCTTCAACAAGAACTATACCTGCTCTTCAGACGAACTCGAGCTTCACACCAAAATTGTCGAAGTTTGGTGCGATATTCTCCAGAAAATTGCACCAATGGGAGAATCGTTCGGGATTGGCGTACTGAAGTCGCAATATGCCGAGGCTGAGCGAACCAACTACAGCGGAGATACATTTTATCTCATCAATCCCTTCACGATCGCTGAGGAACCAGACATCGAGGGCATGGTTGCGAGATTGTGGCTGACAGCTTGCCATGAAATCACGCACAAAGAAGCCTGGACGCATGACGAGAAGTTCACAATTCTCATGGGAAGACACATAGCCGATACGACTAAAACGTTCTTCCTGAACCAGAAAAAATGGTCGAGGATGCTGCAATGAAACTAGCTGACTATTTGTCTAACATTAAACGGAAAATAGATCTCGGTAAAAACACAACGCAGGACTACGAAAGTCTTGCCTATGGATTTCTTGACTTTCGCAAAGACCTAACCGAAGATCTCTACTCTCTAGCCTGGGTTTTGAGTCATCCTCAAGCAGGCTACTGCTCTCGTCAAGACATAGAGGGTCTTGTAGAGCTTATAGAAGCCCACTTATCTCGGGTTTAGGGGAGTGGTCACCTCTAGACTAACCTCCTTTTGTTGAGAGCCTTTCGTCTTAGCCAACGAGAGGCTCTCTCTTTTTGCTTGCTCCGGTCTGATTTTACGACACTGCGATTTACGGTCGCACAGTCTCAAATCTCTCGAATGACCTATAGCGAATGATGCACGATTCGACGATTATTGAGAATGACGATACGAGCGAATGACTCGAAGATTGACGATTTATGCGAATGATGCAAATGCAATCATTATTGCCAATTTTTATCGCATTTTTGACATTTTGGAGAACATATCCAAATGTGGTATAAAATTGCAAAAGACGAAAAAAGAGCAAAAATTTTATTATTATGGGCAAATGAGTAGTTTAGGGAGGGGGTTACTAAAAATAAAAAATGGTAAGAGAATAATATATATATATATAAAAACATAGCACTTTATAAAGTACCGCTAATTTGCTCACTCGACTACAATAATGAAAAATTGCAAAATAAAATTTTCCCGCAAAAATTATTGTATGCAACATTTTTTGCTCGCCCTAGTCGCCCAACACAACACGACCATTACTACTGTCGTCCACCCTACCCCCGAGGAGATTAACTTACTTCTGCCTATTGCAATTTGAGCTATTTTGTGGTACAATAAAATTAGAATAAAGTGCGTCAATAACTGGGGATGACCTAAAATGGCAACTAAGACACGCCACCACTTTTTGTCGACCGTTGAGCAACCCAACTCTCAACAAGTTAAAACCGGACGCAGAGTAATCATAAGCCAAGAAAAAATACGTCAAGAAGCCATGTCTTCAAAGTCCGGAGGCAGGGCTTATTGCGATTACTGCAAAATCTGGTTTAGTGCGAACTATGTGCGACCGGTACGAATCTTGTTCGACGAGAAATTTGCTTGCAGAGATTGCATTGCTCAATATTCGCTTATAGTAGCAAAATAGGAGTTATTTTAGTATGAGCCTTAGAGCAGGCGATAAAATCAGAGTGCGTAGAGACCTGAAAGTCGGTCACTATCGTTCTAGATTTGCTGGGATTTCTGGCAAAGTTCTAGAAATATCAGATACTGGAGCAAGGCTTGAGAAGTACACAGTCAAAATACAACTTCTTGAGGCAGAATTTTCTGAACCCTTATGGTTCTCGATCGACGAGCTCGAACCTTTCCGCGAGAACCCATCGCAACAGCAATATCGCTGCTACCTTTAATAATGGCAGCCCTGCTACAGGAGTTAAAATGACTTGTATTGTCGCACTAGAATATGAAGATAAGGTTTTTATGGGCGGAGATTCGGCTTCCACGGAAGAATGGAATATACATCTTATTACTACCCCAAAGATATTTCGAAAACAAAATCTGCTTA
>Ga0209342_10003444_pt1 | contig 16634 bp, 8 predicted proteins | sample RifCSP16_2_FD_184023 | JGI IMG/M metagenome (GOLD analysis project Ga0209342, IMG submission 184023) | Soil microbial communities from Rifle, Colorado - Rifle CSP2_sed 16_2 (SPAdes) (version 2) | ecosystem: Environmental > Terrestrial > Deep subsurface > Rock core/Sediment | place: Rifle... | reverse complement strand
TCGTCGGACTCGATCTGGCCGTCGCGGATCTTGATGATGCGGTGGGCGTGGGCGGCGATGTCGTGCTCGTGGGTGACGAGCAGGATGGTGTTGCCCTGGCTGTGCAGCCGCTCGAGCAGATTCATGATCTCGCTCGAGGTCTGGGTGTCCAGGTTGCCGGTGGGCTCATCGGCCAGGAGGAGCGAAGGTTTGTTGACCAGCGCCCGCGCCAGCGCCACCCGCTGGCGCTCCCCGCCCGAGAGCTCGTTCGGCCGGTGGTTCACGCGGTTGGCCATATCGACCGCCGCCAGCGCTTCCCCGGCGCGCTCGCGCCGCTCCGCCGCCGGCGTGCCGTTGTAAATGAGGGGCAGCTCGACGTTGTGCAGGGCGGTCGCCCGCGGCAGCAGGTTGAAGGTCTGGAAGACGAAGCCGATCTCCTTGTTGCGGATGAAGGCGAGCTGGTCGTCGTCCATCTCGCTCACCAACTGCTCGTTCAGCCAGTAGCGGCCGTCGGTGGGGGTGTCGAGGCAGCCGATCAGGTTCATCAGGGTGGATTTGCCGGAGCCGGAGGGGCCCATGATGGCAGCGTATTCGTTGCGGGGGATCTCCAGGTTGACCCCGCGCAGGGCCTGCACCGCCACCGTCTCTCCCATGTCGTAGGTTTTCCAGAGGTTCTCGGTCTTGATGAGGAGAGGCATGGTTGTTCCGCTAGCGCTTACCGCTGCTCGCCTTTCGGGCCTTCGCCGGGCTTCTCCTCGCGGACCTTGGCCAGGTGGCGCAGCTCGCGCAGCACACGGTAACTGCCGGTGACGATCTTCTGGCCTTCTTCGATCCCGCTGGTGATCTCAATGTCGGTCACGCCGGTGATGCCGGTCTCGACCTTCTTGAAGCGGGCCTGGCCGTCCTTGACCACGAAGACACCCTGCCACTCCTCTTTGTCTTTATTCTCGGGCGTGGCGGCGACGGTGGCGGCCTTAGCTGTCTTGTCCCCCTTAGACGCGCGCTCGGCGGCTTCGATATCGGCCTTGCGACGGATGGTGAGGGCCTGGATGGGGATGGCCAGCACCTTGGCGCGGGTGGCGGTGGTGATGCGGGACGTGGTGGAGAGGCCGGGGCGCACGATGTCGGGCGGGTTGTCGAGCGTGATGACCACCTTGAAGTCCTTGGCCTCCTGCGTCCCGGTCTGCAGCTCGGCGGTGGAGCGGCCGGTCGAACGCACCAGAGCCGTGGTGCCGATTTCGGTCACCCGCCCCTTGAAGGTCTGGTTGGGAAAGGCGTCGATGGTGACTTCGGCCGGCTGGCTCATCTTGACGTTGACGATGTCGGTCTCGTCCACCTTGACCTCGGCGGTCACCTCCGCCATGTCGGCCACCGTCAGCAGGAAGCTGCCGGGGGTGTTCTGGACGCCCGGAACCGACTGCTCGCCCACGTGCACGGGGAGGTTGGTGACCACGCCGTCAATGGGCGAGGTGTAGATGGTCTTCTGCAAGAAGTCGTCGGCGCGGGTGAGGTTGGCGCGGGACTGCAGGAGATTGGAGCGGGAGCGGTTGAGCTCGGCCTGCGACTGGGTGACCCGGGCTTCGGCCAGGGCCACGCTGGCCTCGGCGCTTTCGAATTCCGCCTTGCGGGTGTCGTACTCCTGCTGGGAAATCAACTGGTCTTTGAAGAGCCCCTGGGCGCGGTCCCAGTTCAAGGTGGCGCGGTCGAAGTCGGCGTGGTTGCGGCGGAGCTCGGCCTGCGAAGTCTTCAGGTTGGCCTGGGCGGCCTCCACGGCCGATTCCAGGGAGGCCACGCCGGCGCGGGAGGCGTCGACATCGGCGCCCGCCTGCACGGCTTCCATGCGCAGCAGCACCTGGCCGCGGCGCACTCGCTCGCCTTCCTGGACGGCAATCGCGACGATCTTGCCGAAGGACTGCGAGTTGATGTTGACGTAGTGGCGCGGCCGGATTTCACCCGAGGCGGTGACCACCGAGGTCAGGTCTTGCCGCTTCACGTCCTCGGTCTGGACGGCCACCACTCCGGCCTTCTGCTTCTGCACCACCACGCTGACGGCCACCACCACCGCCAGCGCTCCCACCACGATCAGGGCAATCTTCCGCGAGCGTTTCATCGCCATAGGCGTATAGGACTCCCTCCTGCTCTATTAGTACGAAAGTGGCCGGAAAAAGTTTGCGGAAAATGTGAAACCGGCCCGGTGGCCGGCCCCGACCTCCTCGCCCACCTTCCATTCTACCGCCGCCAGCCAGGAGCGGCAAGCGCCCGTCCCCGGGCTTCCTTGACCCGCAGCACGCCCCGAGGTAGTCTCGGCAGTGCGGCCGAAACGCAGCCGACGCCGCCGAGGGAGACTCATGAAGAACGTCAAGGGCACGGCCGCGTTGCTGCTCGGGGTGGCGCTGGTGAGCGCCGCAGCGGAGAGCGGCGCCGCCCGGCGCGCCGACGTTGAGCGCGCCCTGAAGCAGCGCTACCGGCTCACCCTGGTCGGTACCGGGATGTTCGGCCTGACGGGCGACCGCGCCAGCATCCGGGAGGCCGGCGGCATCCTGAACCTGCGCCGCGCGGGCCTGCAGGGCTCGTTGGATCCCGACCAGCCCGCCTCTTTCCACATCCGCCAGGGCCAGGCGCAAGCCGCCCGCGGCAGCCAGGATATCGCGCTCCCGGTCGGAGAAAAATTCTACCTCCACAGCGTCTACGTGGGCTCGGACGTCATCGTGCTCGGGCTGCTGAGCGCGCGCACGGTCTCGACCCCGCGGGGCGCGGGGCCAGTGTGGCTGGCGCTCAACTTCTTCTTCCCGCCCGCCACCCTCGCCGACGCCAACCTCGGCCAGATCTTGCCCGCGCTCGACCAGTGGCTGCTGCCCGAGGAAGGCCTGCGGCCCTTGCTGCAAGAGCCGGCCCCGGCCCCCGAGCCGCCGCCGCCCGCCGTCCCCTCCGAGCTGAAGCCGGGGATGAGCCGGGAAGAAGTGGTGGCGGCGCTGGGCCCGCCGCAACGGGAAGTCAACTTCGGGGCGCGGACCTGGCTGAGTTACCCGGGGCTGGTGGCGCTGCTCGAGCAGGGGAAGCTTACCGCGGTCGACCGCAGCGGCCAGCCGCCGGCGCGCGTGCGGGTGCTCTCGGAGCCCGAAGGCGCCGACGTCTTCCTCGACGGCAGCTTCGTCAGCTCGACGCCCGCCACCCTGGAGTTGCCGGCCGGCACCTACCAGGTGAGCGTGCGCCTGCCGGGCTACGGGGAGTGGCAGCGGGAGCTGCGCGTGCTCGCCGGCAGCGAGCTGACCGTGCGGGCGCGCCTCGAGAAGTAGCCGCGGGCCAACCGCCGCTGACCTCCAGGCATCCTGTGTGTTAGAGTAGAACTGTTGAGCCATTTCGTCCGATGAGCACCAGGGCAGGCACGGGGAGATTTCGCGGCCAGTGGGGGAACGGGCTGCTGGTGGCGGCCCTGCTGCTGGGGGGCGCCGCCGACGCGGCCGCGGCCACGCCTTTTTCTGCCAAACACAAGAAGTGGCTGGAGGAAGAAGTCCCCTACCTCATCTCGGACGAAGAAAAGAAGCTCTTCCGCCAGCTGCCGACCGACGCCGAGCGCGACCGGTTCATCGATGACTTCTGGCTGGCCCGCGACCCCAGCCCGGGCACGCCAGAGAACGAGTACAGGGACGAGCACTACCGCCGCATCGAACACGCCAACCAGTACTTCTCCGAAGGCCGCGGGCACAACGGCTGGCGGACCGACCGGGGGCGGATGTACATCGCGCTCGGCAAGCCTCAGCAGGTGACCAAGTATCCCTGGCACAGCGCCGTGCGCCCGATGGAGCTGTGGTTCTATTCGAACACCCACCGGTCGCTCCCGGGTTTCTTCTACCTGCTTTTCTACCAGCCCGACGACGCCAGCGACTACCGGCTCTACAGCCCGGTGGTGGACGGGCCCACCAAGCTCGCCAAGGGCTCGGGCACGGAAAACAATCCCCGCGGGGCCTTCCGGCAACTGGCCCAACAGGTGAGCGCCGAAGTGGCGCGCGCCTCGCTGACTTTCCTGACCGATGAGCCCATCGACACGGAAAGCTTCACCGCCACCATGGCCTCCGACTCCATGGTCACCCGCATCTACAACCTGCCCAACGACCGCTTCACCAAGGAAATGCTGCGGCGGCGGCGGGAATTGAAAGAGGTGGTCAAGACCCGGCTGACCTTCGAGCCCGAGGTGCTGGAGGTCGAGTGGGTGCCCTTGCGCGACGCGGACGGCGAGACCGCCGTCCACCAGCTTCTGCTGCTGCCGGCGACGCTGGAAGAGCTGGCGGCGAAGGCCGGAGACCAGTACCAGGTCACGGCGCGGGTGAACACCCTGGTGCGCACCGCAGGCGGCGAGCCGCTCTTCCAGCAGACCCACAGCGGCACCTACACCTACACCGCCGAAGCCTTCGAACGCCTGAAGCTGCTGCCCTTCGCCTACGAAGACCGCCTGCCGCTGCCCCCGGGCGACTATGACCTGGACTTCGTTTTCCAGAACGAGATCACGGGGGCGCTCTACCTGGCGCGGCAACAGGTCAATGTTCCGGACGTGGCCGGAGCCCTGCGCTTGAGCCCACTCGTGGTCTACGAAGAAGCGGTGCGGGTCGAAGATCCCTCCGGGGCGCGGCCTTTCGAATTCTTCGACCTTCGCTTCACCCCGAGCGGCCGGAACGAGTTCGGCCGCGGGGAGAAGCTGAAGGTCTTCTTCCAGGTTTATCTCCCTCCGCCGGGCACGGGCTACGCCGTGGGCGACACCTTGCAGGTGGACTACGCCCTGGGGAGTCCGACCCGAGGCGGCACCCGTACCAGCGAAAGCGAACAAATCGCCACGCAGCAGTTCGACGCCCACGGCACGGTCCTGCACGGGAAGGCTTTTTCGCTGAACGACTTCGAGCCGGGCAGCTTCCGGCTGGTGGTGACGGTCACCGATCCGGCCACCGGGCAGTCGGCCTCGCAGACGCTGGCCTTCAAGGTGGCGCAGGTGGGAGGGAACCTGGGCCGGACCACCATCGTCAACGGTCGCCTGGCCGAAGACACCCGCCGGGGCTGGCTCGACTACCGCCGCGCCCTGTGTCAAGCCGGGCAGAATCGCCCGGAAGAGGCCCTCCGCCTGCTCGAGCGCGCGCTCGAGCGCAACCCGAACCTGAGCCCGGCCCGCGACAAGCTGGCCACGCTGCTGTTTCAGCGCGGCGACCACGCCCGCGTCGCCACCCTGGCGGCCGGAGCCACCATCGCCCCCGACACCGGCCTGGACGCCATCCTTGCCTACCTGGCGGCGCTGGAAGAGGCTGGCCAAAGGACCAAAGCCATCGAGCTCGGCGAGCAAGCTGTCGCCGTGTTGGCCCCGGCAGGCTCACTCTACGAAGAGATGGCAGCCCTCTATGAAAAATCCGGCCAGGGCGACCGGGCCCGGGAGATGCGCGACCGAGCTCGTCAAGCCACCGCAAGCCGCAAGCCCGCCAGTAATTAAGCCAGCCGGGTCTTTTCCCCCAACTATAAGATTCGGTAAGATTTGTTTAATAACATACTAAAAACGGTATTTTCCTAGCTGCCCCATCAGTACACAACCTGTGAGAATCTCGTAAGTGATTGAAAATACATTCAATAATGTTTATTTATTAGGAATGATTACTGGCAAGGTGATTGCATATTCATTGGGTGGAGAAACTGTCATTAAACGTGACTTATTCCGAGGAGACAATCTGATGAAATCTCGTTTCGTGCTGTTGCTGTTCGTGTGTGTCATTTTCACCGCGCTTTCGGCCTGGGCCCAGGGGGGCCAGGTGACCGTGGGCACGGTGCAGGTGACCGTAGAAGACGCGACCGGAGCAGTCATCCCGGGCGCCAAAGTAATCATGAGTTCATCCATGGGTAGCCGCACCGTGACCACCGATGAGCGCGGCATCGCGCTCTTCGGCGGCGTGATTCCGGGCCTGTGGACCATCCGCGCGGAAGTGGCCGGCTTCAAGGCCGCGGAAGCCAAGGACGTGGACGTGCGCATCAACGTGCGCACCCCGGTCATCCTGGTGATGGAGCCTGGGGACGTGACGCAGGTCGTGGAAGTGAGCGCGGCCGCCATCGCCATCGACCCCACCAGCACCAACCTGACCGCTAGCCACAACGACACCCTGTACAACACCATCCCCATCGGCCGCAACCTGACCAACACTTTCTATCTCGGTGTGGGCGTGAACGACGGCGGCGGCACCGGCTTCGCCAACCCCTCCATTTCCGGCGGCAGCGGCCTGGAGAACCTCTACGTGCTCGACGGCGTCAACATCACCAACACCGGCTTCGGCGCCTACGGCACGTACCACCGCGTCTTCGGCCCCATCGGCAGCGGCGTCACCACCAGCTTCATCCAGGAAGTCCAGGTGACCACCGGCGGCTTTGAGGCCAACTACGGTCAGGCCTTGGGCGGCGTCATCAACGTCACCACCAAGTCCGGCAGCAACGATTGGCACGGGGCCGTCTACGTCTACGTCGACCCCGAAACGCTCTCGGTTGGCCGGCGCCAGATCAACGACTTCCGGCTGGCTTCGGGGACAGAAGTGCACGCCGTCGACGAGTATGACTTCGGCGTCGAGGCGGGCGGCTACATCATGAAGGACCGCCTGTTCTGGTTCGGCTCCTTCAACCCGGTGCTGCGGCGAGTCGAGATGGCCGCTCCTTCCGGCTTTCCCTACGCGGGCGACTGCGTCGCCGGCGTGACCGCGGGCATTTGCCACCCCCTGGGGCACATTGACAGCCGACGGCGCACCATGAACTACGCCATGAAGCTCACCGGCGTGATCAACCCCAACCACACGGTGGAGGCCACCTGGTACGGCGACCCGTCCATCTGGTCGTTCGGGCCCACCACCGGGGCGACCCGGGGTGAGGGCGGGCGCGGCATGGTGGGTACGCCCACCATCGTCGGCGGCGCCGTGACCCCGCGCGACTTCAGCCGGCTGGACTTCTCCGGACTGAACTGGGCCATCCGCTACAACGGCTCCTTCTCGCCCAAGTGGGTCTTGAACGCCCACATCGCCCAGGCCCACAACCGCTTCGCCGAAGAGCGTTTCTTCAACGACTACGGCATCACCGACCGCACCGGCGCCGTCACCGGCAACCCCGGCATTCCGATCGGGCAGGGCGGGATCGGCTTCTTCGAGAACTACAAGGCCGACACCAAGCAGTTCTACCTCAACAGCGCCCACCAGTACAAACTCATCGGGCCGCACGAAATCCAGGTCGGCTTCCAGTTCGAGACGGCGGCGTGGGACGTCCTGGCCCGGCGTTCGGGCCCGGACTTTCCCGTGCCGACTGACCCCATCACGCTAGCCGCCGGTGTGGCGGGGCTGCCGACAGCCGGCGCCACCGGCACGGCACGGCCGTGCTTGGAGCGGACCGGTCTGGCCGACTGCGGAGCGGGCCTGCCCGTCTTCGCCCGTCCGGGCGGCCAACTGCCCTCGGCGTACTACTTCCAGATCAGCCGCGGCGCGTTCGCGGGATCGCTGGTGGACACCCGCACCCGCTACGGGGCGCTCTACGCCAGCGACACCTGGTCCATCACCGACCGCATCAACATCAAGCTGGGGCTGCGCTGGGAGCAGGAGAACATGAACGGGCCTGCCACCTGCGTGGAAAGCGTCAACGTGCCCACCTGCCACTACGCCTTCACCGGCAACTGGGCGCCCCGCCTGGGCGTCACTGTTGACCCGATGGGGAACCGCAAGAGCAAGGCCTACTTGCACTTCGGCCGCATCTTCGAGCGCATCCCGCTCGACCTCGCCCAGCGCTCGCTCGGCAGCGAAGCCAGCTACCTCACCATGATCTATGGAGCGACCTCGATCAACCCCTTCACCGGCGAGCCGGTGTTCAACCCCAACGGCGGCAGCGTCTACTTGCCCGCGTTCGCGGCCATTAACTGCCCCGCGGGCACGGCGGCCGTGCTCTGCACCTCGACCGGTGGAGTGCGCGAGCCCAACCCGTTCCTGACCGGGAACTTCGGCACGCTGATCTTCCCGGGGACGAAGCAGCAGTTCCTGGATGAGTTCGTGCTCGGCTACGAGCAGGAGCTCCCCCACGGCTTCTTCGTCCGCACCCGCTACCTCGACCGGCGCATCAAGCGCATCGTCGAAGACACCAGCCCGTTGACGGTGGAAGCGGCCAACTTCGGCTTGAACCAGCAGTACGTCATCGCCAACGTAAACACCAACGCCGACCTCGGCACCAACCCGGCCTGCGGCGCCCTCGCGCTGCCCGGGCAGACGGTCTTCAGTGGCTGCATCGCGAGCCCCGGCCCGGACGCGCTATTCGGCACGGACGACGACATTTACTCGTTCCTGGCTAACCCGCTGGCCGGCCTGGCCATCCCCGACGGCATCCCCGACGGCTTCCCCAACCCGGTGCGCAACTACCAGGCGGTGGAAGTCAGCCTGGAGCGCCGCCTGCGGGATAACTGGCAGATGTTCATCAACTGGCGCATCGCCAAGCTGTTCGGGAACTTCGAAGGCTCGTTCCGCAACGACAACGGCCAGGAAGACCCGAACATCAGCTCGCTGTTCGACTTCACGAACAGCATCGGCTTGGCCGACCAGTTCCAGCCTGGCCCGTTGCCCACTGACCGCCTGCACATCGTCAACTTCTACGGCTCCTACATGATCAACAGCGGCTGGGCCAACAACCTCAACATCGGCGCCAACCTGCGCATCCAGAGCGGCGCGCCCACCAGCCGGTTGCTCCACCACCCGGCCTACTTCAACGCCGGGGAAATTCCGGAGGGCGGCCGCGGAGCGCTGGGGAAGACCCGCGTCATCGGGACCTTCGACCTGCACTTCGACTACCCCTGGAAGGTCACCGAACGGTTCACGCTCCGGGGCGCGCTCGACTTCTTCAACCTCATGAACGCCGAGCGCATTACCCAGGTGGACCAATTCGCGACGCTGGGCGGCGGCGGGGTCAACCCGGACTTCCTGACCCCCGTCGACTTCCAGACCCCGTTCCGTACACGCTTCTCGCTGCGGTTCGAGTGGTAATCCCGAAGCTTCGGGATACCCTTCGAGCCTGAAGCTCAACCGGGGGGAGAAGAAAAACTTCTCCCCCCGATTTCTTTTTGGGCTACATTGAAGGCACACCGCCGGTCGCGGACGGGGGAGGTAGAAGATGCGGCGGACCCGCCTGGTTAGTCTTCTCGCCTCTTGCCTGCTCCTGGCCGCTTGGCCTCTGGCCGCCCAGGGCCCCGGCGACGTTCGCCGGCGTATCCCCGGACAAATCAACGGCAGCGTCCAGTTCAAGGGCGGGATACCCTCCCCCAATTCCGTGGTGGTCTATCTCGAATCGGAAATGGGCGAGATCATTCAGCAAGCCAGCCTGGTCGGCAATGCCCGCTTTCGATTCGAAGGATTGGATCGCGCCCCCTATGTGGTGCGCGCCAAGGCCCCCGGCTACCGGGATGCTACCTACCGGGTCGACCTTAGGTTGATGCCCACCGCTTCTGCCATGTTGACGCTCTACGCCGAGACCCAGGACACTCCCGGCGGGCCCGCGGGCCTCGGCTCCACCGAACCGACCGTCACGGTGGGGACGCTGCTGGTGCCGGAGAGCGCCCAGCAGGAGTTCGCCAAGGGCGAGGAGTCCCTGACCCAAAACGCCCTGCCGGAGGCTCTCGGCCATTTCGAGAAGGCTGTCGAGATCTACCCGGAGTATTACCAGGCCTACCTCTCCCTGGGGACTGTGTACATGGACCAGGCCAAGTGGGCGGAGGCGGAGAAGGCCCTGAAGCGGAGTCTCGAGATCAACGACAAGTTCGCGCCCGGCTACACCGCCCTGGGCGCGCTCTACAACCGTCAAGGCAAGCCCGCGGAGGCCCAACCGCTGCTCGAGCGTAGCGTCGAGCTCGAGCCCCAGAGTTGGCAGGCGCACTTCGAGCTGGCCCAGACCCTGCTCCTCGAAAACAGAACCGCCGAGGCCGAACCGCACCTGGGGCGCGCCCACGAGCTCAAGCCCGAGTTTCCCCTCGTCCACTTTCTCCTCGGCAAGATCAGCCTGGCCAAGCGCGACCTGGTGACGGCCCGCACCGAGTTCCAGCACTTCCTCGACCTCGCCCCCGACCATCCCCTGGCCGCGCCGGTGCGCCAGAAGGTGGCCGACCTCGACAAGGCGCTGGCGGCCAAGCCTTAGCTTGACCCCGGGGCAACCGCGCCCGTAGAATAGGCGTCAGAGGTAGGCAGGCAGCAGGGGAACGCCATGAAACCAGCGAGCCTCCGAGTGAAACTCCTTCCCTTTCTTCTCTCCGGACTCTTTCTCGCCGGGGCCGCGCCCGCCGCCGCCCAGCAGCCGGAGGAGAAGAAGGAGCCGAAGCCCCTGACCGAGGGCCTGCCCCAGCGCGAGTTGAGCGAAAAAGAGCGCGAAAGGCGCAGCAAGAAGCTGGAGCAAGAGCTTCAGACCGCCTACAAAAAGTGGCTCCAGGAGGACGTCGCCTACATCCTCACCGGGGAAGAGAAGGAAGCCTTCCTCCACCTGAACTCCGACGAAGAGCGCGAGCAGTTCATCGAGCAGTTCTGGCTGCGGCGCGACCCCACCCCCGACACCGTCGAGAACGAGTTCCGGGAAGAGCACTACCGGCGCATCGCCTACGCCAACGAGCGCTTCAGCTCCGGCAAGCCCGGCTGGCGGACCGACCGCGGCCGCATTTACATCGCCTGGGGCCCGCCCGATGAAATCGAGTCGCACCCGAGCGGCGGCGCCTACTACCGGCCCATCGAAGAGGGCGGCGGCAGCACCTCCACCTACGCCTTCGAGATCTGGCGCTACCGCTACCTGGAAGGCGTGGGCCAGGAAGTGATCCTGGAGTTTGTCGACCCCAGCATGAGCGGCGAGTACCGGCTGACGATGGACCCCTCGGAGAAGGACGCGCTGTTGAACGTCCCCGGGGCCGGCTTGAGTTTTCTCGAAGAGATGGGCCTGGCCGACAAGAGCTCCCGCTTCGACCGCACCGACGGCACGCGGTTGCCCTTGCGACCCGGGGAGCTGGGCAACCAGCTGCGCGGCACGCGGGGCGCCTGGGAGGCGTTCGACCGCATGCAGCAGTACGCCGCCATCCTGAAAGCCCCGCCGGTGAAGTTCGCTGACCTGGAAGCGCTGGTCACCACCCGGATTTCCTTCAACCTGCTCCCCTTCGACGTGCGCCTGGACTTCCTGCGGGTCACCGACCAGTCCATCCTGGTGCCGGTCACCGTGGCCATCAAGAAGAAGGACGTCACCTTCCAGCTCAAGGACGGCCTGCACCAGTCCACCATCAACGTCTTCGGCCGCGTCACCACCATGACCGGCCGCATCGTGGACACCTTCGAAGACGTTCTCCGGCTGGATGTCCCGCCCTCGCTGCTCGAGCGCACCCTGGAAGAGCGGGCGGTCTACCAGAAGGCGCTCGCCCTGCGCCCCGGCCTCTACAAGCTCAACCTGGTGCTGAAAGACTTGAACAGCGGCAACATCGGCACGGTGGAGCAGCGGCTGGTGGTGCCGCGCTTTGAGGAGAACCAGCTGGCCCACAGCAGCCTCATCCTGGCCGACCTCATCGAGCGCGTCCCCTCCCGGAACGTCGGCAGCGGCCAGTTCGTCATCGGCAACAGCAAGGTCCGCCCGGCGGTCGGGGAAACTTTCGGGCCCAACGACAGGATGGGCATCTACCTCCAGGTCTACAACCTCGGCGTCAACGACCAGACCCACAAGCCCGACGCCACCATCGAGTACCTCATCCGCCAGGGCGAAAAAACCGTTGCTCACTTCGCCGAAAACACCACCGAGATGGAGCGTGCCGGCGAGCAAATCACCCTGGAAAAAGTGCTGGCACTCAAAGACCTCGCCCCCGGGGAGTACACCTTGGACATCAAGGTTACCGACCGCGTTCGGCAGCAAAGCGTCACGCCTTCGGCGCCCTTCCGCATCGTCCGCTAAGGCGCCTCTCCTTCATCCCGGCTCCAAGAAACCGAAGATGGCCTACGGATTTTGGTATAAAATGACAGCGCTTTTGGAGTAGGAGCCTTAGCGGCAGCCGATATGGAATCGCGAAGCTGGCGGGAGTACAAGCTGCGGTCGCTCGGCCTGCTGCTGGCGCTGGCCACGCTGGCGGCGCTGGTCTGCGGCGTCCTCAACTTCGCCGAGCGCGCCCGCTATGTCCGCCCCGAGGACGGAATCGACTGGGACGAGACCCCCGAGGGCGTGCAGGCCAGCATCGTGTGGCAAGACACCCCCGCCGACCGAGCCGGCATCCGCCCCGGCGACATCCTGCTTTCGATTGACGGCCGCCCTATCCGCAGCCCCTTCGACGTCACCAGGCAGCTCTTCCGCGCCCAGCCGGGCACGCAGCTCACCTATGAGCTGCGCCGCCGGGCTCACGCCGCCCCGGTCACCACGACCCTGGTGGCCATGCCGCAGGCCGACCCCTTCAGCCTGCGGGGCTTCCTGGAGTTCGTGGGGCTGCTGTACCTGGCCATCGGCCTGGTCGTCCTGCTCAAGCGCTGGAACGCCCCGCACGCCCTGCACTTTTATTTGTTCTGCCTGACCAGCTTCGTCTTCTACAGCTTCGCCTACAGCGGCAAGTTCGACACCTTCGACTGGACCATCTACTGGTCGGACGTGGTGGCGCGGCTGCTGGCCCCGGCCTTGTTCCTGCATTTCGCCCTGGCCTTCCCCGAGCCCAAACCCTGGTTCGAGCGGCACCGGTGGCTGTTCAGCGCGGTCTATCTCCCCGCGGCGGGGGTGCTGCTCTTCCACGCCCTGGCGGTGGGGGCGCCGCTCCTGCCGCGCTCCATGGAACGGATCCAGTGGTTCGACCAGATCGAGTTCACCTACGTGGCGGCGCTCTCCCTGCTGGCGGCCGGCGTCTTCGAGTACACCTACCGCCACTCCCGCGACCCTGTGCTCACCCAGCAGATGAAGTGGGTGACCCGCGGCACCTGGCTCGCCATCGTCCCCTTCACCGCCTTCTACGTGCTGCCGGTGCTCCTCGAGACCGTCCCCAATGACTGGATGAAGCTCTCCACCCTGGCCCTGGTCTTTATCCCCCTCACCTTCGGCTACGCCATCATCCGCTACCGGCTGATGGACGTCGACGTCATCTTCCGCCGTGGCGTGGCCTACACGCTGGCCACCGCCGCCATCGCCGGGCTCTATTTCGGTCTGGCCGTGGCGGTGGCGGAGCTGTTCCAGACCCGCGAGAGCTTCGGCACCGGCGGCGTCATCCTCGCCATCATCATCGCCGCCGTGCTCTTCCAGCCCATCAAGGACTGGACCCAGCAGCAGCTCGAGCGCCTGCTCTACCGGGAGCGCTTCGACTACCGGCGGACGCTGGAAGAGTTCGGGCGGGAGCTCTCGAGCGAAGTCCACCTCGACCGCTTGCTGGCCAAGCTGCTCGACCGCCTGGGACGCACGCTCGCCGTCGAGCGCATGGCCATCCTGCTCGCCGAAGAGAACGACGCCGACCGCTTCTCCTTGGCCCGGGCCCAGGGTTTGGGGGCCAGCCGCGTCCCTCTCAAGTTCACGCTGGCGGAATTGACCGCGGCCGGAGCCCGGCTTAGCGAGGGCGGCCCGGGCAGCAGCCTCTTCGCCCCGGGCGAGCCCCAGCCGCTGGAAGAGCTCGGCTTGCACTACTTCGTTCCCTGCCGCGCCCAGAACCGCACCATCGGGTTCTTGGCCCTGGGCAAGGCCGCCGACGGCAGCTTCCTGACCAGCGACGACCTGGAGCTGCTCGCGACCCTGGCCGACTACATCGCCATCGCCCTGGAAAACGCCCGGCTCTACGAGCGCCTGGAGCAGGAGGCCGAGCAGGTGGCCCGGCTCAAGGACTTCAGCGAAAACATCCTGGAATCCACCAACGTCGGCCTGGTGGCGCTCGACCCGAACGGGCGCATCGAGTCCTGGAACACTTCCATGGAGCGCCTCTCGGGGCGGCCCCGGCAGGAGGCGCTGGGGCGGCGCCTGCCGGAGGTCTTCCCCGCGGAGCTGGCCGCGGAACTCGAGGCCCGCCGCGACGACTCCCGTTTGAGCTCCCTTTACAAGTTCTACCTCGCCCGCCCCGAAGGCGGCCGCCGCGTCACCAACATCGCCCTGGCGCCCCTGGTCAGCAAGCAAGGCACGCCTATCGGGCGGCTGCTCATCTTCGACGACATCACCGAGCGCGTGCAGCTCGAAGGCCAGCTCTTGCAGGCCGAGAAGCTCACCTCCATCGGGCTGCTGGCCGCGGGGGTGGCCCACGAGGTGAACACGCCGCTGGCGGTCATCTCCAACTACGCCCAAATGCTGGCCAAGCAGCTGCCGGCCAGCGACCAGCGCGGGCAGCTGGTGGAAAAGATCGTCAAGCAGACCTTCCGCGCCTCGGAAATCATTTCCAGCCTGCTGAACTTCTCCCGCACCGCGGCGGCGGAGTTCGCCGAGGTGAACCTGAACCGCACCCTGCGTGACACCCTGGGCCTGATGGAGCCGCAGCTGCGCTCGGGCCGAGTCGAAGTGGAAGCCGAGCTGGACGAGACCCTGCCGGTCGTCCGCGGCGACGCCGGCAAGCTCCAGCAGGTCTTCCTGAACCTGCTGGTCAACGCCCGCGACGCCATGCCGCAGGGCGGCCAGCTCACCATCCGCACCCGCCACCACAACAGCCGCGTCCAGGTCGAGATCAGCGACACCGGCGTCGGCATCCCCGCGGAGAACCTGGGCAAGATCTACGACCCCTTCTTCACCACCAAGGCCACCGGCCGGGGCACCGGCCTGGGCCTGGCCGTCAGCTACGGCATCATCCAGGAGCACAGCGGCTCCATCCACTGCAGCTCGCGCCCCGGCCAGGGCACTTCTTTCCTGATCGAATTCCCGCTGGCGGCGATCCCGGCCGGCGCCCGGAGGAACAATGGCTAACGCGCGCGGTCACATCCTGGTGGTGGACGACGAGGCCGACGTCCGCGAAACCCTCGACGCCCTCTTGAGTTCGGCCGGCTTCTCCTTGAGCTTCGCCACCGACGCCGACACCGGCCTCAAGGCCATGACCGAGCAGCCCTGCGACCTGGTGCTGCTCGACGTCAAGCTCCCCGGGCGCAGCGGCCTGGCGGTGCTGCAGGAATTCCGCCGGCTGAACACCCAACTCCCCATCATCGTTCTCACCGCCTTGAAGGACATCGACGTCGCCCGCGCCGCCTTCAAGAACGGCGCCCAGGACTACATCCCCAAGCCCTGGGACGCCGACGAGCTGCTGGCCCAAATCCTGCGGGCGCTCGAGCAGCGCCGCCTGCTCGAAGAAAACGTCCAGCTGAAGCGGGCGCTGAAGGCGCGCTACCGGCTGGAGAGCATCGTGGGCAAGAGCCCGGTGATGCAGAAGATCTACGACCTGCTCGAGCAGATCGCCCCCACGCGCTCGACCGTGCTCATCAGCGGTGAGAGCGGCACCGGCAAGGAGCTCATCGCCCACACCATCCACAACCGCAGCCCGCGGGCCGACTTCAGCTTCGTCCCGGTGAACACCGGCTCCATGCCGGACGACCTGCTCGAGTCCATCCTCTTCGGGCACGTCAAGGGCGCCTTTACTTCGGCGGTGGCCTCGAAGAAAGGCCTGTTCGAAGTGGCCCACCTGGGCACCATCTTCTTCGACGAAATCGGCACTGTCGGACCCCAGACCCAGGCCAAGCTCCTGCGCGTCATCCAGGAAGGCGAGTTCATGCGCCTGGGCGGGAACGACACCATCAAGGTGGACGTCCGCCTTCTCACCGCCACCAACGTGGACCTGAAGAAGATGGTCAACGAAGGCCGCTTCCGCGACGACCTCTACTACCGCCTCAACGTCATCAACCTTCAATTGCCGGCGCTGCGCGAGCGCGGCGAGGACATCCCCCTGCTGGTCGAGCATTTCATCCAGAAATACTGCGCGGAAAACACGAAGCCCCGGCGGCGCTTCACCCCCGAGGCCCTGCAACTCCTGCTCGACTACTCCTGGCCGGGGAACGTGCGCGAGCTCGAGAACGCCGTCGAGCGCGCCGTGGTGCTCTCCTCGGGCGAGGAAATGGGCGCCCAGCTCCTGCCCGATGAAATCGGCCGGCCGCACCTGGTCGGCCGCGGCACGCCCCACGAGGAACGGCCGCTCTTCGACATCGTGGACGACTACGAGCGCCGCGTCATCCTCGACGCCCTCGACCGCTCCGGGGGCTCGCAGACCGATGCCGCCAAGATCCTGAAAATCCCGCTCTCCACCCTCAACCAGAAGGTCAAGCGCCTCGGCATCCCTGTCCGCCGGAGCCGCCAGGCCTAGGCGGAGAAGTCCGCCGCAACGCCCGCCGCAACCACGGCGGCTAAGCCTTCCCGGTTGACCCGCTGCCGTGCCCGGTCTATGCTCCCTTGGCTTTCTTAGGCTGAGGTAGCGCGGGTTGCCCCGAGCGTACCCGAGGGGCTACCCGCGGATTGTTCCGGGGAAAGGCCGCAGGAAGGCCTGCGGCCATCCTGCGCTACCTCGTTGACTGGCGACGAAGGCCGCACCATGAGAATCTTGCAAAGCCTGAAAGACCGGGCGCGCGCTCACAAGCAGCACATCGTCTTGCCGGAGGGCTCGGACGCGCGCACGCTCGAAGCCGCCGCTGTCGTGGCCAAAGAAGGCTTCGCGCGGCTTACCGTGCTCGGCCAGCCCGCCGAGCCCATCC
>Ga0209342_10003443_pt1 | contig 16636 bp, 21 predicted proteins | sample RifCSP16_2_FD_184023 | JGI IMG/M metagenome (GOLD analysis project Ga0209342, IMG submission 184023) | Soil microbial communities from Rifle, Colorado - Rifle CSP2_sed 16_2 (SPAdes) (version 2) | ecosystem: Environmental > Terrestrial > Deep subsurface > Rock core/Sediment | place: Rifle... | reverse complement strand
GCCCCACGCCAGACCCAACAGAGACTGCGGCAGCCGGGGAACAAACAGGAACGGCACCCCGCCGAGCCCCGTGGCCAGGGCCGTGGCGAGGGCGCCCAGGAAGGTCACTAAGGTCAGTTCGGCCGTGAACAAGCGCTGCCCCCGCGTTTGAGCGTACCTTCTGGGCCATCGGCCCGCTATCCATCCGGTAACTGATTCGCCACCGCCTTTCGAAGCCTCCGTGCGCGGTTTTCTCTTTCCGCCTACCCGGCCGGGTAGAAGCATCCTCTCCGCTCTGTGGGGCCGTTATCGGCGGGAAGACTATTCCGGCGTGTGTTGTCGCCCGATGGCCCGCGGCCTACGGTCGGGGTGAGAAGGCAGTGACGACTCGATCGGGGGCGAGAGCCATGGAACGGCGCAGCGACGGCATCGTGTATTACGCCCTGGTCATAGCGCTCGTCGCGTTGCTCATCAGCATCGTGGCCTATGCCGGGCGAGGAAGGGCGCAGGTCTCTTCGGCCCCGCGGATTCCCGCGACGATGAAGCTTTCCATGGTCGTCGCCACCTTCAGCGGACAGGGGGTGGCCGCGCACCGCTGGTATCCGACCATGCTCGTGGTGCGGCAGGGGGACACGGTGGATTTGGCCGTGGGCAACCCGGACAAGTTCAACCACGAGTTCGCGATTCCCGATTTCAACCTGCGTTCGCGGAAGCTGACGCCGGGCGGCACCGACCGGCTGCGGTTCACCGCCGATCGGGCGGGCGTGTACGTCTTCCAGTGCGTGCTGCCCCACGATCCCGCGCGGGGAGACTGCACGCCGGACCATGAGCTAATGCGCGGCTATCTGATCGTGACGGAGTGAGGGAGGAGGCGAGCGTCATGGACGGACGCAAATCCGCTCTGCGGTCGGCGCTGGCCGGGCTAGCGCTGGTCATCGCACTCGTCGCGGTCGCCCTCAGCCTTCTCTCGTTGACGGCGCCGGCAGCCCCGGTCCGCTCCACCCCGGCGGGACCCGCGACAATTGACCTCTCCCTATTGATCAGCGGGCGGGGGGCCATCGGCGGCCCGGCCGAGAGCCATCTCTATGACCCCCAGCTTCTCGTGGCCCGCCGTGGCGACAAGGTGCGGCTGCGGGTGACCAACGGATCCCACTTCCGCCACGCCATTGAGGTCGTCGGCTATGGAGTCAAGACGGGTCCGCTCACCGGAGGGCCGCAGGCGGCGGAGACGCTGACGTTCACTGCCGACAAGAGCGGGATCTACGAGTACCGCTGCTATCTGCCTTATGACCCGGCGACAGCGACGTGCTCGCCCGACCACGAGCAGATGGTCGGCCATCTCGTCGTCCTGGAGCCGGAGGCACGCTGATGCGCAACAGCACACCGATGGAGGTGACTGTCATGAGGAAGGGACTGCCGGTCATTCTGGCCGCTGTGCTGATCCTGCTGCTCCCCTGGAGCGCGGGTGGGGCGACGGTGCAGAAGCTCACGCTCACGATGCGCGACTTCAAATACACCCCCGCCAAGGTGAACCTGCAGGTCGGCGTGCCGGCAGAGATTACCCTGATCAACCGAGGGAAGGTCGCCCACGAGTTCATGATCTACGACATGCCCCGGCAGATGAGCGCCATGATGATGGGCCACGAGTGGGCGGAGAAGACCAACTACTTTCGCGGGCACGCGGTAACGGTGGAGGGCGGGAAGACGAACATGCGGGGTCAGGATCTCTTCGAGATCATCGTCTCACCGGGCAAGACCACGACGGTGAAGTTCACGCCAGCCCGCGCAGGTACGTTCGAGTTCGGCTGCATGATCAAGGGGCACTACGAGGCCGGGCAAAAGGGCACCCTGACCATCCGGTAGGTGAGGAGGATAGATCCCATGGAGAACAGGGGCTCCGCCATCGTCACCGCCGCGTTTGCCATCGTGCTGCTCATTCTGGGCGCCGGGTACCTGGTGTTCCGGATCTACACCCCACCGACGTCCGCCTCGCCGCCGGTGACCCCCGAGGTGCGGCAGTTCAGCCTCACGCTCCACGCCGTAGCGGTCGGCGAAGAGACGATGCGCCACTGGCTACCGGCAACCGTGGTGGTGAACGTCGGCGACACCGTCATCCTGAAAGTGACCAATACCGATCCCGAGACGACCCACGGGTTCGCCCTCGCGGCCTTCAACATCTCGGTGCCGGCGATTCCGCCGGGCCAGACGCAGACCTTCCGCTTCCGCGCCTCCCGGCCCGGCATCTTTCACTTCGGGTGCAGCGTGGCCGGCTGCGCCACCGACCATGCCGACCAGATCGGCCAGTTGGTCGTTTTAGGGAGCCGATAAGTGGGTCTGACCCGGCGCTCATTCCTAAAGATCCTGGCCGCGGGGACGGCGGCGGCGGCCGCTCCGCTGGCAGGAGGCGGGCTGGTGCGCCGGTTCCGCATCCGGCCGGGTTCCCCCAACCTCCCGGCATTCGTCGCCAGCCGGGAAACGCCCGGCACGGTGGTGCACCTCTCCGGCCTGCCCAACTCCGGCGGTGACGTTGCCGTGGCCTACGCGGCGGAGCCGAATACCCGCACAGGGCCGGGCGAGGCCGGGCGGCGCTGGGTGATGGTGATCGACCTGGCCCGCTGTGACGGCTGCCGCGAATGCACCCGGGCCTGTACGGCGATGCACTTCGTCCCACCCGGCCAGGAGTGGATCCGGGTCTACGAGATGAAGGATCACGAAGAGGCGGCGCCCTACTGGTTTCCCCGGCCCTGCATGCAGTGCGACAATGCGCCCTGCGTCAAGGTCTGCCCGGTCAGCGCCGCCTGGAAGCGGGAGGACGGCATCGTCATGCAGGACACCTCCCGCTGCATCGGCTGCCGCTTCTGCATCGCCGCCTGCCCCTACGGCGCGCGCAGCTTCAACTGGGTAGAGCCGCCGCACACGCCGGAGGAACTGGCCAAGCCCGACGACATCGAGTGGAACTTCCGGCACCGCAAGGGGACCACCGAGAAGTGCATTTTCTGCCCGGGGTTAATCAAGCAGGGGAAACTGCCGGCGTGCGCCGACGCCTGCCCGATGGGGGCGATCTACTTCGGCGACCAGGTGGAGGACGCGGTCACCAACTCCCAGGGGGAAACCGTGCGGTTCTCCGAGCTGATCAAAGAGAACGCGGGTTACCGCTCACTGGAAGAATTGGGCACCGAGCCGCGCGTCTACTACCTCCCGCCGCGGAAGCGCATCTACCCCGCTCCGCCGGCCGAGCCCGAGCCCGCGACGATGGGAGGGCACCGCTGATGCCGCGTCGGCCGGATCAGTTCTCCCCACGGGAGCGCGTGCTCCTGGCGTCCCTGACCGAAGCCGGACCGGGATTCTATGCCCTGGTCGGCGTGCTGCTGGCCGTGATCGCCTGGGGCATCATCGCCTACACCGTGCAGTTGCGCTACGGTCTGGGCGTCACCGGCCTGCGGGACAACTTCATGTGGGGCGTCTACATCACGAACTTCGTCTTCTTCATCGGCGTGAGCCATGTCGGCGCCCTGATGTCGGCAATCCTGCGGATCACCGGGGCGGAGTGGCGCCGCTCGGTCACCCGGATGGCCGAAGCGATCACCTTCGCCTCGCTGCTGATGGGCGCGCTGATGCCGTTCGTCGACATGGGCCGCCCGGATCGGATCCTCAACCTGCTGCTCCACGGACGGCTCCAGTCGCCTGTGCTGTGGGACATCCTCTCTATCAGCACCTACCTGACCGGCAGCACGCTGTTTCTCTATGTACCGATGATCCCCGACATCGCGCTGCTGCGCGACCGCTTCGCGGAGGGCCCCGCCTGGCGGCGCCGCCTCTACACGCTCCTGGCCTTGGGGTGGAAAGGAACGGAGGTGCAGCGCCACCACCTGGAACGGATCATGGGCATCATGGCGATCATCATCATCCCTATCGCCATCTCGGTGCACACAGTCGTCTCCTGGATCTTCGGCATGACGCTGCGCGCTGGGTGGAACAGCACCGTCTTTGGTCCCTACTTCGTCTCCGGCGCGCTCTTCAGCGGTGCGGCGGCTGTGGTCACCGCGATGGCGGCCTTCCGCTGGGCCTATCATCTGGAGGAGTACATCACGGAGGCCCACTTCCGGCGCATGGGCTACCTGGTGATTACCCTGGGAATGATCTACGCGTACTTCACGTTCGCGGAGTACATCACCCCGGCGTACAAAATGGCCACCGCCGAGCGCGGCTATCTCACCGCGGTGTTCAGCGGCCAGTTCGCCCGCCTCTTCTGGTTCACCCAGGTCGGCGGTGTTCTGCTCCCCCTGCTGCTGCTGACGGTGCCGCGCATCTCTTGGGTGCCGCGACTGCAGCGCGTGCTATTCTTGCGCCCCGTACCCGCATTGGCCACCATCGCCACGTCCGTGGCGGTGCTGCTTGCGCTGCCCGCCGTGCTTCCCCGGACCGCGGCCCTCGGAGGGTTTGAAGTACTCCGCCAGCTCCCGGTATGGATCATCGGGGCGTTGGGCGGATGGCTCTTCCTGACGCTGCTCCCGGTCTTCCGGCAGCGTCCCATCGCCGCGGCGGTGGTGGCGTCGCTGCTGGTGAACATCGCCGCCTGGTTGAAGCGTTTCGTCATCATCGTGCCGACGCTGCAGTTCCCCTTCCTGCCCATTCAGCGCGCGCCTGCCGGCTGGGCGATCTACCAGCCTACCTGGGTGGAATTGTCGATCACGGCAGCGGCTGTTGCCGGGTTCGTGCTGATCTACCTTCTGTTCAGTAAGGTGTTCCCGATTGTATCGATCTGGGAGACGCGGGAAGAGGGGCACCGGCCCGGAGCGGCCCTGTCGCCGGCCGGTGGACACGGGGGAGTCGCCGATGCGCCGGCTCCGTAGCCTCCTTTTCTGCGGCCTCTTCGTCGTTGCGCTGGCAGCGATGCCGACGCGGGTCGAAGGCGCAGAGCCAGCGCGGGTCGTTCTCCAGACGCAGTCGGCTCCTGATGGGTCCGCGCGGCTGACGGCGACGGTCGTGGATAGTCGTGGTGCTCCCGTGGCAGAGTCGCCGGTGACCTTCAAGGCGCGCACAACATTCGGCTGGCTAACCCTAGCGGAGACCACCACTGGTGCGGACGGGAAAGCACGAACGATACTCGCGGTCGCCACAGTCGTTGAAGAGATCGCCGTCGAGGTCGGTGGGGAGGGGACGGTACGCGCCGCGATTCTGTTGGGCGCGCGGAGGACCTCCGCGCCGCGCATCCGGCCGGGCTGGGACGTCCTCCGGGGTGTGAGTCCCCAACCCGGGTTCATCAGCCCGTACCTCGTCCCGCTGCAGGTGATCCTGTTCGGGATGATTCTCGGCGGCATCTGGGCGACGTACGGCTACGTAGCCTGGTTTCTGCTGCGCATCCGAGGGGCCCGCTGATGAGCCGCCTCCGACTCTCCCGACGGACGTTCGTCAAGACCCTCATCGCCACCGGTGCCGCCGCAACGCTGCCATCGGTAGCGAAGTTGGCCGAGACGTGGGCGGCCGAGAGCCACAGCCCCCATGCCAGGAAGACACAGCGGCGCTGGGTGATGGTCATCGACCTGGCCGCCTGCGACGGGTGCAAGAAGTGCACGGCCGCCTGTCAGAAGGAGCACTTCGTCCCCTTCGGGCAGGAATGGATCAGGGTCTTCGAGACGGGCAACAATCCCTACGACAAGCAGAACTTCCCCCTGCCCTGCCAGCACTGCGAAATCGCCCCCTGCGTGAAAGTCTGCCCGGTCGCGGCGACCTACCACAACGACGAGGGCATCGTCCTGGTCGACCACAACAAGTGCATCGGCTGCCGCTTCTGCATGGCCGCCTGCCCGTACGGCGTGCGCTTCTTCAACTGGACAGAGCCGAAGCACTCTCCCCAGGAGCAGTTCGTCCAGTACTCACCCGAATTCCCTGTGCCCCACCGGAAGGGGACGGTCGAGAAGTGCATGCTCTGCGCCCACCGGGTGAAGATCGGCCGCCTCCCCGCGTGCGTCGAGGCGTGCGCCGCCGCGGAGATGTGGGCGATCTGGTTCGGCGACGCCAATGAGAACCTCGTGACGAATGGCAGGGACGTGGCGAAACTGACCGACCTGCTCGCCGAGGGCCGGGCGTTCCGCTACAAAGAGGAGCTCGGCACGCACCCGCGCGTCTACTACCTGCTGCCGGATCGACGGGACCGGAGACCCGCCGACAGTCGGAAGCCTGCCGGGAAGAGCGATGACCCCTACCGTCCCTGATCCGCACCCCGAGGAGCGTCCGGTCCTCCGCCCCCTGCAGCGGACGGGCTGGGGCTTTCGGTTGTTGGTTGCGGCGCTGCTGGCGGTCATCGCCGCGGGTGCCTACGCGTACGTCACCCAACTCCGTTTGGGGCTGGGCGTGACGGGTCTGAATAACCGCGTCACCTGGGGGATCTACATCACCAACTTCGTCTTCTTCATCGGGGTCAGTCACGCCGGGACGCTGATTTCGGCCATCCTGCGGGTGACCGGTGCGGAGTGGCGGCGGCCGATCACCCGGATGGCCGAGGCGATCACGGTCTTCGCCCTGATGGTCGGGGCGCCGATGGTGCTGATCGACATGGGCCGTCCCGAGCGGATCCTCAGCGTCTTCCGGTACGGCCGCCTGCAGTCACCGATCTTGTGGGACGTCATCTCCATCACCACCTACCTGACCGGCAGCCTGCTCTACCTGTACCTGCCGCTGATCCCCGACATGGCGCTGCTGCGTGACCGGCTGACCGAGGTCCCGCGGTGGAAGCGGGCGCTCTACCGGGCGCTGGCGGCCGGCTGGCGCGGCACGCCCCGGCAGCACGCAGCGTTGGAGCGGGGCATCAGCGCCATGGCCATCGTGATCATTCCTGTGGCGATCTCCGTGCACACGGTGGTGTCCTGGATCTTCGGGATGACCCTGCGCGCCGGCTGGCACTCCACGATCTTTGGCCCGTATTTCGTCATCGGCGCGATCTTCAGCGGCATCGCGGCGATTATCACCGCCATGGGGGCGTTCCGCTGGGTGTACGGCCTGGGCGGCTTCCTCACGGACCGGCACTTCCGCAACCTGGGCTACCTGCTCCTCACGTTCAACCTGCTCTACATGTACTTCACGATCAGCGAGTACCTGACCATTGCGTACGGCGCTGAGGTCAAGGACACGACACTCGTCCACGCTCTCTTCTACGGCGCGTTCTCCCACGTGTTTTGGGTGATGCTGATCATCGGGCTCGTCCTGCCCGCCGTACTTACGCTCATCCCCCACTTGGCCCCGATCGACCTGCTCCGCCGCGTGCCCGCGCTGCGCCCGATTCCGCTGGGCGTCGGCGCGGCGATTCTGGGGGGTGTGGGGGCCACGCTCCATGTGCGGGGCGTCGCTTACGTCAACACCACCTTGGGGGTTCACCACGACGTGGTGCTCGTCGCCGCAGGGGTGCTGGGGGCGGCGGCGTTTCTGGCCCTCCTGCCGGTGCTGAAACAGCGGCCGGTGGCGTCCATCGTGCTGGCGTCACTGCTGGTCAACGCCGGGATGTGGCTGAAGCGCTACATTATCGTCGTCCCCAGCATGGCGCTGCCGATCACACCCACCGAGTGGGCGACCTACCAGCCTACCTGGGTGGAGTGGTCGATCACGGCGGGGGCGTTTGCCACGTTCATCCTACTGTACGCGCTCTTTGCCAAGATCTTCCCGCTGATCTCGCTGTGGGAGGTGCGGGAGGCGAAGGCACCCGAACCGGCACCCGGGGCGCGGGCGCAAGAGGTGGTCGCATGAAGGCGGCCGTTGTTCTCCTGGTCCTCGCGGGAATCCTGGGGATGATCACGGGACGGGCGGTCGCCGCCGTCTCGACCCGTCTCAGCGTCACCGGGCCGTCCACGGTGGGCATGGGCGAAGAGATCTCCGTCGAGGCGCGCCTGACGACGGCGGATGACCGCCCAATTGCGGGCGCGGTCCTCACACTCTTCCAGGTGGGTGCCGTCGGGCAGCGGGCGATGAGCACCGCGACGACGGACGCGTACGGCATCGCCTGGTTCCTGCACAGCGAGTTCACCGTGGCGTACCTGTCGCTGCGTGTGGCCTATGCCGGCGACGCCGCCCGCGCGCCCGCGAACGCCGACCTGAGCGTCGAGATCACGGGCATCGAGGTCGCGCCGGCGGTGGTCATGCCCCACACACCGAGCTTGCCGGTGAAGACCGTGCTCTTTCTGCTGCTGGGAATCGTGTGGCTGACCTACGCATTTGCTGCGTCCTCGATTCTCGGGATTGTCCGCGAGGGCGGGCCGCGCCGGGGAGGTGAGACCGCTCGTGTCGTTCGGTAGTACACACTTTGAAGCGGGAGGGATGAAGGTGCGGAATCTGGTCGTCTGTATCGTGCTTGCGCTCGTGCTGGCTACGGGGTTCGCGACGGCACCCGCCGGGGCGGCACCCGCCCGCGTCCAGTACATGGTCGTCGTCGACCTCGTCCGCGGCAGCTTCCAGCCGCTGGGGCCCGTCTGTGTCCAGACCAACGTGTTCAAGCAGGGCGAGGAGGTCGTGTGGCGGGCCGAGGTGCGCGAAGCGGCGACCGGCCGGGAGATCGGAAACGACGGTAAGAACGTCGCCGAGATTGCCGAGCGAGGCCTCACCGCCATCGCCTTCCTGGAGAATGGCCCTTCCTTCCCCATGAAGTACGGGCAGCACCCGGGGCGTGCTCAGGCCGGGGAGCCGGTGAACTTCTTCTGGACCACGGCCTGGAAGATTCCTGATGACTACCCCACGGGGACGGTGAAGTGGTGGGTCATCGTGCGGGACAAGGCGGGCGCGTTCATCCGGTTCGATCCCATCGGCGTGGGGACGAACCTGCCGAACACACGGATCATTATCGAGAAGAAGTGATGCGCCGCCTCCTGCTGGTATCGTTGCTGCTGGCGCTCCTGCCGCCGGTCCTGGGTCTGCCGGTGGCGGCGCAGCAGGGGTTTGTCGGGCGCCTCGAGGTGACGCCGGATCGAGGGCCCGTAGGCACCCGGATCACCCTGGTTGGCTCCGGGCTGCCCCTCAATGCAGCGCTCACATTGGTCTGGGAGACTGTCGACGCTGACTGGGTCCTGGAGCACGAGAACGGAGAGTACACCGGGATCTTCACCGGGCGCACGTTCAGCGAAGTGCAGTACCCGATCATGTCGGTGACGACCGACGCCGGGGGGCGCTTCACTGCCAGCCTGAAGGTCCCGGAGGACTACGGAGGCACGCGCGATATCTACGTGGTGCTGGGAGACCGCGTGCTTACGAAGGCTGGGTTCCGCATCCTGCCCCAGGCGACGATGACCCCGGCAAAGGGGCCCGTGGGAACGCCGATCCGGTTCACCATTACCGGGCTGGACCCCGTGCAGCCGCTGGAGACCTGGTACTGGCTGCTGTACGATAACACGCTCGCAGGGTACATTACCGCGATCCGCACCAAAGGGACCGCGCGTTTCACGGTTCCCGCTACTGGCACACCCGGCCTGCACGTGGTCGACCTGCAGACGGGCGCTCCGGGGGCGCCGTACCGGGCGAAGAGCCAGTCGCCGCTGAAGTTCATCCCGATCTTCCGGTTCGCGTTCACCCTGACGCCCGGCTCGCCAGTCGTCCCGCCCCCCATCGAGGCGCAATTGGCGAAGCCGGCGCCCGGGCTCGAGCCGGCGCTGGCCAGTCCCGTGCTCTGGAGTGATCCTCGTTCCGCACCGGTGGGTGCGCGCGCCGTCCTCCGAGGCAAGGGGTTAACGCCCGGCGATCCGGTGGAACTGTTCTTCTACAACATGAAGGGCTCGCGCGTGACCACGTCCGGTTTCGTCTCCTACAACGAACCCATGGGGACGGTGACAGTCGGCGCCGATGGACGCTTCGAGTTCCGGTACGCGATCCCCGACCACCTGGGCGGGTTCCACAAGATCACGGCGCGCGTGCGCGGCAAGGAGGTGGCGGCGACGGTCCTCACGACCGACCGGACGGCGCTGCCGCTGTCGGCGACCGAAGTAAAGGTCGGCGACGAGATCGTCGTCCACCTGAAGGGGATCGGCTGGACGGAGACCGACAACATCGTCGCCATCCTCTACGACAACGCCTATATCGGCTACGCTTGCGGGTTCAACTCCGACGGCGACGTGATTATCAAGATCAGCGCCACCGGCGCGCCGGGCTGGCACTACATCGACCTCTACCCGACCTTCTACCGGAACAAGGACTACTCCAAGGCGATGGAGCTGCCGTTCCTGTACCGGCACGCCATGCTCAGCTGGCAGGATCACCCGCAGCCGTTTGTGTTTCGCTACGCCTTCAAGATCGTGAAGTAGGTTACGTGAGCCGGGGGCCGGTGCCTCGACCGGCCCCCGCTGCGAAGGGACCCAAAGCAAACCGGAGTTCGATTGCCCCGCGCCACCTTAAGGAATCCTTAACCACCCGCGCGGTCGGGCGCGGTAGATTAGACGCGGCCGTACGCCAATAGGCAGTGGCGTCTACCCGTGTGGCCTTCGGAGGTAACCGTGGGCAGCAAAAAGGCACGCCGAAACCAGCAGCGGCACCGCAGAGAGCGGAAGTCCCACCGCCGGCAGGGCCGGGCGATCTGGTTCGTCCTCGGGGCCCTGGCTGTGCTCAGCGTGGCCGCCTTCCTCGCCGCCGAACCCCTTCGCTCCCGGCCGGCCGCGTCCGAACCGGGTGGGAGCGTCCCGCAGGTGTACGTCAGCATGGCCGGTTTCGAACCGCGCATGCTGACGGCGAGCGCGGGCCAGGAGTTCAAGATGCAGTTCGTCAATCCGGACAGCCAGTTCCACACCGACGGTGGGGGCTGGCACCAGTTCCGCATCGATGGCACGGGGATCGATGTCAGAATCCCGCCCAGTTCCCAGCCGACCGTGACGCTGCCGGCGCTCGCCGCGGGGACCTACGAGTTCTACTGCGACATCTGCTGCGGCGGCAGGGCGAACCCGGCGATGCGCGGCGTGTTGGAGGTCAAAGCCTGAGCAGCCTGACCTTTCCGGCGATCATCGTCGGCGGCCTCCTGGACGGCCTGAACCCCTGCGCCTTCAGCGTCCTCCTCTCGTTCGTCGCCATCCTGCTGTCCGGTGTCGCGCTCGGCGACGCGCAGCCGCGCCTCTGGCGCGTCGGCGGGGCGTACGTCGCGGGGATGTTCCTCACCTACCTGCTTCTGGGCCTGGGCGTGATCTCGGTGGTGGCCTACCTGACCAGGACCCACCTCCCCGTCAGGATCCTGGGCGTCCTTGTGGTCATCCTGGGGCTGTGGACAATCAAGGACGCCCTGTTTCCCGGGATGGGCTGGACACTGGCGATGCCCGCTCGATTCCACGGCATCGTGCGCAAGATGCTGGGCCAGAGCACGCCCGTGGGGCTCTTCGCGGCGGGTGGACTCGTCGGGCTCTGCACGGTGCCGTGCAGTGGGGCGATTTACATGGGCGTGCTGGTGCTGCTGGCGCAGCAACCGCTGCTCACGCGTCTTGGGTATCTGCTGATCTACAACGTGATGTTCGTCGTCCCGCTGCTGGCGCTGTTGGTGGTGGTTGCCAACCGGCGGACGCTGAATCGAATCGCCCACTGGTATATCCCGCGGAAGATTCCGGCCAAGCTGGCGATCGGGGTCTTCACCGTGATTCTGGGGTTTGTTGTGCTGGTAACCGCATAATAGCATCGGCTCGCAGTCCCATAGCGCGAAGGTAGGAGGTGACAGGTGGTGGCAGTTGATCCGGTCTGTGGGATGGATGTGGGTGAGCGAAAGGCCGCGGGAAGTTCAGAGTACCGAGGGCAGACCTATTACTTCTGCTCCACCGGATGCAAGGCCGCATTCGACAAGGATCCCGAGAAGTACTCAGGACACGCGGGGCACACGGGACACATGGGCCACTGACACGCGAGCCGTCCAGGTGACGCGACTCTGCTCTGGAGGGTTCAACGGACAGTTATGATTGGTGCGCTGCTTGGTTTCCTGCTGACGGTTGCGCTCAGCGCTTTCGTTGCAGCCGCACCGGACCCGTCAGCCTACACTCGCACCGCCGGCGCCGGCGGCGTCACGGTCAAGGTCGTCTACGCTCCGCCGGAGTACTTCCAGGCGGCGAAGGATCTGGAGGGCGCGCGGCGCTGGCGCCCCGCGGAACAGGTCGTCTTCCTGGTCACACTGGACACACACGCCGGCGACCTGATGGCGTTCGATCTGGCGCGAAACATTCGTCTCCGCGTCCGGGGGACCGGCGGCGCGACAAATGAGTACACGCCAGGGAAGTGGGAAGCCACGAGCGATGGCAGCCACCACCGCGCGGGTGCGCTAATCTTTCCGGCCACCGTCAGTGGGGTGAAGTCGCTGGGCCCCGGCGTCACCGCCATCACCCTGGTGATCAGCAACCTCGCCGGCGTCCCGGCGCGCTCCTTCGAGTGGGTGCTGCCGGTCCGCTGACGCGGGGCCCTACCGAGACTGAAGGAATCTCAACGGATCCAGCGGGACGTTATTCCGGCGGACCTCGAAGTGCACGTTGGGGCCGGTGACGTTGCCCGTGGTCCCGACCGCAGCGATGGCGTCGCCCTGACGGACCTGCTGCCCCACCGTGACCAGGATCCGCGATGCGTGACCGTACCATGTGGCCAGCCCGTCGCCGTGGTCCAGGATGACCAGCAGCCCGTAACCGTCCTGGCGGCCGGCGAAGCGCACGGTGCCGTCGCGCACCGCGAAGATGGGCGTACCGACCGGCGCGGCGATGTCGATGCCGTGGTGATGGCGCCGCCCCCGGAAACCGAAACGCGACGTGATCACGCCGCGGCTGGGCCAGCGCCACTGCAGCCGGAGGCGGGATGCCGGAGCCGGCGCGGTCGGAGTAGTCAGCCTGTTGGAAGACGTTCCTCCCGCCACGCCTCGGAGCAGGATTTTCTGGCCGGGCTGCAAGCGGTCGGCGTCGGACAGCCGGTTCAGGCTGGCCAATGCGCCCACCGTCGTCCCATGGCTGCGGGCTACGCCCCAGAGGGTTTCTCCCGGCCGGACCACATGCGTCTTTTCCTGCGACGACGCGGCCGATGGTCGACGTGCGGGAGACGCCCCGCGAGACGCGACGGCCGGGACGGCCAGCCGGTCGCCGATCTGCAGGCGGTCAGGGTTCCGTAGGCGGTTAGCGCTGACGATCCGGTCGGGCGGAAGTCCGTGCTGCTGGGCGATGGTCCAGACGGTCTCCCCGGACCGCACTACGTGAACCGTCTGCGCCAAGGGCGACGCGGGTGAGGCGGAGGCTCTTGCCGGCGCCAGCAGCAGGAGTATCAGGACTGCGGCGGGCCTGATCCGGAACATTATCCCTCCCGTTCCCGTTCTCGCTGTGATGTAGACTGGAGGCGCGAAACGCAGAAGACAGAAAGTGCAGCCATCGGTGGGTTCAACCCGCGGTGCAGGCTCCCCTCCAACGAATCTTTAAGATTTCGTTAAATCTGCCGCGAAGATCGAACCTGTCCGCCAACCCTTTAAAGAAACCTTAAGCTTCGCCTAAACGCTGCTTAACCAGCCCGCGAGGTGCGGATTGTAGACTCTCCCTAGACGACTAACGGGGGATGTGCGATGACCCGGACACGTGGGCTGCGTCCGTTCCGGCGGGCGGCGGCGTGGGAGGACCGGTTCTGGCGAGTGTTGGAAGGCGCGGTGCCGCACGAGGTGCGGGCGCACCTGCGGAACGCGCGGCGGGAAATCCTGCTGGCCGTCAAGGCCGTGGTCGACGAGACCGTGGCCCGTAGTGAAGGAAGGGCCGCAAAGCCACCCCCGCGGAAGCCCAAGAGCAGCTAGGCCGTGATCCACCTCGGTCCCTTCATGGTGACCTGGCACGGCCTGCTCACCGCGGCGGGCGTCGTCGTCAGCGCGTACGCGGCGCGCCATTACGCCCGCCGGTTTGGCTTTGCCGCCGACATCGTCTGGACACTGCTGCCGTATGTCGCCCTCGCGGCGATTGTGGGAGGCCGCCTCGCGTACGTCGGAGCCCATCTGGCGGAATTCCGCCTTGCCCCCTTAGAAGCGCTCCGCATCGACCGCGGCGGCCTCGGCTCATTCGGCGCGCTCATTGGCGCCCTGGCGGCCCTTGTCGTGTTTGCGCGGGTCCGCCGGCTTCCCACATGGCGCCTGGCCGACGCCCTGGCCATCGCCATCCCCATTAACTACCTGTCCATGCGGGTGGGCAACTTTCTGATCGGTGAGCTCTACGGCGACGTCTCCTCCCTGCCCTGGGCCGTGACTCTCCCCGGGGTCGCCGGCGCCAGGCATCCGGTTCCGCTCTACGATGCCCTGGCCCAGGCGGCGCTCATCGTGTTCCTCGTCCGCCGTGCCAGGTCTGTGCCCTTCGACGGCTTTCTCTTTTGGTGGACGCTCTTCTACGTCTCCGTCATCCGGTTTGCGGTTGACCTGCTCCGGTCGGAGTGGCGGGCCGTCGGATTTCTGACCCTTGGGCAGATCGGCGCACTCCTCCTGGCGGCTGCGTCGGTGGCGATGCTGGCCCGGCGGCGGCGAGAGACGCCGCTGCCGCAGAGCGAGGAGGCGACCTAAGTGCAGTTGAACGAGGCGGGCATACGGCCCGCGGCAACCACACGCGAGATCCTCCATCGGCTGTTCGGTGCACGACCGCGCGGCTTCGCCGTCCGCCTGTGGGACGGCACGCTCTGGCCGGAAGGCGTAGCAGACGCCGACGTCGTCGTCGCCCTCACCCATGCCGGTGCGCTGCGGCGAATGCTGGGGTACCCACTGAACATGGCCCTGGGGGAGAGCTTCATCCGCGGCGACTTTGATGTGGAAGGTGATTTGGGATCCCGGCGCTGGTGCTGTGTTTTCGAGACCAAACGTGCGCCGGCGTCAGTCCTTCTCGAACCCGGGGGGAGGACCGACGTCCGCGCCGGTAGCGTCCGCAGCCTCGCGCCAGTCCAGCAGCCTGAGCGACACGTCGAGAGCCTTTTCCTCGCGCTCGAGCGTGATCGTCACATGGTCGCCGGCCACGTATCTGTGGACCAGGGGATACAGGGGCGCGAATGACAGGGGGCTGCGCGGCACCGGTTCCCCGTTCACTGCCAGGATCTGATCACCCACGCGGATCCCGGCCGCCTCGGCCCAGGGGCGGACGTGGGTGACGATCGGCGCGTTGTCGGTACCCGACGAGCCGGGGCGGCTGCGAATACCGAAGAACGGAAACCGCTGGGCATCGTAGCGGCCTTCCAGGTAGCGGCGGAGGTCGACGAACAGCGTGGCATACCCGGCGGAGTTATCCTCTAAGTCTGCGTCCCACTTCCGGTCGTCCGGCCCCCGCCGGACCGTGATGCGCAGCCGGGTTCCTCCCTCGACCGCGGCGAGTTCCCAGACGAAGAGCCGGCCCGTGTACAGACCACGCGTCACCACGCGCCGCGGCGGGTCCGCCGCCACGTACTCGAACGCCATATACCCGAGGCTGGTGCTCCGTATCCAGTACCGCTCTCCGGGCGCCGGGGCGGGCGGCCAACCGCCGGTCACCGCGAACCAGTGGACGAGATCTTCCCCGTCCGTGATGGCCTTCCAGGCGACTTCGGGCGGAAACGACAGCACCGCCTCCGCGCCGCTCTCTTCCGCAGATGAAAAGTGTACGGGTTCCACCGCATAAACCTCCAGTCAATCGCCGTGTGCCGGCGGCGTCACGACGATGGTCACCCCGGGGGCTGCCGCTTTTCCGGGGCCCCTCCCGGCTGGCTGGGCGGTCGTGAGCGCTTTGAGGCCCCGCTATGTTTCCGCCGGGGGGTCGTGCTGTCCTCCCGTCCGCCCCGGTCAAGCGCGATGACACGTCTCTGCCACGGCGCGCCGATCTGGTAGACGGGGAATCCACCGCCCCCCAGGGGGGTTGGCGACGACATACTGCGCGCGACCTAGGGCGTGGAGAGTATGTTTCAGCAAAGCCCGCGGACCTCCTACGCTGATGCGGTCGAGCATCCCGTTTCTTAAGCAAACTTTAACGTTCATCTAAGGCCCCGTTAACACGAGCCGGCGCGTATTCCCCGTAGACTGCCTCTGGACTGCGAGGCGCGGTCCCGTCGGGCCCGGTGGCCGACGAGGAGGCCGGCGGAAAGAACTCCATCCTCCCGTCCGCCGTGACGCGGCAGGGCAACACCTGGACGGTCGAGTTCGCTCGGAAGCTGCGCACCGGGGAGAAGACCGACGTGGAGATCGCGCCGGGGAAGAAGATGCACCTCCTTGAGGGTTTTGCCTTTCTGACCAAACGACGGGCAGGGGCGTGGCATGAGGACGTCCGCATTTCTCTTTCCATTGGTGCTCGGGTTCGCCCTGGGAGGGGCGAGCGCGTTCACCGCGGCTCCCGGCGATGGGGCGAGCGGCGCGGCCAGATGGCGACGATGATCCTGCGCAACGCGCTGGGGATTCCGCTGTGGATCTTCGGGTACATCCTGGCCTGGCGGGCGCTAGCGCCGTTCCTGTTCACCCCTGTCGGAGCGCTCCGGACCCTGGGGTGGCTGCTCGTCGCCGTCGGAGCGGTGCCCGTGATCTGGGGGCACCTGCGGTTGGGTCTGCGCACCCACATGCCGTCTGTGCGCTACACGCTGGTGCGCACCGGGCTGTACGCGCGGTTGCGCCATCCCATCTACGCCGGCGGGATCCTGATCTTCGTCGGGCTGGTCCTGCTGCGCCCCACGGCACCTGTGCTTGTCGCCTCCGCCCTGGGGATCGGCTGGGCCG
>Ga0209342_10003441_pt1 | contig 16645 bp, 13 predicted proteins | sample RifCSP16_2_FD_184023 | JGI IMG/M metagenome (GOLD analysis project Ga0209342, IMG submission 184023) | Soil microbial communities from Rifle, Colorado - Rifle CSP2_sed 16_2 (SPAdes) (version 2) | ecosystem: Environmental > Terrestrial > Deep subsurface > Rock core/Sediment | place: Rifle... | reverse complement strand
GCCTGGCCACCGGCACGCGAGCCGATCGGTCCGCGCTGGACGAAGCGTCGAGCGACATTTTCGAGGTCAACTCGCCGATGCTCGCCGTGGTCGCAGGGCTACGAGCGGCACGGTATCCGATGGGGCTGCTTTCCAACACGTGCGAGTCGCATTGGCTCTACTGTCGGCGACGCTATCGGTTTCTTGCCGACCTGTTCGACGTGTTTTCGCTGAGCTATGAAATCCGCGCGATGAAGCCTCATCGGGCCATTTTCGAGGCGGCTGCCCAAAAGGCCGGACGCGAGCCGGGCGAAATCTTCTTCGTCGACGACATTCCAGGCCACGTTGAGGGGGCTCGGGAGGCGGGTTTTGACGCGGTGGTCTATCAATCGGCCGCACAGGTCGCGGAGGAGCTTCGACGGCGAGGAATAAAGTTTAATTATTGAGCGTCTATTGGGCGAGCGTTCAACCACGGTCTAGCCACATCAGGAGGACAGACATTCTTGTCTGTCGATCCTCGGGGACAAGGGGGCGTGTTTTCTTTGACGGACAGTGTATAGACAAAGACAGACAGGAATGTCTGTCCTCCTATGCGTTGTTGGGAGGCTTATTCCGCTATTTTTCGGTTTCGTCGCCATCGCACGATTCGCCAGACAGCGATCAACAGGAGGGAGCCGGCGGTGGCGGAGATCAAGTCCTCGAACGTCACCTTCAGGTCGCCGAGTCCCAGGTCGATGCCCAGCACGTTGAATAGGAACCCGCCCACCAACGCGCCGCCCATTCCCACGGCCAGGTTTATCCACCGTCCCAGCCCTTCCCGCTTCAACGTGACCATCCACCCGACGAGGTTCCCCACCAACGCGCCGACGATTAGCCAAACGATCAACTCACCCATAGTCGGATGCATGACTCGTCCCTCCCTTTCGTGTTGATTTCAAGGTGGCCCGTCACAAAAGGGGACAGGCACCGTCGCCGCGGGCTGTTTTGGTGGGGATGCGTTTATCGAGGCGACGGAGCCAGTCCCCTTTTGCGACTCGCGGCCCGCGCGGTAGCGCCGACGCGAATCACAAAATCCGCTCGACCAGTTTGTCGAACTCCGCAATGCTCACGGTGGGCGATGTGTTGAAGGCGATGCCCGTTGCCTTGGCCAACGTGACCGAGGCCTGGATGGCATGCTGAACGTCGGGAAAATCGGCCACCAACAGCAAATCGTTTTCGCCCATTAAAGCATAGCCCATTTCCAGCTTCCCGCCGTATTTGGCCAATAGAGCGACGGCCTGATCCGTCCGCTCCGCGGTGATGCCGTCCATTGCTTCGAGCGAATACTTGCCTAGCATGACATACGTGGCCATGGGACACACTCCTTTCCAGATGAGAGGATCTGACAAAAGATTTGCATCGCGACGATACGACAAGAACGTCGTGCCGCCAGCCTACCCCAATGGTGTCAAACAAAGCAATCCCACCAGAACGAGGGAACGTCAGTGACTAATCTCAGGCCCCTTCCTCGTCCCTCATCCCCCGCCTCGTGCCTCCCATCATAGACCCAGCACATCCGCCATCGTATACGCCCCCGCCGGACGGCCGACCAAAAACTTGGCCGCGGCCAATGCGCCCTTGGCGTAGCAATCGCGATTGCTCGCGCGGACGGTGAGTTCGATCGTCTCGCCCAACATGCCGAAAACAATGGTGTGTTCGCCCGCGTTGTCGCCCGTGCGAATGGCGTGATAGGCGATTTCGCCGTGAGGCCGCGCGCCGATGCGTCCCTCGCGTCCGTGACGAGCGCCGGTCTGGCCCATCCGCTCGGCGATGACCCGGCCGAACGCCAAAGCCGTTCCGCTGGGGGCGTCGGCCTTGAAGCGGTGGTGGCGTTCGAGGATTTCGACGTCGGCGTCCTGGTCTTTGAGGGCTCCGGCCGCGACGGCCGCCAGTTTCATCGTGAGATTCACGGCCAGGCTCATACTCGGCGCCCAGAGGAGCGGGATGTCGGCCGCCGCCGCTTTGACCGCCTCGGCCTGCGCCGGTTCCAGCCCGGTGGTGGCCACAACTAACGGGATATTCCGCTTGCGGCACGTGGCGGCGATGGCCACCGCGCCCTCGGGCAGCGAGAAATCAATCATCACGTCGATCGGCGCGGCGAACGAATCCGCCAGCGACACGCCCAGCGATCCCACGCCGGCGATCTGGCCCGCGTCCTCGCCCAACCGCGGATGGCCTGGCAACTCCAGAGCGGCGACCAGTTCGAGTTGGCCGTCGTCGGCGGCCAGGGCAATTAGCCGCTGGCCCATCCGACCGGCGGCTCCGTGGATAGCGATGCGCACGGGATTCACGGGTGACTCCAGAGTTATAGAACTCGCTTCAAAACCGTTGCCACTTCGCAAAAGGGGACAGGCACCGTCGCCGCGGGCCGTTTTGACGGGAATACGTTTATCGAGGCGACGGAGCCAGTCCCCTTTTACACGAAACATTGTGCCGACGAATCGCCCGGGCGTCAACTATACCGGCGAATGGCCTTGACGATTTCGTCGACGTCGTTCGGGACGCTTACCGGCCGATTAGCGAACGCCGCCTGGGCCGTTTCATGACGGCCGACTGGATGTTCATGATGTCCCTGGCTGGTCGTGTGATAGGCGACCGTGGCCCCGGGATCCTTGAGCTGGTGGCCCGTGAGGATGCAGACCACGCGCTCGTCGGGTGAAATAACGCCCTCGGACACCAGCAGCTTCACGCCGGCCACGCTGGCGGCGCTGGCCGGTTCGCAGCCCATCCCGCCCGCGCCGACCTGGGCCTTGGCGTCCAAAATTTCCTGATCGCTCACGTGGCGGACCACGCCGTCGGTCCATTCCAACGCGCGTAGGCATTTCATCAAATTCACGGGCCGGTTGATTTCGATCGCGCTGGCAACGGTCGAGGCTCGCCGTCCTTCGACGTCCATCTTCGCGTAGTAAGCATCAATCAGCGTCCTGTCCGGATGCCCGCCGTTCCACCGAAGCCCTTGGTTTTCGTACAACTCAAAAAGCGTTTTGGCGCCGCTGGCGTTGATCACGGCCAGCCGTGGCATGCGGTCGATCAGGCCCAGTTGTTTCAACTCAAATAGGGCCTTGCCCATGGCACTTGAATTGCCCAGGTTGCCGCCAGGCACGACGATCCAGTCGGGCGTTTCCCAGCGAAGCGCTTCGAGCACGCGGTAGACAATTGTCTTCTGACCTTCCAACCGGAACGGATTTACGCTGTTGACCAGGTAGATGCCCAACTTGCGCGAGACGTCCTGGACCCGAGCCATGGCGTCGTCGAAATCGCCCACGATTTGCAGGGTCAACGCCCCGTAATCGAGGGCCTGGGCAAGTTTGCCCAGCGCGATTTTGCCGGAGCCGATGAAGATTACCGCCTTCATCAGGCCCGTCACCGAGCAATACAGCGCCAACGAAGCGCTCGTGTTGCCGGTGGACGCGCACGCGGCGCGGGTCGCGCCGATCATTTGTCCGTGGGTGAAGGCGGCCGCCATGCCGTTGTCTTTGAAACTTCCGGAGGGGTTCATCCCTTCGTATTGCAGGAACAGCCGGCCGGACTTCACACCGACGTAACGGGCCACGGCGTCCGCGCGGTGCAGGAGCGTCCGGCCCTCGCCGATCGTGACGCACCGAGCGGCCGGCGCGAACGGCAGCAGGTCGTGGAATCGCCACACGCCGCTCGATGACCGCGGATCGTCGCGTCGCGCCCAATGGCGTTCGAACGCGGCCAGCGACGAAGGCACGCGCAGCCGGTCCCAATGATAGACCACGTCGAGCAGGCTGCCGCACTTGGGACACGCGGAGAACATTTCGTCGACGGAGAACGTGGCCGCGCAGCCGGGCAGAATGCACCGTTGATGGCACGTTTCGGCGGCACCGACGCCCGAGGATGATTCGGGGAGAATTCCGGCTGATCTTTGCATGGTCTGTCGCTTGCTTTGCACGGTTAGTTTTCCGCGAGACACTTACTCGCCGGCCGTGACGCCCAATGAATAATACGTTCCTATGTCGTTCGTCGCGGAACGAGGGTGGGCGTGGCGACGCTTCGGATACCACGAAAGGGGGGTGGTATTGAATTGTTTCGGTTTGATTTGGTCGGTGGCGGCCACGCTCCGTCGGGGCAGCCTGGGCGTGACTTGGCCAGCACAAAAATTTCGCGGAAGAGGTTTTATTATCTATCCGAAAACGGGACAGGCACCCTACATTTAGCGGCCATATCGCACTTTATCCACAATATCCGGGAGCAAGTCCCCGTTTTTGGAGAGGCTCATGGAACAGCCCGCGACTCTCCAGTTGGCAATTTGTGACGATTGCGTCAAATCGTTTGCATGTCGTGAGTTCGCTCGCGGCCAAAGCCGCGCGGCGCGCGATTGAGACGCGCGAAATGTCGCCGGACGAACTCGAACCGTCGCGGTTGCGTAAGCCTCTTATTGTTTGACAAGACACGACCCCATGTTTACAATGAAAAGTCTCGGGGCCCCCAACTGAGGGTACGCCGGGGACTTCCAAGCCCGTTGACGTCGCTCGTGGAGAAAAGGGCGCTATGAAGAAGGACGACACCAAGCAGTACCGGGAACGTCTCATCACCATGCGTGCGAGGCTTCGCGGCGACGTGAACACGATGGCCAACGCGACCTTGCGGAAGCGTCGCTCCGACGCGAACGGCGACCTGTCGAGCATGCCTATCCACATGGCGGACATGGGAACCGACAACTTCGAGCAGGAGTTCACGCTCCATCTGATGCAGAGCGAGGAAGACACGCTCGGACGGATCGAAAACGCCCTGGAACGCATCGAGGAAGGCACCTACGGCGAATGCGAAATCTGCGGCGTCCGCATCCCCAAAGCCCGGCTCAACGCCCTGCCCTACGCCACGACCTGCGTGAAGTGCGCTGACGAGAGGATTTAGTTTTTTCTTGCGAGCCACGCCATGAAGGCGGTTCCTCTCAGTCGATACCTCGTCTTCTTCGCGCTGGCGACGATCGGTTTTCTCGTCGATCTCGTGACGAAGAACGCGGTCTTTGCCTACCTCGGAATGCCCGGCGGAGAAACCCGATGGATCTGGTCCGGTGTGCTCGGGCTTCAAACCAGTCTCAACGAAGGGGCCCTGTTTGGGCTGGGCCAAGGCTACGTGTATTGCTTCACGGCCCTTTCCGTATTTGCCTTGGCCGCTCTGGCGCTTTGGCTGTTCGTTTTCAAAGCGGCCCGCGACCGACTGCTGACCGTTGCGATGGGCTGTGTTGCCGCCGGGATACTGGGCAACCTCTACGACCGGGTGGGTTTGCCCGGGCTGCGTTGGAACTACACCAGCGAGTTGCACGCCTTTGGAGAGCCGGTTTATGCCGTGCGAGACTGGATTCTGGTGATGATTGGCCGCTGGCACTGGCCCAATTTCAACGTGGCCGACAGCCTGCTGGTGTGCGGGGCTATCCTGTTGGCGTGGCACGCCTTTCGCGCTCGGGAACCGGAGAGTTCGGAGCCCCAGGACGAGTGAGTCTACCCCGCTTGCCGGCTCTCGAATGCCTGGATTCCCCGTCTTTTTAGTGGCAATTGGCTCAGTGGGTATTGCGGACGACCACCGAAAGAGGTATTATGTACCCGTTCGCTCTTCGCAGTGCATCCGGCGACGGAACCCCGTTTCCCGGATTGTCTCAGGCTCTGACGCGAACGGGGATGTGAGTGAGGGAGTGCCACGGCGAAACACGCGTGCAATGGTCCGCTGTTGATGCGGTCGTTTGTAGCGCGTTTGCTGGGCGTGCCGATTTCGTTCGCCGTTTGGTTGCGGTGATAGGTTGCGCCGAATCGTCGTGTTCTTGCAGAGAGGAGGTCGTTATGGTGATGCGCCGTGGCCGCGCCCGCGGACGCCCCAAGGCGTTCACGCTGGTGGAACTTCTGGTGGTCATTGCGATTATCGGAGTTCTCATTGCGCTGCTTCTGCCGGCCGTTCAGGCCGCGCGAGAAGCGGCTCGCCGGTCGGCTTGCACGAACAACCAGCGGCAGCTTGCGCTGGCCTTGTGCAACTACGAGAGCAGCTTTCAGGAATTCCCGCCGGGCCTGTTGGTCGGCTGGGGATATTCCTGGGGCGCTTTCATTCTTCCAGGAGTCGAGGCGAAAGCCGTGGCCGACACGATTCCTCGTCCCTGGAGCGAACTTGGCGAACCGACGGGATCAAGCGCGGCGGACGTCGCGGTCCAGAATCTGGCGAAGGCGCCGCTTCCGATGTTTCGGTGCCCGTCGCAACCAGGCAACGAATCGGAGACGGCCAATGTGGGCGGCATCGCCGGGCGGCACAAATGCAACTACGTGGGCTGTTCCGGTTGGAACGCGACGACGCCCGACTACGCCACGGGGACCGAAATCGACATGAGCAAGTCGAACGGCATGTTCTTGGTAACGACTTGCGGCGACCCCTGGGACGTTATTCAGATGAGGGACGTTACCGACGGACTGTCGAACACATTCCTCCTCGGTGAATCCATTTACGCTTCGACCACCAAGGACGGTTGCACTCTCTGTCATCGGTTCAGTGCCTATCATCCTGAGTTTGACACCTTCACGTGAGGCGGCAAAAACTTTTCCCAGTGTCTGGGAAGCTGCTTCTATGAACCGAATCACGATACCACCGCCACGATCCGCGAACGTCAGATCTCGTTTAGCAGCAAGCACTCCGGCGGCTGCATCATGACGTTGGGCGACTGCTCCGTGCGGTTCTTCGCGAACGAGGTCGATCTGAACGTCTGGCATGCCCACGCGTCGATCGCGGGCCGCGAGGTAATCGCCGCCGAATAGTACGTTTCGATTACTAACCCGAAGCGCAAGCGAGGGCGTCCCCTGGGCCGCCCTCGCTTCTTTGTTTGTGCGTATTTGAAGGCGTCCGGGAATTGCCACAGGCCTAGAATTCCCGGACACTCTCGCATACCTCACCAGCTTGCTTGCCAGACTACTCGCAACCCGTTATATATGACGGAATGGCTCTGTTCAATACGATGGCCCCTCCGCGAAATGCAACGGGTTTCACTCATGCAAAAATCTCAACACGTTCTTCAAGCCGTTTGGCGGGAAGCCTGCCGACACATCGAAATTGGGCAGTCGGTCCGGACGATCACCTCGATGTTGATCGAGGACGTGCCCCTTGCCCAGCTTGTTGTCCGGCGGATCGACCCGCGGCGCGGTTGCGTCGAGACGGTAGCGCTTGGTATCCCCGGCGGCGAGTTTGCCTCGCTCGATACGCTCACCCCATGCTCGGCTGCCGAGTTGCGGCGACTCACCGCCTGGGCCAATAAAGGCCAGATCAGCCGCCGCGCTCGGTTCGACGCGATGGCCGGCGAATTGAAAATCGCCATGCCCCAGGCGGACCATCGCGACCTGATCGCCGGGCCGTTGCGCGGCGCGGACGGGGCGCTGGGCATCCTCGTGCTGGTGGCCGCCGAGAAGGCCGGCTTCACGCCCAGCCATGCCGCGATCGCCGAGGTGTTGCTCGACCCGTTCGGGGCCGCGTTGGCCAACGACCAGCGGCTCCGCGAAATGACGGCCATGCAGCAGGCCGCCGAAGCCGAAAACCAGTCCCTCTTGCAGCGACTTGGCCGCAAACGGCTCGACGACACGATCGTCGGCGGCGAGACCGGCCTGCGCGACGTGATGGAACGCATCGAATTGGTCGCCGGCTCCGATGCGCCCGTGCTGATTTTCGGCGAGACGGGCACGGGCAAAGAACTCATTGCCAGGGCCATCCATTCCCGGTCGCACCGCGCGGCCGGGCCGGTGCTTCGCGTCAATTGCGGCGCGATTCCGTCCGAGCTGATCGACTCGGAACTGTTCGGCCACGAACGGGGCGCGTTCACCGGCGCGGTCGAGTCGCGCAAAGGCTGGTTCGAGCGGGCCGACGGAGGCACGCTGTTTCTCGACGAGATCGGCGAGTTGCCCGGCGCCGCCCAAGTGCGTCTCTTGCGAATCCTGCAGGACGGCTGGCTCGAACGGGTCGGGGGCGAGCAGCCGATCCACGTCGACGTGCGGATCGTGGCGGCCACGCATTGCGATCTGGCCGAAATGGTTGCCCAGGGGGCGTTTCGCGCGGACTTGTGGTATCGCGTCGCCGTGTTTCCGATGGTGCTGCCGCCGCTGCGCGAGCGGCGCGAGGACATCGCCGAGTTGTCGGCCCATTTTGCCCAGCGCGCGGCCACGCGATTTGGATTGGCCGAGGTTCTGCCCACGCCCGACGACCTGCGGTTGTTGGCCGCCTACCACTGGCCGGGCAACGTGCGTGAATTGGGCACGGTGATCGATCGCGCGGCGATTTTGGGCAACGGCCGGCGGCTCGAAGTGAGCAAGGCCCTGGGCGTTGACGCCGCGCTGTTGCAAAGAAACGCGAACAGCTTGCCCATGAAACAATCGGTGACGCCGGCCGAGATTGTGCCGCTGGACGACGTGATTTGTGCTCACATCGAAGCGGCGCTAGTAGCCACTGCCGGCCGCGTCGAAGGCCCGCAAGGCGCCGCCGCATTGCTGGGAATCAATCCCAACACGCTCCGCGGCCGGATGCGCAAGCTGAAGGTTGATTGGCGGAAGTTCCGCGGATAGAGAAGGGATGGCAAAGGGTATCGATGGTGGGGCGATCGAAGCTCGGCGACGTCGGTTCACATGAAACGTCGTTCGCTTGCATCGATCGCCCCACCCTACATTTTCCTTAAAATTGGCGTTGATACTTACGCCGCTCGACAAACTCGTCTAGCAGACTCTTGGCCGCCTCTCGGCCGCCGATGCCAAAGGCAATCGCCGCCGCGACGGCCACCGCGCCGAACGCCAGCCCGAAGGCCAACACGACAATCTCGTCGGCCAAGCCCATCTGACGCAACGCCATCGCGCCGACCAGCACCCAAATCGAAACCTGGGCGATCGGAGCGAACACGTGGGCCTGGTGCGCGTCGGTCGCGCGAATCGCGTTGGCCACGAGCCGGGCGATATAGAGACCCACTCCGAAGATTACTAGCCCGACGATGATGTTGCCCGCAAACGCGAGGAACGTCCTCATCAGCGCGGCGATGCTGGCGAACTGGAGGATCTCCAGCGACTGCATCACGGCCAAAAGCATCACGGCCACCAAGGCCAGGAAGCCGATGATCTGCGACGGTGTTTTTCCGGCCGGGGTGGTCGGACGCCGCACGCCCATGTAGGACCAGACGCGGTCGAAGCCAACGTTTGTCAACAAAGTGGAAACCAGTCCCGCGACGATCCGGCCGACGACGTAGGCGATGGCGATCACCAGAAACGCCGCGAAAATGGCCGGCAGCGCGGCAAGAATCGTCGTCAACATCTGGCTGGCCGGCTGCGTGACCGCCTCCAGCGCCAGTTTGTTCAACGACGCGATCAACACGGGAATCAGAATCAGGATATAGGTGATCAGGCCGATCAGGCTCGAAAGGCTGTTTTTGCCGAGCACCGACGAGACGCCCACCTGCTCGCTGAACCGATCGGTTCCGACGGCGGCCAGGAGGTTGGTCACGATCCGCTGGACGGTTCGTGCGACAAACCAGCCGACGGCGAAAATCACCACCGCGTAGAAAATGTTGGGCAGGTAGCCCAGGATCGACGTGAGCATGTCCTGCACCGGCGCGAGAAGGCCCGGCACGGCCAGGGCGTCTAGCACCAAGGGGAGGAAGATGAGGAACGTGAGCCAATAGACGGCCTCGCCGGCGGTTTTGGCCAGCGGCAGCCGGTTTTCGTTTTGCGCGCCCACCTGGCGGCTGAGATGCTGGTCGATCTGCTTCGTGCCGAGTACGCGGCGCACCACGAACCGCAACACCTGAGCCAGAATCCACGCGGTCAACAACAACGCGCCGGCGCCGACCACGCGCGGGGCATACTCAAACACCTGCTTCAAAAACTGATTCAAAGGCTCGGTCACGAGCGTCAGCCCGAGTGTCTGGAAGAATCCCACCAGCACGAACAGCATGGCCACCCAAAACACGATCCGCGAGGCCGTGTGTTCGACCTCGGGCGCGCCGGCTTCGGTCGTCTCGCCGACGTGGCACCATCGGGCCAGATGGGCGTTCAAGCGCAGCTTGCCCAGTCCGACTCGGACCAGGCCCGCCAACACCATCGCGGCGATCCACCCGACGATCAAAACGACCAGGGCGGCGAAGACGTTGGGAAGATACGTGCTGACCATGGTGGCGGTCTGCTCGACGACTTTTCCCCAGCTTTCTTGGGTCATTTCAGCCTCTCCTTTATCAAAAACACGGCATGGGTCGGGAGGCCCGGCCGGATGGCCAACGGCCTCCGTTGCAGTTACCTTTCGCGCGCGGTCCATCGGGAACGCGCCACTATGACTATAGGCCACGCCGCCGCGAGCAACGCGATTCCCGGCCCGAAATATCCGATTCTCCGATCCGTGCCGGATGCGCGGGCCACACTAACCCGAAGCGCCAGCGAGGCGACCAAACGGGCTATATTTCGCCTACGTCCTGGGTGCTTCATGATTCGTTGGCGTCATGCGGTTCAAGACGCCCTCGCTAGCGCTTCGGGTTAGTATTCCGACCAAAGCAGGGCCTATATTTCAGCAGCTTCACTCTATATACTCCCCTCAAAGCCCACCAGTGTGCCAATGATGCTCACGCTTCCGCCCCGATCATCGTCCGTCCCTCTGTTGTTCACGTTCGCTCTTCTGGCCGCCGCATTGCCCGGCTGCCGGAAAAGTGAGATGCCGCCATCCACTCGACCCGCGCCGGAGGTGCAAGTCGCTCGGCCGCTCGTTCGACAAGTAACTGAGTACACCTATTTCACCGGACGGATCGAAGCGCCCGAATCGGTTGACATTCAAGCCCGCGTGACGGGCTACCTCGACACGGTGGATTTTGTGCCCGGGGCGGACGTGAAAAAGGGGCAACGGCTATTTCTTATCGATCCGCGTCCTTACCAGGCCGCCTTGGATCGCGCCGTCGGTCAGGTGCAATTGTCCGAGGCCCGATTGAAATTGGCCACGGCCGATTACGCCCGCGCGGTGGCCGTCGCCAAGACACCGGGCGCGATCAGCCAGCAGGACGTCGACAAATACGCCGCGGCCCGGGACGAATCGGCGGCCGCGGTGGCCGCCGCGAAGGCCGCCAGCGAGTCGGCGCGGCTGAACGTGGAGTTCACGCGAATCCTTTCGCCGGTCGACGGCGTGGTGGGCCGCAATCTCTTGACCGTCGGCAATTTGATCAAGCAGGACCAAACGCTCTTGACCACCGTCGTGTCGGAAAATCCGATGTACGCCTATTTCGACATCGACGAGCATACCCTGTTGCGCGTTCAGCGACTTCTTCAGCAAGGCAAAATCACCCGACGCGAGGAGAAGGAAGGATTTCCGGTTGAACTGGGCTTAGCCGACGAAGGCGATCGTTATCCCCATGAAGGCCGGATCGATTTCATCAACAATCGGATCGACCCGACGACCGGCACGCTCCAGATTCGCGGCACGTTTCCCAATCCTTCGCTGAAATATAAAAATCTTCACCTGCTCACGCCCGGCATGTTCGTCCGGGTGCGACTGCCGATCGGCGCGCCGCGCCAGGCGATGCTCGTCCCGCGGAAAGCTATCGGCACCGACCAGGGCAACAAGTACGTATTGACGGTCAACGCCCAGGACGTCGTCGAATATCAGCCCGTGATCCTCGGCCCCGAGCAACCAGACGGCCTTCAAGTGATTCGCCCGATGAAAATGATCGAAACCCCCACCGGCTTGCGCCCACTTGGCGAGAATGAAACGACGAAGGAAAAGACCCTCGACAGCATCGGTCCCCAGGACCGCGTCATTGTCAGCGGTCTGCAAAGAGCCAAACCCGGCACGAAAGTCACTCCCCGAAATCCCCCAGTCCAGTAGTTCCAAAATTGCCGAATTACCGTAGGCCGGGTCGTGACCCGGCGGCAGATAGTTCCGAGCAAGAACCTTGCCGGGTCATGACCCGGCCTACGGATTGTGCCAAACTTGTGACTACTGAAATCCCGAAATCCCCAAAACCCTAGCCCCCTCGCTTCATGTTTGCCAAATTCTTCATCGAACGCCCAATTTTCGCCTGGGTTGTCTCGCTGGTCATTCTGCTGGCCGGCGGGGTGACGGCGTTCATGTTGCCGATCGCCCAATATCCCGACATCACGCCTCCCACCGTGGTGGTCATGGCGAGCTATCCCGGGGCGAGCGCCCAGGTGGTGGCCGACAGCGTGGCCGCGCCGATCGAGCAGCAGGTGAACGGCGTCGAGCGGATGATGTACATGTCGAGCCAATGCACGAACGACGGCTCGTACGTGCTGACGGTCACTTTCGAGTTGGGCACCGATCTGAACATGGCCCAGGTGCTGGTGCAGAATCGCGTACAACTGGCGATGCCCCTGTTGCCGCGCGAAGTGCAGATCCAGGGCGTCAGCACCAAGAAGAAATCGCCGAACATCTTGCTGTGCGTCAATCTCTTCTCGCCCGACGGACGCTATGACGATCTTTACTTGTCGAACTACGCGACGATCCAATTGAAGGACGAGCTGGCGCGGATCAACGGCGTGGGCGACGTGGCGTATTTGGGCCAGCGCGACTACTCGATGCGAGTCTGGCTCGACCCGCAGAAAATGGCCTCGCGCAATCTGGCCACGACCGACGTGATTCAAGCCCTGCAGAGCCAGAACGTCCAAGTGGCGGCGGGCCAGATCGGCCAACCGCCCGTGCCGCCCGGCCAGGCGTTTCAATTGACCATGAGCACGCTCGGCCGGCTGACCGATCCCAAGCAATTCGCCGACATCATCGTCAAAACAACTCAAGGCGACGAGAAGCAAGGCCGCGTTTCCGCCCAGATCGTCCGGCTGCGCGACGTGGCTCGGCTCGAACTCGGCGCCCAGATGTACACGCAAACCTGCCGGCTCGACGGGCGGCCGTCGGTCGCCTTGGCCGTTTTCCAGTTGCCGGGATCCAACGCCCTGGACGTCGGCGACACGATCAAGGCCAAGATGCGCGAGCTCCGCGGGTCGTTTCCCCAGGGACTTGAATACGCCATTGTCTACGACACGACGCCCTTCATCCGCGAGTCGGTCGACGAGGTGCTCAAGACGCTCCGCGATGCCGTGATCCTCGTGGCCCTTGTCGTGCTGTTCTTCCTGCAAGACTGGCGGGCCATGATCCTGCCGATGATCGACGTGCCCGTGTCGCTGGTCGGCACATTCGCCGTGATGGCCGTGATGGGTTTTAGTCTTAATAACCTGACGCTTTTCGGCATGGTGCTGGCTATCGGCATCGTGGTGGACGACGCCATTGTCGTGCTCGAAAACGTCGAACGTCAGATGTCGCTCGGTCTGGACGCGAAATCCGCCACGATCAAGGCGATGGGCGAAATCACGGGGCCGATCCTCGCCATTACGCTCGTGCTCAGCGCGGTCTTTCTGCCGAGCGTGTTCATGCCGGGCGTGACGGGCCAGTTTTTCCGCCAGTTTGCCTTGGTCATTTCATCGGCCATGATCATTTCGGCGGTGAACGCGATGACGCTCACCCCGAGCCGCGCGGTTGCTATTTTCAGCAAGCAGAAACTCGACGAACACGGCCATCCGGTGCATGAAGCCCTGCCCTGGTGGGTTTTCATTGTTCTCGGCGGTCTGGCTAGCGTCGCGGTGGCGAAAAAGTATTTTGCCGCGCAGCTCGGGCTGAGTCCCGGCGATGAAAGCCACGGGCTTTCTTGGAGCGTCTACCTGGGATTGATGGTTCCTGGCGCGGTGCTCGGCGGCCTGATCGGCCGTTGGATCATCGATCCGGTCAACGCAGTGCTCTCAGGCATCTTCAAAGCATTCAACCGCGTGTTCGATGTCTTCACGGAGGCCTATGGTCGAACAGTCGGCCGGCTGGTTCGCGTCGGGCTGATGGTTGTGGTCGTTTACGGCGGGCTGTTGCTGCTGACCGGCTGGACGCTCGACCGGGCGCCCAAGGCGTTCATTCCCGAGCAGGACCAGGGCTACCTGCTGGTCAACGTCCAGTTGCCCGACTCGGCTTCGCTCGAACGGACCGAAGAGATCATGGCCCACGTGGACCGCATCGCGCTTGGCGACCCGAGCGATCCGAAAAAATATCCGCCGATTCCGGGCGTCGCCCATACGCTGTCGGTCGCCGGCCAGTCGTTTCTGCTGAACGCCAATGGGTCGAACTTCGGCTCGTCGTTTGTGATCCTCGAACCGTTTGAAGAACGCCACGGTCACGAAGAATACGACGCCGTGGTCGCCCAGACGCTTCGCAAGCGTTTTGCCGCGGAGATCGACGGGGCCGAGATCCAGGTGTTCCGCGCGCCGCCCATCCAGGGATTGGGCAGCGGCGGCGGGTTCAAGCTCCAGGTCGAGCAGCGCGGCTACGTGGATCTCGACGAACTCCAGGCCCAGACGGACGAATTGGTCGCCGGCGCTGCTGCCGATCCGCGGTTGGTCGGCGTGTTCACCATGTTCCGCGCCGACACGCCGCAGATCTACCTCGACATCGACCGGACCAAATGCGAGTCGCTCGGCGTCCGAGTGGACGACGTATTCAACACGCTCCAGGTCTACATGGGCGGCTACTTCGTCAATCTGTTCAACGAGTTCGGCCGCACTTGGCAGGTCAACGTGCTGGCCGAGGACAACTATCGCACGAAGGTAGCGGAATTAGCCCAACTCAAGGTCCGCAACCGATTCGGCCAGATGGTTCCGCTGGCCACGCTGGGCACTCCCGAGAGCGTCGGCGGGCCGGTCATGGTGATGCGCTACAACATGTACAACTCCGCGCCGGTGGTCGGCAATCCCGGTCCCGGCACGAGTTCGGGCCAGGTGATGGACATCATGCACGCGCTGGCCGCGAAGGACAATGTGACCTATGAGTGGACCGAGATCATGTACTTGCAGTCCCAGGAGGGCAACGTGGCGGTCCTGATCCTCGCCATCGGCGCGGGGCTGATTTTCCTGATTCTCGCGGCCAAGTACGAAAGCTGGCGGCTCCCTCTGGCCGTGATTCTCGTAGTGCCCATGTGCCTGCTATGCGCCGCGGTGGGCATGGCCGTCGCGCGGATGCCGATCGACATCTTCGTCCAGATCGGCTTTTTGGTCCTCGTGGGCCTGGCGGCCAAAAACGCAATCCTCATCGTCGAATTCGCCGCCCAACTTCACAAGGAAGGCCGCTCGATCACCGAGGCCACCGTCGAGGCGGCCCGGCTGCGACTTCGGGCCATTATCATGACGTCGTTTGCCTTCATTCTGGGCGTGATGCCGCTGATCGTCGGCCGAGGGGCGGGCGCCGAGATGCGCAACTCGCTGGGCACCGCCGTGTTCAGCGGCATGATCGGCGTGACGTTCTTCGGTTTGGCGCTCACTCCAGTGTTCTACTATCTCTTGATGCGTCTCGCCGAACGTCGGAAACAGAACCGGTGAAAGACGCGGAGGAAAACGGACAATCTTGTTCGTCACCCTCGTTTGGCAATTCCCGGCGACAGACAAGAATGTCCATCCTCCTGGGGAGCTATAAGCCGCATTCGCGGCGGAAGGTCTCGATGCTGGAGAGGTGGCCGATAAGGATCACGCGATCCTGGGCCTGAAACACCGTGTCTGCGCCCGGGGCGAAAAGCAACAGCTCGTTGCTTCGCCGCACCGAGACGATCAGCACGCCGTGGCGACTCCGAACGTCCGCGGCGCCAAGCGTTGTGCCGACCAAAGGGCAATCGTCGGGCAACGTAATTTCGTCAATCTCGACTTCGGCAATGTGACGTCCGCCGACCAGTTCGACCAACTCGATCATCGAAGGCCGGGTAATCATGGCGGCCATGCGCATGGCCCCGGTCGCCGCCGGCAGGACCACGCGATCGGCGCCGGCCTGAAGGAGTTTTTTCTCGGTCGAGGGCAGTTCGCCGCGGGCAATGATTTGGACGTTGGGATTGAGATTCCGCGCGGTCAGGGTGATGAACACGTTGTCCGCGTCCTCGGGAAGCGTGGTGACCAGGATTTTGGCCTTTTCGATGCCGACGCCACGCAGGGCGTCCTCTTCGCTGGCGTTGGCGTTGACGGCCAGATAGCCCAATTGGGCGGCTTCGGCGACCCGCTCGGCGTCGTTGTCGACGATCACCAACGAGTGCTTCCGCCGCAGCAACTGCTCGGCCAGAATCTCGCCCATGCGGCCGAAACCGCACAGAATGATGTGATCGCTCAAGCGTCGCAGCTCGCGGTTGACTCGTTGAACGCCCAGCGCCCGATTGATTTCGCCTTGTGTCATCATTTGTACGAAGGCTCCTATGATATAGAACGCGGTCGAGACGCCGAGGATGATCAGCGCGGACGTGAACAGTCTCAGGCCGGGCGCATGGGACAGGTCGCGGACCTCCTTCAGCCCGACGGTCGAAAAGAGATTGACGACCATATAGATCGCTTCGCCCAGTTCCCAACCGGCCAGCGAGTAGCCCGCCACGCCGACAAGAAACAGTATCGCCAGGATGACCAGACCGATGCGCAGGTGGGTCCAAGCGGAAGTCATGGCGAGTATTTAATGGAGTCGCTGTGTCCCACGAGCCTATCCGAAAACGGGGACAGGCACCCTTTGTCTAGCGATTATTTACTACTCCACCGTTATTATCCGGGAGCCAGTCCCCGTTTTCGGATAGGCTCTACGTGTGATAATCGGCGTTGATGCGAATATAGTC
>Ga0209342_10003437_pt1 | contig 16654 bp, 12 predicted proteins | sample RifCSP16_2_FD_184023 | JGI IMG/M metagenome (GOLD analysis project Ga0209342, IMG submission 184023) | Soil microbial communities from Rifle, Colorado - Rifle CSP2_sed 16_2 (SPAdes) (version 2) | ecosystem: Environmental > Terrestrial > Deep subsurface > Rock core/Sediment | place: Rifle... | reverse complement strand
CCCGCAAGCCGCTGCTCCATCCAGCGCTGACCTTCCCGATACCGGCAGTCGGCGCAGCCGATGACGAAAACGCCGTCGGCGGCGTGGGTGCGTAGCGCGTAGTCGATGAAGGCGGGCGGAAGCTGTGCGACGCACATGAGCCCGACCGCCGCGACACCCGGTGCGGCCTCGACACCCGGGGCGTGATCGCATCCGTAAACCACCACGCGCGCCTCGCCTGTGAGTCTCGCCAACGCCGCATCGGTGGCGACCCGGAGGCTCTGGATCGGTTGCGCCGGCATGTCGACGCCGCTCTTAAGCTCCGTAATGTGCCGAAACGGCATCGCAAACGGGCAGGCGCCCACGCAGATGCCGCAGCTCGCGCAGAGGTCGGGGCTGAGATACGGCTGCTGGACGTGGCGCTTGCCGTCCGTGCGCGGCCCCATGGTGAGCGCCTCATAAGGACAGTCGGCCACACAGCGCCCGCAGCCGTTGCAGTGATCGAGATTGATCTTTACCAACGGCGCCTGCCGCTCCTTCGACGGCAGCCACGGCAACACCGCCAGCGCGAGCGTCAATCCGCCGAGGAGCGCCCAGACCGCTCCCGGCGACCAGAGATAGAGCAACGGGTAGACTGCGAAGTAGAACCAGTCGAGCTCGAGATTGGTCGGCACGATGCCGAGATCGGCCGGCGGCAGGCTCAGGATCGGCTTGACGAGCGAAAGTGCGAGCAACGTGACCACGGTGCCGATCGCCAGCGCGCGCGGCGGGCGAGTCTTGGCGCGGCTGATGCGCTGGATGTGGATCCACGTGAAGAGCAGCAGCAGCAGCGGGATGAGCACGTGTACGAACGCAAACAGCGAAAAGAATCGGTCGCTGACGTTCCCCTCCTCCAGGAAGTTGCGCACCATCGGATCGCTGAAGAACGGGAGCCAATCGAGCCACTCGGAGGTGGCGATGGCGACGAACTGCGCCAGGCGGTCCCAGACCTGCCAGTAACCGGTCACGCCCGAGGCGTAGACGAGCCAAAGCAGCGGCACGCCGGTGATCCAGGAGAACCAGCGGAAGTTGCGGTAGCGGTCGAACAGAAACTCGCGCAGCAGATGCAGCACCATTGTGAGCACCATGCCGTCGGCGGCGTAGCGGTGCAGGCTGCGCATGACGCCGCCGAGCCACCACTGCTCGCGCGCGAGATACTCGAGCGACTGGTAGCCATCCTTCACGCCCGTTTCGAAGAAGGCGTAGACGTAAAAGCCGCTGACGACGAGGACCCAGAAGAGAAAGAAGGCGATGCCGCCGAGATAATACAGCGGGTTGAGCGCGGGACCGAAGAAGGCGTTGAAGCCGCGCTCGAGCCGCAGCCACAGGTACCGGCCGGCGGATTGCAGGGACTTGATCATCCGGGGAGGATGCGGAAAAACGGGTGTTTCGGCAACCTGACAGACATGACGCGCCGGATCGTCCGCTCCATCCCGACCGGCCGTCAGCGCCGCGCGCCGCCCCACATCGCGCGCAGCACGATGATCAAAAACATCAGCCCGCCGATAATCGCGATGAGGCCGCCGAGCCCCATCAGCCCCATGCCGGCCTTCTGGCCGAGGGTGGTCAGCTCCTGCGCCGCGCCCGCGACCTTGCGCTGCACGCCGTAGCCGCCCGACCACAGCAACCCGATGATGTGCAGCAACTGGCCCGCGCCGTACACATACGGCTGCCAGCGGGCGAGCTTGAGCTCGGGCGTGCGGTAGCCGAGCTGCGGCAACAGCAGGAAGGCGAGCCCCATGAAGGCAAGACTGATCGCCCCGCCCGTTCCGTGGTAGTGGGCGGTGATGATCGTATTGCTGCCCTCGATCATGAAGCTGATGCCGCCCCCCACCGCGAACAGGACCACGGAACACAGGAGCGCGGCGCGCAGCGGGCGTGTCCCGGGCTCAGACCGCGGGGCCGTCGCCAGGGCGTAGGCGACGGCGAGGCCGAGCGGCAGCGACGCCAGGCTTCCGCCTACCTTCATCAGCGTGGTGAACGCCTGGGTGTGGCTGCTGGCCAAGGCATCGTGCATCAAATAGATAAACGGCGTCGCAAAGACGGGCGCCAACGCGATCAGAAAAAATATCAACGCCATGCGCGGGCCGATGGCTACCCGCACGCCGGAGGCCGAGGCCAGCCAGAGCCAGCCGATCAGCAGAAGCAACGTATAGGCGAACTGCAGCACGTGCCCGCCGCCCCAGAAGAGCAGCTCGTAGTACTGCTCGGCCGGAAGCTCGGTCGGCAACTGCGCGAACGACCAGCCGAACGCCACGAGCGCGAACACCGTGGCCACGGCCGCGGCGTTCAGGCCGAAGCGCAAGGCGCCAGACCCTTGCGCCTGCCCGCCGATGGGTATCGAAAAGACGAAGCTGCGCACCACCAGCAGGGCGATACCTTGGGCCAGGACCACGAGCCCGGTCAGAAACAGCGGGCCGCGCAACACCGGGACGTAGTTGCTCATCAACGGATTGCCCGCGCCGACGAAGGGTGCGGCGACGATCAGGGCGGTGCCGAGCGCCGCGAGCGCGAGCGCAAGCTGCCCCGCAAGCAGTCCACGGGACGATGCGTTCAGACTCCAGAGCACCCCGGCAAAGGCGAGGAACCATACGATGACCGAGAGATCGACGTGCACGACCAGCGCCGTGTGGAAAAAATCGACCCACGGGAACACGTCCTGCACATAGGGCGTGCGCGACAGCACCAGCAGAATCGCGAAGAATCCCGCGCCCAGCAACGAGGCCACCCCGAGCCAGAGCCAGCCCGAGGCGAGCCGCCGGCTCGCCTCCTCCGGCATGGGAAGACTGAAGTTACCGGCGTCGCCCGCGCGGATTGCGGCGCGGTCGGCGTCTGCCTGCGAAGAAATGGTGCTCATCGGAACGGCCTCGGAGTGTTGTTGTTCAGCCCCTGAAGATAAACCCACCCGCGGTTGCGTTAAAGTCGATCACCAGCACGCGGCCGGGCTCGAGCGTGAAGGTCCTCTCGGCCGTGTAGCCGAAATCGCCCTCGACTGCGTCCTTCAAGCGCGCCGTGAAGCGATGGGTGCCCGCGGGGATGGAGAAGCGCCGGTAGATCGTGGCGGCGCTGTCGTGGGTGATCCCGGAGGGCGGCAGCACCGCCTGCACCATCGGCTTGCCGTCGACCTCGAGCTCCACGACGACGTCGGCGCGCTCGCGCGGACAGACCTTGCGCACGCGCATGTTGGTCTGCAGCTTCGCCAGCTCCTCGTCGGTGCGCTCGCGGCACGCGCCTTTGCGCTGCGCGGCGTGGCGGAAGGAAAGCTTTACCAGCGCCTGATCCGATTCGAGATGCTTATAGACCGGGGCGGTGGAGAAATACCCGATCGCCGCGGCGAACAGGATATAGGCCAGCGCCTGGCCGAGATAACGCAGCGGCCTAGCCATGGGTCACCTCCGGTTTCGCTGTCGGCGTTTCTTCGGTCGAATAGGAACACGTCAAGAAGGCGTCCGCAAAGTAGGCGTCCTCGGGCAACCCGCGCGCGAGGAAGGCCTCGCGTCCGGCCGCCACCATCGGCGGCGGACCGCAGGCGTAGACCTCGTGGCCTTTGAGGCTTTCGTGATCCTTGAGGATCGCCTCGTGCACAAAGCCGGTGCGGCCGCTCCAATTGTCCTCTGGCTTGGGCTCCGAGAGCACGGGAATGAACGTGAAATGCTCGTGCTCCTTCTGCCAGCGCTCGACCAGATCCCGCATGTAGAGATCCTGCGGCCTGCGCCCGCCCCAGTAAAGCGTCATGCGCCGCTTGGCGCCGTTATGGAAGGCGTGCTCCAGGATGCTCTTGATCGGCGCGAAGCCGGTACCGCCGGCCATGAAGACGATGGGTTTGTGGGTCTCCTCGCGCAGGAAGAATGACCCCAGCGGTCCCTCGAATTGTACCAGGTCGCCTTGCTTCATCTTCGTGAAAACATGGCCGGTGTAGCGCCCACCCTCGACGCGGCGGATGTGCAGTTGCACGCGGTCGTTCTCGTGCGGCGGATTGGCGATGGAGAAGCTGCGGCGCTTGCCGTCGTCGAGCCGCACGCTGATGTGCTGGCCCGGCAGGAAGGAAAGCGCCTGGGCGTCCGGGAGCTTGAGATTCACCACCATGACATCGGGGGCGACGCGGGCCATCTTTTCGACCGCCGCCAGGACGGTCTTCATCGGAAAGTTCTTGAGCGCGTAGACCTCGTGACATTCGATGTCCACGTTCGTCAACGGCTTGGCCTGGCAGAACAACGCCTTGCCCGAGGCGCGCTCCGCGTCGCTCAGCGCGCTCTTCTGGTAGACGCCGTAGTCCACCTGGCCCTGAAGCACCGTGCCCTTGCAGGTGCCGCAGGCGCCGTCGCGGCAGAGATACGGCAGCATCAGGCCCTGGCGCAGGGATGCCTCGAGAATGGTCTCGCCGGGCCTGGCCGTCACCGTATGGTTGCAAGGCTTGGCGGTGACCGAGAATTCCCCCTTGGACAGCCGCTGGGTACGCCCGATCCAGGGAACCAGCACCATCGCCAGAGTCATGCCCCCGACCAGCGCCCAGGTCTTGCCCGGGCCCCAGGAGTAAATCAGCGGATAGATCGTCAAGAAAAACCAGTCGAAGTTGAGCTGCGCCGCTACCGTATCCAGATTCGCCTGTCCCTGAGAGAGGGCGGGTTTAACCAGCGCCAGCACCAGCAGCGTCACGAGAAAGCCCGCCGCCACGGGCTTCGGCGGATAGGTCTTGGCGTTCGGCACGCGCTGGGTGTGGACCCAGATGAACAGGAGCAGGATCACCGGGATGCCGAGGTGGGCGAAGGACAGGAGCGAGAAGAAGCGGTCGTTGACGCTGCCCTCGTGCAGGAAATTGCGGATCAACGCGCCGTTGAAGATCGGGAACCAGTCGATCCACTCGGCGCTCGCGACCGCGACGAACTGCGCCAGCTTGTCCCATACCAGCCAGTAGCCGTTGATGCCGGCGGCGTACAGGATCCAGAGCATGACCAACCCGGTGAACCAGGACAGCTTACGGAAACCCCGGTAACGATCGAACATGAAATTGCGCACCAGGTGCAGCAGGGCCGTAATCACCATCGCGTCCGAGGCATAACGATGGAGGCTGCGCATGACGCCGCCGAAGTACCACTGACCATGGGTGATCGCCTCGACCGAGTTGTAGGCCTGGTTCACGCCGGTCTCGAAAAAGGCGTAGATATAAAACCCGCTGAACACCACCACCCAGTACATCAGGAAGGTGATTCCGCCGGTGTAGTAGAGGGGATTATTGGGCTCGCCGAAAAGCCGATTCAGCACGCCCTCAAGGCGTAGAAACAACCATTGGCCGCCCAGTTGAATGGCTCCGATCACAACAGAACTCCTTGGGGAAGACTTAAGGTGTACCCGAGTATAATAGTCAACTAATCGTTGCGACTTGTCCTAGATCAACCGGGCACACTCAGACAATTTCTGACTAGATCGTTACCCTCGGGGGATGTTACGCCGCGGGGCGCGGATCCAGAGGCGGATCAACCAGATCGTTATCAATACCATCACAATGGCATTGATGCCCGAAACGACAAAGAACGAGTAATCGCGACGATACCGATTATTCACCGGATCGTAGACCGTACAGAACAGGCGGATTTGATTGACCAGGCCCGACAATCCCGGCACCTCGGACTGGACACCGGTCACGAGTCGCTTCAGGGGCTCGGTTAGCTGCGCAATGCCGAAGCTCTCGCCGTAAACCTGCTGATACACCTTGCCGCTGGGGTCGATGAGCGTCGTTTGGGTCAGGTGATCGAAGTCATTTGATGAGGCGAAATAGATAAAACCCAAGTCCCGGCTCAGGCGCCAGATGGTATCGGCGTCGGCACTCAGAAACTCCCACTGTGGCACTTTATCCACGCCTTGGGCGCGGGCAAACTGCGTCATGGCCGCCGGCGTATCGCGTGCGACATCGAAACCGACGCTGACAACGGCAAAACTATCGGCGCCCAGCCCCTCCTGCGCCACCTGCACCGCTTTGCTCAGACTCTGCGTGATCAGGGGGCAGATGTGCGCACAACTCGTGTAGATCAGGCTCACGATCAGGGGTTTGCCGCGATAATCGGACAGGCGCACGGACCGGCCCTGCCGGTCGCGCAGAACATAGTCCCCGACCGACTTGTCGATCGCCGCCTGGCTGATTTTCAACGCGTTCGCGTTGTCGAAGCCGCCGATCGCCGCCTTGGCCGCCTGCGGGTGTTCGGCGATCTTTCCTGCATTTGCCGCACCCGCGTGGGCATGGGAAAACGCACTAAGTACGGCCAAGGGGATTAAGCACAGCCAAAAACGGAGCGGGGGTTTCATCGTCACTTCGCCTGGTGATTTACTAGCTGGGGTGTTCGGTCACACCGGCAACCGGGGGCGTAGTATACACTGCCGCGCCTCAATCGTGTGATCCGCGCACCCGGATAAAGCACGGGGCGGGATTTCTTGTTCGGACCGTCTGAGAGCTTGAAGAGCATCCTGAAGCGAAGAGGCGTCTAAGCCTAAAGCACGCCGGCCTGCGGCATGGCTTTAGGCTTAGACGCCTCCCCGAAAACGTACAGCTTTTCCTGCGGACTTAAAAAAAGGGAGGGGTTTGCACCCCTCCCTTGGTCACAACCTGCTTAGGTCAACGGCCAGACCGTCGACAGGTACTTCCAGTTGATGAAGTAGTACAGCACCAGCGTCAGGAAGAACACCATGGCGAACACGAAGGTGCCAGGCGCCTCGAAGCCGCCCGCGCCGATGTGCTTGTTGCCACCGACCACATCCGCATCCGGTACCTTCGGATACGGCTTGGCGTTCTCCGGAATCGGCTTGCCGAACAGGATCGAACCCACGGTGATGAGGACGTAGGCCACACCGCCGAGCACCATGAGCATGGCGCCGATCTCCCCGATGTTCATCATGAGGTAGGCCATGCCGGGCCAGTCATAGGCCAGCGCCTGACCGGCGAACGATATGTCCCAGTGACGGCGCGGTATGCCCAGGACGCCGGCGCCCATAAAGGCGACGCCGAAGATCCCGACGCCGATGCCGAAGAGATACGGCTGCCACGCGGCCAGGCCTTTCATGATCAGCTCGCGCTTGAAGATCACCGGGATCAACCAGTAGGTAACCGCCATGAACGCCAACGTGGTGCCGCCCACGACGGTGCCGTGGAAGTGGCCGGGCAGGTACATCGTGTTGTGGATGATCAGGTTGATCTGCTCCACGCTCATGACCACGCCGGTGACGCCGCCGATGAAGCCGAACAGGATCACCGAAAGGATCGTGCCGGAGAACACCGGGTTGCCCCAGGGGGCCTTGCGGATCCATTCGAACAGGCCCTTGTCATAACCCTGACGGCGCTGCGCAATTTCCATCGAGCCCGGAACGGTGAGGCCGTGGATCATGCTCGCGAGCACGGCGAGGTACATCGCATAGCTCGTGTTGAAGATCTTCCACGCCGAGCTCAGACCCGGGTCCACCAACTCGTGATGCACCGAACCGAGCTGCAGGAAGCCGATGTACAACAGGAACGCCACGCGGCTCACCTTCTCCGACATGGGCTTCGCGCCGAAGACCAGCGCGGCGACGAGGTACCACAGGGAGATGTGGGTCACCACGTTGATCTGCTGCGAGGAGTGGCCCATCGCCCACCACAGGATGCGGTACATCAGCGGATCGATGTGGCTGATGAGCCCGACGCGCCACAGATAGGTCGGCACCAGGATGATCGCACCCGAGACCAGCGTGAAGATGGCGATCACGCAGGCGGTCAACGCACCGAACACGACCAGCGGGACTGACCCCTCGTAGGTGCGCTCTTCCTTGGCGATCACCAGCGTGGCCATGAAGATGAAGCACGCGACGAGCGCGCCCACCGCGAAGATGATCACCCCGAGATAGAACCAGGGGGAGGCCGTCATCGGCGGGTAGGAGGTCATCATCACGGACGCCTGACCCAGGAGGATCGGGACGGAGGCCATCGCCACACCTCCGACCATCAGCCAGAACGCCACCCATGCGAGCTTCGGCGTCGCGAGCCGGCTGTTCAACAGACTCGTACAGCAGAAGTACAGCACCGCGATCTCGAAGAAGATGATCCACACGATCAGCGCAAGCACGCCGTGCGCGGTGAGCGACATGTAGAACAAGTCGGGTGGAAGCAGGTGTACGGCCGGCCAGCGCGTGAGCGCCACCAGCAAGCCGAAGAAACCGCCGAGCAACAGGGTGACGACCGCGGCAACAGCATTTGCCCTGATCAGCCCCTCGGCGGTCTTGAAGATTCGCAGCCCCGAGACCGGGTCGGTGCGATATGCAGTATTGATTGTCGCCATTGTCTTATTCCTTCACGTAGATTCTGCCGAGCATGGTGTGGTGACCGATGCCGCAGAACTCGTTGCACATGACGGCATTGGTGCCCGCCTTGTTCGGGGTGACGGTTATGACCATCTCGTAGCCGGGCAACACCTGGACATTGATGTTCTCCGGTTGCAGCGAGAAGCCGTGCATCCAATCGAGCGACGAGACATGCAGCCGGTAGGTCTTGTTCTTCTCGAGCTCGAGAATCGGACGCCACTGCCAGAGGCTCGCGGCGAGATACACGTCGCTGCCCGCCGGCGGATGCACGACCGGGATGTTCTGATCGGTCTCGGTGCGCACCGTGTACTGGTCGGTCATCGCCTTGACCTTGGCCGCGTAGGCCTCCGGAGCGATCCTGTAGGCCTCGTTCGCCAGGTTCTGCTTGCCGGTCCAGTGCCAGGCGATCATGAAGTAGAACATGAACAGGCACCACAGGAACGCGATCGTGATCCAGAGGACCTCGGTACGCTCTATGGGCTCGTTCCACCAGAGTCGTTCTGAAGGTGGTGTATAAGACGTTGCCATTATGTTTCTCCTTCTTATAAATTCAAGAGACGGTGGTCGCCATGACTACTTGGCTAGGGGAATAGTAATGATCTCCATGATGCCCCACATGCTGAACATGATCGTCGGCACGGCGATGGCAATGAACAACAGGAGAAAAGGGTCGTCAAGAAGCCTTTGCATGGCGGGCACTCGCTGAGTTTTATCGTCTGGCATTTGAAGCTCCTCCGTTAATACCGTACCTGATGGCGGGCGCCATCGACCGGTAGCCTAGTTGATGAAGATTGCTTTCATTTAAAGTTATTAAAACTAAAGTTATTAAAACTACACCTGTACCGCAAACCGAACTACAACCGTATCCCGAGTATTCTGACGATGCCCCACGTCGTATAAAGCGCGGCGGCGACGGCCAAGCCGATAAAGAACAGGCGCGGGCCAAAGTCGAACATTCGGTCCGTAAGCGATGCGGGGACGGACTCGATTCTCTTATCTGTCATCGACGGGTACTCCTTAGTGTCGCAAAGGTTGGGGGCATTATTAAAAACCCCACAAGGAAAACATTTGATCTAGGTCAACTTGATCCGACGTGGGTCTCCCTGATCCGCACACGCCGAACAGCGCCCTTGCGTATTCTTCACACGCCTCCGCTCAAGTCAAACATAATTAGTCGCCTTGAAGCACTGCCGGCGTGTCGTATAATGCCGGCCCACTTCAAGACCGCTATATTATATTTTGCTTATGAAACCGCACGCGTATCGCAAAACAGATCCTCAACGTCGGGTACCGTGGTACCGCACCGGCATCGCTCCCCTGCTCGCACTCTTTCTGACCGCCTGTACCGACATCTCCCACGAGAAGGCGCCGAAGGCGTTCATCCCCGACCTGACCCGGCTCAACGCCGATAGCAGTGTGTACCAGGGCAACGCCGACTTCGCCAAGCGGCCGTGGGCGTGCGTGCGCGATAACAAGACCACCCTGGTCTGGGAAGTGAAATCCGCCGTCGCGGGCCTGCAAAACCAAGACAATACATACACTTGGTACGGCTCGGACCGGGAGACCAACGGCGGGGATGCGGGCAAGCAAAACGGGGGGGCGTGTACCGGCAGCCGCTGCGATACCGCGGCCTATGTCACCGCGGTGAATACCAAGCGCCCGTGCGGCTTCAACGATTGGCGTCTGCCGGACCGGATGGAGATGTCGAGCCTCATCTTGCCGACCGTGCCCTTCCCGGGCCCGACGCTCGCGGCCGAGTACTTCCCCAACTCGCCCTCCGCCAGCTACTGGACCTCGACGACATTTCACGCGCACGCCAGCGGGGTCTGGACCTGGCGCTTCGACCATGGCTACGACTATGTCGCGCAGAAGATTGAGCCCCAGCATGTCAGACTCGTGCGCGGCACGTTGGATATCAGTAAATTCAAATAAACTAAACTTTCGACTTATGACACGGGCTGCGCGAGAAGTGCATCGAGTACCGCGCACAGGCTCTACCACTGATCGCGTGGCCGGGCCGGGTCAGCATATCTTCGCTTCCGCTGCCATCGGGGCCTACCGGTAGTTGGGAAAAGTGAAAGTTCCGTGTGCAGCGGCGCGGTGTCGATGCGCCGCTCCACCTCGCCGAGGCGCCACTGAATCGAATACTCCTCCACGCCTGCGCGCTCTTCACGAACTGTCCGACCGATGTTCATGGCGCAACTGCTGCGAAGGAAAACAATGAATCCGATCCCGCGTCCGAACAGGAAGCTTATCCTTACGGCGGTGCTTTTTTCCGCTCTGGCGACGATGCCGGGCTGTACAAAGCCCGAGCTGCGGCAGCACCGCGACAGCCGCCCGCTGATGGGCACGACGGTCGAGATCGTCACCGAAGGGCCGGATCCCGCGCGGCTCGAGCACGCGACCGACGCCGCCTACGCGGAGATGACGCGACTCTCGGACATGATGAACCACAACAACCCGCAGAACCTCGTCTCCGCGATCAACCGCGAGGCCGGCAAGCGCCCGGTCGCCGTCGCGCCGGAGCTTATGTACGTGCTGCGCATGGCGCGGACGATGTCCGAGCGCAGCCAGGGCGCGTTCGACGTCACGGTGGGGTCGCTCACGGGCTGGCGCTTCGGCCCCGAGCGGCCGGCGATGCCGAGCGCGGCCGAGATCCGCGCCCAGCTTCCGCTCGTCGACTACCGTAACCTCATCCTCGATGAGGCCAACCGCAGCGCCTACCTCGCCAAGCCCGGCATGCGCATTGATCTCGGCGGCGTCGCCAAGCTTTACATCGTGCACGCGGGCATGGGGATGCTGAAACGAAACGGCGTGGTGCATGCCAAGATCGACGCCGGCGGCGACGTCGAGGTGCTCGGAAAATTCGAGGGCCGTCTGTGGCGCGTCGGCATCCGCGACGCCCGCGCCCCCGACCGGCTCTTCGGGATCGTCGAGCTCAAGTACGGCTTCGTCGTCTCCTCGGGCGACTACGAGCGCTACTTTGTTAAGAACGGCAAGCGCTACCACCACATCCTCGACCCGAGGACCGGCTACCCGGCGGAGGGCCCGCGGGGCGTGACCCTCATTGGCGATGATCTCGATCTCGTGAACGGGTTTTCAGCCGCAATCATGGCGATGGGCGAGGCCAGGGGGCGCGCCCTTCTCGAACAGTACCTCAATCTCGAAGGGGTCATTTTCAACCGCGACGGCACGGTCTGGGTCTCGCCCGCGCTCGTCCGTAACCACAAATTCGAGCGGCTGGACGAGGCGAAGCCCGCGACCGTCGCGCGCGACTAGCGTTTTCCTGCACCGGTCCTTTCCCCATATAATCGCGCTGCCTTGCAGTCGCGCGTGCCGGCAAATGCAAAACCGGCCGATAAACCTAAAAACAGCGATTGCATCCGCAGATTACGCAGATTTCCGCAGATTTTAAGAATGTGACCGACGCTCCTTCTCTCGCCCTATGGGTGCGCCGGGCAGTCATTCAAACCAGATGATTCATCTGCGTTAATCTGCGTTAATCTGCGAAATCTGCGGACAACTGCTTTTTCCAGGATAAACCAGTCGAGACCCCTCTACCCCATGACCGACACCGAACCATCCAATAAACCGTTGACGTGGCTTGTCCTGGCCACGATCCCGCTCGTGCTGCTGATGTCGGTCTTGAGCGCGTATGTGCGCCTCACGAACGCGGGGCTCGGCTGCGCCGACTGGCCCGCGTGCTACGGGCTGGTCGAATTCGCGGCTGGCGCGGGGCCGGTCGTCGCGCCGGGAGCCGGGCTGGCGCAGCACATCACCGCGACGCTGGTCGGGCTGTTCGTCGTCGGGATCGCCGTCCTCGCCTGGCGCGACCGCGGAAACCGGCCGCGAACCGCGCGGCGCGCCGCGATCGCGCTCGGGCTCACGATCTGCCTCTCGCTGCTCGGCCTCGTCACGCCCGCGACGCTGCATCCGATCGTCGCCCTCGGCAACCTGCTCGGCGGCATGGTGCTGCTCGGGCTGCTGTGGTGGCTCTGGTTGCGCGCGCTCGCCGCGCCGGCCGCGGTCGGGCCGGACGCCGCGCGGCTGCGTCCGTGGGCGCGCGCGGGGCTGGCGCTGCTGATGCTTCAGACCGCGCTCGGCGGCTGGGTGAGCGCGAACTTCGCCGCGGCCGCCTGCCCGGAGCTTGCGGGTTGCGGCGCGCCATGGTCGTTCGCGGGCGCGCGCGAGATGTTCGACCTCGCGCGCACGCTGAGCCTCGGCGCGGGCGGCGCGGTGCTCGTGCCCGAATCGGCGAAGGCCCTGCACATCGTTCACCGCCTGGGCGCGTTCCTCACGCTGTTCTACCTCGGCTGGCTCAGCTTTCGGGCCGCGCAGGCGGGCGCGGCGCTGCGCGCCGCGGGCTATGCGATCCTCGTTCCGCTCGCCGCCGAGTTCCTGCTCGGGCTCGCCTCGGTCGCCGGCGGCTTGCCGCTCGCGGTGGTGACGCTGCACAATGCCGCCGCCGCGCTGCTGCTGCTCGGCGTAATCTATCTTTACCACCGGCTCACGCCGGCGAAGACGACGATATGACCGCGACCCACGACAACCGACGCATCGCCCTGTGGCTCCTCGCCTGTTGCGCGCTCGTTTTCATCATGGTCGTGCTGGGCGGGGTCACGCGCCTGACGCGCTCGGGTCTTTCGATCGTGGAGTGGGACCCCATCATGGGCGCGATCCCGCCGCTCAGCGCGCCGCAGTGGGAGGCGACCTTCGACAAGTACAAGCAGACGCCGGAGTACCAGAAGGTCAACACCGGCATGAGCCTCTCGGAGTTCAAGTCGATCTTCTGGGTGGAGTACGCGCACCGGCTCTTCGGGCGCTCCATCGGGCTCGCCTTCCTCCTGCCATTTCTTTACTTCCTCCTCAAGGGCAGCATCAAGCGGCCGCTCGTCCCGAAGCTCGTCATCATGTTCGTGCTCGGCGGATTACAGGGCGCGCTCGGCTGGTACATGGTCCGCAGCGGCCTGGTGGACGAGCCGCGCGTCAGCGCCTACCGCCTCACCGCGCACCTGGCGCTCGCGGTCGTCATCTACTCCTATATCTTCTGGACCGCGCTCGGGCTGCTGTTCCCGGCCGAGGCCAAGGCCGGGGCGCGCGGGCTGCGCCGCTTCGGGATCGCGGCGACCGGGCTCATCTTCGCGATGATCCTCTCCGGCGGCTTCGTCGCCGGCAACAAGGCCGGGTTCGCCTTCAACACCTTCCCGCTCATGAACGGGCGCTTCGCCCCCGAGGGGCTGTATGCGCTACAGCCCTGGTGGACGAACCTCTTCGAGAACATCGCCACGGTCCAGTTCAACCACCGGCTGATCGCGTATCTGCTGCTGCTCGCGATCCCGGCGTATTGGTACGTCGCGCAACGCTTCGCCCTGCCGAACCGCGTGCGCTACGCCTTGCACGCGCTGCTCGCGATGCTGGCGATCCAGGTCGCGCTCGGCATCGCCACCCTCCTCTTCATCGTGCCGGTCCCGCTCGCGGCGGCGCACCAGGCCGGAGCGCTCGTGCTCCTCACCCTCGCACTCTTCGTCAACCACGGCCTGCGGCGAGGCTAGCCTTCACCGCGAAACAACGAAGAAAAATGGACAGGATTAACAGGATTTCTCAGGATTAACAGGATTAAGACATGAAGAGATCAGAACTCTGTTGACCCCGGGATAGGCCCGTAAAAACAGAAATGGACAGGATTAAAAATCCAAAAACGAAAACCAAAAACTATTTTTTGCCTTAATCCTGTTAATCCTGTTAATCCTGAGAAATCCTGTTAATCCTGTCTATTCCAGTTTTTCTCTGTGCCCTCTGTGGTGACCGTTAGAGCACTGCTCCGCGGCCGCAGCGTCCGGCGAGCACCAGCGGCGTGACCTCGAGTGCGGGCAGCGGGCGGCAGAACAGATAGCCCTGCGCGCCGTCGCAGCGGTGGCTGTGCAGGAAGACGAGCTGCCCCTCGGTCTCCACGCCCTCCGCCACCACCCGCAACCCCATGCTGCGCGCCATGGCGATGATGGCGGTCACGATCGAGGCGTCGTTCGGATCGCTCGTGACGTCGCGCACGAACGTCTGGTCGATCTTCAGGGTGTCGATCGGAAAGCGCTTGAGATAGGAGAGCGAGGAGTGGCCGGTGCCGAAGTCGTCGATCGCGATCCGTAGCCCCATCCCGTGTAACGCCTGCAGCGTGTCGATGGTCGCCTGGGCGTTCTGCATCAGCACCCCTTCCGTGATCTCAAGCTCCAATAACCCGGGGTCGAGGCCGGACTCCCTGAGGGCGCGCGCGATGGTGTCGGCCAACCCCGGCTGGTTGAACTGCCGCCCCGAGAGATTCACCGTCACCGACAGCTTCGCGCCGGCCGCGCGCCAGGCCTGCGCCTGGGCGCAGGCGGAGCGCAACACCCATTCGCCGATCGGAACGATCAGCCCGGTCTCCTCGGCCACCGAGATGAACTGCGCGGGCGACACCAGGCTGAAGTCGGGATGGTGCCAACGCAGCAACGCCTCCGCGCCGAAGACGCGCTGCGTTTTGAGATCGACGAGCGGCTGGTAGTAGAGCTCGAACTCCTGGCGCTCGAGCGCGCGCCGCAGGCTGGTCTCCAGGGCGAGGCGCTCGAAGGCCTTGGCGCTCAACTCGGCGGAATAGAACTGGAAGTTGTTGCGCCCGGCCTCCTTGGCGCGGTACATCGCGGTGTCGGCATTCTTCAGCAGCGTGATCGAGTCCTCGCCGTCGTTGGGGTAGAGCGCCACCCCGATGCTCGTCGTGATGAAGAACTCGCGCCGCTCCAGCACAAACGGCTGCAACACGGCGTGAATGAATTTCTGCGCCACGAGCGGGATATCGTCCGCCGAGGCGAGGTCCTCGAGGAGCACGGTGAATTCGTCCCCGCCCAGGCGCGCCACGGTGTCGCCCTCGCGCACACAGCTCTTCAGACGCGCGGCGAGGATCTGCAGCGACTGGTCGCCCACGTCGTGCCCGAGGGTGTCGTTGATGATCTTGAAGCGGTCGAGGTCGAGAAACAGCACCGCGAGCGGCCGGCGGCGGCGCTGGGCGTGCGCGATGGCGCCGTTCAGGCGCTCGCTGAAATACGCGCGGTTCGGAAGCCCCGTGAGCGTATCGTGATGCGCCAGGTGGTGCAGCCGCTCCTGCGTGCGCATGCGCTCGGTGATGTCCTTGCCGGTCGAGATGAAGTGTGTGATCTCCCCGAGCTCGCCCCGGACCGGGGTGATGGTCTTCTCCTCGTGGTAGAGCTCGCCGTTCTTGCGGCGGTTGATGACCACGTCGCGGAACACCTCGCCGCGCTGGATCGTATCCCAGAGCCGCCGGTAGAAGTTCTCGTCGTGCTCGCCCGAGCGCGCGAGATTGGACTTGCGGCCCACCGCCTCTTCGCGGCGGTATCCGGTGACGGCCTCGAAGGCGGGATTGACGTACTCGATGACGCCGTAGCGGTCGGTGATGACGACGGCATCGGCGGTCTGCTGGACCGCGCTCGAAAGCTTCGCCATGTCCGCGCGCGCGCTCTTGCGGGCGGTCACGTCGGTCATGAACCCCTCGAGCGCCTCGAGCTCCCCGTCCGGGCCGAGCACGCCGCGGCCGTTCTCGAGGACCCATTTTTGCGCCCCCGCCAGCGTCGTCATGCGGTAGGACATCTGATGCGGCCGGCCCGCGCGCGCGGCGGTGAGAATCTCGTTCCACGCGGCCTTGCGCTCGTCGGGGTGGATGAGGTCCTGCGGCGTCCAGCCGCGCCTTCCGGCGAGCTCCGCCGGGGCGTGGCCCGTGAGTTCGAGACTGCCCGCGCTCACGAATTCCGTCGTCCACTCGGACCCGCGGCGGCAACGGTACACCATGCCCGGCATGTTCTGCATCAGCGTGCCCAGCGTGCGCTCGTTTTCGCGGCTGCGGCGGATCATCGGATCGGCGATGCGCAGGAACGATACCGCCCCGAGGGCGACCGCCAAAAACGCGAAGATCGTGGCGATGAGAAACGCGCGCAGGAACGGTGCTCGAATCTCCGTAAGATCGATCTTCGCCACCATCCCGAGCCCGATCTCTTTGATCGGCTCGTAGGCCACGAGCGCCCACACGCCACGGTCGTCGCGCACGGTCATGGTCCCGGACTCGCCGGCGAGCGCTCGGCGCATGGGCTCGAAGGCCGTGCCGGCGAGCGGCGCGGTCGCGGGGAGCGGGGACTGGGCGTGACGCTGGTGGAACAGAAAATGGATATCGTCACCCTCGCGCCGGGCGACGATGAACTCGCCGGTCTCTCCGAGCCCCGCGGAGCTTTCGAGCGCGTCGCGGATTTGAAACAGCGTGTCGGCGGGGCTCGGAGAG
>Ga0209342_10003436_pt1 | contig 16655 bp, 10 predicted proteins | sample RifCSP16_2_FD_184023 | JGI IMG/M metagenome (GOLD analysis project Ga0209342, IMG submission 184023) | Soil microbial communities from Rifle, Colorado - Rifle CSP2_sed 16_2 (SPAdes) (version 2) | ecosystem: Environmental > Terrestrial > Deep subsurface > Rock core/Sediment | place: Rifle... | reverse complement strand
CGATGTCGAGTGTGGCCTGCACGATAACAGGCGCAAGTGCGTTTGGCAGAAGGTGCCTCACGATGATCGTGAGATCGGCAACGCCCATCACGCGGGCCGCTTCGACAAACGGTCGTTCGCGGAGCGAAAGCACCTGCGCCCGCACGAGACGCGTATACCACGGCCACCAGGTGAGGGCGATGGCGATGGCGGCGTTGGCGAAACTTGCCCCGAGCGCGGCGGCGATAGCGATGGCCAGCAGCAGCGGCGGGAACGCGAGGAACACATCGGTGATGCGCATGACAGTCTCATCGACCCAGCCGCCGAAATAGCCCGCCAGCGCGCCGAGGGGTATGCCGATGGCGACCGCGACCGCGACGACGATCAGGCCCATCGCCAGCGACGTGCGTCCGCCGAAGAGGATGCGTGCGTACAGGTCGCGACCGAGGTGATCGGCGCCGAAGGGATGCTCGGCGGAGGGCGGTTTGAATTTTTCGACCGGGTTCGGTTCGCCGAGGCCCTCGGCGGCGCGCGAGGTGAGATACGGCGCGAAGATGGCGGCCAGGCAGAAGATGATGATCACCGCGAAACTCAGGATGGCGAGCGGATCGCGGCGGAGTGTGCGGAGGATCGAACCGGACTCCGGGAGGCCGGCCGTCTGTGCAGCATCGACTGAGGCCGGTTGCAGGGGAGAGGCCGTCGCGCTCATTTCAACACCACCCGCGGGTCGAGCGCGGCCTGAAGCAAATCCACGCCCAGGTTGATGAACACGTAGAACACGGTGACGACAAAGGTGGTCGAGACGATGACGGGAAAGTCAACGTTGAGAATAGAATCGGTCACGTACTTGCCCAGGCCGGGCCAGGAGAAGATCACTTCGACGAGGAACGCGCCAGTGAGGGAGTAAACGAATGAGAGGCCGAGGACGGTGAGCGTGGGGACGATTGCGTTTTTGAGCGCGTATTGAAAAAGGATGGTGCGCTCGGGGAGGCCCTGCGCGCGTGCGGCGACGATGTACTTTTCCGACAGCACTTCGATCATCGCCGCCCGGGTCATGCGCAGGGTGAGGCCGATGGGGTAGGTGGCAAGTGTGAATGAGGGGAGTACGATGTGCAGGGCGGCGTCGCGCCAGGCAGCCCAGTTGTGGGTGAGGATCGCGTCCACGAGGTAGAAACCGGTGATGGTTTCGATGGGGCTGAACAGGGCGATGTCGTTTGAGAGCCGGCTGGAGAGCGGGAGCAGTCCGAGGCGGCCAAAGAAAACGAGTTGAAGGATCAGCGCGAGCCAGAAGGTTGGGATCGAAACACCGGCAATCGAGAGCAACCGGCTGGCGTGATCGAACCAGCCGCCGCGACGCGCACCGGCGATCACACCTGCGGGGACGCCGACGACGAGAGCGAGCAGGGTGCTGACGACCACCAACTCGAGCGTGGCGGGCAGGAAGGCGCGGATGTCGGAGGCGATGGCGTGTTTGGTCTTGTACGAAGTGCCGAGGTCGCCGCGAAGGAGGTCGGTGATGAAGCGCGCATATTGAATGTAGAGGGGCTGGTCGAGACCGAGCCGTTCGCGCGCGGCGGCGATCTGTTCGGCGGTGGGGCGCTGGCCGGCGTACAGCGCCGCCGGGTCTGAGGGCACCACGCGCGCGACGAGGAACGTCACCGCCGAAACGCTGACGAGGACGAGCAGGGCGAGAGCGAGGCGACGGAGGAGGTAGGCCGCGCGCATGGGGCTGACCCCTAATCCCCGACCCTTCCTCTATCATGTAAGGGCGTTCAACACCTGCCCTTGCGGGCGGCGCCGGGGTTGAACGCCCTTACGCGCAACGGGGGAGGGTTGAGGCGGGGTATTACCGGGACAGTTGATAGATGAACACCACGTGCGAGTAAGCCGGGTTGTCCACGTAGCCTTCGATGTCTTCGCGCGTGACGTGGATGTTCTGCTGGTCGAAGAAGAACAACGAGGCCGCATCGTCCACGAGCATCTTCTGCGCTTCCTGGAACATCCTCTCGGCTCCCGCTTTATCCGAGCCGCTCAACTCGTTGGCCGTGTCAATCATCTCGTCGAACTTCGGGTTGCCGTAGTAGCCGAGGTTGAACAGCGTACTCGCCTCCGAGTGGAACATGTTGAAGAGGAAGTCGTAAGGAGTGACGTAAGTCGGCCACCAGTACATCACGAAGATATCTTGCGCGTTGGCCGGGTCGCCCCTGCCCAGATTCCACTGCGCTTCCCAGGCCAGCGGCTGCAAGTTCAGCGTGACGCCGAGTTTGGCCAGTTCGGCCTTCCACAGCTCACCGGCCTGTTCTTCGAGGGTGTCGCCGGTGGCGTAAGTCATCGTCAGTTCAAAGCCGCCATCGGGATACCCGGCCTCGGTCAGCAGCGGCCTGGCCTGGTCGAGATCGTGCGTGTACTGGAACAGAGTCGGGTCGTGGCCGAACATGCCGGTCGGCACCGGGCCGCGTGATTGTGTTGCATAGCCCTCCAGCACACTCTTCAGATAAGTCTCGTAGGGGAACGCATACGAGAGGGCTTGCCGCACTTTCGGATGATCGAGCGGCGGTTTCTTGTTGTTGAACAGGCCGACGAGATTCTGGAAAGCCGGGTTGACCACCACCTTCACATCGGGGTTGGCATCGACTGCCTGAAGATTCTCGGTCGGGATCTGGTACGTCCAATCGGCTTCACCGGAGTCGATCTTCTGCTGGCGCACGGTCGGGTCTTCCACAACTTCGAGCACAGCTTTGTCGAACTGGCCCTCATTCCATCCGCCCCAATAATCGTCGAAGCGGGTGAGGATGATGCGCTGGCCGGGTTCGTATTTTTCGATCATGTACGGCCCGGTTCCGGCGTCGTGGCCTTCGTTGAACCACGCCGAATCTTTGTCGCCGACCGAGGGGCTGAACATCCAGGCCGCGTAACCCGACGAGGCGATCAGGTCGAGCGGTGTGGCGTAGTCGAGATGGAAGACGACGGTGTAATCGTCCTTGATTTCGATCTCGTTGACCGGACTCCAGATCCACGCGGCGCCGCCGTTGATCCGTTTGGTGCGCTCAATTGAGAACTTGACCGCCTCGGCGTTGAAGGGCGCGCCGTCGTGGAACTTGACGCCCTCGCGCAGGTGGAACGTCCAGGTCAAACTGTCGTCGGAAGCCTCCCAACTGGCGGCCAGCCCGGGGCTGAGCACTTCGGCGCTGCCCGGCGGGTTGTACCACACCAGCGGCTCGTACACGTTGGACGTGACGGCGCTGTCGTTCGAGAACGACGTGCTGGGGTCAATGTCAGGGAAAGTGGTGGTGTAGGCCAGCACCATCACCTTCGGCGCGGCAGTCGCCTCCGGCGCAGGGGGCGGTGTGGGCGCGGCAGTGGCTTGTGCGCCCGTGGTCGGCGCAACAGTGGCCGTCCCGCCGCCGCAGGCCGAGACGAGCAGTGTCAGCGCGACGATGGCGCTGATGAGCGAAAGACGTTTGGGGAACATGAGAATCTCCTCCTTGCAGACCGTCAGGAAGTAAGTCGTTGAGGAAACGAAAAATGGTGTTTGTGATGAACAGCCTCCTTTCGAGGTGGGGGCGACGTTTTGTGTGTGCACTACCTAACCTGCTTCACAAGAGACATGGCAGCGCGAAGCGTGTCCTCGGACGGAGACGGTTGGCCCTCGAGGAGCGCTGCCAGATCGTCGACATCGAGTATCTTCGCCTCGCCCTCTATTTTCTTTAGCACTTTTCTTCGCGCCGTCGGGTCATCTTTTCCGACGGCATTCCAGAGTTCATCCAGTGCATCGGGTGTGTCCAGTAGACCGGGCCACCGCGACCCGATCACGGCCAGCCTGGCCAGCAATTCGGCGTCCAGCGGCTCTGGCCCGGACTTTTGTCCGAGTTGCTGGGCCAGCTTGAACATGTTGACGAATCGCTTGACCTTGCGTGGATTGGGGTCCAGGAATTTGGTTACGGAGGATACAGCGGCCTGCTGTTTCGTTTCATCCACGAGCGAGTCCACAAAGGCTGCAACTTCGGCAGAGGTCTGACGTGGAACATTAAAAGACAAGTTGATGACCTTCTCCAAATAGGTCTCGCCGGAGACTATCTTATCCGTGCCGTATCGCGCCTCGACGGCGCTGACCAGAATCTCCCGGTCGGCGGCGATGATGAACACCATGCCCTCAAGGGCAAAGACGGTTTGGATTGCCTCCAGCAATGTGATCTGGAATTCGGGCAAGCAGCGATCTAGATCGTCGATGAAGATGGCCACTCTTTGTTTGCGACTGACGATCGGGGCGAGCCTCTGCTCCAGTTTAGGCCGTATGCTGGCCGGATCGACTTGCTCATCTATGGCAACTGCCTGAATGAGCCTCTTCAACGCGGCGTCTCTCTTGGGCAGCGCATCGTGCAGGGCTTGAAGCAGGAAAGCAATGGGGCGGGCCTCGGCGTTTTGTAAGGCATTCACCCATGCGGCGCGGAAGCCAGTCACATCTTCTTCCAACTCTATGTGAATCAGGTGCAGCAGAGACGTTTTGCCCGAGCCCCAACTGCCGAAGATTCCTACCGTGAAGGGCGTCGTCGCCTCCCGGATAACCTTTACGAGAGTTGTGGTGTATTGCTGGAACCCGAGCCTGTCCTCTGTGATAGGCTGTTCAACGGCAGCCTCGGATGTCGGGGCAGGCGTCGGCCCAAGCGCTGCCAGCAAGTTCAGCAGCGCCTGATGTGACTCGCGTGCTTCACCTCCTCCGGCACCTGCGCGGGTGACCAACTTCGAGAGCAGATCGGTGCGCTCCTGCAAAACCTCACGTTCTATGCCCATGTCGTAGAAGGAACGCAGCGCGTCGGCAGCCAATGGCAGACCGGTCGCATCCGGCGCCTTGGCCTCGGCCCAGCCCGTGATTCGCGCCAGTAGTTGCTCGACGACTTCACGCCGTGCCTGCGGCGTCGATTCCCTGACCGCCGATATGGCTTGTACTCTCTCCAGCTTGTCTGGGGAGATCAACTGTTGAGCGATCTGGTCGATGCCGGCGGGAACCGCGGGCCGCTCCGGGGGAGCGACTCGGCCCCCACCCAGGCGGAGTAGTGGAAGCGGATCGACCGGCGCGTCGCCGTCGAACTTCTGCCCCAGCCGCAGAAAGCGCATCAACTCATCGTCGGCGGCGAATCTGGCCAGTTGCGCCGTGCTGCTCTGGCGCGCGCTATCCAGTAGTTTCTGGCGCTCGGCGGGGTCGGTGGCCGCCCGTTCGATCAGGGCTAACGGACTCTCGCGCAGGAGCGTGGGATCGGTCGAGACAGTATGGGTAATGATCAGATCGACAAGTTCACTCCAGCGGTGATGCTCCTGAAGGACGACGAGCTTCGCAAGGTGCAGTTCACGCCCCTTGAGCACTTCTGCATTGGTTGCCCCGATGACTTCCCGGCGATGGCGATAGATGCGGGCGAAGCGTTTGATCGCACGCGGGTTTCCGCCAAAGCCGTGCAGCCCGATCTCGAGCCATTGACGGTCTTCCTTGCTCGCGCATAGATCGTTGACCAACTTCGACCCGGCCATGTCCTGCATTTCCACGGGTGGGATATGAAATGGGAACTGGACGATCTTTTCCAGATATCTCATCCCGTTGACCATGACAGCGCCGGGGCCTTCCTTCTGTGAATCTTCAAATCCCTGCTGAGCGTAATAAATCTCTATGCCCTTTGCCAGCACCGGCAGGTCCACGCCGAGCACGAAGACGGTGTTCTTCGCTCCGAGGAATAGTTTGATGCCCTCCAGGACTTGCACTGCCTTTTCGGGCAAGCAGCGGTCGAGATCGTCGATGAAGACCACCAATCGTCGGCCATTCAGGTATTTGCCTACGACCATGTCAAAGCTGTCGGCAAAGTGCTCGATGTATTCCAGCCGGTGATGCACAGACACAACGTCATCTATAACTTCGATTGCTGCCGCGATGTCCGGCGCCTTTTTGCCAAGTTCCTCGAGCAGGTCTGACTTTTTCTCTTCTCCTTTGCCCTGAGGTGCGCGCCGCGCGCCAAACATGGCGACACCGGCGCCGCCCAGCGAGGCGCCTCCGAGCGCAAGGTCAATTGCCAGCGGTGTCTTGACTCCGTTGGCACTCAAATAACCAGATAGCATGACTGCGCTGAGACTGATCAGCGCCCCCAGCAGGCGCGGCCAATTAATCTTGATTCGGCGCTTTGTTCGCGTGACGCTGCCATACAGTGCTTCGCGAATAATGCTCACCTCCTCAGACCTGGCCTGATCCTCGTCATTCTCGCTTTCCTTCAGCACTGCGTCGAGAATGGCCCGCACAAGAATCCGCCACAGAGTTGCCTCCTGCGCATACTTCCAGGCGTTCAATTGAACGACGAGGCAATTGCAGCCGGGCGTGAAACCATCCACCTTGTCGTCACCCGCCACCAGCCGCCGGACCATATTCATCAGACTGCTCTTGCCAGAACCCCATGGACCATAGATGCCGACGGTCAGCGATTCGCCAGCCACGTCGTCCGACGTGATTCGCTTTGCGAGCGGGACAGCGTAGCGACTGACGAATTCCAGACGATCGTCGGCGCATCGCGAAACCGGTGCATCCGTTTCTGTCCCAGTGCTCAGTCTCTGCTGCGACATATCGTCATTCTCCCTGAGTGCTGCATTCAGAGCCAATCAAAGGGCAGGCGTGTATGACGCTTTCACACACTCGCCCGCTGGCTGACAGTCCTCTAACCTCGCCTCGCCAGCCGCGTCAATCGCAGAAACAACGGCTGCAGCGCCTCCGGCGCAGCGGCGTCGCTCGCTTCAACCGTGTGCCGCTGCTCTTCAGCTTCCACGGTCAGCTTGTAGTGAAACTGATCCGCCCCCGGCGATGGCGAGGTGATCACCGCCGGAAGATCGAAGAAGTGGGCAGCGTCCACCATCTCGCGCAGTTCACGGGCCTCATCTGCCGACAGCGACTCCATGTCAATCGTTGTCGCCACGCGCATTCCGGCAAAGCCGCCAGTGCGTTCAAATTGGATTCGCATACGCGCCTCCTCGTCTGAGCGTCGTTGCGAGGAGCCCAAAGGGGCGGCTCGCACTGACACTATCCGTGTCACCTCGCCCGCGCCGCAGGCCGAAAGACGTTCATCACCGTCGGCAAGCATCCCTTGGGTGCTTCCGTGCCTTCGACCGTGATGCCGACCTCGAACCAACCTTTGCGCACGGCTTGCTGCTCAACACTCCCGGCGCCGAACAGTTGCGCCGCTGTCTGATACGTCAAGTTCGCGGCGGCTTGAAAGTCCGACCGATCTTTAAGTTTGTCGCGCAGTGTCACGTACCAGATCTGCCCGGCCTTCTCCCAGGCATTCCCGCCGATCTCCATCGCCGCCACGTAAAACGCGTGGTTCGGGATTCCGGAGTTGATGTGGACGCCGCCGTTGTCGTAACTCACGTTCTTATAGTCCTTCATGTGGGCAGGCTGAGGGTCTTTGCCCAGCACCGGATCGTCGTACGCCGTCCCTGGCGCTTTCATCGACCGGATGCCTTGACCGTTGACGTTCGACGTGAAGAGGCCTTGCCCGATGATCCAGTCGGCTTCGTTCGCCGCCTGGCCGAGTTTGCGCTGCTTGACCAGCGAGCCGAACACGTCGGAGAATGACTCGTTCAGTGCGCCGGGCTGATCCCAGTAGATGAGTCTCGCTTCGTACTGAGTGACTCCGTGTGTGAGTTCGTGGCTGATGATGTCGATGGCGATGGTGAAGCGGTTGAACAGTCTGTCGGGTTCGGGTAAATCCTCGTCGCCATCACCGTAGACCATCTGTTGCCCGTTCCAAAAGGCGTTGTCATATCCCTTTTGATAATGGACTGTGGAGTCGAGACGCAGTCCGTTCCCGTCAATCGAGTTGCGCCCGTACACCTCTCTGTATAAATCATAGGTGACGCCGGATCCGTCGTAGGCTTCGTCCACTGCGGGGTCGCCCGTGGGCGCATCGCCTTCGGCGCGCACCTGACGACCGGGCAGGGTCGATCCGAAATCGGCGTGATAGATGATGCGGTGCTTCTCGCCGATCACTGTCGCCGCGGCCAGGGCAGGCAGCCCTACACTTGCCTGGCGCTGCCCGCGAAACTGCTCCGATATTCTGAGTGTTCTAATGGCCAGGTTTCGCTGGGCGGGGCTGCCGCGTTCGACGATCTCCCTCAACATGTGCGGGGGGACAATGCACTCAAGAGAGTGAATCCTGTTGACCATGTGGCACCTCCTGTAACGTCAATGCGCCGCAGCCGTTCAACTATGGCGTGACCACCGGCTCCGGCATCACATATTCGCCCAACGGTTGATAGTCCACGTCGTACCCGAATGCGCGCGGGCCGATCACGGCCAGGGCCTCGGGCGTGCGGAAGAGCGGGGTGGCCGGCAGGCCCAACACCGAGACGCGGAGTCCGTATCGCGTTTCCTCGGTCGAGATCGGCCTCCCGGTTTCGGAGTCCACGATGCAGATCAAGTCGGGCACAGTGGCGATTACATCCCCGCGCTCTGCGGCGCGCGCGATCAGATTCTCGTTTTGAAACTCGATCTGCAGCGTCTGTTTCTGGTGCGTGTCGAAGCCCTCAATCTCGAGCCGCCCGCGCGCGAAGCCGCCCGTCGTCCAGCGCGCCACATCGACTATTTTACCTTTGAATAACAACTTGCCGTGCTCGTGCGCAAGGATCGCCGCCACCGGATCGCGCTTCTCGGCGCGCGCCTCGATCACTGTCCTGCCGAGCCGCCACACTTGACTCACCGTGTACTTCACGCCCCACGCGTTCACCTGCTGGCCGGTGATCGGCGGCAGCGCGAATGCAGCCGTGCAGCCCATCGCCACCGTGCCCGCGCGCGCGAGTTTTTCCAACCACAGCGGCGACTGCACGTCGGTAAACACAACCGTGTTTCCTTTTTCGTCGCACAACGCGCCGGGCCACGGCTTGAGGCCGTAGATGAAGAAAGTGTTCATTTGCAGTTCGGGGAAAGCGCGGCCCATGCCGTCCACATCCACCATTGGCAAGTCGGCCAGTGCGGCGGCAATCATCGGTTCAATGGAATTCGCGCCGCCGATCTCATCCGTCATCAGCGCTGCCGCAGGCTTGCCCACTTCTTTCTCAATCGCTCGCACGGCCAGCAGGCCCTCGTCGCCCCTTTCGATCTTCTCGATGCCGACCGTAGGCGCACCGATGCCGCCGACTGCGATCACCAGATCGTCGTCCTTCAATGCTTCCGGCGGGATGATTCGGATGCGCCGACCCGCGCGCAACTGTTCCCACGCGCGCAATTTGCCGAGGTACGCGTTGCCGCCGCCGCCCGTGCCGAGGATAGCCGCGCCCAGCGCGACGTATTCGAGATCGAGCTCCGACAGAAACCATTCTCTCACAGTCTCAACTCCCCAACGGCCTTCACTCTCACCCGCGTTGCGCTGCTCGGCAAATACGCCAGGGGGATGTCTTCCACATCGACAATATGAATCGTCGCCGGATCCGCCCCGGCTGCGATCGCGCGGTCGGCGGCCTCTTGCTTGGCCGCCGCCAACGCCTCGTTGCGGCCCACCTCCGCGAGTGATACCACTCGATCCACTTCACCCGAAATCTGCGCGATGGCCGCGCCGACCGCGTTGGCAACCTGATAATGGGGCGGGTGCAGAACTTCGGATGCCCCGGCGAGCCTCTCGCTCACCAGAATGCTTCCGCCGCCCACGAGTATCACGGGCACGGGTTCACGGCTTAACTTCATCCGGTCGATGGCCTCCTCGACTCGGCGTTGTATGTAATCCAACCCTGAAGCCACAAGCGGCGCGCCCAGATCGGCCACGCGACTCTTGTCGCCGATCTCAGCACGACCACCGGCCACGGCGACGTCGGTAGCTGTGAGCACTTCACCACCGAACACGCGCGCCTTCGTCGTCAGCTCGTATCCCACTGAGAGTGGACCAATTTCGACCGGCCACGGTCGTCCGTCGTCCCTCGTCGGTCGTCGATCCGTGACGATGCTGCCTCCCCCCAGCCCGAACGAATACACATCGGGCATCCGGAAGTTCGTCCGCACGCCGCCGACTTCCACTTCCACCGACGCCTCGCGCGGGAAGCCGTGCACCAGCGCGCCTATGTCGGTCGTCGTCCCACCGATGTCAACGACGATCCCCTCCTGCAAGCCCGAAAGAAAAGCCGCGCCGCGCATCGAGTTGGTCGGGCCAGAGGCAAAGGTGTACACCGGAAACTTCTCGGCAAAGTCCGCGCTCATCAGCGTTCCATCGTTCTGCGCAAGATACAGTGGACACGCGAGTCCGAGATCGGCCAGTGATTGACGAAACGCCGCAATCGTCTTCGCGCCGAGATCGCGTAGGCAAGCATTCATGATCGCGGCGTTCTCGCGTTCGAGCAATCCCAAACGCCCAATCTCGTGCGAGAGGCTGATCGCTGCACCGGGCATCTCGTGCGAAATGATCTCGTGCGCATGCGATTCGTGTTCGGCGTTCACGGGAGAGAACACACTGCTCACCGCAACCGAGTTCAAGCCGAGATCGCGCGCCTCGCGGCAGGCGTCGCGCTGTGCGCGTTCGTCGAATGGCACGATGGGCTTACCATCGAATTCAAAACCGCCGGGCAGCAGCGCAACGTGCCCTTTCACTACATCGCGCAGATCGGGCGGCCAGTCGACCATGGGCGGCAGCGAGAGCGTGGCCGGGCCGCACAACCGGAAGACGGCGACGCGCGTGAGGCCGCGCCGCTGCACGACGGCGTTGGTGAAATGCGTCGTGCCGATCATCACTGCGCCGACTGAGGTTCGCTCGATCTTTGTCTCGGCCAGCACGCCCGTCAGCGCGCCGACGATGCCCGAGGTCACGTCCGGCGTCGTGGGGCGTTTTGCCCAACCCATGACCTCGCGCCCGCGCATCACCACGGCATCCGTGTTCGTCCCGCCGACGTCAACCCCGATTCGATACATAGCCCTCTCGCAAGTCGCGCTCGATCAATTCCTTCTCTCGTTCTTCGGTTCGCCCCCAACCACCGCCCGTTCCAGTAATCAGTCGCACCAGATCGCCTGTCTTCAACTTGTGTCGAGTGACTTTGCCTCTACGGAAGAGAAGCCTGCCGCCGTCGAATACTTCCACCGCATTGACCGATCCCTCGTGCCCACCGGCGGCTCCCCACGGCGGGAACTTGTGCCGACCGAACGAGGCCGTGAGTTCGGCGCCGTTCTCAGCCAGTATACGATATTCGCGGATCAACCCGAAACCGCCGCGCCTGCGGCCCGCGCCTGCGCCGTCACAGTTGAGTGTATATCGCTCGACCCGAATCGGAAAGCGTGTCTCGGCGACTTCGACCGGGATATTGTATGTCTCGCCGTCTCCGGCCACGACCAACCCTGACTCGCCATCCTCCCATTGGCTCGCACCCCAGCCGCCGGGCTGCGGCTCAACCAAAATCCACGGTTGGCCGCGTTCGTCTTCTCCCGCCACGATCGTTCCGCACACCGAGAGCGAGTGACCGGCGGAAAGCCGGTCGGGCACGATCTCGGCCAGCGCCCGCCAAACGAGATCGGTCGCGTAGTCGCTCGACTCCCAATACGTGGATACGGGGGCCGGGCGCTGTGCATTGAAAACACAGCCGGGCGGGGCGATGACGCGCAGTGGGTGAAAGACGCCATCGTTCGTCGGCATCCACGGATCGATGATGGCCTTGAAGATTGATTTACATGACGCACCCAGCGAACTCAGCGTGGTGTTGATTGGCCCGCGCGTCTGCGGCGCGGAGCCGGTGAAGTCGCAGATGAATTCGTCGGGCGTGACGGTGACGGCGACCTGAATGGGAACCGGGTCGGCGGTGAGGCCGTCGTTGTCGAGGAAGCCGGATGCTCGATACGTGCCGGGAGGCAGAGTCGCCAGCCTCGACCGCGCCGCCCGCTGACCCTGATCCAACAGTCGCTCAATCGCCGCCTGCACGGCCTGCGCGCCATATTTCTCGCACAGCCCGACTGCCCGCTCCTGCGTTACCTTCAATGCGGCTACGCCCGCGCGCAGATCGCCGAGCGTCATCGCCGGTGTGCGAACGTTGACCGCAATGAGATCGAACAATGATTGAATTGGCTCGCCCCGGTCGTGGAGTTTGATCGCCGGAAATAGCAAGCCCTCCTGATAGATCTCGGTCGCATCGGTCGTCCACGAACCGGCAGCCATCCCGCCCACTTCAGTCCAGTGCGATTTGTTCACGCCGAAGGCGACGAGTTGGCCGTCGAAGAAGAACGGCGCAATGAGCGCCACGTCGGAGAGATGCGACCCGCCGCCGTCATAGGGATCGTTGGTGATGAAGATGTCGCCGGGGTTGAGTCCGCTGCCATGTTTCCGCAGTATCGCCTGCACCGCATCGCCGAGGACGCCGATGAATCCGGGGATGCCCTCCGCCTCGGCCACGAGTTGCCCGCGCGAGTCGGTCAGGCCGCAGGCGTAGTCGAGCACTTCATAGATGATGGGCGACTGCGAGGCGCGCCCCAGCGCGACGAACATCTCGCGCGCCGCCGCGCGCAGTTGCGAGGCGATGATCTCGAGTGTAAACGGATCGAAAGAGAGTTGGGAATTCATTGGCTTATCATCTACATGGCTTCACTCATCACTTCACTCGCTGATGTGCAGATTTCCGTAGTTGTCTACGGCAATTTGCATGCCGGGCGGGACGAGTGTTGTCGTAGTCAGTTCTTCCACGATCGCCGGCCCATTGCGCTCAAAGCCGGGTGACAGATCATCGCGTTCGTAGATCGGCGTCAGATGCCAACCGTCGGAGTCGAAGTGAGCACGGCGCGACGATTTGGGGGTGAGCGGCTTCCCGCGCTGGTTGTCTGTCAACGGTTGTATCGGCGGATGCGAGGAGGGCTTGTACGCGCTGAGGTGGAAGTTGACGAACTCCACCGGAGTCGAGCGCAGGGCGAAGCGATAACGGCGGGAGTGTGCCGTATGAAAGGCTTCGGCCACGGCCTCAACGGTCAGGTCCATAGATAAGGGAACACGAACGGTGTGTTCCTGCCCCAGATAACGCATGTCAGCCGTTATCTCAAATCGTAGTCCCTCGCCGCCAAAAACCTGCCTCGCCTCATTCTTCATATCTTCGATCAGCGCCTTCACTTCCATCAGCGATTCGGCGATTCCAACTCGCGTTCGCACGAGATCGATTCGCGGATCGACGAGCAGCATGCCCCACGCCGAGAAGACACCCGGCGCGCGAGGGACGACAACTTTCTTGAAGCGAAGTTCACGGGCCAGTAGCGCGCCGTGCATCGCCCCACCGCCGCCGTGGACGACGAGAGCGAAGTCGCGCGGATCGTGGCCGCGCTCAATTGAAACGAGTTTGAGGGCATTGCTCATGTTGGCGTTCACCAGCCGCAGCGCACCCACAGCGGCCTCTTCGGCGCTCATTCCCAGCGCATCTCCCAAGTTTGCGTATGCGGCCCGAGCGCGTTCGAGGTTCACCTTCAACTGTCCGCCGAGAAAGTAATCGGGGTCGAGCCAACCGGCGAGGAGCGCGGCGTCGGTGACAGTAGGCTCGGTTCCGCCTCGCCCGTAACATGCTGGCCCCGGGTCGGCGCCCGCACTCTCCGGCCCCACCCGCAACACACCGCTCGCATCCAGCCGCACGCTGCTGCCGCCGCCCGCGCCGATTTCCACGATGTCCACGGTCGGCGCCTGTATCGGGTAACCTGCCGACGTCGGCGATGATTCGATGCGATAGTCCGTCGTGATTCGCAGTTGTCCGTCCTCAACCAGACTGCACTTCACCGTCGTTCCGCCGATGTCGAGGCTGACGATGTTCTGCTCGCCGACGACTTCACCCAATCGCGCGGCCCCGGCCACACCCGCCACCGGCCCGGACTCCAACAGGGCAATCGGTCTCGCTCGCGCCATCGCAAGGGTCGCCGTCCCACCGGAGGACTGCATGATCGTAATCTCGCCGCCGAGGCCGTTGGAGCGCAGACTCGATTCCATGCTGGCGAGATACGACGCCGCCGTCGGTTGAACGTATGCATTGAGGACTGTGGCGCTCGTGCGCTCGTATTCGCGCCACTGCCGCGAGACTTCGTGGGATGCCGCCACTGCGACTCCGGGGAGACGCTCTCGCAGGTAATCGGTTGCAGAGCTCTCGTGTGACGGGTCTGCGTATGAATGAAGAAAGCACACCGCCAGGGCTTCCACGCCCCCGGCACGGCAAGCGTCGATGATCGGATCGAGATCGCCGAGGTGCAGGGGAGTGATCACTAAACCGTCGCGCGCGATTCGCTCGCGCACTTCAAAGCGCAGGTGGCGCGGCACGAACGGCTTCGGTTTGTGATAGTGGAAGTTGTACATGTCGGGCCGGTTCGCGCGGGCGATCTCCAGTACATCGCGGAAGCCAGCCGTGGTGACGAGGGCGGTGCGTGCACCCTTGCGCTCGGTGATGGCGTTGACCACGACTGTTGTGCCGTGAACGAACGCCTCGGCCTCCTCCAGCACAAGTTGCCCGGCGCGCACTGCATCGAGCACACCGGTTGCAGGATCGCGGGGCGTGGTCAGGGCTTTGGCGATCTTTATCCGGCCGGTCTCAGCGTCGAAGGCGACGAGGTCGGTGAACGTGCCGCCGATGTCAATGGCGAAGCGTATGCGTGATGTCATCTGTGAAAGCGCAGCGCCAAGATCGATTATGCCGTTGCGCAATGAATACTGACGGCGAATGATATTGTAGTGTGATTGCCTCCTGCGCCGCAAGCAGTGCTCGTGGCCGTTGGTCAGCGATCCGATTCCGTGAATTTGTGAATAATATTACAATCTTTCTGACAATCAGCAAAAAATCACGTGACATCCAACACTCACCGAATGGTTGGTGATCACGGCACTATTAATGCGAACTAATACGCCTGCTAGAGGGTGATGGCTATCGCGAGTTCACCGCAAATCGTTATCCACCCTTTAGGTGATGCTTTGTCTAATTCTGTATTTCAGATGGGGTTTCTCGATTTGCGAGGAGGTGCTCTTTGACCGCCCAAACTGTATCGCCACCTGATACCACGAGCCCAGACCTTACGTTCTTGGAGGAAGTGAGCGCAGCCACGGCCGGCGTTTCGCGCCTGGAGATGTGCATCCAATGCGGTACGTGCGGCGTCTCGCGCCCCTCGGCACCGTATATATGGATCACACGCCTTACGGGAGGTGACCTGTGACCACAGTCTCAACCAACGATCACTCGTTTTACGACAAAGTCCTCGAAGCCACGCCGCGCGGCGAGAGACTGAAACTCTGTCTCCAATGCGGAATGTGCAGCGGCATCTGCCCCTATGGATTTGCGATGGACTACCCGCCCCGGTCGCTCGTCGCTGCGCTGCGCGCCGACGACTTCGCGCCAGTCTTTGAAAGCGAAACGATTTGGCTGTGCGTCTCGTGCTTTGCCTGCACCAGCATCTGCCCGGCCCAAATCCCCTTGACCAACGGGCTGCTGGCCAGTCTGAAAACCGAGATGCTACTCAGGCGCAAGGTGCCGGCCGAACTGCAAACTGCGTTGGAGAATACGCGCCGCTATGGCAACACGCTGGGCGAATCGCCTCGCAAGCGCGCTGCATGGGCCAGGGACTTCACGACGCCAGTGCCGATCATGGCCCAGACCAAAGAGCCGGTTGACGTCTTGTGGTTTGTCGGCGACTACGCCTCGTATCACCCGCGGGTCCAGCCGGTTAGCAAGGCGATGGCCAAGATCTTCCAGGCGCTCGGGGTGCGCTTCGGCATTCTGGGACCGGAAGAGAATAGCGATGGTGATGTTCAATGCCTGGCCGGCGAGCGGGGCTTGTTCGAGATGCTGGCCCAGAAGAATGGCAAGGCCTTCCGCAAATACCAATTCAAAGAAATCGTGACGACCGATCCTCACGCCTACAACGTTTTCAAGAATGAGTACCCCTCGGCCGGCTTCTCATACCCGGTCAAGCACTACACCCAGTTCCTGGCCGAACATCTGGAGCAACTCAAACCACTGCTTCGGCATGAGCAAAAGTACCGGGTGACCTACCACGATCCATGCTGCATCGGCCGGGCGAATAATAACAACATCTACGAAGAACCGCGCCGAGTGCTCAAGGTGATCCCCGGTCTGGAGTTCATCGAGATGCCTCACAACCGCGTGAACAGCATTTGCTGCGGCGGCGGCGGTGGTGGAAATTGGCTGGATGGTTTCGCGTGGGAGCGGACTCACACCCGCATGTCTGAGTGGCGCGTGAAGGAGGCGTTGGATTCGGGGGCTCAGATTCTGGCGGTGTGTTGCCCTTACGAGACGCCGCGCTTTGAAGATGCTCTGAAGAGCATGGGACGCGAGAAAGAACTGGTCGTCAAAGACATCGCCGAGCTACTGGCCGATGCGATTTTTGGCTAGAGGAGGGATAGATGGATATCGCCGTTCTGATCAAGTTTGTCCCCGATCTCGTCGAGGAACTGGAGATTGGCGCAAGTGGGGCGGCGCTGGATCGCACCTTCCTGCGGTTGATCCCCAACGAGCAGGACGATCACGCACTGGAGCAGGCGCTGCTGCTCAAGGAACGCCACGGAGGCGCCGTCACTGTACTGACCCTGGACACAGGCGATGTGGATGAGACGCTGTTCACCGCTGTTGCCAAGGGCGCAGATCGTGTTATCAAAATCACAGGTGATTTTGGAGAAGGGATCAACAATCACGCTGCCGTGACTGTGTTGGACACGGCG